>Ga0255347_1000788_pt1 | contig 54909 bp, 38 predicted proteins | sample wastewater_treat_2_FD_192479 | JGI IMG/M metagenome (GOLD analysis project Ga0255347, IMG submission 192479) | Wastewater microbial communities from Lulu Island WWTP, Vancouver, Canada - plant24 | ecosystem: Engineered > WWTP > Wastewater > Unclassified | place: Canada: Vancouver, British...
GGGCGGAAGCCGCTGGGGACGCAGCGGCAAAAAAGCGACTTTAGAAGCTCTTTTTGCCGCTTTGCGTCCCCACGGCTTGTGCCCGCGGACTTGGAACCGGGCGCCGACCCCGAGCGCAGCGAGGGGGCACGCCCTAATAAAAAATAAAATTATTTTTATAGTGATAAAAGATATAAGTCGGGAATAAATTGTTGAAAATTTTCAATTTTCGTGTATATAAATAACAGAAAAGATTGCCTACGAAGCAATCCTTTCTATTATTTTCTTGATCCGCGATTCCGGATGGGATCGAACCATCAACCTACTGCTTAGAAGGCAGTTGCTCTATCCATTGAGCTACGGAACCGTTTGGTTCTGTCGGGATAGCAAGATTCGAACTTGCGACCTCCTGCTCCCAAAGCAGGCGCGATAACCGGACTACGCTATATCCCGTGTTTTCAGATTTGCAAAAATACACTTTTTTCGTTTTGAAATATGATTTATTGTTTTTTTTTACAAAAAAATATTCTCGCCTTGTTCTGCATATCGAGAATTACACGAATATTCTCATAGTCATATTGATAAAAGAGAGCTTGCAACTCATCCTGAAATAAATGATAAGTCTCGCAAACGATAGCCCCGCCGTTTTTCAAAATTTTCGTCCCTATTTCTGCAATTTTGTCGTAAAATAAAAGCGGAAATTCGTCAGGAACGAATAGCGCTTGTGGCGGTTCATAGTTTTTTACATTGATGTGCAAAAAATCTTTTTCCGCTTGAGGGACATAGGGCGGATTACTAACAAGCAAGTCAAAATAGTTGTACCAAGTTGTTGGAATAGAATCGCTAAGCATGTCCCACGGTTGAAAACGGATAGTCAGATTATATTTTCGGGCATTCTCTTGGGCAACTTCAAGGGCTTCTTGGGAAATATCGACTGCAAAAACATTTGCTTTTTTAAACTTCATCGCTAAAACTATAGCAATTGCTCCGCTCCCTGTTCCAATATCTAAAATATTTATCTCTTTTTCAGGAGCGAAAATTTTTTCGGACAAAATAAAATCGACCAGCTCTTCCGTCTCTACACGAGGAATTAGAACAGCCGGCGTAACTTTCAATTCTATTCCATAGAACTCCGTACGTCCTAACAGATATTGAATAGGTTCGCCTGCTTTTAATCTTGAAATATCGTGCAAAATCTCATTATTCGGTTCTACGGTTCGGTTTAAATCCAAATACCATCGGTGCGGTGAAATTTTAAATTTATCCTGAATATAGATATGAAATTGAGCACGGATTTCACTCTTATCGTATAGAGGAGTCAGCGCTTGGTAAAATAATTCTTGAAATTCTTTGAAGTTCATTGTCAAAATTTGAGCAAAATTACGTTTAATTTTAATGTTTTTCTTTATTTCATAAATTATTATGATATTTTTTTTATTTTTGCATACCTAAAGGTATGAAAGTAAAACATATTAAAAACATTGAATATCAATAAATAAAAACGTATTATTATGATAAAAAAAATCACCAATAATGCATTATGGGGAAGGATTACCGTCCTATTCAACCTATTAATTCTTGTAGCATTTATTTTATCCGTGGTAGCTCTTATGGGCTTTGATAAAGAGAACAGAGTCCTTGTAGAAAAGCGACCTGAGTATGAACAAGCAACTATGAAAATGCAAGAGGCTAGACAGCCTTCTAAAGGAGACTCTACACGGGTAGCTTATTATTCTCAAAGATTAGACTCTCTTTCTGCAATGCCTACGCCGAAAGTTGCCGCCGAAGCTAAAAACTTAAAAAGTGAAATAAAGAGAGTTTCTGACATATTAGCTAAGGAAATTAAAAATAAAGCAAAAACTGATTCTATAATCAAGGTTACCGAAGCAACCTATATACCTATTAAAATAGATTTTACTGAAATAGAAAAAGCTACTAACGATAAAAAAGCTACTTTCAGTCTTTTACTTTATATTACTTTAACTTTGGTTGCTTTAAAAATTTTATTTTTTGCTATTTGGAACTATCGAAATTCAAAAAATTTACATCAACTTGCCGATTGGATGAAAAATGGCAACGCCCCTTATTGGGCTTTTGTTAGTTGGTTAATTCCGGCTTATAATCTCATTAAACCGTATACCTTTTTCAATGAGCTAATGAATGAATCTATTTATCTTTTAAACGATAAATCTATTTTACCCAAAAAGGAGGTTGACAACCACGAGTTTTACATTGGAATTTGGTGGACATTCTTCCTACTTACTTTCATCATTTCTCCTCTTATTCTCTATTCGACATTTTTTGCCGAAGGTCCTATGTTTTATAAATTTAACCATTTAAGTATTGCTATAGTCAGTGCTTCTATTGGGGGAATATATTTGCTTATTGAGTCGGTGCTTATCTTTCTATATAATAAGTATAACAAATTAATGATGAGTATGTAATATTAATTTATTTGAGGACGTTAAAAAAATAACATTTCTCGAATAATATTTTAATTTTACAAACAATAAAATTCTTCATTTTATCACTCATAATTTTCTCAAGTTTTATTAAAAATAGGGTGTTGAAAATTTACATTAAATAGTGTTTATTTTCAACTATCTATTTTATAACTTTGCCTTTTACATATATTTATATGCTATGAAATCATTATCTTATTTTTATTTATCAGTTATTGTTTTTTCACTCTCTATTTTCTCGCTTTCCACTTTTGCTCAGCGTCCTATTATTTACGATTCCCCGCAGTATGAATATAGCTTAGCAAAAGAGTTGTTTGAAAAGGAAAAATATGGTTCGGCTCAGGAATATTTCAAACAAGTTTTTGATAATGAGCAAACTCCGCAAGAGATGAAAGTTGCCGCTTACTATCACATCGGCATTTGCGCCTTTTTCCTAAACAATCAAGACGCCGACTTTTATCTCAAAAATTATATTCGCCTTTATCCGGAGCATTTTAATGTTTCAAATGCTTATTTTTATTTGGGGAAATTTTATTTTGACCAAAAGAAGTATAAACAAGTTCTTGAGAATTTCAATCAAATTGATGAACGTTTTGTTCCAGAAAAGTATGTGAAAGAATATCAATTTAAAAAAGGGTATGCCTATTTTGCGACTAAAAGGATAGACGAAGCAAAGCCTCTTTTTAATGAAGTTCGCAAAACCGAGAATGAATATCAAAAAAAGGCTATTTACTACTTAGCTCATATTGCTTATTCAAATGAGCAATACGAAGCTGCAATGGAAGATTTTCTCTTATTGAAAGAGGATAAAAATTATCAGAGTTCCATTCCTTTTTATTTAGCTCAAATCTATTTCTATCAAAAAAAATATGAAGAGGTATTAAAGACCGCGGTTCCTATTCTTGATAAAGCTGATAATAAAACGGAAATGAGTAGAATTATTGCATTATCATACTACAACTTGCAACGGTACTCCGAAGCACTTCCATATTTTGAAAATTATATAAAATCTTCCAGAACAACGCTTGATAGGAATGATAATTTTGCTATTGGTTATAGTTATTATCAAATGAAAAATTATCAAGCAGCCATTAGGTATCTCTCTTTGACGACCTATGAAAAAGATGAAATGTGTCAGAATAGTTTCTATTTAATTGGGGACTGTTATCTCAAGAATGGAGATCCCACTTTTGCAAGTCAAAGTTTTTTTGAGGCTTCAAAATATGATTTTTCGCCTGATATTAAAGAAGATGCTTTATATAACTATGCAAAACTGCAATACGAAACCTCTAATAGTCCTTTTAATACAGCCATTGCGGCATTGGAACAGTACATTCAAGAATACCCGAATTCTTCCCGCAGCGAAGAGGCAATTGCTTATCTATCTCAAATTTATTTAACTACGAAGAATTATCAGGGGGCTATTAATTCTTTGGAAAAATTGCAATCGAAAAGTCCTACTCTTTTGCGAGCATATCAACGCTGCACCCATTTCAGGGCGTTAGAACTCATCAATAACAAAAAATACAATGAAGCTTTAATTCTTATTAATAAATCGACAAAATATCCCATGAATGGGATTATGCATGCCTCCAATCTATATTGGAAAGCGGAAACGGAATATAGAAAAGAGCTTTTCAAGGAGTCGTTTTTCTCTTTCCAGACCTATTATAAAACTACGAACGTTAGCAACGAACCGAACTACCCAATATCATTCTATTCTTTCGGTTATGCAGCTATGAAAATTAATAAGTATAAAGATGCCGAAGGCGCTTTTGAGAAATTTCTCAAGTTTGATATTGCAAAAGAGAATCCTATGTTAGAAGCCGATGCTTCAGCTCGTTTAGGTGATTGCTATTTTATGCAAAAGAACCTCAAAAAAGCTCTGGCAAGTTATGAAAGTTGCGAAAAATTACGACAAGAAAATGTTGATTATGCTATTTATCAACAATCAAAATGTTACGGCTATTTAAACGACGAAAAAAATAAAATTGTCGCCTTAGAAAAGTTAATCAATCATTATCCAAAATCTTCTTATGTTGATGATGCGGAATATGATTTAGCTTCTTCATATCATGCTCAAAACAATTACACTTACTCTATTTCCGCTTTTAAAACATTTATCGGGAAATATCCTAAAAGTACATACATTAGACAGGCGTACAACAAGTTAGCTCAAGCATATTTAAACTCTCAAGACTTGGAATCATCTATCAAAACTTTCAAGTATGTTTTTGAAAATTTCCCGGGCTCTAACGAAGCAAAAGATGCTTTAGCAAACTTAGAAAATATTTACACCGAACTTGGGACTACGGGTGAGTTTTTTGATTACATAAAAAATAAAGGCAACATTAATATTAGTGTTTCCAAGCAAGATTCCATTTCATACAAAGCCGCAGAGAACAAGTATTTACGAGGCGATTGTGAAAACGCTATCACAGCTTTTGATAGTTATTTACAAGCTTTTCCCGACGGCTTATTCGCCGCTGACGCTCATTTTCAAAAAGCAGAATGTTTATATGGTCTAAACGACTATACAGCCGCCCTTCAAGAATATGAAATCATAATTCAACGTTACAAGACGAAAAATAATGAAACGGCATTGCGAAAAGCAGCGATGATTGTTTTCAACAATAAAGATTATAATAAAGCATTAACCTACTTTACAGCATTCGCCGATATCTCTTCCTCTGTGAACAATAGCATTATTGCTTATACGGGTATCATGCGTTCGTCTTATCAAGTTAACAAATTTGATATAGCCCATAAATCCGCCGAAGTGCTTATCTATAATCTGCCTACTGATGATGAGTTGAAAAACGAGGCACTCTATATTGCCGGAAAATCCTCATATCAATTAGGTGAGTTCAACATTGCAAAACAAAATTTAGCTGTTTTAGCTAAAAAAACAACTAATGATTTAGGTGCCGAAGCCGCCTACTTAACGGCTTTGATAGCTTTCAATCAAAATGATTTAAAGGAGTGCGAAAAAATTATTGGTGAAATATTGGCAGCGAGCTACAGCTCAGACTTTTGGTACGCCAATACTTTCATTTTATATGGCGATTTATATGCCGCTAAGGGAAATTTATTTCAAGCGAAGCACACCTATCAAAGTATCGTAGATAACTATGAAGGTCAAGACCTTGTAAAAATTGCCCAAGAAAAAATTGATAAAATCGTTGAGACGGAGCAACAAAATGAAGCTCCTTCACAAAGTGACGATTTACAGATAATAGAAGAATAGTGATACTTAAAAGAACAAATAGAATGAAAAAATATCTTATTTCCATTATTTCGTTAGTCATTATAAGTATGACTTTAAACGGACAAATTGTTGATACCGCTTATTTCCAACTAAATTACGTCCCCTATTTACAGAATTTTGAAAAAATAAATTCACAAGTTACTATTATTGATACCGTTAAAGAAAAGGTTAAGTTCGATTATTACATTACGCCTCAAACGCGTCCGATTGTTTTCTCTCCTACTCCGATAGCACCTCAAAAGCTGGCGGCGGAACCGATTCAGCGTTTATATCGAAATTTCATAAAAGTTGGGTTCGGCTATCCAATTACGCCGTTAGCCGAATTAGCCATTCACAACGGTTATAACAAATCATTCTCGTACGGACTAAATGTACACCATTTCTCTTCTTGGACGCCTCCTATCGGCAAAACGATGAAACAGTATCCATATTATCCATTTAGCGATACAAAAACTCATCTTTTTTTGACTAAAATATTTAAAAAACAGACCCTCTACTCTTCTATTGATTATAATCATTTTGCGCGGCGTTACTACGGTTTTAAACTTAATGAAACCGCCGACCCGAACTACTACGGAGGTAAAGAATACGCCGATTCCCTAAAAACACATTTTCATCATTTGAATGCTACAATCGGAGTGCGTTCTAACTATACCGTGGAAGAGCGTGCCTTAAAACAAGATGTCCAATTGAATTACAACGGTATCTTTACAAAATACAAAGATATGGAAAATCACATCGGACTTAAATCTTTCTTTGCTTTTGATGAACGCTGGATGAAAATTTCCGGCAGCCAACTCTACAGACTTAATTTGAATTTTGATTACTTCAACAATCAATTTGGCACTAAAGAGGATAGCATTGCTCCTGCCAATACTTTTCTTTTAAATCCTGAAATTCTTGCTCGCTGGACTTTCAATGAGTATCATATTTTAGTCGGGTTAGGAATAGGCTTGGGTGTGCAAGATGAAACGACTCAATTTTTGATTTATCCGTTAGGAGAAGTTAAATTAGGCGTCATTCCCCATATTTTAAGTTTATATGCCGGCGTTGACGGCACGATGGAACTGAATTCATACCAGAAATTGTTGTATGAAAATCCATTTATCAAGTTGCACCTTAATGATTTACAGTTTACTAAAAATTGGATACATTTTTATGGAGGGGTAAAGGGTAATTTAATAAAAAAACTCAACTACAATATCTTTGCTCAATATACGTATGCTGAAAATATGCTCTTTTTCGTACGTGATACCTTATCGGTTATTCCTAACCAGTTTGATGTGGCTTATGACAAGGGAGGTTATTTGAATGTTGGGCTAAATGTAGGTTGGAACGTTGAACGCAATCTGAACTTGGATTTCTATGGTAATTATTGGCTTTACCACCTCACAAAGTTAAAAAAACCATGGTATAAACCGATGCTTGAATTTGGTTTTAAAGGAGAATACTATTTCAAAGAACTCCTCATTTTTAATGCAAATTTCCAATTAGGATTTGGCTACTACGAACAAGTTTTGGACAAAACCAATCCTTCCATTCACACGGCAAAGCTTATGAAGCCGATTTTAGACTTTGGCATTGGCACAGAGTGGCTGATTACCAAACAATTTTCGGCTTTTGTTACCATTAATAACATTGGCTGTCAATATTATGCAAAATATAGCGATTATAAAAATATGGGAATTAACGCCCTCATTGGTATAACCTACTCTTTTGGTGAACAAAATCTAAAACGGAGTAAGAGAAGATAGAATTTTGTATTTCATTGGATAATTACATTAGACAACGCAAATCGAACGTTACTTTTTCGTATCTTTGCGTTGTTTTTTTTGATAATTTATTAATCTATTTTAAAATACAAAATTTATGAAAGTTGGAATTCGCATTGAAGACAAGTACGCAGCGGAACGTAGAGTAGCTATTACTCCGGAACATGCCTCGCGACTAATTAAAAAACATCAGCTTGAGATTCAAGTTTTACCATGTAAAAAACGAATTTTCAAAGACGAAGAGTATATTAATGCCGGTTGCAAATTAGTTGAAAAGCTAACAGAGCCTAAAGTTATTTTTGGAATCAAAGAGATTCCCGAATCTTTTTTTGAAGAAGGGAAAACTTATGCTTTTTTCTCACACACCATCAAAGGACAGCCTTACAATATGCCTATGCTCAAACAGATGATGAAGATGAAATGCAATCTCATAGACTATGAGCGAGTGGTGGACGATAATAATCGAAGATTAATATTTTTCGGCAAATTCGCCGGTCTCGCCGGTATGATTAATTCACTGTGGGCGTACGGACTTCGACTGTCCGAATTTGGAATTGATTCGCCATTTAAAACATTAAAACAGACTCATAATTATAGTTCCTTAGAAGAAGCCAAAGAAGAAATCAAAAAAGTTGGTGAAAAGATTAAAACTAATGGGCTACCAACTTCGATATCACCTCTTATTATCGGTTTGACAGGTTACGGCAACGTTTCAAAAGGAGCTCAAGAAATTATAGACCTACTACCCGTTAAAGAAATAACTCCTGAAGAGCTTTTAGATTTTCGTTCTAAAACTTACGATAACCGTACTGTTTACAAGGTAATCTTTAAAGAAGAGCATCTTTATAAAACGAAAGACAATTCTCCGTTTATTCTCTCTCATTTCTTCGCTAATCCTGCCGAATATAGTGCAAATTTTGAACAATATATCCCTCATTTAACTATTTTAATGAATTGTATCTATTGGGATAGCAAAGCGGAAAAATTAGTTACTAAGAAGTATTTACAAGAAAATTGGAAAAATCCGAATTTTTATCTTTCCGTTATTGGAGACATCACTTGCGACCCTAACGGTTCTATTGAAGCAACACACGAAGGCACACCTATTGAAAATCCCATTTTCATCTATCATCCTGAAACGCAAAAACCTACGTTTGGGCATAAGGGAGACGGTGTTTTAATTATGGCTGTTGATATTTTGCCGAGTGAACTGCCTCGTGAATCGTCTTATGTTTTTGCTGACGCTTTAGAACCCTTTGTTTACGATATTGTAACTTGCGACTATGGTCAACCCTATGAAAAACTGAAACTGCCAGCCCCTATCAAACGAGCTTTAATTTTACAAAATGGAGAATTAACTCCTGATTATCAATATATTAAAAAGTTTTTATAATTTATTTTATGAAAGAAGAAATTTTAAAATTATGGCCCGAATTAAATTGGATAAAAGATGAGCTTTTACGAGAAAAAACAGCCAAAACATGGGAATTGGCATTAGAAAAGAGCGTCTTAACCATTGATGACCTTAATAAAATACCTTTTACGCTATTAGCGGGTCCCGACTTAAAAGTTACCTTTATGGACCACAAGCGTTCCGTTGTTCATATTGCTAAGGATGCCGGAGAAAAAATCAACGCAATGTATCATGGGGAACTTCCCGTGAACATGGACGTATTGATTGCCGGTGCCATTCTTTGTGATGTCGGCAAATTATTAGAGTATGAATTGGACGAAAATGGCAATAGCAAACAAGGTGTATACGGAAAGTATCTTCGTCACCCATTTTCCGGTGTTTCGATAGCTGAACAGTGCGGTGTTCCTGCAGACGTTTGCCATATTATTGCTACTCATGCCGGAGAAGGAAATTTAGTAAAACGTACTACGGAAGCTTATATAGTTCATCATGCCGATTTTATGACTTTTGAACCTTTCAAAGATAGGCTGAAAGTATAAAAATTTCATTTTTATCAAAAAAATCAACTTTAAGAGAGGTGTAATGGCTAACGAAAATTTCATAGATTACATTAAAATTTTCTGCCATTCCGGTAAGGGAGGTGCGGGCTCGGCACATTTAGCACGAAGTGCCCGTACGCCTAAGGGAGGTCCGGATGGTGGAGACGGCGGAAAAGGTGGAGATGTTATTTTTAAAGGGAATAAAAATCTTTGGACACTTCTACATTTACGATATACAAAACATATTTTTGCCGAAGATGGAGAAAATGGACAACAAAATCAACGGTTCGGGAGACAAGGGAAAAATGCCGTTGTGGAAGTCCCGTTAGGAACTATCATTAAAGAGAGTGAAACTGAGGAAATTATAGGTGAAATATTAGAAGATGGGGAAGAGATAGTTGCTATGCAAGGAGGTCGCGGCGGCTTAGGCAATGTGCATTTTAAATCCGCTACCTTTCAAACCCCACGTTTTGCACAACCCGGCGAACCCGGCGCTGAAGGTTGGCTTACCCTCGAATTGAAAGTTTTAGCTGACGTTGGACTTGTGGGCATGCCAAACGCAGGAAAATCCACACTCATCTCCGTCATTTCTAACGCAAAACCAAAAATTGCCGACTACCCTTTTACTACCTTAAAACCCAATTTAGGAATGGTCCCCTACCGAGATTTTCTATCTTTTGTAGTTGCCGACATTCCCGGAATTATTGAAGGTGCGTCTGAAGGTAAGGGGCTGGGATACAGATTCTTAAGACACATTGAACGCAACTCCATCTTGCTCTTTTTAATTCCGTCCATTTCGGAGAATATAAAAGAGGAGTACAAGATTTTGCTCAATGAATTAAAACAGTATAATCAAGAGTTAATGGATAAGAAAAAAATTCTTGCCATTACAAAATGCGATTTAATTACTGAAAATAAATTAAAAGAGCTTAGGAAAAAGGTTCCCAAAAACATACCTACTATTTTCATCTCGGCGCACACACAAAAAAATATTGTAGAGCTCAAAGATATGCTTTGGCAAGAGTTAAATAGTTAAAAGGAGAATCATGTTGTAATTTCTTTTATTTCTCTTGGTACTTTTGTCTTGGTATAAAAGTACGAAAAACTTTTTCAGAGCTAAATTTCCGCATTCATTTCTTCACCTATAATGCTATAAATGAGCAAGTTGGCTGCGTGAGGGCGCAGCCGTAAAGCCCGCAAGGGCGGAAGCCGCTGGGGACGCGGCGGCAAAAAAGCGAGTTTATGAGCTCTTTTTGCCGCTTTGCGTACCCACGGCTTGCGACCGCGGACTTGCAGGCGGAGACCGACCCCGAGCGTAGCGAGGGGGCACGCCCTAATAAAAAATAAAATCTTATTTCCTTAAAACTCCGCCTACCTCTTTCTCAATTCCTGTAACTATCTTTTGCATAACACGTTGTATTTCATTCTCCGTGAGAGTTTTATCTGAACGCTGCAAAATGATATTCAAGGCGTAAGATTTCTTCCCTTTTTCTATTTTCTCTCCCTCATAAACATCAAAAAGTGTAACATTTTTGACAAGTTTGGAGCCGTAATTATAGACGATTTTTTCTAATTGCTCATAAGAGACCTCACTTGCGACCACCAAAGCCAAATCCCTTTTAACAGAGGGATAGGGCGAAATTGCCGCATATTTAACATTATTTTTCAAGCTCTCCTCATAAAGCAATTGAACGTCTATCTCGGCATAATAAACGGGTTTCTTGATATCAAAATAGTGAAGGATTTCCGTGTTGATACGACCGAGAGTAACTAATTGTTTCTCATCAACTAAATAAGTTAAATTATCTGTGAAATGCTCTGATTTCTCGGTAGTTGTCATTAACTTTTCGACGGGACAATTCACTTTTTTGAGAATATTTAAAACAATATTTTTTAGGTAAAAGAAGTCAAGTTCTTTCGGTTCTTCGTTCCATAAACCTTCATGCGACTTTCCGGTAACAAAAAGTGTAAGGAACTCTTTCTCAAGATATTGCTCTGTAACAGGCAATTTTTTATTTTCAACTACGCGACGATAACTATTTCCAAATTCAAAAAGTCGCAAATTGGTATTTTTATTATTAATATTACGTATTACCGATTCCAAGCCCGAAAACATCATATCTTGTCGTAAGACTTTTAAATCGTTACTAAGCGGGTTGAGTAAGGCGACCTCTTGTTCCTTATCAATTTGCTCAAACTTGTCGCTGTAAGCACTTTTCGTTAATGAATTGTTCATCATTTCAAAAAAGCCGCTATTAGCAAGTAGCAAAGCAATTTTTTCTTTAATTTTTCCAATATTGGAAACGGTTGCCAAGCGAATCGGATACGTTAGCTGTTCCGGTATTTCGACATTATTATAGCCATAAATTCGTAAAATCTCTTCCACCAAATCGATAGGACGGGTAACGTCTGTTTTATAAAAAGGAACCGTAACAATCAATAAATCATCACCTTTTGCCTGCACTTCCATTCCAAGCGAAAGTAAAATAGAGGAGATAATTTCCTTATCAATTACTTTGCCAATCACTTGATATACAAACTCATATCTTAAGTTAATTTGAGCATGACGTAATTGTTTCGGATAAAAATCAATAATATCGGAAGTTTTAACGGCGCCGCCATACTCTTTCATCAAGATTGCTGCACGTTTGATGGCATATAGAGACATTTCAGGATCGGCTCCACGTTCAAAGCGAAAAGCGGCATCTGTTTTCAATTGGTGTCTTTTCGCCGATTTCCTGATAGAAACAGGGTTAAAGTAAGCGCTTTCCAAAAAAATCGAGGTCGTTTGTTCCGTAACACCAAAATGCAAACCGCCGTAAACACCGGCAATACACATTGCTTCGTCAGCATTACAAATCATTAAATCTTCTTTATCGAGTTTTATCTCATTCCCGTCAAGAGTTACAAAAGGAGTTCCTGAAGGTAAATTCTTGATTATAACTTTATTGCCTGCTATCTTATCCAAATCAAAAGCATGAAGCGGTTGTCCCGTCTCAAACATCACAAATTGAGTAATATCAACAATATTATTAATCGGACGTATACCTATAGATTTGAGTCTATTTTGCAGCCATAAGGGAGATTCCTGAATTTTTAAATTTTCTACGGTCAGACCAATATAACGTGGACAAGCGTCTCTATTCTCTACCTTTATTTCGATTGCTCGTGTCTTAGAATAGGGAGAAAATTCGGAGACAGTCGGCAAATGCAAGGTTGAACATTTAATATCATTTGTTTTTAAAACAGCATAGATATCACGAGCAACGCCATAGTGGGACGTAGCATCACTACGATTAGGCGTTAGCCCGATTTCAAAAATAGTATCGGTTTCCACTTTAAAATAGTCGGCAGCGGAAGTCCCAACTTTTGTTTCATTGGGAAGGACTAAAATTCCTTCGTGCGAGTTTCCAACGCCAATTTCATCTTCTGCGCAAATCATTCCTTCGGAAACCGCGCCTCGAATCTTACTTTTTTTGATAGTAAAAGAGCCATCATCGCTATAAAGAGTCGTACCAATCGTAGCCACGACCACTTTTTGTCCTTTGGCAACATTTGGGGCACCACAAACAATATTCAAAAGATTTTCTTCGCCAATATCAACGGTTGTGATATGTAGATGGTCTGAATCCTGATGTGGTTCGCAAGTTATAACCTCTCCTACTACCAAACCGCGTAGTCCGCCTTTAATACTTTCAAAAGTTTCGATATTTTCAACTTCTAGTCCGCAATCGGTTAAATAGACTGACAATTCTTGAGGTGTTAAATCAAAACTTAAATATTGTTGTAGCCAATTATAAGATATTTTCATTGGATGAAATTAAAGTCAATTAATTAATAGATAGCAACATATATATAAAAAAACAAATTTCTAAAATCTCTTTTAAAAACCTTACAAAAATAATATAAAAAGCGGCATAAAAAGTTAAATTTAGAAAAAAGTATTAGCTTTCGATATTCGAAAAAGAATTTATTTAGGCACTATCGGTCAAATTTTATCCCTATTTTTGCAGAATGGAAAAAAGAGATACTTTCGCAATTTATACGCTCGGGTGTAAATTAAACTTTAGTGAGTCATCGGAAATTTCTCGTCAACTGCAAGAGTTCGGTTTAAAACAGAGCAATAGCCCTGATTACCTTTTAGTTAACAGTTGTGCCGTAACAGCTGTTGCCGAAAAAAAGGTCAGAAATTTAGTATCTAAATTGAGTCGGCAACACCCTGAATCAAAAATTATCATATTGGGGTGTTATAGCGAGTTGTCAGCCGAAGAGATTGCTAAGTGGAAAAATGTATCGGCTGTTTTTGGAAGTGCAAATAAGATAGATGTTGTCCCCTATTTAGTCAATGGTGCCGAGTCAAAAACGACCTCCTCCTCATTTTTCCCCGCCTACTCATCTCACGACCGCACACGCTCTTTTCTAAAAATTCAGGACGGTTGCGACTATCATTGCAGCTATTGCACCGTAGCTACGGCACGTGGTATAAGCCGTAGCGATACGATGAAACATGTCCTTAAACAATTGGAAGAAATTCACAATCAAGGGATTAAGGAGGTAATTCTAACAGGAGTTAATTTGGGAGATTTCGGTCGAAAAAATGGGTCTTCTTTGTTTGAACTACTACAAGAGATTGAAAAACTTTCGTTAATAGAACGCATTCGCATTTCTTCTATTGAACCTAATTTACTAACTGACGAAATTATTGACCTGACCGCTCATTCTAAAATTATCATGCCTCATTTTCATATTCCGTTACAATCGGGTTCTGATAGAATTTTGTCGCTAATGAAGCGCAGATATAATAGTACTTTTTTTGCTAATAAGATTCATCAAATCAAAAAAGTAATTCCGCATGCTTGCCTTGCTGTGGATATTATCACCGGCTTTCCTGATGAGCAAGAGAAAGACTTTACGGATAGTTATAACTTTGTCAACAATCTACCAATCAGCTATTTACATGTTTTCACTTATTCAAAACGACCGAATACGCCGGCGGCGTCAATGGAAAACCATATTGCCCCGAGCGTAAAAAAAGAGCGTACTAAAAAACTTCTTTTATTATCAAAAGAAAAAAAAGAGAGTTTTTACAAAGAATATTTAGGTGAAAAACGTTCCGTTCTCATAGAATCCGACCACAAAAAGGGTTGCTTATACGGATTTACGGACAATTATATCAAAATTAAACTTCCCTACGAAGAGCGTTTTATAAATAAAATTTTACCCGTAGAGTTAACAGAAGGCAATATAGTTTTAAATGATTTTTCAACACAAGATTATGAATAGCAACACAACCAAGGTAAATCCTATTATTGAGGCTTCGTGGTTAGAGGCATTGAAAGAGGAATTTGCCGCTCCCTATTTTTTGGAGTTAAAGCAATTTTTACTAGAAGAGAAAAAACATTATGTTGTTTTTCCGCCGGGACGTCTTATTTTTAACGCTTTCAATCTTACACCTTTTGATAAAGTGAAAGTCGTTATACTGGGACAAGACCCTTATCACGATGTCGGACAGGCTCACGGTTTATGTTTTTCAGTAAATGAAGGCACACCCCACCCCAAATCGCTCGTCAATATTTTTAAAGAGTTACAAAATGACATTGGTTTTACCGTTCCCAAAAGCGGGAACTTAGAAAAATGGGCAAAACAGGGGATTTTAATGATTAATGCGATATTGACCGTTCGTGCTCATTCGCCGGGTTCTCACAGAAACAAGGGTTGGGAAACTTTCACTGATGCAGTAATACGAAAATTGTCGACCGATAGAGATGGACTCATTTTCATTTTGTGGGGGGCTTTTGCTCAAGAGAAAAGCGCACTAATCGACACAACAAAACATCGTATATTAAGAGCTGCACACCCCTCTCCATTTTCAGCCCATAAAGGTTTTTTCGGATGCAAACATTTCTCAAAAACAAACGAAATACTAAGAAAAATGGGGAAAAGTGAAATTGACTGGAGTTTATAAGTTTACTCAGAGCTATCGTTATAGAGCAAATATTTTTTTCTAAGCAATTCAAATTCCTCTAACTCATCTTGCCACGAAGCCTCAATCTCTTTTTCATTTTTACCGTCTAATATCATTTGACGCACAGTGGAATTTCCCATTAATTTATCAAAAAAGTTGGGACGATTAAAAAAGAGCGATTTATCGGGGTAATTTTGATAAGCTTGGATAAGATAAGAAAGCGTAAAATCATTTTTCAATAAGCTAAGGTTGGAATCCGCAATAGCTGTAAGATTTTCGCCTCTGCACTTTTTCTCGAGATGCGGCGGATTTTCTGCGACTCCTTTAATTGATTTAGGCGTAAAATAGAACTCACCTGCTTTTAGCTCGGGGGCACCATAAATTTGAAAAGGAGTTGACGTACCTCGTCCCACACTAATGACCGTTCCTTCAAACAGACAAAGCGAAGGGTATAGGTTAATTGCTTCGTCTGTTTGTAAATTCGGAGAAGGAGGTATCGGTAGAGAATAGCGTGTTTGGTGTGTATAATTGTCAACAAGCACAAAATAGAGTTGACAAGTATCCTTATTTTTCAACCATTTTTCTCCGTTTATCATTTGTGCGTACTCGGCAATAGTCATTCCATGTATGATAGGGATAGGATGCATACCGACAAAGGAGGTAAATTGAGGTTTTAAAACAGGACCGGCAACGTAATATCCATTTGGATTAGGTCTATCTAAAATCAACAACGGGATTTGGCTCTCGGCGGCGGCTTCCATTAGATAGTGCAAAGTCGAAATATAGGTGTAAAAACGACAACCAACATCTTGAATATCAAATATTAACAAATCAATATTTTGCATTTGTTCTTGTGTCGGTTTTTTATTTTTGCCATATAATGAAACGATTTCTATTCCTGTTTTCCGGTCGCGGGAAGAGTTAATCAAAGCACCTGCTTCGGCATCTCCTCTAAAGCCGTGCTCAGGTGAAAAAATTTTCACAACGTCAATTTCTGTAGCAATCAGTGTATCAATCAAATGGACTTCCCCTACCATAGATGTTTGGTTAGCACAAACTGCTATGCGTTTTCCTTTTAAAAAGGGAAAATAGAGTTCCGTCTGTTCTGCTCCAACTTTAACTTGAGAGAAAAGAGAAATCGGCAAAAAATAAAAAAACAACAGATAGATAAATCTTCTATTCATAAAACTTTTATGGTTATTTGCAAAAGTAAACGAAAAAACTACAAGAAAATAAATTCCCGATTATTTTTTCTTGGTTGATTTCTTAAAAGTTCTTTTCTTATTAGTCGGTGAAGTTGTAGAGATAATTTCTAAACACTCTTCATAAGTTAAATTTTCAGCCACTCTATCCTTGGGAATTTTATAATTATCTTTCCCATTGGTAAGATAAGCACCGTAGCGACCATTCATAACTTTCAGATTAGCATTTTCGGAAAACTCACGTAAAACATTTTTGTTATGCCCGTTTTCTAATATATCAATAGCTTCTTCCATTGTCAAAGTTGCAGGATTTACTCCTTTAGGAAGCGTAATATTTTTACCGGCATACTTCAGGTAAGGTCCGTACCGTCCGACAATAACAAATATATCTTCCTCTTTATGTTTACCGAGCAATCTTGGGGCACGTTCAATATCAAGTTGTTTTTTCTCTTCAATTAATTCAATGGAACGTTCGAGTGTAATTTCTAAGGGATCTTCTGTTTTAGGGATAGAGATAAAAGAGCCGTCATAACTTAGATAGGGACCAAAGCGACCGATTTTTACAACAATTTCACTTCCATTATACTCACCTAACGAACGCGGAAGTTTAAAAAGGTCAAGTGCCTCTTCTAATGTAATATATTCAATTGATTGTGTCTTTTTAAGGCGTGCATATCTTGGTTGCCCATCTTCATAGTTCTCACCTATTTGTACCATTGGACCATATTTCCCCAATTTTGCATACACTTTTTCATTACTCTTCGGGTCAACACCCAAAAAGCGTTCTCCGCTCGCTTTGGGTGAATATGCCAGAGCTTTTTCAACGGAAGGGTGAAACTCATCATAAAAATCTGCTATCATTGTTTGCCATTCAACTTCTCCCTCGGCAATATCATCAAATGATTTTTCAACATTAGCGGTAAAATTATAATCCATTATCGTGTCGAAATGCTCTTGTAAATACTCATTAACAACGATACCTACATCTGTTGGAAAGAGTTTATCTTTTTCGTTTCCGAACTTCTCTTTTTTCTCTTCTTCCTTTATAGTATCATCTTTAAGAATTATCTTCTCAATAGTTCGGACACTACCGGGACGGCTCTCTTTAACAACATATTCCCGTTTTAAAATCGTAGAAATTGTCGGTGCATACGTTGAAGGACGTCCGATTCCAAGCTCTTCCATCTTTTTAACCAAACTTGCTTCGGAATAACGACTTGGCGGCTGAGCATATCTTTGTGTTGAAACGATTTCTTTCATAGACATCACATCTCCGGCAGTAAAGGAAGGCAACCAACCTTTAACTTCCTCTTCTTCTTCATCCTTAGACTCAATGTAAACTTTTAAAAATCCGGGAAAAAGAATCTCTTCTCCGGTAGTAACAAACTTCTCGCTACGATTAGAAATTGTCGTATTTATCGTTGTTTTCTCAATTTGAGCATCGCTCATTTGTGATGCTATGGTTCGTTTCCAAATCAAATCATACAATTTTTTGGCAAAGGTATCACCCGGGATTGTATGCTTACTGATAAATGTCGGGCGTATAGCTTCATGAGCTTCTTGCGCTCCTTTTGCTTTCGTGGTATATTTACGAACTTTAGAATATTTTTCACCGTACAGTGTAGTTACTTCATCCTTAATCGTATTAATAGCCAATGAAGATAGGTTCACCGAGTCTGTACGCATATACGTAATAAATCCTGCTTCGTAAAGTTGCTGTGCAATGACCATCGTTTTAGAAACTGAAAAACCCAACTTCCTTGAGGCTTCTTGCTGCAAAGTAGATGTCGTGAAAGGAGGAGCGGGAGATCTTTTTCCGGGTGATTTATTAACAGACTCTATTTTAAAAGTTGCTGTTTTACAACTATTTAGAAAATCCACAACCTCTTCTTTCGTCTTGAAGTTTTTATCTAATTCCCCTTCAAGTTCTTTCACCTCTTTATCTTGCGAAATAAAAGAACCTATCGTTCGATAAGAAAAATGTGTAACAAAATTATTAATTTCTCTATCTCTTTCTACTATAAGCCTAACGGCAACGGATTGAACTCTTCCGGCTGACAAGGAAGGTTTTACCTTTCTCCATAAAACGGGTGAAAGTTCAAAGCCGACCAATCTATCCAAAACACGTCTTGCTTGTTGTGCATCAACCAAATTTAGGTCCACTTGACGCGGATTTGCCAACGCATTTTCAATAGCTGTTTTGGTAATTTCATGAAACACAATACGTTTAATTTTCTCTTCCGGAATTTTAGCAGCTTCAATCAGATGCCAAGATATCGCTTCTCCTTCACGGTCGTCGTCAGTTGCAAGCCAAACAACATCCGCCTCTTGAACCATTTTCTTAATATCAGCAATTAACGGCTTCTTATCAGGTAGAATTTCATACTTAGGTGAAAAACCCTTAGCAATATCAATTCCTATATCTTTCGACGGCAAATCACGAACGTGCCCTTTACTTGATATAACCGCAAACTCCTTCCCGACTAGTTTCTGGATTGTTTTAGCTTTAGCAGGCGACTCAACAATAATCAAATCTTTACTCATATTATAACTTCAAAATATTAAGGTTCTAAATTGAGTGCAAAAGTAATAAAAATTAATCAGTTTGAAAAAAATAGATTTTTTAACCTCATTTTTTTCCATAATCCTCGTCTTCTAATAGGAAAACAAATTGTTTTTTTTATTATCTTTGCTCATCATTAAAAAACAAATTACTCTACTGATTATGAATGAATTAGAAAACAACATTAACAATAATAACGCATATACAGCTGACAATATACAAGTATTAGAAGGACTTGAAGCCGTAAGAAAAAGACCTGCCATGTATATCGGTGATGTTGCCGAAAGAGGGTTACATCATTTAGTTTATGAAGTAGTGGACAATTCGATTGATGAAGCCATGGCCGGATATTGCGATCGCATTGAAGTAGTTATATACCCTGATGATTCAATTTCCGTAAAAGACAACGGACGTGGTATTCCTATCGATTTTCACGAAAAAGAACAGCGTTCGGCACTTGAAGTAGTGCTTACGGTTCTTCATGCGGGAGGTAAATTCAACAAAGATTCTTATAAAGTTTCCGGCGGACTACATGGTGTTGGCGTATCATGTGTCAACGCTCTATCAAAACATTTGATAGCTGAAGTTTTTAAAGATGGGAAGCACTATAAACAAGAATTTCAATTCGGAAAACCTCTTGCCCCCGTTCAAGAGATTGGAAAAACCAAAGAGCAAGGAACTAAAATTACGTTTTTCCCTGATGATAGCATATTTATTACGACTACTTATCAGTACGAAATTCTTGCTACAAGACTTAAAGAGTTAGCTTTTCTAAATAAAAAAATTACTCTTTCAATTACCGACTTGAGAAATGTTGATGATGATGGCAACCCCATTTCAGACACCTTTTACTCGGAAGAAGGACTTAAAGATTTTATTCAATATTTGGACAGAGGACGGGAAAAGATTATGGAAACGCCCATTTATATGGAAGGAGAAAAATCTAATGTTCCTGTAGAAATTGTAATGCAATATAACACCTCTTTCACCGAGAATATTCACTCCTATGTAAATAATATCAACACTATTGAAGGAGGAACGCACCTTACCGGATTTAGACGTGCATTGACCAATACGTTAAAACGTTATGCTACCAATAGCAAGATGCTTGAAAAGTTAGAGAAACAAAAAATTGATATTTCCGGTGATGACTTTCGTGAAGGATTAACAGCGATTATCTCTGTTAAAGTCCAAGAGCCTCAATTTGAAGGTCAAACAAAAACAAAATTGGGGAATAGTGAAGTGGAGGGTATTGTAAGTCAATTGGCGAGTGAAATGTTATCTTTTTATTTAGAAGAAAATCCTAAAGATGCCCGCGAGATTGTCAATAAAGTAATTCTTGCTGCCACGGCACGTCACGCCGCACGCCGCGCTCGCGAACTTGTACAACGTAAAGGGGTATTTAACAGTGGCGGGCTACCCGGAAAATTGGCGGATTGCTCCTCTAAAAATGCCGAAGAGTGCGAACTGTACTTAGTGGAAGGAGATTCCGCAGGCGGTACGGCTAAACAAGGTCGGGACAGCAGATATCAAGCTATCTTACCCCTTCGCGGAAAAATTTTGAACGTCGAAAAAGCTATGCAACATCGCGTCTTGGAAAGCGAAGAAATTAAAAATATCTATACGGCTCTCGGCGTAACAATTGGTACCGAAGAAGATAGCAAAGCTCTGAATATAGATAAATTGCGTTATCATAAGATTATTATTATGACTGACGCTGACGTGGACGGAAGTCACATTGCAACCTTAATTCTGACTTTCTTTTTCAGACACATGAAAGAATTAATAGAAAAAGGATATATTTATATTGCAACTCCACCCCTCTATCTGATTAAAAAAGGAAAAGATGAACGCTACGCATGGAGCGAAAAAGAACGACAAGAAATTGTTAATGAGTTAACCCAAAACGGTAGCAACGAAGCAGGATTACACGTACAACGCTACAAAGGGTTAGGTGAGATGAATGATGAACAACTATGGTCAACGACTATGGACCCGAAACAACGCACCTTACGCCAAATCACCATTGATAATGCAACCGAAGCCGATAGAGTTTTCTCTATGCTAATGGGCGATGAAGTGCCTCCTCGCCGCGAATTTATTGAAAAACATGCAAAATATGCAAATGTTGACATTTAGTTCACTTTTTCATTTTACACAATAAAAAACATTTTTTCATTACTAACATTTCACCGCACTTAAATTATAACATTTTATATATTTTTGCAACAAGAAAAAAATTATAACAATGGGAAGAGCCTTTGAATATAGAAAAGCAAGAAAATTTAAACGATGGGGAAACATGGCTAAAGTTTTCACCCGTTTAGGAAAAGAGATTACGATGGCAGCTAAAACCGGCGGTCCCGACCCTGCACTAAATTCAAAATTACGCCTTTTAATGCAAAATGCACGAACGGAAAATATGCCTAAAGAGAATGTAGAACGTGCAATCAAAAGAGCTTTTGAAAAAGATACTACCGATTATAAAGAAGTAGTATACGAAGGATACGGTCCTCACGGTGTGGCTATCGTTATTGAAGCCGCCACCGATAATACACAACGAACCGTAGCAAATATTAGAAGCTATTTCAACAAATATGGAGGAAGCCTCGGTACTTCCGGTATGCTCGACTTTATTTTCGATAGAAAATGTAGCTTTACCGTTAAAGAAAAAGAAAATTTAGACCTCGAAAATCTTGAACTTGAATTAATCGACTACGGCGTTGAAGAAGTTTTTGAAGATAATGACGAAATTGTAATCTTTGCAGACTTCCAAAATTTTGGCGCTATTCAAAAATATTTAGAACAAAATGATTTTGATATACTAAATTTTAAATTTGAACGTATTCCTAATGATGTGAAAAATATTCCCGAAGATGAAAGAGAGGAAATTGACAAATTACTCGAAAAAATCGAAGAAGACGAAGATGTTACAAATGTGTTTCATAATATGGAATAAAAAATGATTAATCGCGAATAATCTATAAATTTTGTAGTTATGTATTGTTATAAATTTAGAGTTTTTTTTGACGAAATCGAAGATTTTGTTAGAGATATTGAAATCTCATCAACCGACAATTTTGAATCTTTTCATCAAATACTATATTCATCTATTGGGCTACAAGGCAATGAATTAGCTTCCTTTTCCATTTGCGACACAAAATGGAACAAACAAAAAGAGATAATGCTCATTGATATGGGAGACGAAGAAACAGAAATAAGTGAACCCGCCATTTATGAAGAAAATGACATTTATACTACAAAATCAAACCTCCCGAAATTTGTGATGAAAGATGCCATCCTAAAAGATTTTATTGATAATCCTCATCAATATATTATTTACGAATACGACTTCATGTATCCTAAAATTTTCTTTATTGAATTGCTAAAAACGTTCAAAGTAGAAAACGCCATAGACTTACCGCGTTGCACCTATAAAGAAAAGGAGTTACCCAAAGAGGAAAAACGAGTACACCATCCTATGCCGGAAGAGTTGAATAAAGACGATTTTGGTAACTTAGATTTTAATGACGAAGACGATGAGTATGATGACGGATTTGATGATGAAGATTTTTTAGACTTAGAAGATTTTGATGAAATTAAAGACCTTTAATAAACCAACTTTAATCGTTATTGCAGGACCAACCGCCGTTGGGAAAACAAAATTTTGTTTAAATCTAGCTAAGAAATACCAAACATCTATTATCTCCGCCGATTCCCGACAGTTTTATCGAGAATTAAAAATTGGTACAGCTGCACCTACGGAGCAAGAACTGCAAACAGTTCCGCACTATTTTATCGCACACCTTTCTATTCACGATTATTACAGTACTTCACGTTTTGAACAAGACGTCCTACAACTTCTTCCCTCTCTTTTTCAGCAAAATCAGGTCGTTATTATGACCGGAGGAAGTGGACTCTATCTGGATACCGTTTGCCATGGCATTGATGAACTCCCCGACCCTGACCCGGAAATTCGTCAATACGTTATCGCTCTTTACGAAAAAAAGGGAATTGAAGAACTCCGAAAACAACTCAGAATTTTAGATTACGACTATTATCAAAAAGTTGATATCGCCAATTACAAAAGATTAATGCGGGCAATCGAAGTTTCCCTGCAAACAGGCATGCCATATTCTAAGTTTTTGCAACAAAAACGCAAGAAAAGAGATTTTGAAATAGAAAAATATTGCCTTGTGCGTCCGCGGGAAATCCTTTTTGAACGTATAAATCGGCGTGTTGATGAAATGATGGAAAATAACTTATTACAAGAAGCCAAACAATTACACCCATATAGAAAATTAAATGCCTTAAACACAGTTGGTTACAAAGAGCTTTTCCAATATATCGAAGGACAAATTACCCTTGAAGAGGCTATCAACAATATCAAAGTTAACACTCGCCGATACGCTAAACGACAATTAAATTGGTTTAAACGAGACCCCAATTATCAATATATTGACCTCGCTGCAAACGAGTTCTAACCTGCCCCCTTTTCGCAAGTATAAATCTTTAATTTTCAGGCTGTTATATTTTTGTATTAATATATTTACCGCATGAAAAGGTACTGTCAGAAAAATTACGAAAGCTTGCGTATTTATATTTTTTAATTTTTATTTTTTAATTTTTAATTTTAATTAGGGCGTGCCCCCTCGCTTCGCTCGGGGTCGGCGCCCGGTTCCAAGTCCGCGGGCACAAGCCGTGGGGTCGCAAGGCGGCAAAAAGAGCTTACAAGCTCGCTTTTTTGCCGCCGCGTCCCCAGCGGCTTCCGCCCTTGCGGGCTTTCCACCTAAGCGCCTCACGCAACCCCTAATCGCTCAGGCAACAAACCAAATTTCTATCTCCGAAAGCATCATCAATTCGGCTGACAGTAGGCCAATATTTATCGTCGTGAGGCAACGGGAATGCCGCCTTTTGACGTGAATAGGGTCTATGCCAATCTTCGGCGGTAACCACGCCCATCGTATGCGGCGCTTTTTTAATAACATTCTCAACTCGGTCTGCTTTTCCGATTTCAATTTCACGAATCTCCTCACGAATGGCTATTAAGGCATCACATAATCTATCAAGCTCTTCGAGCGGCTCACTTTCCGTAGGCTCCACCATTAACGTTCCATGTACCGGAAACGCCACGGTCGGAGCATGAAAGCCGTAATCCATCAATCTTTTAGCAATATCGCCGGCTTGCACGCCTGCCGATTTATCAAATTCATTACAATCCAATATCATTTCATGGGCACACATGCCATTTTTCCCGGTATACAAGATTTTATAATGATTTTCCAACCTTTTCCTTATATAATTAGCATTCAAAATCGCACAACGGGTTGCTTCCGTAAGTCCTTCCCCTCCCAACATTTTCAAATATCCATAGGTTATCGGCAATAAATAAGCACTTCCGTAAGGAGCGCTGCCCACCTGGCTGCCCTGACGACCGCCCACATTTTTCATAACATGATTCGGCAAGAAATCCACTAAATGTTCAGCCACGCCAATAGGTCCTACGCCCGGTCCGCCGCCACCGTGCGGCATTGCAAACGTTTTATGTAAATTCAAATGGCAAACGTCCGCTCCCATCAAGCCCGGCGAGGTGAGCCCAACTTGAGCATTCATATTAGCTCCGTCCATGTAAACTTGCCCGCCATTGTCGTGAATAATTTTTATAATCTCAAGTATTCTCTCTTCAAAAACGCCATGAGTGGAAGGATAAGTAATCATTAAACACGCTAAATTATCTTTGTGCTCTTCCGCCTTATTTTTCAAGTCCTCCACATCTACTTCACCATTTTCGGTAGATTTAACGACAACGATTTTATTTCCTGCTTTTACGGAAGACGCAGGGTTTGTTCCGTGTGCCGAAGCCGGAATAAGGCAAATATTGCGATGCCCCTCTCCTATTGCTTGATGATAATTGCGAATTGTTATAATGCCTGCATATTCTCCCGCGGCACCTGAATTCGGCTGGAAAGATATCGCCTTAAATCCTGTAATGGTGCATAACCACTTCTCCATTTCGGCTATCAAGGAACGATATCCTTCCGTCTGCTCGTCCGGAGCAAACGGATGGATTGCCGTAGCAGTCGCCCAACTAAGTGGAAGCATTTCAGCAGCGGCATTTAACTTCATCGTACACGAACCAAGGGGAATCATCGCCCGATTAAGAGACAAATCTTTGATTTCCAATTTCTTCATGTAACGCATCATCGCTGTTTCAGAATGAAAACTATTAAAAATTTTATGCTCCATAAATGGAGATTTCCTTTCCAATTGCTTCGGAATACGTAAAGGCGGACACTCTTGCTTAGCACAAACATAGGGCGAAAACTCCTTTTTCGCAGCGATAGCCAAGACTTCTAAAATATTATTTACGTCCGCTAAAAGTGTCGTTTCATCAAAGGAAATGGTAAAACATCGTTCACACCAATAATTAAAATTCATTTTATATTCTTCGGCAATTAGTCGAACCGTCTCGCAACTAACACCTTGCGGTGTTTCAAAGCAAAGAGTATCAAAATAGTATTGATTATACTGTTTATAACCGTATTTTTCAGCTTCTTTTTCCAAAACTGCGGCTAAAACATTAATTTTATATGCTTTTTTCTTCAACCCATCCGGACCGTGCCACATTCCATAAAACCCTGACATGATAGCATTTAAAGCGCTGGCAGTACAGATATTTGAAGTTGCTCTTTCGCGTTTAATATGCTGTTCGCGGGTTTGCAACGCCATACGATACGCTTTATTTCCTTCTGCATCCACGCTAATACCGATAATACGTCCCGGTATTTGTCGTTTAAACTCTTCCTTACAAGCGAAATAACCGGCAGCGGAACTTCCGTACCCCATGGGAATACCAAACCGTTGCGTAGCTCCCGTAACACAATCAGCACCCCACTCTCCCGGCGGAGTTAAAAGAGTTAACGACAATAAATCGGCATCAACGCCGACAAAAATATTTTTCTGCTTCGCTTTTTGCGTAAATTCTGAAAAATCATGAATCGCCCCATGCTGATTTGGATACTGAATCATAACACCGAAATAGGTGTCGTCCAATTCGATTTTATCGGCTTTACCTACCACTAATTCTATTCCTAACGGTTCTGCGTTGGTTTTAAGCACCGCAAGGGTATGAACGAAAACATCTTCGGAAACAAAATACTTATTTACATTATTTTTAACTGCTTCGCGGCTACGACTATTGTAAAACATCAACATCATCTCACCGGCAGCAGTCGCGGCATCCAACATCGAAGCATTTGCAATCGGCATGCCCGTCAGACTTGAAATCATAGTTTGATAGTTCAACAAAGCCTCTAACCTTCCTTGCGATATTTCCGCCTGATAAGGTGTGTACGCCGTGTACCAACCCGGATTTTCAAAAACATTACGCATAATTACAGGAGGAACATAGGTAGCATAATAACCCATGCCAATGTAAGACTTAAAAATCTTATTCCTTTCTAATAATTCCCTCACCTCCGCAAGATACTCACCTTCCGTTTCTCCTTCGGGTAAATCTATCGGCTTCGGCATGCGAATAGCCGCAGGAATCGTCTTTTCAATCAACTCTTCCATTGTTTTTACACCAATTACCTTTAACATTTTAGCTTTTTCTTCTGCTGTTGGACCAATATGTCTGTCCATAAATGCATCTTTAATCATATTGAATCGTATTTAATTTTTATTATCAACTACTAAATTTTAGGCATGCAAATTTACAATTTTTAATGAATGATTTTGACTAAGATTTAAAATCATTTAAAAAATTCTAATAGACTATTTGATTTTAATTATTTTCGTGTATTTTTGTAAAAAAAAGTTATATGAAACCTATTATTGCTCCTTCAATGCTTTCTGCTAATTTCGGTCATTTGGACGCTGACATTCGCATGGTTAATGAATCAACCGCAGGTTGGTTTCATTTAGATATCATGGACGGTGTTTTTGTTCCAAATCTCTCCTACGGTTTTCCGATTGTAAAAAAAATTAAAGAGAGTGCCGAAAAACCTCTTGACGTTCACCTAATGATTGTCCAGCCGGAACGCTATATCACCAATTTTAAGTCTGCCGGTGCCGATATTCTTACGGTTCATTGGGAGGCTTGTACTCATCTGCATCGCACGCTTCACGCTATAAAGAACGAAGATATGCTGGCTGGCGTAGCTCTTAATCCGCATACACCGGTCGCTTTTTTAGAAGATATAATTACAGATGCCGACATGGTTCTGATTATGTCTGTTAATCCCGGCTTTGGCGGACAGAAATTTATTGAAAACAGTTATCAAAAGATTGAAAATTTAAAAAATCTTATTATTAAGAAGAACTCAAACGCTCTTATAGAGGTTGACGGAGGAGTTAATTTAGAGACTGCTCCACGATTAATAAAAGCAGGCGCAGATGTTTTAGTAGCGGGATACACTGTTTTTAGTAGCAAAGAACCGATAAAAATGATAGAACAATTGAGAAACTAATCATTATTAAAACCCATATATTATTATTATCCACAAAAAAAGAAAAAATGAAAAATCAAGACATTTATATTTGCGATGTTTGCGGGTATGAGTATGACCCTGCTATCGGTGATCCTGATAATGGCATTCCTCCCGGCACTTCGTTTGAAGACCTACCGGACGATTGGGTTTGCCCACTCTGTTTTGTCGACAAAACTAATTTCTCAAAATTATAATGGATTTTTATTATTGTAATTTTTATTGAAAATCGTTGTATTTTTGCAATCTACAAATACAACGATGGGAAATTTGCTAAAAAAATTACAACATCCAATCTATCAAATAATTGCTACTACTGCCGATGAGTTAAATGTAAACGTTTATGCAGTCGGCGGCGTAGTTCGAGATATTTTTCTACAACGATATTCCCAAGATATCGACATCGTTGTTGTAGGTAGTGGTATTGAATTAGCAACAGCGGTGGCTAAAAAGATATCACCGAAATTGGAAGTTAACATTTTTAAAAATTTTGGCACCGCTCAATTTATTTATGAAGGAGCAAATGTTGAGTTTGTTGGCGCACGCAAGGAATCTTACTCCGAAAACTCAAGAAAACCGGTAGTCGAGGACGGAACGTTGGAAGATGACCTCAACCGGCGAGATTTTACGATTAACGCCATGGCTATTGGCTTGAATGGCGACAAAATAGGCGAACTAATAGACCCCTTTGACGGCATTAAAGATTTAGAAAGAAAGATTATTAAAACTCCGTTAGCCCCTGACATCACATTTTCAGACGACCCTTTACGTATGATGCGTGCAATCCGTTTTGCCTCGCAATTGCAATTTAAAATTGCAACGGAAACCTTTGAAGCCATACAGCGAAATGCAAAACGATTAGAGATTATCTCCGCAGAGCGAATTATAGAGGAATTTAATAAAATATTGCTCTCCACCAAACCTTCGCAAGGGATTCTCCTACTTGATGAAGCCCACCTTTTAGAACAATTTCTCCCGCAATTAATTGATTTAAAAGGAATTGATTACGTTGACGGAAAGGGACATAAAGACAACTTTTTGCATACGCTCGAAGTGGTCGATAAAATAGCCCTGGTACAAAACAACTTATGGCTAATTTGGGCGGCGTTGTTACACGATATTGCAAAGCCTGTTACGAAAAAATTTGACCCCCAACTTGGCTGGACGTTTCACGGACACGACGCCGTTGGAGCTAAAATGGTTCACTCTATTTTTAAAAAGTTGCGAATGCCTACCAATGAAAAACTTAAATATGTCAAAAAAATGGTAGCCCTGCACCTTCGCCCTATCGCCCTTGTTGAAGATAAAATAACGGATTCCGCCGTTCGCCGCTTACTTTTTGAAGCCGGCGAAGATATTGAAGACCTGATGCTCCTTTGCGAAGCAGACGTTACCTCTAAAAATCCTATTAAAATAAGACAATGTCTTAATAATTTTGCTATCGTAAGAAAAAAATTGAAAGAGATTGAAGAAAAAGACCAAATTCGCAATTGGCAACCTCCGATTGATGGAAAAATTATTATGGAAACATTCCAACTTAATCCTTCAGCCACGGTCGGCATTATTAAAACAGCTATCCGCGAAGCTATTTTGGACGGGGAAATTGGTAATAATTATGAAGAAGCCTACGAATTTATGCTCAAAGAAGGTGAAAAACTCGGACTAAAAGCAAAAAATACTCAAAATTAAAAATCTGTGCATAAACTATTTTTTTATTTTTGTTAACGAAAAGTATAAAGAGTAATGAAAAAATTAGCGATTGTCATTTTGAATTGGAATGGACAACACTATTTGGAAAAATTTCTTCCTGCGCTGCTCCAAAACATTCCTGAATATGCTGAAGTTATCATTGCCGATAACAATTCTACCGATAATTCCATCTCCTTTTTAGAATCAAATTATCCTCCGTTAAGAATAATACAAAACGGCATCAATGGCGGCTTCTCAAAAGGATATAATGACGCTTTCAAGCAGATTAACACCCCTTACTACTGTCTCCTCAACTCCGATATTGAAGTAACTCCCAATTGGGTGGAACCGATTATTGAACTGATGGAAGCGAATGAAAATATTGCTGTCGTTCAACCGAAAATCCTCTCTTTTTATGAAAAAGAAAAATTTGAATACGCCGGTGCCAGTGGCGGTTTTGTTGATAAATTAGGCTATCCTTTTTGTCGCGGACGAATCTTTGAAACCTTAGAAGATGATAAGGGACAGCATGACACGCCTATTGAAATTTTCTGGGCTACAGGAGCGGCAATGTTTGTAAAAAGCGATATTTATCATCAATTAGGCGGATTAGATGAAGACTTTTTCGCCCACATGGAGGAAATTGATTTTTGCTGGCGCGTGAAAAATGCAGGGGGAAAAATCATGGTTAATCCAAAATCGACAGTTTATCACGTTGGTGGCGGCACACTGCCGAAAAGCAACTCCTTTAAAACTTTTCTCAACTTCAGAAACAACCTCTTCTTACTTCTAAAAAATCTACCTGCAAAAAGGTTGTTGCCCACATTTATCGCACGTTTCCCGCTTGACATATTAGCCTCATTCATCTTTCTTTTAAAAGGAAATACGCAAGATTTCACAGCTGTTTACAAGGCATGGCGGGCGTTTTTGAAAAACTATAAAAAGATGAAAAAGAAACGCAATGGCGATTTCGATAAGGGCTATCAGGCACTAATCAAAACCTCTATTTTGTTCCAATACCACTTAAAACAGAAAAAATATTTTAACGGAGAGACGTTTCACAATTAGCAATTCAGAATCCGAAATTGCCGCCGCTAGCACAAGCACTCTATTATTTATCCCATAGATTAGCATAATATTAAAAGCATGAATTTTAATTAGGGCGTGCCCCCTCGCTGCGCTCGGGGTCGGCGCCCGGTTTCAAGTCCGCGGGCACAAGCCGTAGGGTCGCAAGGCGGCAAAAAGAGCTTACAAGCTCGCTTTTTTGCCGCCGCGTCCCCAGCGGCTTCCGCCCTTGCGGGCTTTCCACCTAAGCGCCTCACGCAATCCAATTTACTCGTACAGAGTACTTTAGGGAAGGAATTGAGAGTGGAAAATTACTAAAAAACCTCTGTTTTGTATAGCAAGAATTATTATTAAAAAATTTGGAAAATTTATCTATTTTTGCAGAAAAGAGAATAAGAATTTATGACTAAAAAACAAATAAAAGATAAAGCAATCGAAGTAGCACTATGGGAATCAGCTAATAAATTGCGTGGGAGTGTAGAACCTTCCGAGTATAAACATGTAGTTTTGGCACTAATTTTTCTAAAATTTGTAAGCGATAAATTTGAAGAACAGCGACAAAAACTAATCGATGAAGGAAAAGAAAAATATATCGAAAGAGCGGAGTTTTACAATATGAGCAACGTCTTTTTTCTGAAAGAAGAAACTCGTTGGAAATATATTGTCAGCAAAGCCCGTCAAAACGACATTGCATTAATCATCGATTCTGCTTTACATACTATCGAAAAAGATAACAAAGCTCTGAAAGGTGCCTTGCCCGACAACTATTTTTCTCGCCTTGCACTTGACACAGCCAAATTAGCTGCTCTTATCAGCGAAATAGACAATATAGACACACTAAAAGACAAAGAGCAAGATGTCATTGGACGTATTTATGAGTATTTCCTAAGCAAATTCGCCATTGCCGAAGGAAAAGGAAAAGGCGAATTTTACACACCCAAAAGCATCGTGAATCTCATTGCCGAAATGATAGAACCATACAAAGGTGTTATTTATGACCCTTGTTGCGGTTCGGGAGGTATGTTTGTTCAATCTATCAAATTCATTGAAGCACATCATGGCAATAAAAAAGAGGTTTCCATTTATGGACAGGAATACACCAACACTACTTACAAACTCGCGAAGATGAACCTCGCCATTCGGGGCATTTCTGCCAACTTGGGAGAAAAAGCCGCTAACAGTTTCAGTAACGACCAGCATAAAGACCTGAAAGCTGACTTTATTATGGCAAATCCACCTTTTAATCAAAAAGATTGGCGAGCTGGAAATGAACTTTTGGACGATCCCCGTTGGAAAGGATACGAAATACCGCCTACAAGTAACGCCAATTACGGTTGGATACTCCACATGGCTTCTAAACTTTCAGAGCACGGCGTAGCCGGATTTCTTTTGGCAAATGGTGCTTTAAGTGGTGGCGGAGATGAATATAAAATTCGTAAACAGCTAATTGAAAACAATTTGGTAGAAGCTATCCTCATTTTACCACAGAACATGTTTTATACTACCAATATAAGCGTAACACTCTGGATATTAAATAAAAACAAAAAAGAGTATGTGAGAGCGTACGGTGAAACATCACAACGGAATTACCGAAATCGAGAGAGAGAAGTGCTTTTTATGGATTTGCGGGAAATGGGCGAACCATTTGAAAAAAAATATATCCAACTCTCCAAGAAAGATATTCAAAAAATCACTAATACTTACCATAACTGGCAATCTGTAGTTGTTGATTCAACCTCCTATCAAGATGTTCCTGAATATTGTTATTCTGCTTCTATTGAAGAGATTAGAGAAAAAGATTACTCGCTAGTTCCAAGCAGATATATTGAGTTTGTCAATCGGGACGAAGATATTGATTTCGACGAAAAAATGAAAAGTTTGCAGCGGGAAATAGCTCGATTGCTACAAGAAGAAAAAAAATCTCGAAATGAGTTGCTACGTGTTTTTGAAGACTTAGGTTTTAAAATTGAGTTAAAATGAAAGAAAAACAACTAAACCTTTTTGGATTGGATGATGAGTTTGATATTTACTCATTTATCAATGAAGAATTTTTACCGGAAGAGTACCATGAAATTGAATATAAATCCGGCAAAGACGGTTTTCCAAAAGAGCTTTGGAAGACCTATTCTGCTTTTGCCAACACCAATTCAGGCATAATTATCATAGGCATAAAAGAAAAAAGAGATGGTTTTTCAATTGAGGGATTGACAGACGAGCAAATTGCAAGCTATAAAAAATATTTTTGGGACAATTGCAATAATCCGAACACTGTTAGTGTCAATCTTTTGAACAATGATGATATAAAAATAATTGAGTTAAAGTCTAAAAAACTGCTGGCTATCAGGGTGCCTTTCGCTCATCGTACCCAAAGACCTGTTTTTCTTACACGGAACCCATTTAGTAATACCTATAAACGCAACCATGAAGGCGATTACCGATGCACCGATGAGGAAGTAAAAAGAATGTTGGCTGATGCGGTTGCCGAGCTTAAAAGAGATAACCTGCTATTAGAGAATTTTACGATAGAAGATTTAGACCCCGTCAGTATTCGTCAGTTTCGTCAACTGTTTTCATCTACTAAACCGGAACATCCTTGGCTCAGTTTGGAAGATAAAGAGCTACTGAAAAAAATCGGTGCTTATCGTATTGACCGAAAAACCAAGCAAGAAGGAATTACGCTTGCCGGATTGTTGATGTTTGGCAAAGAAGACAGCATCCGGGAACAGGAAGCCTTGCCCGATTACTTTCCGGATTTTAGAGAACATTTATCTATGGATGAAAAAGTGCGATGGACCGACAGAATTTATCCCGACGGAACTTGGGAATGCAATCTGCTTCAATTTTATTTAAAAGTATGGTCCAAATTGTCATCCACCCTACCCAAGCCATTTCGCTTGGAAAAAGATGAACGCATTGACGAAACACCTGCCCATGTTGCTTTACGCGAAGCTTTTGTAAACTCATTGGTACATACCGATTACTCGCTAAGTGGTAATATTATCGTAGAACTTGATACCGAAAAATTTGTATTCTCCAATCCGGGAACCCTTTTGGTTTCTTTGGAACAATATTACGCGGGAGGAGTAAGTGAATGTCGTAATCCTGCACTACAACAAATGTTTATGCTGATTGGACGTGCCGAAAAAGCAGGTAGCGGAGTAGATAAAATTATAAGCGGCTGGCAATCCCGTCACTGGCGAAGACCTTACCTTGAAATTGAAAATCAACCGGATAGAGTAAAACTTACCTTACCTATGTTTAGCGTATTGCCTAAACAAGTAGATAAAGAACTGAACACTATTTTTGGAGATTTGAGCAATTTTAGTCCCGATGAATTAGTTGCACTCTCTTTTAGTCTGATAGAAGGTTCTATTTCCAATCACCGTTTACAGTACGCACTAAATATGCATAGTTCGGACATTACGAAAATGCTGAAAAAAATGTGTATGGACGGTTATTTGGAAGCTGAAAACTATGGTCGTTGGACTACTTATAAAATTAAACAAAACCTTGCAACCTCTGATAAAGATAGAAAGGTTGACACCTCAATAGAACGCATTGATAATCAAAGTAATGCAAGTAGAAAGGTTGACACCTCCGGTAAAAAGGTTGACACTTCAGGTGGCAAGGTTGCAACCTTTGACGAAAAGGTTGATACCTCCGATAGAAAGGTTGACACCTCAATAGAACACATTGATAATCAAAGTAATGCAAGTAGAAAGGTTGACACCTCCGACAGAAAGGTTGACACCTTGAGTGGCAAGGTTGCAAGCTTAGAGAGTAAGGTTGCAACCCGGTTGGCAAGAGCTGATTTAGAAAAATTGATTATGCAAATATGTCTCAATAATTATCAAAAAATGGAATATGTGGCAGATTGTTTAGGTAAATCTGAATACTATTTGAAAAATAAAATATTTCCGAGAATGCTAAAAGAGGGAAAATTAGAGAAAAAATATCCTTTTACGCTTAATCATCCCGAACAAGCCTATAAAACCACAGACGAATATGCAGAAGAACTATAAACGATTAGGAGATTATATACAAGAATTGAAAATAAGAAATTCTGACGGTACGGTTAAAGAGCTGTTGGGAATTAATATTGACAAATATTTTATGCCTTCTGTTGCAAACGTTGTGGGGACAGATTTGACAAAATATAAAATCGTTCAGAAAAACCAATTTGCTTGCAATAGAATGCATGTTGGACGTGATTATAGAATTCCCATTGCAATGTCTGAAAGTGAAACAAAGTTTATAGTTTCGCCTGCTTATGATGTTTTTGAAATTACTGACACCAATGTCTTGTTGCCTGAATATCTTATGATGTGGTTTAGCCGAGCAGAGTTTGATAGAAATGCTTGGTTTTATACCGATAGTGATGTACGTGGCGGATTAAATTGGGAGGCTTTCTGTGATCTCACACTTCCCATTCCCGATATTGACGAACAGCAAGCACTTGTAGATGAATACCAAACCATAGAGAGACGAATACAACTAAACGAACAACTCTGCCAAAAATTAGAAGAAACAGCACAAGCACTCTACCGAAAATACTTTGTAGAAGATATTGATCCAGAAAATTTGCCGGAAGGGTGGAGATGGTCCTCCCTTGATAAAATAGCCCATTATTTAAATGGCTTAGCTTGTCAAAAATTTGCAACAACTTCAATATCATACTTCCCAGCTATCAAAATTAGAGAGTTAAATCAAGGATTTACTGATTCTGTTAGTGATAAAGTTACAAAAGACATTCCAAAGGAATATATTGTAAAGCATGGTGATGTTGTTTTTTCATGGTCGGGAACATTGATGATTGATTTTTGGTGTGATAATCTGGGAGTGTTAAATCAACATTTATTCAAAGTTACATCTCAAAAATATGATAAATGGTTCTTCTATCTATGGACAAAAAGCCACATAGAAGACTTTGAACGCTATATTTCCGCAAAAGCCACATCAATGGGGCACATAAAGCGAGAAGATTTATCAAATGCAAATGTATTGATACCAAGCAAAACAGATTTGTCAGAAATGAATAAAAAAATGAATCCGATATTTGACCTATTAATAGTCAAGAAAAGAGAAGTTTTAAAACTAAAAGAATTACTATCTTTGCTGTTGGTAAAGATGGGAAGAAAGGAGGAAAAGACATTATGACACATTACGAAGAACTTGATAAGATATTGTTAGGGTTAATGTTGAGAATTAATTATCAAATGTTAAATAATTCTGATGACCAAAGATTAACATTTAATTTTCTTTGTTATCATCTATTGAAAGATGAGGAAGTTGAGGATTGGGAAAAAGAATTTTTAAAAAAGCAGCTAATAAGTGATGGATTTATATCCTTTGAACTCTTTGATGGCATAGAGTTACCAAACATTACTCAAAAAGGGATTAATTTTATGCAAAAAGGTGGATATAGAGGAAACGAAAAAAAAGAAAAACTCTTTGAAGAAGTTCAAACTTCAACTATAAAAAGTAATAATAGAAGTAAATGGGCTTGTTGCAATTTTATCTTTAATTATAACATTGATATTTAATATTTAAATATTAATTTTTAATAAATGAAAACAATATTTATAGAACAGAAACCATCTTACTATTTTATAGATGACCTTTATTGAACTTCAAAATCAATTGTTATTGATGCTTGTTAAAGTCGATCTGGATGACAATGTATTATTAAAACCTAAAACATATTTTTATTGTTGGCAAAAAGGAGAAATCGCTATGAATGAATTTATATCAAAAGTAAAAACGTTTTTCAATAAATTTTATTCTAAAAAGGACTTAGGGCAAAAAAATGTTTCATTTCTAACTTCGCTGGCACCTAAAGTAATAACTAATGAGGAAGAGTTAAAAAAAATCCAACCTTATCTTGATACTTTAAAAGAAACTATTGAAAGTAAAGGACGCGATATTACCAATATTGCAATAACTGGAACGTATGGTTCTGGGAAAAGTACTGTAATAAAAACCTTTCAACATCAATATACCAATTACAAATACCTAAATATATCATTAGCTTCATTCAAAGATATAGAAGAAAGTACACAGAATGCAGAGATAAAAGAAGAAAAGTTAGAAAGAAGATTAGAAGTAAGCATTTTACAACAAATAATTTATAGAGTTAAACCAAAGGAAATACCTGATTCTAGATTTAAAAAAATTATAAATATTCCTAAATACAAACTTTTCATCTTCTCCTTGCTAATAACTCTATGGATATTTTCTTTATTTTGTGCACTAAAATTTAATTATTTCGAGAAATTAAACCCATTAGACTGGGACTTAGACTTTAAAACTGATTGGATTGCACTTCTTACATTTGTGATACTTTTCCTCGGTATTGGATTTGTTATTTCTAAACTAATAAGAGTTCTTGTAAATTCTAAAATAAATAAAGCAAGTATTAAAGGTGAAATAGAATTGGAGAAAAATATTGATAAATCGGTATTCAATGAGTATCTTGAAGAAATAATTTATTTCTTTGAAATGACAAATTTTAATATTGTCATTATAGAAGATATAGATAGATTTTCAACCACAGAAATATTTGCAAAATTAAGAGAATTAAATACATTAATAAATAATTCAGACTTAATAAAACGTAAAGTTGTTTTTATATACGCCATTAGAGATGATATTTTTGAGAACAAATTGGATAGGGTAAAGTTTTTTGATTTTATCATTCCAATAATTCCGTTCATAAACCCAACTAATGCTAATGAACAATTAACTTCATTAATCAAGTCAAAATCACTAAGCAATGAACTTTCAAAAAATTTCACCTATGATTTAGTTTCGTATATTGACGATATTGACATGAGACTTTTAGTCAATATTTTCAATGAGTATTTGATATATAAAGGAAATTTAAAAGAAAATAGGTTAGTACAAGAAAACCTTTTTTCGATCATTACCTATAAAAATATGTTTCCTGAAGACTTTGGCAAATTACAAAAAAGAGAAGGAGTACTCTATGAGTTTATATGTAGCAAGCCCTTATATATTGAAGAAACAATAAGGGAAATTGATAACAAGATAGAAAAAATACAAGAAGAAATAAAAATAATAGAAAAAGAGTCTCTTATGAGCATAAGAGAGTTACGTTCAATTTATTTAATGGCTTTTAAGTCATTATTTCCAGAAGCTTTATCTTTCTTTTTTGACGAAAAAAAAATTCTTTTTAAAGATATGCTAAATGATGAAAATTTTCAAAAGTTCCAATCAGCAAATGATATTAAATATGTTCAAGTCGAATATGATGCACGTAGTGGTCAATATTGGATAAATGAAAATGTATCAAGCTCAAAAAACTTTGATTCAATTGAAGCACAAGTTAATAAAAATTTAACTTATTCTGAGAGGTTGAAAAATATTGAAAATAAATCGAATGACAAAGTTAACGTTTTACGTATAGATATTGAAAATTTAAAGAAGCAAAAAATAGAAATTAATTCATGGGATTTAAAAAACATATTGAATAAAATTTCACTAGAAAAAATAGTTCAAAACTTATCAAATAATAATGATAAAATATTCAAGAAAAACTTGGATGAAATTATCATTAAAAATAATTTAATGCGATATATATTATGGAATGGCTACATCAATGAAAGTTATTATGACTATATAACTTTGTTCCATGGAATAAATATGACAGCTCAAGATTTAACATTTATTCGAAAAGTGAAAATTGGAGAAATTTTACATTTTGATTATGAAATTACGAATTTAAGTGATATCGTTAACAAACTAGAACTGAGATATTTTTTATTTGAACCTATTTTGAATTTCAATCTTGTTGAATTTATTCTATCTGATCCTAAAAAATATGATAATAAGTTAGCAAATATAATGGAACTTTTAAGTAATGAAAAAGATATTTCAGTAGAATTTATTGATGAATTTATTGAACGCAACTCTATTAACGTCGGAATCTTTATTAAAAAACTATGTAATAAATGGATGAATTTTTGGAATTACATTGAAAACAAAAGCAATTATACGAAAGAAAAAAAGAATAACTATTTGAGATTGATTATTCAACATGCGAATTTACAAGACATTGAAAATTTAAACAAAATTGGTAAATTATCTGAATCAATTGAAAACACAAGCCTTTTTCTAAATTTATTTAATGAAAGTTATTATAATAAATTAGAATTGGTTATTAAACAACTTAATATAAAGTTCACAGTACTAGAAAAGCCAACAGATAATTCTTCAAGAATATTCCAGTTTATATACAACAATAATTATTATAAAATAAATGAGAAAAACATTTCTTTTTTTCTTAATATTTTTAGCAATTTAAAAGATATAAAATCACCAAATTACTCTAATTACACAATAATAAATAATTCAAATTGCAATAATTTAAAGAAATATATAGAAGGCAATATAGAAGAGTATGTAAAGAATGTATTTTTAAAATTGCCAAGCAACACCTCAGAACATGAAGAAGATTTTGTTAAATTGCTAAATAATAAAAATCTAACTGAAGAGTTAAAAAAAGAAATAATAAAAAAAGAAAAAACTATTATTAAAGATTTGAATAAACTCGATTCCACATCAATACAAAAAATAACTTTTCAAGAGAATAAAATACATCCTTCATGGGAAAACGTTATCTTATATTACAATAATGTGAATTCAAATTTTGACGATACTCTTATTGGCTTTTTGAACTCAAAAAACAATTACAATGTTTTATCCAAAAAAGAATTTATTACAAACAATAATACTAACTTTTCATCTGATTTGATTCTCTGTAATGAATTATCCCTTGAAGCATATAAAAAACTAGTAGGATTTATACCTTACCCATCGAAGCCTTTTTCAATAAAAAATTTAGATAAAAATAAGATTGAATGGTTAGTGGAAAGTCAAAAGCTAATTTTGTCGCCGAAGAACTATCAAAACTTAAAAAATAATTTTCCAAATTTGCATATTTCGTTAATAGAATCAAATCCTGACATTTTTAATAATATCTTTCTTGAAAACTTTAATTCCTACTCAATTAATGACAATGATTTACTTTTGCTTTTTGCTTCTAGTAAGCTATCGCAAACTAATAAGTTACTCTTAGTACCTTTTGTTCCTCACGAGTCTATTGAAGAAATTCCTGCTTTAGGAGAAAGGCTATGTAATATTTTATCCAATTCACGCAAATTACAGTTAGACAATCAATTTATTGAACGTTTAATAATGCAGTCAAAATCTATTGAGGATAAAATTAAATTATTAAATATTTACATTGATAATTTCAAAATATCTGAAATTAAAAATATTATAACAAATTTAGATAAACCTTATCCAAATGTACTATTGAGACAGCATAAGCCAAAATTCCCTAATAACAAATATAATAGAATATTTTTGGACAAACTGAAATTAAAAGGAGTTATAAAAAACTATAATGTAATTGATAAAAAAAACATAAAAGTTATAGCCAATTATTAATTAATGAAATTCATCGAAGATAAATTAGAACAAACCTTTATTGAACTGCTTTCACGGGAGGGTTATGCGCATAGCACAGGTGCGTCAGTGCCGCGTGCTTCGGTGGAGGAAGTATTGATTGTGAATGATTTACGTCAGTTTTTGCTTTCACGCTATGAAAAGGAAAAGTTGACAGAGCAAGAAATGAATGCTATTATTCTGAAACTAAAATCACTGCCAGCCAGTGATTTGTATGAAAGCAATAAGCAATTTATGCAGATGCTTTCGGATGGTTTTATATTAAGACGAGAAGATCGCACACAAAAAGATGTCCATATTGAATTAATCGACTATACAGGACTGGAAAAACAATTGGAACCCAGCTTGGAAACTGCTATTTCCGTAGCTGCAGATGAGTATCCCTACATTCCCGACAAAAATATTTACCGCTTTGTAAACCAAATGGAAATCGTTGGAACCGAAAAACGCATTCCCGACGGAATAATTTACGTAAACGGATTGCCCTTAGCGGTTCTTGAGTTTAAGAGTTGCATAAAAGAAAATACCACTATTTACGATGCCTATAAGCAACTTACGGTACGCTATCGCCGTGATATTCCGGAACTTTTTAAATACAATACTTTTTGCGTTATCAGTGATGGCGTTAACAGCAAAGCAGGTTCCTTTTTCGCTCCTTACGAGTTTTATTACGCCTGGAGAAGAGTAGCCGGTTTAAAACAAGATGCAGAGGGTATCAACAGTATGTTTACCCTAATTAAGGGAATGTTTGATAAAAACCGTTTTCGCGACATACTTCGCAACTTTATCTTTTTCCCCGATACCGGAAATGACGAAACCAAAATCGTTTGTCGTTATCCCCAATACTATGCTGCCCGTGCATTGTATAACAATATCAAACTACAACAAAAACCCTGTGGTAACGGAAAAGGAGGAACCTATTTCGGTGCAACCGGTAGTGGTAAGACCTTCACTATGTTGTACTTAACTCGTTTACTGATGAAGAGTGTACATTTTGCTAGTCCTACCATTGTACTGATTACCGACCGCACCGATTTAGATGACCAACTTTCTAAACTATTTATCAAAGCCAAGAAATTTATCGGCGACGAAACAGTTGAAAGCGTAGAAAGTCGTGCTGCTCTGCACAAAAAACTGCAAGACAGAAAAAGTGGAGGTGTTTTTTTAACTACTATTCAAAAATTCACCGAAGATACCGAGTTACTCTCCGAACGCAGTAATATAATTTGCATTTCAGATGAAGCACACCGTACACAAACCAATCTTGACCAAAAAATCTATATTACCGAGCAAGGAGTTACCAAATCGTATGGCTTTGCCAAATACTTACACGATTCCTTGCCCAATGCCACTTATGTAGGTTTTACGGGAACGCCTATCGATGCCACTTTGGATGTTTTCGGTACGGTGGTAGATGCCTACACTATGACTGAGTCGGTACGCGATGAGATTACTGTTCGCATCGTTTACGAAGGTAGAGCTGCCAAAGTAGCGTTGGATAACAGCAAGTTAGAAGAAATTGAACGTTACTACGAATCTGCTGCTGAAGCGGGAGCCAACGAATATCAAATTGAACAAAGCAAACAAGATAGTGCCAAGATGAATGCCATTCTCGGCGACCCCAAACGTTTACAGAATGTAGCGGAAGATTTTGTGATGCATTACGAAAAACGTGTTTCCGAAAAAGCATCGTTAAAAGGCAAAGCAATGTTTGTTTGTAGCAGCAGAGAAATCGCTTACGATTTATTTAAGAGGATTATAGCACTTCGTCCCGAATGGAATGAAATACGTGCTGCAGAAGAAGGAGCAGAACTTTCCGACAAGGATAAAGAAGAATTAAAACCGATTGAACGGATAAAAATGGTAATGACACGCTCGAAAGATGATGAGAAAGAGCTTTGGAATTTGTTAGGAACAAAAGAGTATAGGAAAGAACTTGATAGGCAATTCAAAAACGAAAAATCGAACTTCAAAATCGCTATCGTAGTGGATATGTGGCTCACAGGCTTCGATGTGCCTTCCTTGGATACCATTTACATTGATAAGCCTATTCAGCAGCATAATTTGATACAGACTATTTCGCGGGTAAATCGTAAGGTAGAAGGCAAAAATAAAGGTCTTGTGGTAGATTATATCGGTATAAAGAAAAAAATGAATTTGGCACTGGCTCAATATGATAAAATCGAAAGTGGAAATTTTGAAGATATCTCTCAATCTCTTGTGGTTATGCGTGATCACCTGGATTTACTGAAACGTTTGATGTACACATTCGATGACACAAAATATTTCAAGGGTTCACCCTTAGAGCAACTGAATACGTTAAATCTGGCTGCCGAGTTTGTGCAACAAACCAAAGATACCGAAAGTCGATTTATGGGACTGACAAAACGCCTGAAAGCGGCTTACGATATTTGTGTAGGAAGCGAAAAAATAACACAAGAAGAACGCGACAATGTGCATTTTTACTTAGCTGTTCGCTCTATTATCTTTAAGCTAACCAAGGGAGAAACCCCGGACGTGGTGCAAATGAATAACCGTGTGCGTGCCATGATTGAAGCAGCTTTGCAAAGCGAAGGGGTGGAAGAAATATTAAAAATTGGCGAAGAAGCTGTAACTGAACAAGATCTGTTTGATGAAGCTTATTTGGCTAAAATTGACAAAATTAAATTACCCAATACGAAAATCAAACTTTTACTGAAACTTCTGGCAAAAGCTATCGAACAACTTCGAAAAGTTAATCGAATAAAGGGAATTGATTTTAGCCATAGAATGCAACAATTGGTGGAAAAATACAACGATCGTTCAGTGAACGATATTTTGCGAAGCGAAGTGTACGAAGAGATGGCTGAGCAACTCACCGATTTAATTTGGAATGTACATAAGGAATTTACAGCAGGAGAGGTATTAGGAATTGATTTCGAAGAAAAAGCTTTTTATGATATTCTAAAAGAGTTGTGCGCAAAATATGACTTCACCTATCCTGACGACAAAATGATAGAATTGGCTAAAAAGGTAAAAGAATTAGTGGATAGCCAATCCCGTTATCCCGATTGGAATAAGCGTGAAGATATAAAATCGGCATTGAAAGCGGGATTAGTTTTACTACTTGATGAATACGATTATCCACCCGTTGAACGTGATGAAGTCTATATAGAAATTTTTGAACAAGCGGAAAATTTCAAGAAAAATAGAGAATATCACTCTTAATTTGATAATATAAGCCTATTTGGGAGGAGACAAACAATTGTTTGTGAATTGTCTCTGTCTCAAAACACAACCCGAATTAACTAATCATCCCGTAATAGACGTACTCTTTGAGCATTTGGTCTAAAAATTTCTTTATGGGTAGGTTTTGGGGTTGTGAGAGTTCGGGGTCGGTTTGTAGCAACTCTTGGGCAAGTCTACGGGTATAAGAGACTAATTTTTCATCTTTTACTAAGTCAGCAATTTTGAAATCGAGCATGCCGCTTTGGCGGGTTCCCTGAATGTCGCCCGGACCTCGAAGGCGAAGGTCAATATTGGCAATCTCGAAACCGTCATTGGTGTTTACCATTGCCGATAGGCGTTGTTTGCTTTCAGTCGTTAGTTTATTTCCTGACATAAGAATACAGTATGACTGTTCTCCTCCCCTCCCCACTCGTCCACGCAACTGATGTAACTGCGAAAGTCCAAAACGCTCCGCATTTTCAACAAGCATTACCGTTGCATTCGGAACATCAATTCCAACTTCTATCACCGTAGTGGACAACATTATACAGGTTTCCCCTTTAACAAAACGCTGCATTTCGTACTCTTTTTCATCGACTTTCATCTTTCCATGTACCATGCTTATAGCGTATTCGGGCAAAGGAAATTCAAGTGCCATAGCGTCATAACCTGCCATCAGGTCAAGTAAATCCATCTTTTCCGACTCCTTAATGAGCGGATAGACAACGAAAACTTGTCTCCCTTCAGCAATTTGATTTCGCATAAAATCGAGTACGCGAAGTCGGTCTCTATCGTAAAAATGGCGTGTAATTATCGGTTTTCGTCCTTTGGGCAAGGCATTAATAACCGAAATATCCAAATCTCCATATAAAGTCATAGCGAGAGTGCGTGGTATTGGGGTGGCGGTCATCACTAAAATATGCGGCGGTATACTATTTTTCCTCCATAGTTTAGCACGTTGCTCAACTCCGAATCGGTGTTGCTCGTCAATAACCACTAAGCCAAGATTGTTAAAAACGACTTCGTCTTCAATCAGGGCATGCGTTCCGATTAATATATCAATTTCACCGTTTTTCAATTTTTCCAGAAGCACCCTACGCTTCGTAATTCGTGTAGAGCCCGATAAAAACTCTACCGTTAAGGGCATATCTTTTAAAAACTTTCTAATACTTTCATAATGTTGTAAAGCTAAGATTTCAGTAGGAGCCATTAAACAGGTTTGTAAATCATTATCTAAAGCCAACAACATAACAAATAACGCCGTTATCGTTTTTCCGCTTCCCACATCTCCTTGCAAAAGTCTATTCATCTGCCTGCCGCTACCCATATCCGCACGAATCTCTTTGATTACCCTTTTTTGAGCATTAGTTAATTCAAAAGGTAAATAGTTGTGATAAAACGTATTAAAATAATCACCAACTTTAGAAATTAGGTGTCCTTTTACTCTTTGAGTCGTAACTAATTTCAATTTTAAGAGTCGTAACTGGGTGAAAAACAGTTCATCAAACTTGAGCCTTAGCAACGCTCTATTCAGCATTTCAGGATTTTCGGGAAAATGAATGGTTACCAAAGCTTGTTTCATAGTTAAGAAGTTGTTTTTTTGGAGCATTTCCTGTGAAAGTGTTTCTTGCACAACATCTACAACTTGCGGTATGAGTTGAAGCTGAAGTTTGGCTATGGCTTTGGAGTCCATTCCCGATTTCTTAGCTTTATCGGAACTATTATATAATGGGTAGAACTTGAGTGGAAAGGGAGACTCCGACTGTGTTTTAGGGTCTATCAATTCCGGGTGAGTAATATTCCATTTATGGTTAAAAAGAGTCGGTCGTCCGAAGACAATAAACTCTCTTTTTTCTGCGAGAAGTTGTTCTATCCACCTAATTCCATTAAACCAAACCAATTCGATAACCCCCGATTTATCTTCAAACAGGGCGACCAATCTTTTAGCTCGTTGTTGTCCTACCACTTCATAACGGACTACTCGTCCGTAGAACTGCATATAAGCTCCTTCTGTTTGAATCTCTTTTATTTGATAAATTTTGGATTTATCAACATAACGATACGGGTAATAATGGAGCAAGTCATCATACGTTTCGATAGAAAACTCCTTTTTCAAAACGGCGGCTCGTTTAGGACCGACACCCTTTAAAAATTCTATTGGAGTCATCAACAAATTGACCTGCATATAGTTATTATTTTAATGAAGCAATTACAAAAATACAAAATAATTAATAGGGAAGTCAAGCCTTTTGGGGATAAAATAGTGTTTAAGGATTAATTTTTGCTTTAAAGGCTGCGTGAGGGCGCAGCCGGAAAGCCCGTAAAGTAGCAGGCTTTAGGGGGGTAAGGAGCAAAAAAGCGAGCTTGTAAGCTCTTTTTGCGACTATACCCCCTAAGCCTGCTACTGCGGACTTGCAGGCGAAGACCGACCCCGAGCGTAGCGAGGGGGCACGCCCAAAAGAAAAAAAAGAAAAAAATATTTAAAAGACTATGATTCAATGAAAAAATTTTGTATTTTTGCACTCCTAAAAAATTAGGTTAATATTGATATTAAAAATTAAAATTTATAAAAAGAAAGTATGCCGACAATACAACAGTTAGTTAGAAAAGGAAGAAAGAAAATCACTTCGCAAAGTAAATCAAAAGCATTGGATGCATGTCCTCAGAAACGTGGTGTTTGTTTAAGAGTTTATACCACAACTCCTAAAAAACCTAATTCTGCGATGCGTAAAGTAGCCAGAGTTCGTATTACGAATGGGAAAGAGGTTAATGCTTATATTCCGGGCGAAGGTCATAATTTGCAGGAGCACTCTATTGTATTAGTACGTGGCGGTCGTGTTAAGGACCTTCCCGGTGTACGTTATCATATTGTTCGTGGGGCTTTAGACTCTGCGGGAGTTGACGGGAGAATACAAGGCAGAAGTAAATATGGTTCTAAACGACCGAAGAAAAAATCTTAATATAGTTAATCTTTTTATTTGATTATATTATATAATAAGTAGAAAAAGTAGATGGAGCACTAAAATGGGTGTCTCGATAGTAAATAAATAATTTATTGAAGTTACAAGATTATGAGAAAATCAAAACCAAAAAAAAGAATTGTCCTTCCAGACCCGAAGTTTAATGACGTGATGGTTGCAAAATTTGTAAATAACATCATGTTGAACGGAAAAAAAGCTATTGCTTTTCAAATTTTTTACGATGCCATAGATATCGTTGAGGAGAAAACGAAAGAGAATGGTCTTGAAGTTTGGAAACAGGCATTGGCTAATGTAACCCCTTCGCTGGAAGTTAAAAGTCGCCGTATTGGAGGTGCAACATTTCAAATACCAACCGAATTACGTCCTGAACGGAAACAATCTGTCGGGATGAAAAACTTGATAAGTTTTGCCCGTAAACGTCATGAGAAGACCATGGCTGCAAAATTAGCGGCAGAAATTATTGCTGCTCATAAGGAAGAGGGTGGTGCTTTCAAACGTAAAGAGGATACGCACAGAATGGCAGAAGCTAACAAAGCCTTTGCTCATTTTAGATTTTAATCTAAAATTAAGTCTTTAAGTATGGTAGAAAGGAGTGTTCATGTCTGAAGAGTTATTAAAAATCCGAAACATCGGAATTATGGCTCATATTGATGCTGGCAAGACAACTACTACGGAGAGAATACTTTTTTATACGGGAAAAAATTATAAAATCGGTGAAGTTGACGAGGGCACGGCGACTATGGATTGGATGGTTCTTGAACAGGAACGAGGCATTACCATCTCCAGCGCCGTAACGACTGTTCCTTGGAAATATCATTCCGACGAATATAAAATCAATATCATTGACACCCCGGGTCATGTTGACTTTACTGTTGAAGTAGAGCGTTCACTTAAAATATTAGACGGTGCGGTTGCTATTTTCTGTGCTGTCGGTGGAGTAGAACCTCAATCGGAAACGGTTTGGCGTCAAGCTAATAAATATCATGTTCCCCGAATCTGTTACGTAAATAAAATGGATAGAACGGGAGCTAACTTCTATTCCGTTCTGACGCAAATAGAAGAAAAACTGAAAATTAGTCCTTTAGCACTACAATTATCTATTGGCGTGGAAGATAATTTTGTAGGTGTTGTCGATTTAATTGAGCTTAAAGCATACGAATGGAATGATGAGGATCAAGGAGTAACTTTTTTTGAAATTCCTATTCCCGATGATATGCAGGAGAGTGTTGCCGAATATAGACAAATGCTTATTGAAAAACTGGCAGAGTTTGATGAACCTCTGATGATTAAGTATTTTGATGCTCCCGAAACCATTACGAGTGAGGAGCTTATTTCTATTATTCGTCAAGCTACGTTGTTACAAAAAATAACTCCCGTGCTGTGCGGTTCATCGTATAAAAATAGAGGAGTTCAACCTCTCATTGATGCGGTTGTAAGATATCTCCCGTCCCCTCTTGACATGCCTCCGGTTGCGGGCATTAATCCTCGTACTGAAAAAGAAGAGTTGCGACATGCTAATGAAAAGGAGCCTTTTTCCGCTTTAGCTTTTAAAATTGCCACGGATCCCTATGTAGGGAAGCTCACTTTTATTAAAATTTACTCAGGAGTTCTTAAATTAGGTGAAAACATTTATAATGTCTCAACGGGTAAAAGAGAGCGGGTAGCTAAAATTTTCCAGATGCATTCCAATAAGCAATTGGCATTAGAGCAGGCTTCGGCGGGCAATATTGTGGCTTTGGTCGGAATGAAAGATATCCACACCGGCGATACGCTGGCAGACGAAAAGAGACCTATTCTGCTGGAATCCATTGATTTTCCGGAACCGGTTATCCAAATCGCCATTGAACCTAAGACGAAAGATGATGAAGATAAACTGATGAGTGCCTTGAACAAATTAGCGGAAGAAGACCCAACATTTGTTGTAAAAACGGACGCAGAATCGGGGCAAACCCTTATTAGCGGCATGGGCGAGCTTCATCTTGAAGTTTTACTTGACCGCTTAAAGAGAGAGTTTAACGTGGCATGTAATCATGGAAAGCCGCGTGTAACGTACAAAGAACTTTTCACCCAAACAGCTACACACACTGAAACCTATAAACGTCAGACCGGCGGGCGTGGCTCGTACGCTGAAATTGAATTCACGATTGAACCTGCACCGAAGAATGAAAAAGGATTGAAATTTTCTAATAAAATTGCCGGTGGAACTATTCCGAAAGAGTATATTCCTGCTATTGAGAAGGGATTTTCCATGGCAATGGCTAACGGTAAATACGGTTTCCCTGTAGAAAGCGCTCATATTACACTTTTAGATGGGAAAAGTCATAGTGTCGACTCCGACTCGTTAGCTTTTGAAATTTGTGCTAAAATCGGCTTTAGAGAGGTTGTCAGAAAAATGGATTCTATCATTTTGGAACCCATTATGTCGGTTGAAATTTATACCCCTGATGAATATATCGGAAATATCACTTCCGATTTGAATAAACGTAGAGCGGTTTTAAATGAGATTGAAGCTAAAATAGGCTTTCAAATCTTACACGCACACGTCCCTTTAGCTGAAATGTTCGGCTATATTACTTCACTTCGTTCTATCTCTTCAGGACGGGCAAATTATAACATGGAATTTCTTAAATATGCACCCGTTCCATCAGATATACAAACCTATATACTTAATGTCGGGCGATATGCACTTTTATAATAAATACAATTTTAGAATATTAAAATAATAGAAACGTGAGTCAAAGAATTAGAATTAAATTAAAATCATTCGACCATAATTTGGTTGACAAATCAGCAGAAAAGATTGTAAAAACAGTTAATGCTGTGAAAGACGACAAAGTAGTTTTAGTGGGTCCCATTCCACTTCCTACGCACAAAAAGATTTTCACCGTAAACCGTGCCACTTTTGTTAACAAAAAGGCAAGAGAACAATTTGAACTCTCAACCTACAAAAGATTGCTCGATATTTACGGAACGACATCTAAAACCATTGATGCCTTAATGAAACTTGAATTACCAAGTGGCGTTGATGTTGAAATTAAAGTGTGATTCTAGTAGGAAGCATGGTTTAACTTACTTTTTTAGCGTCAACCGATGGGTTATTTTCCGCGTAGGTAACCAAGAGGCTAAAAAACTAATTGTTACTACCGTGAGTAAAACAAAGAGAAAGTCAATTCCTGACATTTGTACGGGATAATGACTTATTATATAATTACTTGCTTCGTTGCCTAATTTTACAATGTGAAATTGTTGTTGTAAAAAGCATAAAATAAAGCCGATAACCATTCCTAATAATCCCCCGACAATAGAAATAAACAATCCTTCTAACAAAAAGATGTGGCGGATTAGTTTATTGGAAGCGCCTAAGAACTTAAGTATTGCGACATCTTCTTTTTTCTCAATAATTAACATGCCAAGCGAACCGACAATATTGAATGTAGCAAGAAAAAGTATAAACGTAAGTATCGAAAAGATAACCAATTTCTCATTTTTTATTGTTTTAAACAGCAACTCTTCTTGTTCAAATTTATTCTGAACGGAGTATTGGGAACCGAGTATATTTTCAATTTTTTGCTTTGCTACTTTTAGCTCTTTTGAACTGTTTAATTTAATTTCGATAGAGGTAATCTCGTCATTATAACTCATTAGCTGTCGGGCAAAAGAGATGGGACAAAAAATATACTCTTTATCGTATTGTGTATAAGAGGCAAAAACACCCAGTGGAGCTAAATAGAGGGTGGTAAAAGCCTCGGTCGGATTTGCAAAATTCTTTTTAAGTCGCCGCGGATAGTAGCACTTTAAAAATTCGGGACTATTCAAATTAATTTGCAATATGGCTGCTAACTCTGCTCCTAAAACCGCCTCGTCAAATTCTGAATTATTATTAAATTTAAACGCCCCGTCAATCAGCAATGTATCTATTTGATTTACAGAAATATAACTTTGATTACAACCTTTGAGGCGTGCCAATGCTTGTCTTTCTCCGTAGGAAAGTAACAGCATATCCTCAACGACCACATCGACCGATTGCACTTCTTTTAACGATTCTAATTGAAGTAATAATGTAGAATCAATAGTGAAAACTTTTCCCTCTTTTATGGTTACTTTTAAATCCGGATTGAAGCTATTGATACTTTTCGTAACCAAATCTTCCATGCCATTGAATACGGAGAGAATAATGATTAACGCCGCAGTACTTATCATTATTCCGAGCATTGAGATAACAGAAATAATGTTGACCATATTATGCCTCTTCTTCGATCGGAAGTAGCGAAAGGCAACAAATGAAGCTATTTTCAAATGGCTCTTTTTCAAACGACTATGACTTCAATAGATTCTCAATATTTTCAATATAATCAAGCGAATCGTCAATATAGAACTCCAATTCCGGGATTATTCGCAATTGATTTTTGACTCTTTGTCCTAATTCATAGCGAATTTCTCTACTATTACTTCTTATTGCTTTTATCACTTGTTGTTTATCCGTTGCATTAAAAACGCTTATGTAAACACGTGCGATAGAAAAATCTCTCGTAACTGAGACTTTCATGACCGTTAGCATGGCATTATACACATTAAGCTCTTTTTGAATAAGTATGTCTGCTAACTCTTTTTGAATAAGTTTCGCTATTTTTTGTTGTCTTGTTGTTTCCATAGAATATTTTTTTACACAAAGATAATAAAAATTAAGGAATGATAGGAAGTAGAGTGAATATTTATTTATTTTACAGCTAAAACTAAAACAGCATCCTCAATTTTCCAGTGAAACAATTGAAAGTTTATTTTCTCATTGGTCAATTGAATGGTGCCCTCTCCCCTATCTTGAGTCAACTCAAAAATTTCAATTTGAGACGAAAAATCAAGACTTTTCAGTTGATACAACTTATAAGCGGCTTCTTTCGCTCCCCATAAGATTTGTAAAATTTCCGTTGAATTGGTATCAAACCTATTTATTTCTTGTTGACTAAGGAATCTGGTATATAAATTATGAATTTTCGGTCTCAATTGTTCGATATCGACACCTATTCTATTTTCTTTTGAAATGGCGGCTACGGCGTAACTGTCCGAATGAGAAAAGGAAAGTTGCAAATTGTTCATTTTAGGAGCTCCGTTCTCGGAGTAGAAAACGGAAAGTTTTTGATTCGGCAATAAAGTTGCCAAGGCTTGCCGACAAGCCAATTTCTCCAACCTTCGTTTAGGAAGTTTTAATGATTTTATATCATCTATTTGTCGTGAATCTAATCGTAAATTGCTAAAAAAAAACTCTTCCGATTCAACTATTTTCCAAACGGATAGAGATACGGAAGAGTTCATATTTGTAGTAAAGATTTCGGGCATCTTATGATTTCTTCTTTTAATTTCCTCGTTCTTTGTCTTTAATTTTTTTCAGCTGTCGTCTCAATGCTTCCACGGCATTATCGGTAGCTTCTTCAAAAGTTCGGGCAGTTTTTCCGGACATAGCATCATTTCCTCTAATTTTCAGACGTATCTCTACAGTTTTATTTGTAGGTTTGTCCGTATTTTCAAGTTTTAGGATTACCTCAGCACTCATTATGCCATCATAAACTTTTGTCAATTTTTCAACTTTTTCTGAGATAAAGTTCTCTAATTTAACATCTGCTTTAAAATGAAGAGCCGAAATTATAATATTCATAAAGACCTCCTTTTTTATGCTCGTGGGTGAGCTTGTTTATAAATTGATTTTAATTTTTCTATTGAGTTATGTGTATAAACTTGCGTTGCCGCTAAGCTTGTATGACCTAAAATTTCTTTGATTGCGTTAATATCTGCGCCTTTATTAAGTAAATGAGTGGCGAAAGTATGGCGTAAAGTGTGAGGACTGACCTGTTGCATGTTAGAGACGAGTTGAATATACTTTTTCACAATTCTATAAACGGCTTTTGGGTACAGTTTATTGGATGTAGAAGTAACAAAAATAAAATTTTCATTGTTCAATTCTCCAAATTTTTCTTTTCTACACGAAAAATAGGTGTTAAACGCTTTTTTCATCGTATCACCGAAAGGTATAATTCTCTCTTTATTCCGTTTTCCAAGTACTTTCACCGTACGCTCATTTAAATCGACATCACGATATTTTAAATTAATTAATTCTGAGAGACGCATTCCCGTGGCATAAAAAAGTTCGAGTATCGTTCTGTCCCTACAACCTTCAAATGTGTCGGGGAAAACATCAAGGGAGAAAAGATTTTTCATATCGTTCTGTTCAACATAAACAGGTAATTTCTTGGACGTTTTCATTCCTTGAATTAACGATAGCGGATTTGTCTGCACTCGCCCCATTTTATGATGATAATGATAGAACGCTTTTAACGCACTGATTTTTCTATTTACACTTCTCGGCGTAATTTTGTTATCAATCAATTCGACAATCCACGTCCGAAACGCCGCACCCTGTATGTCATTGATGTCAATTTTATTGATATAAGCAATAACAGTAGTTGTTGAAATATCTTCTTTTTCTTTCTCAAAGAGATTCTGTAAATAAAAAGTAAAAAACTGTTTTATATCTTGTTCATACGCTATGACCGTATGTTTGGAGAGACGTTTTTCAAATTGCAAATAGTTCAAAAATTGGGTAATAACGTCCATTGCTTTTCGGTTAGTTATTAGCAAAGATAGATAAAATTTTAATACAAAAAAAAGTTATCTAAAGTTTAGATAACTTTCTTTTTCTAAGTCATTCGTATTTATATTCTTCTTACTGGTTTTCTTGTTCAGACAACAATTTCTGAATATAAATCGCTTTCATTTTTTGTTCCCTTCTAATAACACTCGGTTTTGTAAACTTTTGACGATTTCTAAGTTCTTTAACAACACCGGTTTTTTCAAATTTTCTTTTTAATTTTTTTAGGGCTCTGTCTATTGTTTCGCCTTCTTTAACGGGAACTACAATCATAAAAAATACCTCTTTCTTTAAAAATTAATACTTATTAATACTCTATTTTTATTAGGGTGCAAAAATACACTTTTTTTCAATAGAAAAACCTTTACTTTAAAAATAAATATTTAAGAAAATATAAAAGATTATTTTTCACATTTTTGCTCTATTTTTATATTATCTTTGCTACCGTTTTTTAACCCTTTTTACCATGAAAAAATACATTTTTTTATTTATCATTCTTTTGTGTGGATATTTTTCATTTGCTCAATCCGAGCAACAATTGACATCTATACATTCTATTGCAACGGTGAAAGGTAACGGAGTTATTGCCAATATTTCTCCCGATTATCAGCTCCCTGCCTCAATTTTTATTGACAAATACAAAACTCTTCTGGAGTTACAGACCGAGGACGAGATGCGTCTTTTGCAGACTAACCAAGGTCGAAATAATCTAATTCATTATCGTTATCAACATTATTATCACGACATTCCCGTGGAGGGCAGTCAATGGGTGTTGCATGAAAAAAACAACCTTGTATATCAACTTACCGGTAAAATTGTTAAAGGTTTAAATTTATCAACTTCTCCTCTTATTTCAGCTAAGGATGCTTTACAACTTGCCTTAAAGGAATCGAGCGGCACACATTTTGCTTGGGAAAATGAAGGACTGGAAAAAGATTTACAAACTATAAAAAATAATCCTTCAGCCACCTATTTCCCTATTCCCGAATTGATTATTTATGATACAAAACACTCTTTCAAAGCAGAAAATTATAAATTGGTCTACAAAATTTCTCTTTTTGTAATAGAGCCGAAAATGTACAATGAGATTATTTATCTTGACGCTCAAACAGGGAAAGTTTTAAAGAAAATAAAAAAAAATAGTTCCGTAAATAAAGAAGTTCCTGCAGTTACAAGATATAACGGAATAAAAAGAATAACTGTCGATTCTTTGGCACCAAATCTTTACATGCTTCGTAGCAACTCACGAGGTTTAGGGAACGGGATTTATACGAAAAATATGAATAATGAAGGATCTATTTTTCAATATTCTACGGAAAATGCCACCGATTTCTTTGAAAATGATACTATTTTTGATAGTGATGTCGTTGCCAATTCTGCACATTACGGTGCTGAAATGACGTACGACTACTATTTGTATAAGCATGGACGAAACAGCTATGATGACCAAGGGACGCAACTGATGAGCTATGTGCACATGGGACAAAATATGCAAAATGCCTTCTGGAATGGCTCAGCGATGTTCTACGGAGACGGCGTTAATAATTATCCATTTACTTTTTTAAGTGTTTGCGGACATGAAATTACACATGGCGTTACGCAATATTCAGCCAATTTAGAATATCAAAATGAGTCCGGGGCATTAAACGAGTCATTCAGCGATATTTTTGGAGTTATGATTCACTATTACGCAACCGATACATTGCAATGGACTATTGGTGAAGAACTTAACAGTCCTTTTAGAGATTTGTCAAATCCTAATCGCTTTGAAAATCCGGATACGTACTTAGGTAATTATTGGGTTACAGGAACGGAAGATTACGGCGGCGTTCACACCAACTGCGGTGTCGGCAACTATTGGTTTTACCTGCTAACAGTGGGAGGTAGCGGCGTAAACGACTTTGAAACCCCCTACGACGTTACGGGAATCACGCCGGAAAAAAGTGAAATTATTGCTTATGAACTATTGACACAATATCTTACCCCCTACTCTGACTACAACGAAGCCTATCTCTATTCACTTGAAGTAGCGGAAAATCTTTATGGCGATTGTTCTCCGGAAAAACGTTCCGTAGCAGACGCATGGGCGGCTGTCGGCATCGGCTATCCGCTGAAAGATTCCGTAGTCTATATTATGTCTATCCTTGCACCTACTACAGCCTGTGCCTTGCAAAACAATGAATTA
>Ga0255347_1000789_pt1 | contig 54901 bp, 51 predicted proteins | sample wastewater_treat_2_FD_192479 | JGI IMG/M metagenome (GOLD analysis project Ga0255347, IMG submission 192479) | Wastewater microbial communities from Lulu Island WWTP, Vancouver, Canada - plant24 | ecosystem: Engineered > WWTP > Wastewater > Unclassified | place: Canada: Vancouver, British...
GGAAGCTGCGTTACGTACTGCATACGAGGTGTTTACCGGTAAAACTCTCGAACGTCTCGAATTCAAGGAGATTCGCGGTTTTGACGGTATCCGTACTGCAAGTGTGGATTTCAATGGCACTATGGTAAATGTCTGCATCGCACACCAGTTGGGTAATGCCCGCAAAGTGATGGAAGGCATCCGTAGCGGTAAATTCAATTTCCATGCAGTTGAGATCATGGCTTGTCCCGGAGGTTGTATCGGCGGAGCTGGACAGCCCTATCACAAGGGTGATTCATCGCTGATAAAGGCGAGAGCACAGATGATTTATCGTGCCGATGCCGAAAAACCTTTACGTAAGTCTCACGAGAATCCATACATTGTTAAGCTCTACGAGGAATTCCTGGGACAGCCTATGAGTGAACTTGCACATCACTTGCTCCATACACACTATTTTGACAAACACCATAAAATATAGGATATGAAAATCGAATTAAATGATAGCCACCTCAGGCAGATTAAAGATATATGCAACTCATTTCATAATGACCCCGGTGAGTTGATTACTATTCTGCATAGGACACAGAATGTGTTTGGATACCTTCCTGAAGAGGTTCAGAGGGCTGTAGCTCACAATCTCGGAATTTCAGTAGCTAAGGTTTTTGGTGTTGTGAGCTTCTATTCATTCTTCACGATGACTCCCAAGGGTAAATACCCTATATCGCTTTGTATGGGAACAGCCTGCTATGTGCGTGGAGCTGAACATGTGCTGGATGAATTTAAGAAACAGCTGGGGATAGAAGTCGGTGGTGTGACTCCCGATGGAAAATTCTCACTGGACTGCCTACGTTGTGTAGGAGCTTGCGGACTTGCTCCCGTGGTTATGATTGGGGAGAAGGTTTATGGCCGCCTCAGCCCTTCCATGGTAAAGGATGTTCTAGCAGAGTATAAATAGATGATGGAACGGCAGGACCGTTTCTAATTGATCCATAGTTTGTGGCCGGATGGCTTGATGACGATGAGTTATCGAGTCATCCGGCTCCATTTTAGCCATCTCTCAATCTGTGAGGTCAGTCAGTTTGTCACTATGTCGGGATAGTTTATTCGGTGGCATGATATTGGGAATACCCTATACGGATTTGCCTTAAACGCACCTCTTTTCTTCAAAAATGATTAAATTTGTATTATGAATAATATTATAGAATTACAACGCAACTATTTCAACACAGGGGCCACTTTAGGCTATGATTTCCGACTAAACCAGCTCAAAAGACTCAAAAGCATCATTCGTAAGTATGAGCCTGAGATTCTGGAGGCATTTCTAAAGGATTACAATAAATCTGCATTTGACGTACTCTCTACGGAGATAGGATATTCGCTAATTGAGCTGAATTATCTTATAAAGCATCTTAAAAAATTGATGAAGCCTAAGAAGGCTAAAACCACCACGATTAACCGTCCCTCAAAAGGCTATATTGTACCAGAGCCCTACGGAGTGACCCTCGTAGTAGCTCCATGGAATTATCCGTTTCATCTCTCCATAGTTCCTTTGGCGGCTGCCATGGCAGCGGGTAATACAGTAGTGCTGAAACTCTCCACCAACACTCCGACTCTCTCAGGACTTCTTTATACCATAATTATGCAGCACTTTCCGAGGGAGTATATCTATGTTACCTGGAATTCCCCTACTGAGAGGGAAGCTCTTTTCGGAGGCAGATTTGACTATATATTCTATACGGGATCTCCTGCAGTCGCCCGCGAATTGCAATTGAGACAGGCACAGGATGGTCGCCTGACTCCGATGACGCTCGAACTTGGAGGCAAGTCTCCCTGTATAGTGGATAAGGATGCGGATATTGATGCAGCTGCACGCAGAATTGTATGGGGTAAATATCTCAACGCGGGACAAACCTGTGTGGCTCCCGATCACGTTTATGTGGAGCGGAGCGTCAAAGATGAACTCGTGTCGAAGATGATTGCATATATCAAGGAGTTTTATTACAACAAGAATGGAGGGGAATACACTCTGCGAGATGATTATACATACATAGTGAATGAAAAGACGGTTGAGCGTCTGAGGGGGTATCTGGAGGATGTAAGAGTACTTTGGGGAGGCAAGGCAGAAGGTCGCAGGATGGAACCCACAATCATTGATATGGTTACTGAGAAGAGTCCCATAATGCAAGAGGAGATATTCGGTCCTGTGTTGCCTGTTCTGGCTTTTGACGATATATTTGCCCTTATTCGTACTATTAAGGGTCAGGAAAAGCCTCTCGCCTTCTATTTCTTCGGTAAAGAGTATGCAAATATGATAATGAGGGAGTCTCATTTTGGCGGAGGATGTGTCAATGATACAATAATGCATCTGACAGAACATTCAATGCCCTTTGGCGGTGTAGGCCAGAGCGGTATGGGATCCTATCACGGAGATAAAAGTTTTGAAACCTTCTCCCACTACAAGAGCATACTGGTAAAACACCCCCGAAAAGAACTCAAACTCAAATATCCGCCTTATAACGCCCTAAAGCTTAGATTGCTGAGAAAATACATAGGTCTATGAAAAAAATAGTGTTGCTGCTGGCCTTTACAATGCTCTCTTTTTGGGCTATTGCTGCTAATGAGGGGAAGATTGATGCCGCTTTGGAGCGTATCAGTGTCGAATATGAAATTGAGTCGGTAAAGATGGAGGGGGCTTTTTTCAGAATGATGATGCCTTTGATGAAAATCGATCGTAAGACCAGAAAAGCCTTCAAGGCAATGAATATTAAGGAGATTGTCATTACCGATTTTCAGGATGAGCCGCCACATATTGCAACGAAAGTGATTGCCCAACTTACTGAAGCGGTCAAGGCCGACGGCTATCTCACAACACCGCAACAGTCGGATCAGACCTCTGAGGATGAGGAGATTAAAGGAGACGTTTACTCCCTGATAGAGGGAGATAAGGTATACGGCCTTGTGATTATTACCTATTTTCCTAAAGCAAACTTTCTCTGTATACGCTGCGATATGAATGTTTCGGATCTCGAAGAAATGGTTAGTGCGATAATGCCGAATAAATAGTTACCTTTGTAGGTTGACAAATAGAGATTAAAATGGCAATTTTTGGAATATTCGGCAAGAAAAAAGCTGTTCAGGATGAGTATGAACAGAGAGATGTTGCTCTTGACGAGGGTCTGAAGAAGACTAAAACTTCCATATTCAACAAAATAACCTATGCTATTGCAGGCAAAAGCATAGTCGATGATGACGTACTTGACTCCATCGAGGAGGCACTTATAACATCCGATGTGGGTGTGGATACCACTCAGAAGATTATAGAGCGTCTTGAAGCGAGGGTGGCTAAGGATAAATACCTCAATACATCCGAACTGAATCAGATATTATGTGAAGAGATTGAGGCGCTGCTTGATGTCGCCTCAGGATCGAAGGTTGAGCCCTTTGATTTTTCCAAAAAGCCCTATGTAATAATGGTGGTGGGAGTCAATGGAGTAGGGAAGACCACAACTATCGGTAAACTTGCATCTCAACTCAGAAACGCGGGGAAAAAGGTAGTTCTCGGCGCTGCAGATACCTTCAGGGCTGCCGCAGTCGACCAGCTGGTAATATGGAGTCAGCGTGCCGGAGTGGATATAGTCAAACAGGAAATGGGGGCGGATCCCGCATCCGTAGCCTTTGACAGCGTCAAGTCTGCTGTGGCCAAGGAAGCAGATGTGGTAATAATAGATACTGCAGGTCGTCTGCACAACAAAATCAACCTGATGAACGAGCTTACCAAAATTCGCAACGTCATGAGTAAGGTTGTACCGGATGCTCCCCACGAAGTGTTGCTGATAATAGACGGTTCCACCGGTCAAAACGGGTTTATCCAGGCAAGAGAATTTGCCAAGGCAACAGAAGTGACGGCTCTTGCAGTTACCAAACTCGATGGTACCGCCAAAGGCGGTGTGGTCATTGGTATAAGCGACCAGTTTCGTATCCCCATAAAATTTATAGGGGTGGGCGAGAAGATTGAGGATCTCAAACTATTCGACAAAAAGGAGTTCGTGGGATCCCTTTTCAAATAGAGAAAAAAGATATTATATATGACAGTTTCCTATAATTGGCTTAAAGATTATCTCAAATTTGATCTAAAGCCTTCAGAAGTTGAAAAGATATTGACCTCTACCGGTCTTGAGGTGGAACAGATGAAGCACGTGGAGCAGGTTCCGGGAGGACTTGAGGGAGTAATCGTCGCTCAGGTAGTTGAATGTGTGAAGCATCCCGACTCTGATCATCTGCATGTGACAAAAGTAAATACCGGTGCCCCTGATCTTTTACAGGTGGTTTGTGGTGCCCCAAATGTTGCGACCGGACAGAAGGTCCTCCTCGCAACTGTAGGTAGTACGTTGCCTGGCGAGGATGGCAGTGGTTTTAAGATCAAAAAATCGAAAATCCGTGGAGTAGAGAGCCATGGAATGATCTGTGCCGAAGATGAACTCGGTATCGGTACAGACCATGAGGGTATTATGGTTTTGGAACCCGAAGCCGTCGTAGGCACTTCTGCTAAGGATTACCTCAAACTCAAGACAGATACCATCTTCGAGATCGGTCTTACACCCAATCGTATCGACGGTGCATCTCATATTGGAGTAGCTCGTGACCTCTATGCCTATTGTAAGCTGAGGGATATACCTGTAGAGTTTGTGCTGCCTTCGGTAGAGGGTTTCACTAATGTTGAGGGAAAGGCCATTCCCATAAGGGTTGAAGCACCTGATCTGGCTCCCCGCTATATTGGAATCACTATAAGGGGTGTAAAGGTAGGCCCATCTCCGGAGTGGCTCAAAGAGCGTCTTATGATGATCGGCCAACGCCCTATCAATAATATTGTAGATATCACCAATTTTCTTCTCAATGAGAATGGACACCCTTTGCACGTATTTGATGCATCGAAAATAGAGGGTGGTGAGGTTGTAGTACGCCGTAGTACGCCAAATTGCAAATTTGTAACCCTTGATGGAGTGGAAAGAACCCTTTCGTTAGAAGACCTAGTTATCTGTAATTCAAAGGATCCGATGTGCATAGCCGGAGTATTTGGAGGAGAAGACTCCGGGGTTACGGAAGCGACGACAGATATATTTCTGGAGTGTGCCTATTTCAACCCTACAACCATTCGCAAGACTTCCAAGAGACATGGTCTTAAGACCGATGCATCATTCAGGTATGAGCGAGGAGTTGATCCGCTTAATACAATGTATGCCGCAAAACGCGCCGCTATGCTCATAACAGAGGTTGCGGGGGGAGTGATAGTTGGAGATATACAGGAGTCCTATCCCAATAAATTCCGGGAAGTGCAACTTGAACTCGATTATTCGCGTATGGAATCCCTTATCGGTAAAAGGATAGAGAGTCAGACTATAAAGGATATTCTGGTATCGCTCGATTTTAATATCAGAAAAGAGAGTGCAACCGGTTGTTTGGTGGATGTCCCTTCATATAGGGTGGATGTCACACGAGAGTGTGACGTGGTGGAAGAGGTGCTTCGCATCTACGGTTACAACAATATAGAGCTTCCCCTCAATATGAAGGTGGCTATAAACAGGACTCCCACTCCTGATCCGGAAGCGCTCCGTTCGCGCATATCGGAATTTCTTGCCAACAATGGTTTTGTGGAGACAATGAATAACTCCCTTACAAAGAGTGACTATTATTCAAAACTCCAGACCTATCCTCCGGAAAGGCTTGTCCGGTTGCTCAATCCGTTGAGTCACGATCTGGACTCCATGCGCCAGACGCTTATACTTAATGCACTTGAGGTTGTAGCATATAATCTTAACCGCCAGATTACTGATTTAAAGATTTTCGAGATAGGAAATGTCTATTCTTTTGTTCCAAAAGAGGGTGATAATGACCCCGCTTCCAATCTTAAGTCGTACAGGGAGGAGATGCGACTCTCCATGGCAATTACAGGACATGGGGCCAAATCGTGGAGGAATGAGACGGGACTTGGGCACTATTTCTATCTGAAAGGTTATTTGGAACTGCTTCTCAAGAGGCTGGGATGTAATATATATGATCTCGAGAGTGATGCAGCTCCATCGGATATTTTCAGTGAAGGGCTGGAATATAGACTTCAAGGTAAGCAAATAGCAGTTTTAGGTACGATTCAGCCTGCATTGGCACGCCGGTATGGCATCAAACAACCTGTTTTCGTGGCAGAAATTATGTGGGATGGAATTTTAGAATTGCTGAAACGCAATAAAGTGAGGTATAAGGAACTTCCCAAATATCCTGAAGTGCGTAGAGACCTTGCACTGCTTCTGGATGAGAGTGTCTCTTTTGCCGAACTTCGCAAATGTGCTTTCCAGACTGAAAAGAGTTTGCTTCGTCAGGTGATCCTGTTTGATGTCTATCGCGGAGATAAGATTCCTTCAGACAAAAAGCAGTATGCATTGGGTTTCACTCTTCAGCATCCCGACCAGACTCTTATCGATGCTGATGTAGAAAAGGCTGTTGACAAGCTCTTAAAAGCCTTCCAGACAAAATTCGGTGCTATTTTGAGATAGTTATGTACGGTTTTTATAAGAAGGTTGTCAACTATTTATCCTTTGTGAAATTTTCACATACCATCTTCGCACTCCCTTTTGCGTTGATTGGGTTTGTACTTGCCCTTCGGGAACCGGAAATAAATTTCGAGTGGCTAACTCTTTTAAAGATAGTGGGTTGTATGTTTTTTGCGCGCAACAGCGCAATGGGATTCAACCGTTATGCCGACAGGGAGATAGATGCCCGTAACCCGAGAACCCTCTCCAGGGAAATTCCTTCCGGGAAAATCTCTCCACGGCAAGCTATCATATTTGTGATAACCAATGTCATACTCTTTTTTTTGACTGCTTTAAGCATAAATCTGCTCTCTTTTATATTGGCATTCCCGGCTTTGGCGGTACTGCTTGGTTATAGTTATATGAAACGCTATACCTGGTTTAGCCATTATGTCCTCGGAATAGCCCTTGCTATTGCCCCTTCGGCTGCTTTCGTGGCCATTACAGGCTATTTCACACCGGCTATTCTTGTGCTTTCGCTTGCTGTTTTTCTCTGGTCGTCACATTTTGATATCCTCTATTCTCTGTCGGATGAAGAGATAGATCGTGAATTGGGGCTGCACTCTGTGCCTCAGAAGTTCGGGAGTGCGAAAGCAATGCGGATTTCCCTGGCGGGACACCTTATTTTATTTATCTTGATACCCCTTTTCGGCTGGCTTATTTCAGGCAGCTGGCTCTTTATCATAGGTGCATGCATATTTCTTGCGTTGCTGGTTTATCAGCACGCAATCATATCTCCCACAAATCTGAAAAGACTCAATGCCGCTTTCTTTACATCAAACGGCATTGCATCACTTCTCTTTATGCTTTTTGTGGTAGCTGACCTTCTATTTTTGCAATAGAGTATTACTACGGCTTTGCCCTGAGAAATCGGAATGCTTTGGTAATTATCCTTGGTAGCGGCTTGCGGTCATCTTTTCCGGCAAGGTTGAGATATATGCCGAGTTTCTTGTGAATCGGCACCTTATAGGTCTCCACAAACTCAATCAACGTACCGTCAGGATCTTCGATGTAGGTAAAATGGCCATTGGCTTCACCCATACCGAAAGCCGATCCGCTATCACAGACAAATGGATGTCCCGCCTCTTCGCTATCTTTACGGATAGCTTCCATATTGCGCACGTCGAAGCAGAGGTGAATAAATCCCGGATCACCCCAGAAACGATCCTTATAGAGTTTGGTCGGGGCACGGTCGAGCGACTGCACCAATTCTATATGTGTTGTGCCGAGTACTTCACTGAAAGGGCCTTGTAAGGGTTGGGAACGCTCCAACATCACGCGGCGCAACTTCTGCTCTGAACCCGGGACTCCCTGCAGATCGTCAAAAACTCCTTTTTCGTCAGCACTCTTACAGTCATAGCCGAGTAATTTTCCATAAAAATCGATGGATTTCTCCATGTCGGAGACCCCAATTACAACTCCGTTTGAGCCACCTGTGATGGAGCCTTTGACCTTTGTAAACTCAAAGTAATCCTCCTCTATTTCAAAAATGTTGCCCCACGGATCTTTCATATAGAAGTGTTCCAGTCCGGCAAATGACTTGCACGGAGCACCCAGCAGATCAAGTCCCCTTGACTTATAGGTGTTGTATGCCAGTTGAACGTCGGGACATTTTACTTTGCAGATGAAAATACCGGTATCACCCAGAAGTGGAGTAGAGGCGGGCCAGTTAAGCTCCCTGCCTCGCGGTTCCCAGATTTCAAATCCGCCGCCCCCACGAAGGTTGAGAGCCAGAATGGCAAATCGTGGTTGAGGTTTACCTCCGGTGTAGGGCAACATGCTCTCGGCTACTCCTTCGGCTGCCAGTACCTTTATATCTATTCCGAATTGTTCAATATACCACTTCCATGCGGTCTGTGCGTCAGGCACTCCAATGCCCACTTGCTGGATTGCACTAATTACTTTTACTCTTTCTTTCATATCTTTAAAGGGTATCAGGTGGCGGAAACTTTTTTGGCCAGTTTCCAGTAGAGCCACGGTGTATATTTGTATATGTAGGCCATCAGCAATTCGATGCCTCCAATGAGCTTTCTATGTTTTCCTCTTGCAATGGCCCGAATTGCGATTTTACCGCAGAGGTCAACATCCATACCATTAGCCTGACCCGGATCCATTTTGGCGTAGGGCTTCCCATCAGCCAAAATGGCACTTTTGCTGATCTGGGTATTTACGCGTCCGGGAATTATAAAGGTAACTTTGATATTGTCGTTCTCCAGATCCAGGGACTCGAAAAAGCCAAATAAAGCCCTTTTAGAGGCACTGTATGCCGATCTTAACGGAAATCCGAAGAGTCCGGAAATGGAGGTATTGACACCAATGTGCGTGCATTTGGCTGCTTTTAGCATCGGAGCAAGTTTTTTAGTCATATAGACTGAACCGAGGTAGTTTATATCCATCAGTTTGAGGTCTACGGAAAAATCGGTGTCGAGGGCGAGCGCTCTCTGAGAGATTCCTGCATTGAATACTATAACTTCCGGTTTTAGCTCTTCCTTTTCTATAAATGAAACCAGATCATCTATGGTTTCCCTCTTTTCAAGATTGAATTCGAAAGGCCACGCTTTCACGCCATAACCGCGACATATTTCACATACTCTCTCCAGCTCTTCCATACCCAGGCCTGTAACAATCACATTTGCGCCATTTTTAGCCATATTACAGGAAATAGCCTCTCCGATACCGGATCCCGCACCTGTAACAAGAGCTGTTTTGCCAGTATAAAATTTCTTTGTTCTCACTTTGTCTATAGTTTTATCAAAATCATACAAAGTTAGCAATAATAATTTGTTATTTTTGTAACCGCATTAAAACTTGAGGAAATGAAGAAAATGAAGATAGTTTTTCTAGACTCGGCTACCGTAGGTGAGGATGTTTCGCTCCGTCCAATCTCATCTCTCGGAGAATTGACGACATACTCTTCAACAGCCCCTGACGAGGTGGTTGAACGTATTAAAGGATATGATGTTGTAATTACCAATAAAGTCTGGGTGGGACAGAAGGAGATAGATTCCAACCCTGCCCTGAAACTTATCTGTGTGGCTGCTACGGGCATGAACAATGTGGATCTGGCCTACGCTGCTTCAAAACAAATTCCGGTTCGAAATGCTGTCAATTATTCCACTGAAAGTGTGGCACAGGTAACCTTTATGCACATTCTCAACCTGGTGGGAAAGGCTCCCTACTTTGACGAAGCGGTTAAAAGCGGCCACTATAGTGCTGCCGGATCTTTTACCGATGTGACAACTCCCTTTTATGAGATCAAAGGCAAACGTCTGGGTATCATCGGACTTGGCAATATCGGCTCCAGGGTTGCCCGGATAGCCGAAGTCTTCGGTATGGAGATATCCTATTACCCTACATCCGGGAAAGCACATTGCAACATCTATCCTGCAAAAGAGCTGAATCAATTACTCGCTGAGAGCGATATAATCACGATACACGCACCTCTAAACGAACGCACAAAAGGGTTGATAACCCGTAAAGAGCTGGAGGCTATGAATCCGGGGGGATATATAGTCAATATGGGGCGCGGTGGTATCATCAATGAGGCCGACCTGGCTGCTGCTCTGGATGAAGGAGTGATTGCAGGTGCTGCCGTGGATGTCTTTACAACAGAGCCTCTGCCGGCCGATCATCCTTATCTTACAATGAAAAATAGGGATAAACTGCTGCTTACCCCTCATATCGGTTGGGCCAGTAAAGAGGCCAGAGAGTTGCTTTTGGCTAAGATTGCCGACAATATAAAGGCTCTCTAAAAATATTTTATCTCCCTTTCCTCCAGTGCCGAAAGGATATTGTTCGCCATCCTGCTTGCTCCAAAACGGAAAAGCGCGGGAGTTAGCCATTTGGTGCCGAGAGTATCGCTCACAATGTTGTAATATTCGAGCGCCTCTTCGGGCGTGGAGATACCACCGGCTGGCTTAAAGCCAACTTTTCTTCCTGTCTTGCCGTAATACTTTGCAATGGCCTGACACATCACCCGGGCTGCCTCCGGAGTAGCCGCAGGGGTGATTTTGCCGGTAGATGTCTTGATAAAGTCAGCTCCGGCCTCCATCGCGAGCATCGATGCCTGCTCTATCAGGCCTGCATCTTTTAGGGCACCTGTCTCGAGAATTACCTTGAGATGGACGTCGGAGTTTATCGCCTTTATGGCCTTATTTATCTCGTAAATCTCTCTCGAAGCCTCTTCCGGACGATTGTCAAAAAATGAGTTGAGAGCAAGGACTATATCCACCTCGTCCGCTCCGTCGGTCACCGCTTCGGTACACTCAAGCAACTTAACTTTCAGAGGACTCTGGGATGCCGGAAAAGAGCCTCCGACAACTGTAATACGAATATCCCTGCTTCTACGTGTGGCCGCTATTATCCCGGCAAAATTGGGGTAAACGCATATAGAAGCGGGCTTGGGATAGTCCGGGAAAACATTGTTGAAATTGTTTACTTTGTCTACCATAGCTCTTACTGATGCCGGAGTATCGGTAGCATTGAGAGATGTCAGGTCGATCATCCCGAGAATATTTTTGTAAATCTCTTTCATATCACTTTTAATATCGGTTTTTGCTATCAATAATTATGGTTACAGGGCCATCATTCACCAAAGCAACCTCCATTTCTGCCCCAAATTCGCCACACTTTACCTCTTTACCGATGCTTTCGGAGAGGACTTTCTTAAACTTTTCGTATAGAGGAATGGCAGTTTCAGGCTTGGCTGCAAAAATATAGGAGGGACGGTTGCCTTTCTTTGTAGAGGCGAAAAGCGTAAACTGGCTTACTACCAGCACTTCACCGCCGGTATCGGTCAAGGAGAGGTTCATGACTCCATTTTCATCGTCAAAAATTCGCAAGGCCGCGATTTTTCTGCACATCCAATCGATATCTTCCTGTGTATCCGCCTCTTCAAATCCTACAAGTACCATCATGCCATTACCTATGGCAGCTACTACTTTACCACTGATAGTGACACTCGAAGAAGAGACTCTTTGTATTACTGTCCTCATATGTTTAGTTTTTAGTTCCTTTACTTAATATTCAAATAACACGGCTTCGAAAAAACAAAAATTATCTACGCCCCGTAACTCGCAACACTCAACCCTCATCCACTAATGCGGACTTTTATTCCTGCCTCTTTTAGCGGGGCAGCTGCTTGCTCCATCTCCTTTACTGACACCTTCTTCAATGTAGAAAGAGGCGGTTCACGATCAAGAGTGTATAACATAACCTCGCGGGGACGCAGTGCCAGGACCATTTTCTGCCACCCTTCAAGCAAATCGCTCCTCATCGAATCCACCTCCACACCATCCACCATTCCCCGCAAAAACATAGTCTGCAATATGAAATTCCCCTCAAACCACTCCAGCTGCGAAATTACTTCGCTAATGCTATAATCAGGATTTTGGGGACGGTCGATCAGCCTGACATAATCCTCATCCACGCCGTCAAGTTTGAGGATGGGATTATCCACTTTTCGTAGCGCCTTCTTTATCCCAGGCCTTCCCAGCATAGTGGCATTTGAAAGCACCGAGATGGCTGCTTTCTGGAAAAGTTCATTTCTTAGAGCTACCGTATAATCGATGATCTCAGGGAAGTCGGGATGCAAGGTAGGCTCTCCGTTGCCGGAAAATGTTATCGAATCCACCGGAATATTATCCTGGTAGCACTCTTCCAATTTATTTTTAAGTGCTTCCCGTACCTGCTCCACTGTAGGAATCTTATTATCCGATCGTCCATCCGCATTCCATCCGCACTCGCAGTAGACACAGTCAAAAGAGCACAACTTTCCCTTAAGAGGGAGAAGGTTGACTCCAAGTGAGCTGCCGAGTCGTCTGCTCCTGATCGGTCCGAAAACTATTGTGTTGAAATATATCGCCATAATTAGTGATTACATTATTCTCCTGGATTTGCTCTCTTTAGTGAGCATCATCCGCTTATAATCTACATTGTCAATAAGAACTATGCCAGGCTTCTTGCCGGGCCTGAATGATCCGAAGCGCTCTTCTGCACCCACAGCGCAAGCGCCGTTGAGGCAGCACCATCTGAGTATCTCCCCAAGCGGAATGTGAGGGTAGTGTCCCTGAATGCAACGGATCTCTTCCACCATCGAGAGTTGCAGGTTGCTCGATAAGCTATCGGTACCTACACAGATGGTCAGGTTGCTCTCCCTCAAAAGGTCCAGCGGAGGCAACATCCTGTGTATGAATATATTGGAAAGAGGACAAATTGCCCAGTAGGGTCTTTTCAGTACCTTTAGAGCTTCATCGATGCTCTCCTGATCGGTAACTGTATTATGAACCAGCAGCACACGTCCCTCTATGGGTGCTTTAATCTCTTTCTGCAGATTGTCAAGAAAATATTTTAGTGCCGATCCACCGGTTACCGGAGGCATTGAGCTACCCCGCGCTTTATAATCTTCGGCTAGTTCTCCGGTGCCGTATCTGATCATATCCTCCTCCTGCTCACTCTCCTGGTTATGGTAGGAGAGATATCCGGACTTGAGTCCCTCCACAGCAGAGAGGCGATTGAGCAAAGGACTCATAGTATAGGGAGAGTGGGGGGTGGGGGCAGCGTCCAGTCCCATCCTTGTAGCTTTCTCTTGGAGTTGGAGTGCTCCGGCGAGTATCTGCGGAGCATCTTCCGGCTCCGTACCGAACACTTCCAGATAGGTGCGGGTGTAAATGGGTGAGGAGGCCTTACATTCGAAGCTCTCGTCGCAGTTGCTGATATCTCCCATAACCGAAACACCGGCTTCATACATCTGCTCCATTTGTTCCGTGAGAGCGGCAATACGTTCTTCCCGGTTTACCGTCAGACGCAGTGCGTTGATTTGTTGGATAAATCCATCCATTCCCGTACACTGACGGAAAAGCCCCTTCATGTGGGAGAGTTCGACATGGCAGTGGGCATTGGTAAATCCGGGGATCAGTATGCCCTCAAGATATTCTGCAGATGCTTTTCTTTGTGCGTCCAGACTATCCGACGAGCCATAGGATAGAATGATACCCTCTTCGTCAACCTCTACATATCCGTTTATTATGGGTACTCCCTCAATGGGGAAAATATGGTCGGCTCTATATATCATTTGCTTTTCTGTTCCTTAAATTTTTTACTCAGTTCAATGAGTTCCTCTCTGGTCACACGCTTTTCGCGAGTAGTAACCCGACGATTTTTCGTATCGGGTAGTTCTCGAACTATGGTGTCCTTCGGCAAGGTATCCATGACAGGACTCTCCCAAGCTGAGCTCTCTTGAAACAAAGAATCAGATGCTTCAAAGGCCGGATACTCTTCTACCGGCGCACCCTCATCAAAAGCAACTGCCTCTTCTATCATCCTTTCATCCTCAATTCCATCAGCTCGCTGCAGATCGGAGAGGTATTGCTCGCGCTCCTTTAGTTTGGTTTCTACTGCTTCGATAATCTTTAAGAATCGCACGGGATCCCCTAGATAAAAATTGATGGAATTGATGAACTCCTCTTCAGTATAGCCATACTTGTCAAGCAAAGGAGCATAAACCTTCATTGAATCACTCTGTGCCCTCATTTCCGGATTATGGTCAACATAGCTGTCGAGAAGAGATATCTCATAATATATCTCTATCATCTGTTTTTTAGGGATATCCGCTCTGGGACCACAAGATAGAGCAGTAAGCAAGAGAGAGAGTATGAGTATGCCTGAACGTTTCATCGTAGAAGATTTGCCATTTAAACTCCAAATATAGCAATTTTTATACCTATCTTTGTCAAAATTAGTTTCAACCTATATGAATGTCCTTGTATTGGGTTCGGGCGGGAGAGAAAGTGCTTTAGCCTGGAAAATAGCCGGTAGTCCTCTTTTAAAGCATCTTTACTGTATGCCGGGCAATCCCGGTACGGCATCTTTTGCAACAAATGTGGATTGTAGTCTTTCAGACTTTGAATCCATTGCACGCCATATTTCCGATCTTTCCGTAGATATGTTGGTCGTAGGTCCTGAAAATCCACTTGTAGAGGGTATTACCGATTTTTTTCGTGAGAGAATACCCTCACTTATGGTTATAGGTCCCGGTCGTGACGGAGCAAGACTTGAGGGGAGCAAGGATTTCGCCAAGGACTTCATGTCCGGGCACTCCATTCCGACTGCCGCTTACAGGACTTTCGAGGCTTCTCAGATCGAAGAAGCTTCGGCTTTTCTGGAAGAGTTAAAGCCTCCGTATGTGCTAAAAGCTGACGGTCTTGCAGCGGGCAAGGGAGTTATCATCACTCATTCTTTGGAGGAGGCTCGTCAGGAGCTTGCCGCGATATTTGGAGGTCGTTTCGGCGATGCCGGTGCAAAAGTGGTGATAGAGGAGTATCTCTCCGGTATAGAACTCTCGGTTTTTGTACTTACCGATGGCAAGGATTATCTGATGCTTCCCCATGCCAAGGATTACAAACGTATTGGCGAGGGTGATAAAGGTCCGAATACAGGTGGAATGGGTTCGGTATCCCCGGTCCCTTTTGCTGATGAAAGTTTCATGGCAAAAGTTGAAGAGCGCATAATCAGGCCCACCATACGAGGTATACTATCCGAGGGTATGAACTACTGCGGCTTCATATTCATTGGCCTGATGAATTGCGGCGGGGACCCTTATGTTATAGAATATAATGTCCGTATGGGAGATCCTGAGTGTGAATCGGTAGTAAGGCGCATAGACAGCGACCTTTTGGAACACCTCCGGGCTGCTGCAACAGGTACTCTCTCATTGGAGAAAATAGAGGTCTCACCGATGAGTTCCGTCACGGTGATGGCGGTATCCGGTGGTTATCCCGGTAGTTATAAGAAGGGATTTACGATTTCGGGTCTCGATGTCAACTACGGGGAAGAGGATACCGTTATATTCCATGCCGGTACTGCGGTTTCAGGCAATAATGTGGTGACATCCGGTGGAAGGGTACTGGCAGTAACATCGCTGGCGGCCTCTTTGGATGAAGCGAGAAAAGCATCCTATGGAAGGCTCGCCAAAATTGGGTTTGAAGGCATGTTTTACCGCAGCGATATAGGCTGCGATTTGTTGGATTTCTGATAATGGGAGGGTGGAGTAAGTATGTCAAAGATCAACGGAAGGACAATTGCGCTGCTGATTTTGGCACTTGTACTCTATGTGAGTGCCTTTTTTACCGCTTCTGAGCCAATGGATTTTGAGGCAGTATTGCCTTTTGGCTCTCCGAAGTTTCTCAATGCATTATTCGGTGCTACCACTCTCTCATATATTCTTTCTGTAGTTTTTCTTATACTTACAGCCGTCAGCATCTATTCTTTCAATATGATGTATACTACAGGTATCAACTACCTGCTACCGGTGTTGTATATCTTCCTTGCCCTCTACAATCAGAGAGCCATATTCTTCTCTCCACTACATATAGTGGCGTTACTGCTGATCTGGTCGCTGGCCTTCTCCGCTAAATACCGCGATGCCGTCCAAAATTTGAGTGACAACTATCTTTCATTTTTCCTTTTTGGAACTGCATCTCTTTTCTTTCCACCTTTGGTGTGGATTTTTCCTTTGATCACGCTTGTCAATTATAGAGCCTCGGAGGAGAAGTTTAAGTATGTTTTTACCTCATTACTCGGACTTTTCACACCCTTGGTGATGGTTAGTGCAATATGTTATATTTTTGGCGGAAAGGAACTTCTGAGTAGTTTGGGAGCCTCTTTCTGGAGTTCGATGAGTACTCTTGGCAGATATGGTTTAGACTTTACTACCGTGGAAATCGTTGCACTTCTTGTAATAATTACTTTTGCTTTGATTTCAACATTTCATGTGTTGCGCAATCTTAACCGTTACAAGATCATCCACTCCAATACCTCTATCCGCATCATCTTTTTTGCGATACTGATTACGTTGGTCTTTGCCGTCTTTATTACGGATAATCACGATCCATACGGCGTAGTGCTGTTTGTGCCGGTATCACTGATTCTTTTTGAATATCTCTCCTCTCCTAAAAACAACAAAGGAGCCATGATTTTCTACTTCATGGTCTCCGGTCTTGCAATAATATCCAGAATTATTGTTTTTGTACGCTAGACTCCCTCTAAAAAGTCGAAGCGACCGTCGTAACGCCCTTTGAGATTCATGGCCTTGTAAATTTTCTGAATTTCACGCAGATCTGCCATAGCATCGTCGGTCAGTTCAAATCGTTCTCCATATCCTATTATCTTGCGTCCCCAATCAAAATAGCCCAGATAGACAGGGACTCCGGTCGCTTTAGCAATAGTATGGAATCCGAGTTTCCACCTTTTTACCGGTTTCCGTGTCCCTTCAGGAGCGAGTGCCAAGTGAAATTTTTCGCTAGAATTGAAAATCCCGATCATCTGTTTGGTGACGGCTGCCCCACTTTTGCGGTCAATGGGTACCGAGCCGAGTTTTTTTAGCAGCCAGCCCAAAGGCCAAACGAACATCTCTTTCTTGATCATGCATTTTGCTTCCCCTCCAATTGACTGGTAATAGAGGTAGGAGATGACAAAATCCCAAATAGATGTATGAGGTACACCCAAAATAATGCATTTATCTTCAGGTACGGGAGCGTCATGAGCAACTTTCCACCCCAGACTTTTTAAAAGAAATTTACAGAATTTGCGCCACATTGTTAAACCTCCTCGCTATTATTTATATCGGAACGGAGATTGTTCCTGATGAATTTTTGTCTTACTGGTGTATTGGTACCCATATAAAACTCTATTATGTCGTTGATGTTCTCTTCTTTTGTCAGGCGTACAGCTTCCAGGCGCATTTCCGGTCCTATAAAGCCCTTAAACTCTTCGGGAGAAATCTCTCCAAGTCCCTTGAAACGGGTTACTTCCGCCTTTTTACCAAGTTTGCTGATAGCCTTATCCCTTTCCGCAGAATTGTAGCAATAGATGTTGGTTTTCTTGTCCGTTACCCTGAATAATGGAGTTTTGAGTATATAGAGATGCCCCATACGCACAAGGTCAGGGTGGAATTTCAGGAAAAAGGTGAGTAACAGCAGTCGAATATGCATTCCATCTACGTCGGCGTCGGTGGCAATTACCACATTGTTGTAACGCAGATTTTCGATATCCTCTTCAATGTCGAGTGCCGACTGGAGTAAGCAGAGTTCCTCATTGCGATCTACGTAGAGGTCCTTTTTGGAGGCCTTGGCACAATTAAAGGGTTTTCCCTTGAGACTGAATACAGCCTGTATATTGGCATCCCTGCTGGATGTGATTGAGCCTGATGCCGAATCTCCCTCGGTGATGAATATTGTAGTTTCCTTTGCCAGAGGATGCATCTCGCCTTTGGAAGTCTTATCGTTGTAGTGTATACGGCAGTCTCTCAGTTTTTTGTTGTGGATATTGGCTTTTTTAAGACGTTCTCTGGTCTTTCTGCTCACTTTGGAGATGGCTGTTCGCTCCTGCTCCGACTCCTGAATCTTTTTTAGGATAATATCTGCTACATCAAGATTTTTGTGGAGATAATTATCCAATTCAGTCATAAGAAAGTCACTCATCGTCTTGGTTATGGTAGGACCGTGGGTGCCATCTTTTTTATTTTGCCACATATATTTGGAGCCTAGCTGCACCTTGGTCTGTCCCTCAAATTCCGGTTCTTGTATGCGTACGCTGACTGCCCCTATGATTGACTGGCGGATATCCACCGGATTGAAATCCTTTTTATAATACTCTTTGAGGGTCTTAGTGAGTGCTTCCTTAAATGCTGAGAGATGTGTACCGCCAAGAGTTGTGTTTTGTCCGTTGACAAAGGAGTGAATATTCTCTCCATAATCGTTACCGTGAGTAAAGACTACTTCTATATCCCCATTTTTAAGGTGTATAGGTGGGTAGAGTGGTTCTTCCACCATGGAGTCGTTAAGCAGATCCAGCAGACCGTTATCAGATTTGTAGTCGGTACCGTTGAAACTGAGTTTGAGACCTACGTTGAGATATGAGTAGTTGCGGAGCATCGTATCTATATACTCCAGATTGTACTCGTAGGGTTCAAAGAGAGTATCGTCAGGAATGAAGGTTACAAGAGTGCCGTTTTTCTCCGTTGTCGGCACTGGATTGAAGTTGGGAGTTGTAAGTATACCCTTTTCGTATTCAAGTGCAAGTGTCTCCCCGGAACGGAAAGATTGTACGGTAAAATGTGAAGAAAGGGCGTTAACAGCTTTAAGGCCGACACCATTCATACCTACCGATTTCTGGAAGGTCTTGTCATCAAACTTTGCTCCCGTGTGAAGTTTAGTCACTGCCGCGTCCAGCTGGTTGACATTCTTGTCCTTTTCACTGAAGCCAAAGGGTATGCCGCGCCCATAGTCTCTAATGTGGATTTTTTTATCCTCGATCTTCATAGTGATTTGTTTGCCATGCCCCATGGCAAATTCATCAATAGAGTTATCAATCACCTCTTTCATCAGCACGTACATTCCATCGTTGGGTTCGGTGCCATCGCCGAGGCGTCCGATATACATTCCGGGTCTCAGCCTAATATGCTCCAGATCTTCCAGAGTGACTATGCTATCATCGTCGTAGGTGTAGTTGTTCAATTTATCTGTTTGTTCCATCTATCGTTCCGTCATTTTAACAATCTGAGTGCAAATATAGCACTTTTTGTGCCTTTATTGAGAAGAAAAGGTTATTTTTGCAGGATTATTAAAGATCATATTTACAACAATATAATAAAAAATAATAATTTATGGCTAACAAACTTTTTTCTGAATTTCCTCCGGTTCCTACCGAGAAATGGGAAGAGGTAATTATCAAGGACTTAAAGGGAGCCGACTATGAGAAGCGACTTGTTTGGAAGACTCACGAAGGGTTCAATGTACGTCCTTACTACCGTGCAGAAGATCTACGGAATTTGAGGTACATAGGTAGTAAACCCGGTTGTTTCCCATTTGTCAGAGGTACAAAAAAGGAGAATCAGTGGTATATCCACCAGGGTATCTGTGCTTGCGACGGTAATCTTGCAAAAGCTAATTCTGAAGCAAAGGAGCTTCTGACAAAAGGCGTCGAATCCCTCGGTTTTTATCTCGACACAAGAAAGGTTCAGACCAAAGAGGATTTTGCACTGCTTCTAGGTGGTATTGACCTGACGGTTGTACCCGTATCATTTTGCGGATGCTCACTTCAGAATGTTGAAACTCTACAAAACTTTATCGCTTATGTAGATTCCACTGGAGTCGATAAGGATGCGGTCAATGCTATTTTCGACTTTAACCCTTTGATGACACTTACCACTAAGGGTTATTTCTGCGAGGAGTCTTCTTTTGAAAAACTTGCAGAATGTGTGAAAGCAGCGCAGGAATACAAAAATATACGCGTCATAACAGTTGATGCCACTACTTTCAACGGAGCCGGTGCCTCCTCTACTCAGGAACTCGCATTTGCTCTTGCTGAAGGTAGCGAATATATTGCACTCCTGAAAGATCTCGGACTATCTGTCAAGGATATTGCCAAGAAGATGGTTTTCGTCTTCTCAGTGGGCAGTTCATACTTTATGGAGATAGCGAAGTTCCGCGCAGCACGTATGCTTTGGGCAAATGTCGTGGAGGCTTATGGTACTGACTCCACCTGTGCAAAGAAGATGACGATTTTTGCCTACACCGGCGAGTGGAATCAGACTGTATACGACTCCTATGTAAATATGCTTCGCGCAACTACGGAGGCGATGAGCGCTGCTCTTGCAGGTGTAGATTATCTGGAGGTAGTGCCCTTTGACTTTGCATATCAGGTGCCGGGAGAGTTTTCCAACCGTATTGCACGCAATGTCCAGAGCATACTAAAGGAAGAGTCAAATTTTGATAAGGTTGTCGACCCGGCTGCCGGTTCATATTATATTGAAAATCTTACAAACTCTTTAGCTGAAGCTGCCTGGAAGCTCTTCACCGATGTAGAAAGTGCCGGCGGTTATGTGGTAAAGTTCAAAGAGGGCTTCATACAGTCTGAGATCAAGGCTGTTTCTGATAAGAAAGATAAAAATATAGCCACCCGCAGGGAAATTCTCCTCGGAACTAACCAGTACCCCAATTTCCTAGAGGTTGCCGATGAGGTGATTACAAAGGAGATAGTTTCCAGAGAGATTCCGACACTTATGGGTATGAAGATGGAAGAATCTTGCTGCTGTCGTGAGAAGATCGCAGAGCCTATAATACCCTACAGAGGCTCACAGGCATTCGAGAAACTTCGTCTGGCTACGGATCGTAGCGGCAAGGAGCCCAAGGCATTTATGCTTACATTCGGCAACCTTGCCATGTGCCGTGCTAGAGCGCAGTTCTCCTCCAACTTCTTTGCCGTAGCCGGGATCAGGGTTATTGACAACAACCGTTTCGATACCATAGAAGAGGGAGCTAAAGCTGCTCTTGAGTCCGGAGCCCAGATTGTGGTTGCCTGTTCTTCCGATGAAGAGTATGCGGAAGCAGTACCTCAAATTGCAAAGCTCCTTGGTGGCAAGGCCATTCTGGTTGTTGCAGGCGATCCGGCTTGCAGAGAGGAGCTTGTTGCTGCTGGAATCAACAATTTCATTAGTGTAAAAAGCAATGTTCTTGAGACTTTGAAAGAGTATCAAAAGATGCTTGGTATCGTAGAACTATAAAAACTGAAAGATATGAGACCGAATTTTAAAGATATCAATTATACCGGAGCCCCTTCAGAATGTTGCAGTCAAGAGAAAACAACTTCCTGGAATACTCCGGAAAAGATAGAAGTGAAATCAATCTATACGGAAAAGGATCTTGAAGGGATGGAGCACCTTGGCTATGCTGCCGGTATCCCTCCATACCTCCATGGACCTTACTCCACAATGTATGTAATGAGGCCATGGACAATTCGCCAATATGCCGGTTTTTCAACTGCAGAAGAGTCCAACGCTTTCTATAGACGTAATCTTGCAGCAGGTCAGAAAGGGCTTTCCGTGGCATTCGACCTGGCTACTCACCGTGGATATGATGCAGACCATCCGAGAGTTGTAGGTGATGTGGGTAAAGCAGGTGTAAGTATCTGCTCTGTAGAGGATATGAAGGTTCTTTTCGATCAGATACCTCTAGGCAAGATGTCAGTATCCATGACAATGAACGGTGCGGTTCTACCCATTCTAGCCTTTTACATTGTAGCAGGTCTGGAGCAGGGTGTAAAGCTTGAAGAGATGGCAGGAACCATACAGAACGACATTCTCAAGGAGTTCATGGTGCGCAATACTTATATTTATCCCCCCGAGTTTTCCATGAGGATCGTGGGAGATATTTTCGCTTATACCTCCAGGTTCATGCCCAAGTTCAACTCCATCTCCATCTCCGGCTACCACATGCAGGAGGCAGGTGCCACCAGTGACATTGAGATGGCTTACACTCTGGCCGACGGCCTTGAGTACCTTCGCACAGGTATCAAGGCAGGTATCGACGTTGATGCTTTTGCTCCCCGTCTCTCATTCTTCTGGGCAATTGGCATGAATCACTTTATGGAGATAGCAAAGATGCGTGCTGCACGTATGATTTGGGCTAAGCTGGTAAACCAGTTCAATCCGAAAGATCCCAAATCTCTCTCTTTAAGGACCCACTGTCAGACTTCAGGCTGGTCCCTCACTGAGCAGGATCCCTTCAATAATGTTGCCAGAACCTGTATTGAGGCTATGGGTGCAGTACTTGGCCACACCCAGTCACTACACACAAATGCTCTTGATGAGGCGATAGCGCTTCCGACAGACTTCTCTGCACGTATTGCACGTAACACTCAGATCTATATCCAGGAAGAGACCAACGTATGTCGCTCCATTGATCCCTGGGCAGGTTCATACTATGTTGAGAGCCTTACTAAGGAGATTGCGCACAAAGCCTGGGCTCTCATCGAGGAGGTGGAGAAACTTGGCGGTATGGCAAAAGCCATTGAGACCGGTCTTCCCAAACTTCGCATAGAAGAGGCAGCTGCACGTAAACAGGCGCGCATTGACTCGGGTATGGAGAAGATCATAGGTGTCAATCAGTACAGACTTGATAAGGAGGATCCTATCGAGATTCTTGACGTGGACAATACCAAGGTTCGCGAGTCACAGATTAAGAGACTCAAAGAGCTCCGTGCCAATAGGGACGAGGCAAAGGTAAAAGCTGCCCTCGCAGCTATCACCAAGGCTGTCGAGACCAAGTCGGGCAACCTGCTCGAATTGGCAGTTGAAGCAGCCAAGGTGCGTGCTACTCTCGGTGAGATTTCCGATGCTTGTGAAAAAATAGTAGGCAGATATAAAGCAGTTATCCGTATGAATACAGGTGTTTACTCTTCAGAGGTAAAGAATGACTCTGATTTTGAAAAGGCAAAAGCAATGGTTGCCGAGTTTGCAAAGAAGGAGGGCCGTCAGCCTCGTATCATGGTTGCCAAATTGGGACAGGATGGTCATGACCGTGGAGCCAAAGTTGTCGCCACCGGCTATGCAGACTGTGGTTTTGACGTGGATATGGGACCTCTCTTCCAGACTCCTGAAGAGGCGGCCAGGCAGGCAGTGGAGAATGACGTACACATAGTGGGCGTATCATCACTTGCAGCAGGTCATAAGACCCTTGTTCCTCAAATTGTGAATGAGCTTGCCAAACTTGGTCGTGAGGATATTCTCGTTGTTGTGGGTGGCGTAATTCCTGCACAGGATTATGATGCCCTCTACAAGGCAGGTGCCATGGCCATTTTCGGCCCCGGTACTCCGATAGCTACTGCGGCCATCAAGATGATGGAAATTCTAAACCAGAGGTTTTAACAATTAAAGGGTTCGGGTTTCGAACCCTTTAATTTTAGTGTTGAGTTCCGAGTATCGAGTATTGAGTTATTTTTTTGTTTAAAGGTGTGGGGTGCGTGTTGCGGGGTAGGAGGTGTTGTGCATTGTGCGTTACAGCGTTGCACATATTTCGCGCACTTGCCTCAATCGTTCGGAGAATGATTTGTTGTTTTTAGCTGTTTGCAAGTTATATTTAGTTTGTATACTTAGCAAAGGGGTAGCATCAATATCCAGCGCAGCCTCTAGTAGAAGTGCTATTTCTACAGAAAGAGGACGTTTTCCGTTAAGAATCTCGTTGAATTGTGTGGGAGAAATTCCCATTTGAACAGCAAGTTTTCGCTGGCTGATGCCTCTGAATTCCAGCTCACCTTTGATAATGCTTCCGGGATGAACTGGTGCAAAAGGGGTAAGATTATTGGCAATCATTTTAGGATCTATGCCTTTTAGTGTAATCATAATGAGTAAGGTTATTTGTAGTGGCTGGATAATTCGGTAATTAAACAAATAGTTACAGCGGGTTCGTGTACTTCTTGTACGGTGAACTCAATGCGGTATTTTTTATCAACTCTTATAGAAAATGTTTCCTTTTTATCGCCTGTAAGTTTTTTAAGATTTAGCCCATTGTATTTGGCAAGTGTCTGCAAATCGGATGCTTCTAGTAAAAATTCGATGCAGTCTCTATATTTACGAACAACCGGAGGCTGAAAACGATATTTTTTCTCACTGCTTTTTCCGTATTGATAAAGCTCCTGCAAATATTTTTTATCAAAAACAACAATCATAGCCTTCCCTTCTTAACCCTACAAATGTAGCCATTATTTTAAATTGTTCGCAATTTTGTGAATATTTTTTCCTATTTCATACTAAGATAGACAAACCCTAACTATGAAGCATGCTGAAAAGACAATTTTTAATAATTAGGATGAAAGATCATAGTCTGACAGGGTTGTTTGCCGTTGGTCGTTAGCTCCCGTAACGCGAAACCAGCATCCAGCAACACCACGTACCCTGCACCCCGAAACCTGCACCGCGTACCTTGCAATCCGAACCCTTCAACACGTACCCCGTAAAAAAAGAGGCTCCCTTTTTACGGGGAGCCTCCAGCTATGAAAACGGTTTATATGATATTTTTGCAAATATCCGAATTATTCGTCGAGGAGTTGCATCTTCTGAACGTAGATGGCCTTTTGTTTCTGGGCTCTCTTTCTTACAGAAGGTTTTTCAAAGGTCTTACGGCCCCTAAGCTCGCGCAAGGTTCCTGTTCTCTCAAATTTGCGTTTGAATTTTTTCAACGCTCTTTCAATATTTTCACCTTCTTTTACCGGCACTATTATCATTGTGCAAACACCTCCTTTTTTTGTGGCCACAAATATAAGCAGGATTTTTTGTTTGACAAATTATTGGAGAAAAAAATGTACTTTTGTAAGTAGCATACTAAAGATCATTAATAAAATATGGATAATAACGAATTGAAACGCTTCAGGGAGTTGGTCGTCCAGGGAATCCCCAGCCAGCTACCACCACCGGCCATATATGACTACGAAATAAGTCATGCGCCAAGACGCAAGGATATTCTTACCAGGGAGGAGAAAGTACTCGCCCTTAAAAATGCTCTCAGATATTTTCATAAACAGCACCACAAGGAACTCTCTGCAGAATTCGCAAAAGAACTCGAGAGTTACGGACGTATCTATATGTACCGTTTCCGTCCTGAATACCGCATTACGGCGCGATCGATAGAGGATTTTCCCCATAAATCTCGTCAGGCAGCGGCAATCATGCTGATGCTCAGCAATAACCTTGATTATGCAGTAGCTCAGCATCCTCACGAACTCATAACCTATGGAGGTAACGGAGCCGTTTTCCAAAACTGGGCGCAGTATTTGCTCACGATGCAGTATCTCTCTCAGATGACTGATGAGCAAACGCTTGTGCTATATAGTGGCCATCCGATGGGACTCTTCCCATCTCACAAGGAGGCTCCCCGTCTTGTGGTTACAAATGGTATGGTAATCCCAAATTACTCCTCTCAGGATCATTGGGAAAAGTTCAATGCCATGGGAGTTTCCCAGTATGGCCAGATGACTGCGGGTTCATTCATGTATATAGGCCCGCAGGGGATTGTTCATGGTACCACCATTACCTTACTCAATGCTGCCAGAATGAAAAATAAGGGCAGTGAAGAGATCAGAGGTAAGATTTTCGTGAGTTCGGGCCTTGGAGGAATGTCCGGAGCCCAGGCCAAGGCGGCAGTAATTGCCGGGGTGGTAGGTATAGTAGCTGAGATCAATCCTAAGGCAGTAAGTAAGCGTCATGAGCAAGGCTGGGTAGATGAGGTATATACCGATTGTGATCTCCTGATAGAGAGGGCACTCAAAGCGAGTGCAGCGCGAGAAGCGGTTTCACTTGCATATCAGGGCAATGTTGTGGACTTGTGGGAGCGTCTCGCCGATAGAGATATCAGGGTAGACTTGGGAAGTGACCAGACATCGCTCCACAATCCCTTTGCCGGAGGTTATTATCCTGTCGGCTTCTCCTTGGAAGAGTCTAACAGGATGATGGCGCAGGAGCCGGAACGCTTCAAGCAGGAGGTTTACAATACCTTACGCAGACATGTGGCAGCTATCAATCGGCTTACCGCTCAGGGTATGTATTTCTTTGATTATGGCAATGCTTTCCTTCTGGAGGCCTCCAGGGCAGGTGCGGATATTCTGAAAGATGATGGAAGGTTCCGTTATCCATCGTATGTTCAAGACATTATGGGCCCCTTCTTCTTTGATTACGGATTCGGACCTTACCGTTGGGTCTGTACCTCCTCGCTTACTGAGGACCTGGCGGTTACCGATTCCCTTGCAATAGAGGTACAGGAAGAGATTCTGCGTAGAGCCCCGGTCGAGATACAACCGCAACTAAAGGATAATATTCACTGGATCAGAGAGGCGGCAGCAAATAATCTAGTGGTAGGTTCGCAGGCACGCATACTCTATGCGGATGCAGAAGGTCGCACCAAGATAGCCCTGGCTATGAATAAGGCAATCCGCGAGGGAAGGATAAGTGCTCCAATAGTGCTTGGACGAGACCATCACGACGTTTCCGGAACCGATTCTCCTTTTAGGGAGACTTCCAACATCTATGACGGCTCCTCATTCACTGCCGATATGGCGATACAAAATGTCATAGGTGACTCTTTCCGCGGAGCAACATGGGTTTCGATCCACAATGGAGGAGGAGTTGGTTGGGGCGAAGTGATCAATGGCGGATTCGGAATGGTGATAGATGGAAGTGAAGAGGCGGATCGCCGTATTAAGGCTATGCTCCACTGGGATGTCAATAATGGTATTGCACGGCGCAGCTGGGCACGTAATGAGGGAGCGATTTTCGCCATTAAGCGTGAAATGGAGCGTACTCCATTGCTAAAAGTTACTCTACCCAATATTGCAGATGATGATCTTGTGGAGAGTTGTTTTTGATAGCCTTTATGAAGATAATTGACTCATTCATCGAATGGCTTGGAGTGCAGAAAAGGTATTCCGGGCGCACACTGGTTCTTTACAGGAGTGCGGTGGATGAATTTTATGCCCATATCTTTCCCGAAGGTAAAATTGAGGCAGGAGAGGAGACCTCTGTACTTACCCCGCTCAATATTCGCGGTTTTATTGCCAGCGGACTTGAAAGCGGACTTTCTGCCCGTACTATGAACCTCAAACTGGCGGCTCTCAGCAGCTACAGCTCCTATCTTATGAAACAGGGTTTGATTCCATCCAATCCGGTTAAAAAGGTATTCCGCCCTAAAGAGGATAAGAAGCTCCCGGAGTTCTATACCGAGACGGCTATGGTTAATTATTTTAAATCTATGACTGAAGAAAGCGGGGAGCAGGAGGGCGAGGAATCTTTTTCGGTTTTTCGCAACAGGACCATACTATTGCTACTCTATTCCAGCGGGATTCGGCGGGCAGAACTCTGTGGCTTGAAAATCACCGACTTTGATCCGGAGAGGTCGGTAATAAGGGTTTTGGGCAAAGGAGATAAATTGAGGGAAATTCCAATTCCATATTTGATATCTCAGGAATTGTCGTTATATTTGAAGAGAATTAACAGGGAGTTTCCCGGCAATAGTGACGGCTACTTCTTTTTGACTGATACCGGACGACCGCTTTATCCGGCTTTTGTAAACAATGTGGTCAAAAAGGAACTTGAGAAAGTTGAAGGTTTTACAGGGCGCAAATCGCCCCACTTGCTGAGGCATTCACTTGCAACACACCTGCTTAACCGCGGTGCCGACCTCAACAGTATCAAGGAGATTCTGGGCCATTCATCACTTGCTGCGACTCAGATTTATACGCATAATTCATTTGAACAGCTAAAGAATGCATACTTAACAGCTCATCCAAGAGCAAAAAACGGAGGTAAAAATGGAAATTAAAGTACAATCAATTAAATTCGATGCAGATCAGAAGCTGCTGGATTTCATCGACAACAAGGTAGGTAAAATCGCCAAGTACTACGAAGATATCGTGCGTACCGAAGTCAACCTCTCATTGCTTGCTGACCCGCAAAATAAAAATGTAAAGATTATCGTTTACATTCCGGGTACGGAAATTATTGTAGAAAAAAATGCCGACACATTTGAGGAGGCTATCGTAGATTGTGTAGGAGTACTCAAAGGAGCTCTTGTTTCCGCTAAGGAGAAACGATTTAAATAAGATTTAGAAAAATAATGTCATCAGCTCTTCCGGGCTGATACCACAAAAATATTCACCGGCTGCCACTTCATTGAGGCGGCCGGCAATTTTTTCAGGGGTATGCTCCACTCCAAGCATTGAAGAGCAGAATTCCTCCACAGGTCTGTTGAAGAAGAAGTCACCTCTTATTTCCATTGCTGAGATTTTTCCGGAGGAGACGTCAAATGAGATCTCCACAAGTCCTCCAGGGAACTTTACTACCTTATTGAGACCATATTTGGGCGAAGCACCAAAATTCCAGGAATCCCTATGGTATCTAGATTCCGCAAGGGCATTAATTGCGCCGAGGTCCTCTTCACTCCATCTGTAAGGAGCAGATCCTCGCCCCACATATTTTGCCAGATATTCCATAAATCCGATCACATCAATCTTATCACTCAAATGCTCGGAAATGTTCGTCACTCTGGAGCGGTGGGACTTCACGGCCTTTCCATCGAACTTTTCCGGACGCTCTTTCAGAGCTTGCGCAAGGGATTTTATGGAAGAACTGAATAGTAGCGTACCGTGTTGCATAATTCGATTTCTTGAAAAACACATCGCATTACCGGAAAACTTTTTTCCATCAATCATCAGGTCGTTGCGTCCTTCGAGATATGCTTCCACTCCGAGTGAATGAAGTGCATCTAAAATAGGTCCGGTAAACCTACGGAACATCTCATTGCTCTCCTGACGGGAAATTCCGTTCTCAAAAAAGGAAAAATTGACATTTCCCAGATCGTGAAAAACCGCACCGCCCCCACTCAATCTGCGTACCACCGGAATACCTTTTGAAGAAACCCATTCCGTGTCAATCTCTGCGTATGCATTTTGATTGCGACCAATGATAATTGAGTCTGCATTTCGCCATAGGCGAAAAATACTCTCACTAAAATTCTCAAGGAGGTACTCCTCAGCGGCGAGGTTCCAGTGAGGGTCGGTATTGGTATCGTAGATCAGGAGCATAATTTTTTATAAACGGTCTTATAGATGAGCCAAAAGAGATACGCAATCAACAGGCCCAGGAGTGCACCGCCAATAATGTCGGCAGGATAGTGCTTACCTACATAAATCCTGCTGTATGATATCAAGGATGCCCAGATAACGATAAGGATAGTATAGAGTCTTTTGCGTATAATCAACGAGGAGAGAGCTGCAAAGCAAAAGGTATTGCACGCGTGGCCGGATACAAATCCGTAGAGGGACCCGTGGGGCTCCAGCATCCTGACACTATCCGCCAGCAAAGGCTCTTCACAAGGCCTAAAGCGGGCCACACTCTCTTTGATGAATACCGATATGTGCTCGCTGGCGAGGTATGCCAGCACAATGGTCACCACTGCCAGCAGCGCCACTTTCCATTTTTTGGTAACGAAAAGATAGACCATCACCGCCAGATAGAGCGGTACCCACACCCATACTTTTGAGAGAAAAACCATAATCGGATCAAAGAAATCCGAATGCCACCCGTTGAGAAGGGTGAACAATTTCATATCAAGTTCGATCAATTTCTCCATCGCTGTTCAGGGTCTTCCAGAGCATATCCTTAAGCTGAGGTATCCCTTCACCTGTTAGAGAAGAGATAAAGAGATATGGGATCTTTTTGGGGAGATGCTTTTTGATCTCCTTTTTAAGTTCGTCATCCAGCATATCGGACTTGCTGACAGCCAGAAGACGCTCCTTGTCCAGTAGTTCCGGATTGTATTGTTTCAGCTCATTGAGTAGAATATCATACTCTCCGGAGATATCCTTGCTATCTGCCGGTATCATAAAGAGCAGCATTGAGTTGCGTTCAATGTGTCTTAGAAATCTAAGCCCAAGTCCTCTTCCTTCATGGGCACCTTCTATGATACCTGGAATATCTGCCATTACAAAGGACTTGTCATCGTAATAATTTACTATGCCAAGATTAGGTTCGAGGGTGGTAAATGCATAGTCCGCTATTTTGGGCTTGGCAGCAGACACTACAGAGAGTAGAGTTGACTTACCTGCATTTGGAAATCCCACCAGTCCCACATCAGCCAATATTTTCAGTTCGAGGACAAACCAGCCTTCAACACCCTCTTCCCCGGGTTGCGCATAACGGGGCGTCTGATTTGTGGGACTTTTGAAGTTGTTGTTACCCAGACCTCCACGGCCGCCTTGCGCAAGAATTGTCTCCTTGCCGTCATCAACTATTTCAAAGAGCACTTCACCCGTTTCACCATCTTTGGCTACAGTTCCCAAGGGCACTTTGAGGATAATATCCTTACCATCTGCTCCTGTCCGTAGTTGTCCGCTACCGTCTACTCCGTTTTCTGCCTTGATATGTTTGCGATATTTTAGGTGAATGAGAGTCCAGAGCTGCTTGTCACCCTTTAATATTATATGGCCGCCCCTTCCTCCATCTCCTCCGTCGGGACCTCCTTTGGGGATATATTTTTCCCTGCGGAGGTGAGTGGAACCCTTTCCTCCGTGACCCGATTTACAAAATATGCGGACATAATCTATGAAGTTGGAACCTTGATTTCTCATTATTCTATTTGGAAAGCCTCTCAATCAGGGTAGATATTGTGGTGAAAATTTCCTCAATCGTACCGTTGCCGTCAATTTCGTGGTACTTGCCTTGATTTTTGTAATAATCTATTAATGGCTCCGTCTTAGCGTGGTAGGTGGCTATACGGTTTTGTATTATCTCATCGTTCATGTCATCCTTGCGATCTTCAATCATTGCTCTGTGATGAATTCTATCTTTTACAATGTCATCACTGATTATGATTGAAATCACACCGTTAACATCCATTCCTAGACTTTTTAGATGAGAGTCAAAATCGGAGGCTTGTATGGTAGTGCGGGGAAACCCATCGAAAATAAAGCCTGACACATCCGGATATTGAGTAATCACACTCTTTACCATCTTGAGAACCATTTCGTCCGGAACGAAGTTGCCGTCGTCTATAATGGCCTTGATCTTACGCCCCAGTTTAGTATCGGCTTTTATCTCTGCCCGAAGAAGGTCTCCGGTGGATATGTGTCTTAAATTATGTTTTTCAACAATAAGCTTCGCTTGAGTACCTTTTCCGGCACCGGGTGGGCCAATAATTATAAAGTGCTTCATGATATATGTGTCTTATGCAATGTTAAGATGATTTGTCGAGGATGTATATGTCTTTGCTATTACGTCCAAGCTGGTTATAGTCCAGACCAAACCCTACGAGGAAACGATTGTCAACCTCCATTGCCACATAGTCGAGACGCAGAGATTTGTTATAGACTTCGGGCTTGAGCAGGAGTGTACATATCTTGATGTCATTGGCTCCGGCTATGGTAAGTGTTTTGTGTATGTCGTAAATGGTAGTGCCTGTATCAACTATATCTTCCACGATGATCAGGTCTCTACCTTTTATGTCAGCGGTGAGTCCGAGAATTGTCTTTGTTTTGCCCGAAGAGAGCGTGCCTTCGTAGGAGGCCAGCCTGATGCTGGTAATCTCACAGGGGAAGGTGATCCTTTTCATCAGCTCCCCGGTAAACATTATCGATCCGTTGAGTACGCAGAGCAGGATTGGCGGCTTTTCCCGTTCGCGAAAATCCTTGTTTATTTTTTCAGCCACCACATCAATGGCTTTTGAAATCTCCTCGTAACGGATGTATGGCACAAAATATTTGTCGTGTAGTTTGATTCTTTCCATCTGTAAGATAATTATTTTGCAGTGGCAAATTTAATCATTATTTTTGGGACATGATATAAAATGAGACAATATGAGAGCGCAAGTAAGTATTATAATGGGGAGTACTTCCGATATGCCTGTGATGAAACAGGCTGCGGAGTTTCTGGAAATGATGGAGATACCTTTCGAAATAAATGCTCTGTCGGCACATAGAGTGCCCCATAGGGTTATGGAGTTTGCGGAAGGAGCTGCAGCCCGTGGAATCAAGGTCATAATTGCAGGTGCCGGTGGAGCAGCACATCTTCCGGGAGTCATTGCTGCATACACTCCTCTGCCGGTTATAGGCGTTCCGATTAAATCTTCAAATTCCATCGATGGGTGGGATTCACTCCTTTCCATTCTCCAAATGCCTTCGGGTATACCGGTAGCTACGGTTGCCCTCGATGGAGCAAGGAATGCTGCTATTCTTGCAGTACAGATGCTGGCAATTTCCGATGCGGCATTGATGGAGAAAGTTAAGGCTTTTAAGGCTGATTTAGCATCCAAGATATCCAAGGCCAACGATGAATTGGCCGAAATCAAGTACAAGTTCAAAACAAATTGACTATGCATTTTTGATTATCATAGTTTAACTTTTCGGGGAATATGAGGCGAGAGATTGTGGGGTTTGAAAGAGTCCTGTTTGCCATCGCCATAGCGGTGGCAATCTTTTTTTGTACAACATCAGATTGTAAAGGGCAGCACCGGCTGCCTCATCAACTTATTTCAATGATTGAAGATATTGCCTCTTCCGGAGGGGAGGAGGCGGCTCTTGAGCTTCAGCTCAAATATGAGGAGTTGCTCTCCTCGCCATTGGAGATCAATATGCTTACCAGGCGACAGATGGAGGAGTGTGGCTTACTTACTCCGTTTCAGATTGAAAGCATTTTGGATCATAGAAGGGAGTATGGGGATATACTTTCACTTTCGGAGCTATCGCTGGTAGATGGTTTCGGTCAGGAGGCTATTGAATTGGTGAGGTATTTCTTCAGATTTTCCTCACTCCAAGAGATTGCTTCTCCCTTAGTGGAGGAGAGTTTCGGACATCGTTTCTCTACTAAAGTTCGAAAAAAAAGAGACTCTGAAGGTATTTCATTGACCTCAAAATACAAAATTGAATATGGAAAACGTATTAGCGCCGGTCTGACTATCGACAGTGATGCGGGAGAGAAACTTACTCCTTACTATCTGCCCGACTTTACCTCTCTGCACCTGGCATATAGTCCGCCCGGTATACCGGATAGTGACAAAAAGTTAAGATTGGAGAGAGTGGTGCTTGGAGATTATGTTGCCAGATTCGGACAAGGGCTTGCATTGTGGAAGGCCTTTCCGGTCTCTTTTTTCGGGAATCCCTCATCCCTGATTAAACGTGGTGGCGCCATTGCCCCCTATACCTCTACTGATGAGTCGAATTTCCTGCGGGGAGCAGGGATAACCTTCGGTTCAAAGGAGATTGAATGCTCACTTTTTGCTTCTTACAACGGAGTAGATGCGAGGGTAGTTGGAGACAGTTGCTATACTTCAATAATCAGAGATGGCCTTCATACTACGGATGCTGAACGTGCCACACGCAACAGCATGCATGAATATCTATTCGGCGGACACTTATCTTACGACTTTAACCGTATGCAGTTAGGAGTAACCGCACTCTGCTACGGATATGACAAGTGCAACGCCCGTCGCGTACAAGAATACAACCGATATCAGATATATAATGGTCTCTGGGGTAATATGGCACTGGATCTCTACTCATCGTGGCGTAGTTTCCGTTTTTTCGCAGAGGCTGCCCTGGACTTCCGGCCGGCAGCAGCGCTGCTGTGCGGCCTCTTATGGAATCCCGATTACAAGCTGGAGATGGCCCTTCTGTTTCGAGCTTACGGTAAGGGCTACACCGCTACTCACGCCGCTGCCTACTCCACTCTCTCCAATTGCTCAAACCAGTATGGAGCTACCGCGAGTCTCAAATATATGCCTTTTAGAAACTGGACATTCTCTCTGTCTGCGGAGTATAGCGCCTATCCTTGGTCCCGATATAGGATTGAAGGCTCATCCCGGGACTCCAGAGCACGATTCGACATAATAAGGGAGTCCCGCAATGGTTCAAAGATTCAGATACGACTTGACTGGCGCCACAAGAGCGAATCCGGATCCACCCTTAAAGGACGATTACATACGTTATTTGTACTTTCCCAATGCTGGTCTCTTTCTACGCGGATCGAAGGAGGAGTGAAAGGCTTTGCTACTTATGGGGAGCTTGGGTTTTGTTCGAGAGATCGCAGATGGGATCTATGTGCCAGAGGCACCTATTACAATACCGAAGATTGGAAGTCGCGAGTCTACATATATGAAAGGGGAGTACCCCAATCATTTTCTGTGGAGAATTACTACGGCAAGGGTTGGAGCTGGTATTTCCTTATGAAATGGTCGCCTGCGAGGTTTGCAGACTTATGGCTTAAATATTCGAAGAGCTATTGTGCCTTCTTTATCTTGATTACCATCCCCGGATAAATCTTTGTGGATTGTGTAAATCCATTCAGCTGGAGTAATGAGTTTACCGTCACACCGGAGAATTTGCTCGCAATAGCGGTTAAAGTATCATTTTTCTTAACCGTATAGGTTAAATATCCATCTTTAGTATCGGCTCCGGCCGCACTATCGGAAGATGCCGTCGAACTGCTTGACCTTGATAATGCGGCGCTGCCTCCGATGCGTAATTTTTGACCCACACGGATCACATCGCTCCTGAGATTATTCCATCTCTTTATATTGGTAACCGTAGTGCGATATTTTCGGGCTATGGCACCCAATGTTTCACCCGACCTAACGGTATGTGTGGTCATGCTCCCCTCCGTACCACCTTTCTCCTTAACCTTTTTGATAGCCACATCGCTGAAGAAGAGCGTATCTTTATAAGAGTAAATCGACTCCTCATTGCTTACGAATTGCATCGTGTAGTTATGCGGAAGTCTTAGTATATAAGTTTTTTCCTTTCCGGGAATAATATCGTGGAGGTATTGGGGGTTGAGCTGGCGAAGCTCCTCCACAGGGATGTTAATCACATCGGAAATTTGTTGGAAATGAAGCATCTTGTTGACGTGTATTGTGTCCACATGGGCCGGAAGTGCACATTGCTGAGGCACTATACCGTGTTCAGGATAATATTTCAAAGTATAGAGAGCTGCAAAGAAAATTGGAACATATCCTCTTGTCTCTCTGGGCAGATAATGGTATATATCCCAGAAGTCAGTCTTTCCACCTGAGCGACGTATTGCTTTCAGCACATTGCCGGCTCCACAATTATATGATGCTATGGCAAGAGACCAGTCTCCGAAAATATTGTATGAGTCCCTGAGGTATCTTGCTGCCGCATGGCAGGATTTATATGGATCATACCTTTCATCCACAAACGATGTCATATCCAGATCGTAAAGTCTTGCGGTATAGTGCATGAATTGCCACATTCCCCTCGCCTTGGCCCTCGAGACTGCTTTTGTGTTAAATGCGGACTCGATCATTGCCATGGCTTTGAGCTCCTTGGGTAGGTCATACATATCAAAAATCCCCTCGATTATAGGGAGATAATAGGTCGAAAGAGAGATGATGTTGGCAGTCACCTTAGGCATTTTTTCCGTGTAAAGAATGATATTGTTCCTTACGTAGTGGTTGAATTGAATGGGAATAAATGAATTCAATCTGTTTAGCCTTTCAATATAAACAGAGTCAGGAATGGATGACCTGAGGGTATCCCTTTCCAGCATTTCAAAATCCGGGTTGAATGCCTCGGCCTTTTTGTGCAAATACCACACACTGCGGAGAGAGTCAATGCTTTCAGGTGTATAAGTTTCAGTTTTAAACTCCTTCTCCATGGTAGCCTCCACTTCTACATCTCCCGAAACAGGTTCAGCAAGAAGGTTGTATTCGAATGCCAGAGAGTCATAAGCATTCTGAAGCGAATCCAGTCTGCGTGTAAGATCCTCTATAATCTGTTTTCTGGATCTGATCTGTGCTCCTGCATCCGGCAGGAAACTTAACAGGGAAGTGAGGAGAATAACAATGGAAATTAGGGTTCTTGCTTTCATATAATTAGAAATTGAGGGTCAATTGAAGTCCGAATGAATGCATCGGAGCGTATGTTGGAGAATAGTAAGGAGTAAGTGGCTGGATTATGGCAGGCTCAAACTGAAGTGTAGCTAAATTGTCGCTCACGTCAAAATCCGCCATATGTGCAAATACATTGGCATCTATGATATTGAGTGCATACACAAGTACAAATGCCACGACCGAGTAATCCCGAAATCTTCTGTAGGTATCTCTGTACCATTCCGCCTGGCCGGATGTAATATTTCCTATGTAGCCGCTATTAGGGTCATTGTCCATTTTGCAAATATACTTGAAGCGCTTATACTGGATATCATTTTGGTGGAAAAAGTATCCACATGCTACGAATCCGCTCCACCAGATGGGTATTTTCCAGTAATCACCGTTGTATGCCTGTCCCAGGCCGGGTAGAAGTGCCGAGTATATGGTAGATTTTGCAGCGACGGGTACAGGTACCTCTGTCTTGTATGAAATGGTTGCATCCAGTAGTGAACCCCAGTAGGTAAGTCCGGCGCCAATGTACCCAAGATTGCGGTAGAGTTTGTACTTTTGGTCACCTGTTTCCTGGTATTTTAGATTATTGGAAACACCGGTATAGATTCCGGCTCCTATACCTCCGTAAATAATAGGGACTTTCCACCATTGTTTATTATAAATCTGACCGGCACCCGGTAAAACAGCAGTTCCCAGGAGCATATAACCGGGCTTGAGTGTATCTCTACCCATATAACCGCGAATAAGCGCCTTCATTGAGAAGCCGGCGGTAGTATCGGCTTTGACATCACTTTCCGGATTGACCTGTGTACCTCTCTGCATATTGGCACCCGGAGGGCCTCCCATTTGACCCATAGTAACGTTACCTGAACGCTGAAACTGTGCTTCAGCGCCGAAATGGAAAACTATGAGTAAAAATATGACGGCAAGAGATCTCTTCACTATGTAAGCTATAACTGTTTATCTTCTATAACCTTTAGGAAAGCATCGAGCTCGTTGTCATTCTTAAAACGTACTGTCATTGTTCCACCTCCATTGTCGGTGCGTTTGAAGGAGACGCCTCTATCAAAATATTTCCCTACAATGTCGGCTAGACGGTAGTAGCTCTCAGGATAATTGTCCTGCCGCTTATTGCTCTGCTGCACGGGTGCCGGGATGGAGCTTTGACGTACTTTTTCTTCGAGCTGACGCACGTTGAGGTCTTTGCGTATGGTGAGTTCACATAGTTCGATCTGTTGTGCATGGTTGTCCAGCGAGAGCAATGCTTTGGCATGGCCTACGCTTATTTTACCGGTTTTCACAGCCTTTTGGATCTCTACGGGGAGCTTCAGCAGGCGGAGATAATTTGCTACGGTAGCCCTTTTCTTGCCAATCCTTGAGGACATCTCCTCTTGAGTCAGATTACATTCCTCCATTAGCCTTTGGAATCCGAGTGCAGTCTCAATGGCATCCAGATCTTCCCTCTGTATGTTCTCCACAATAGCCATTTCGAGCATCGAAGTATCATCTGCCTCGCGAATGTAGGCAGGGACTGTCTGAAGGTGAGCTAACTTGGCTGCCCTGAAGCGCCTTTCGCCGCTAATAATCTGGTACTGAGAGGGACCGATCTTGCGAAGCGTAAGGGGTTGAATAATTCCGAGTGTGCGAATCGAATCTGCAAGTTCCAACAGGCCCTCTTCGTCAAACGAGAGGCGGGGTTGTGCCGGATTAGGTATAATTTGGCTCAGAGGCACCTCACAAATAGATGCCGGGTTGCTCCTTTCTGAGGGAGATACAGGTCTGTATTCTGGTTGTCGGATCTCGCCGGCATCTCCTAATAGCGCTCCGAGTCCTCTTCCTAATGCTTCTCTTTTTGCCATGACTGGTTCTTTTTGATTATTTCCTTAGCCAGCTCCAGGTAATTGGATGCTCCGGGTGAGCCTACATCATATAGGATTGCGGGCTTGCCGAAGGAGGGAGCTTCGCTCAACCTAATGTTCCTCACAATAATCGTGCTGAAGACCATCTCCTTGAAATGTGTCTTTACCTCTTCCACCACCTGATTGTGTAAGCGTAGGCGACTGTCAAACATTGTAAACAGGAATCCTTCTATGTTTAGAGCCGGATTTAGACGATTCTGGACAAGTTTAATGGTATTAAGCAACTTGCCAAGTCCTTCGAGGGCAAAAAACTCAGGCTGTACAGGTATGATCACAGAGTCGGCAGCAGTCAATGCGTTGACTGTAATCAGTCCAAGTGAGGGTGCACAATCCAGAATGATGTATTCATAACGGTCACGCAGGACTGCAAGAGCCTTTTTCATCACAGACTCACGATTTTCTACATTGAGCATCTCTATCTCTGCGCCTACCAGGTTGATATGGGAGGTAATAATATCGAGGTAATCCAGTTCTGTGGGCATAATGGTTTGCTCAATATCCTTTTGACCGATAAGAACCTCGTAGAGAGTGTTTCCTGAATCGGCGTCCGGGTTGAAATTAAGTCCCGAGGTAGTGTTGGCCTGAGGATCCGCATCAATCAGCAGGGTTTTCCTCTCCAGCACAGCCAATGAGGCCGCAAGGTTAATAGCTGTGGTGGTTTTTCCCACTCCACCTTTCTGATTGGCTATTGCAATGATTTTTCCCATAGATGCTCCAAATTTGGTCTAAATAAAATACAAATTTACAAATTCTTTTTCTTAGGAAAGGTATTTATGTTAATTTTGTCAGAAAATGATTTTTGAGCAAGTATGGCAGACTTCTGGAAAGTGATTGTAAGCAGTATGTCCGGTGGGGGCAAAGCGGGTCGTGAATGGCCTGAAATAGCGGCCCGCCTCGAAGCCAGAGGCATCGCATACTCGGTTTCTTTTACCGAATATCGTTTTCATGCGCGTGAAATTGCTGCTGAAGCCCTAAAAAAGGGTATTCGTCAGATGATTGTCGTTGGTGGAGATGGAGCGTTACATGAAGTGCTTTCAGGTATTATGTTACAGAATAAAGTTCCATCAAATCATGTTACCCTAGCCATAATTCCTGTTGGCTCCGGCAATGACTGGGCTCGTTTGCATGAGATCCCCAGGGGGTACGATGATGTTACGGATGTGATCGCAAGGGGTAAGAGTGTGCTGCAGGATGTTGCAAAAGTAGAGTCTTTTATGGATGGCGCCCCTTTTATCTCCTATATGGTCAATATTGGCGGATTAGGCTTCGATGCCCAGGTTTGCCACAATTTTGATCTGGAAAAAAAAGAGGGCAAGGCCACAAGTGATGCCCTCTATCTCAAGTGTCTTCTCAAGGGTTTTATGGGATATGATGCACGCAAGTTTCGTGTAGTGGCTGACGGTAATCTTTTCTACGAGGGAGATGTGTTTTCAGTTGCTATGGGAATAGGGAAGTATTCAGGTGGTGGTATGATACAGACCCCTAATGCCAAATTTGATGATGGTCTGATCGATTTGACAGTTATCAAAGATATCCCGAAATCAAAGATTCTGCGTAAGATTCCCACTCTATTTACGGGAAAAATCCATGATGTAAATGAGGTAATTCACACCCAGGCGCGGGTTCTTGAAATTTCGGCTGAACCTGAGTCATTTGTAGAGGTTGACGGAGAAGAGGTTGGATTGAGTCCCATCCGTGTAGAGGTAATTCCTGCTGCCGTCAGAGTGATTACCAATCTGTAATATTTATCACTATGAAGAATATTTTTGGAAAATTGAAAAAATTGCTGCCATATCTGGTTGCAGCAATAGTCTTTATAACCATTGCTGTGGCTTACTGCCATCCGGTTCTCAGAGGTAAGGTGCTTCATCAGGGAGATGTCAACCAGTGGAAAGGCATGGCGCAGGAAACTCTCCAATATTACGAGCAGACGGGTAAGTCTTCTGCCTGGACTAATTCGATGTTCTCCGGCATGCCTACTTACCAGATAGCCGGCGGCGGCAGTTATGAAGTGACCTGGTACACGAAGGTATGTTCAGCGCTGATTGTTTTTTTTGCTAACATAACCCATCTGTTTTTTAAGAACAGTGTTCTAATGCTCATAATAGGATATCTGGTAGGATTCTATATTTTGCTTTCCTCTTTCAAGGTTGATAAATGGCTTTCGATTGTGGGATCCATCGCCATCACCTTTTCATCCTATTTCTTCATTATAATAGTGGCAGGGCACGAATCAAAGGCTCTGACTCTTGGATTAATGGCACCGGTAATAGCAGGATTTTATCTCATATTTCGCAAGAGATACCTCTGGGGTATTTGCTTGACTATGCTCTATACAGCATTTGGACTCTTTAAGCATCCCCAGATGTCATACTATATCTTTATGATGATCGGAGTACTCGCAATTGGGGAGATATGGCAACATATAAAAGAGAAACGTTTCAAGGATATGGCAATTGCCATTTTTCTCTTTGTCATGTCGGTACTTATTGGAGCAGGTACCGGCTACGGCAACTATAAATCCAATGCTGACTATATAAAAGAGACTATGCGCGGAGGGCACTCGGAGATAGTTAGGGAAGAGGTCAGTTCAAATTCAAGTACTGACCCGGGACTTAACTTTGATTATGCTACTCAGTGGAGTTATGGCATTGGCGAAACTTTTACCCTTATGATACCCAATTTCAAGGGAGGAGCTTCAGGCTCGGATATCGGTACTGATTCTCATTTTGCACAGGTACTAAAATCCAAGGGTTTAGATTCCCAAACTATAAAGTACTATTCCTCTATTACCCCCACCTATTGGGGGGAACAGCCATTCACTGCGGGACCGGTATATGTGGGTGCTATAGTCTGTTTGCTCTTTGTGCTCGGACTCTGTGTAGTGAAGGGGCCCTATAAGTGGGGATTATTGATTGCAACCCTGTTTTCGATACTTCTTTCCTGGGGGCACAATTTTGAGTGGTTCTCCAGACTTTTTTTCAACTATTTTCCATTTTATAACAAGTTTAGAGCTGTCTCATCAATATTGGTGGTTGCTCAAATAGCGATGCCTCTACTTGGTTTTCTTGCTCTGCGAGAAATATTTGAGGGTAGAGTTGACGCCGGTAAAATTAAAAGGTTTCTTCTCATTGCACTAGGCACCACAGGTGGCATTTCTCTCTTCTTTGCACTTTTTGGCGGCTTGATTTTTAATTTCACCTCTTCCGGAGATGCCTACCTGGCTGCCCAATTTCCGGACTGGTTTATGGAGGCACTCATCGACCAGAGGGCTGCGATGTTCCGTAGTGACAGTTTCAGGTCTCTCGTGTTTATTCTTCTTGCAGCTCTTCTGATTCTGCTTTTTGCAAAGCAAAAAATCAAACCGGCACTCTTTACCCTCCTACTTGGAGTACTTATCGTTGCCGATATGTGGCCGGTTAACAGAAGATATTTTAATGACAGCCATTTTGTGACTAGCAAGGATAACGACTCTTATTTCCAAAAATATGCATACGAAGAGGAGATTCTCAAGGATCCCGATCCTCACTTCAGGGTACTGAACCTTACCACCAATACTTTCAACGAGTCACGCACTTCATATTATTTAAAATCCATTGGTGGGTATCATGCAGCAAAACTTCGCAGGTATCAGGATTTGATAGACGAGCATCTTTCGAAGATGAATATGAGTGTATTAAATATGCTCAATACCAAATACATAATTGTCGAACAAGGTGGGGCAGCCGTACCGATGCTTAATGAGGAACGACTGGGTAATGCCTGGTTTGTTGATGAGATAATTCTGGTCGAGACCCCCAATCAGGAGAGTGACGCACTCAGAGTCATTGATCCCACCACCGTAGCAGTTGCCGACAGAAAATTTGTCGACTTTGTTACCAATCCTAGAACTTCCGCAGATACCTCCGCGAGCATAAAACTTACTTCGTACGCTCCTGATGTACTGACCTACAAGAGCAATTGCTCATACGACAAAACGGCAGTCTTCTCCGAAATTTATTATCCTTACGGCTGGAAAGCTTACATAGATGGCGTTCCGGTTGAACACTTCCGTGTCAATTACCTGCTTAGAGCTCTAAATATTCCCGCAGGTAATCACGATATTCGTTTTGAATTCCGCCCTGATTCGGTAATCAAAGGCTACAAAGTCTCATTTGCTTTTTTAGGTATAATGTATGTGATACTTATTGGCTCTATAATATTTGGTTTATACCGATTTGTTGTAAAAAATGAAGATGAATAAAAAGATTTTCGACAGGATTCTAATAACCGGAGGTGCAGGTTTTATTGGCTCCAATGTTGCCCTGAAGCTTTTGGAAAAAGGTTATTCAGTAACGGTGTTTGACAATTTGAATCCGCAGATTCACGGAAATGACCCTGAAAACACATCACCACTCTACCGCAGTATAAAGGATAAAGTGCAGTTCATTTACGGATCTGTTACTGATAGAGCTGATTGGATCCGTGCTTTGGATGGACAGGAGGCTATAATACATCTTGCTGCAGAGACCGGTACCGGTCAGAGTATGTATGAGATTGAAAGGTATAGTAGTGTTAATATCGGCGGTACGGCATTGATGTTGGATATCCTCACTAATACTGAGCATAGTGTTAAGAAGGTGATAGTTGCCTCTTCAAGGGCTATATATGGTGAAGGCAGATATAAATGCCAAGAGCACGGTGAAGTTTTTCCTGAGAGCAGAACGGATGAAGATATGGCCGGAGGTGATTTTGAGTGCAAATGTCCGGTTTGTGGGGCAGAGGTAATCTTGATGTCCACTACAGAAGAGAGCAAGATTCATCCTACATCTGTATATGGAATATCCAAGCAGACACAAGAGCAACTTGTTATGACTGTCTGTCCCACCATTGGTATAGCACCGGTCGCTTTCCGCTACCAGAATGTATATGGTGCAGGACAATCATTGAGCAATCCGTATACCGGCATTCTTTCGATTTTCTCTACACGCATCAAGAATGGCAATGGAATCAATATCTTTGAAGATGGACGCGAAACCAGAGATTTTGTATATATAGAAGATGTGGTTGATGCCACTATAGCAGCTCTTGAGACCACTTTGGCAGATGAAGAAATATTCAATGTGGGGACCGGAGTGCCAACCGATGTTTCAACCGTTGCGCATACACTTGTCAAATGTTATGGGCTTGAGGTTCCCGTAACTGTCTCCGGCAATTATCGTCTCGGAGATATTCGTCACAATTATGCTGATATTACTAAAGCCAGGACTCTACTCGGTTTTGAGCCGGTCTATGATTTTGAAAAGGGTATAAGAAAATTTTCTGCCTGGGTAGACCGTCAGCAGGTAATGGAAGATAAATACGAGGACTCCATTTCTGAAATGAAAGCGAAAGGGCTCTACAAGTAGTTATGCAATGGATAAAGTTCTGATTATATCTTCTCCCTTTTTTGACTATCAGAAAAGTGTAGGACGGGCCTTTGAAGAGCTGGGCTATGAGGTTCGCATTGAAACCTATGATGAGCCTATTCATCCTTTCAAAGGATTGTTGAGGTGGAGACACAAATTAGCTTCTCAAGCGAGGAAAGAGGTGCTTAGGCAACGGAGCAGAGAGCGTTATGATACCTATATCCGCTCGGTTTTCGAAGAGTTTACCCCTGATATAGTTTTTAGTTACAATGGAACTATTCTGCTTGATGCGACCCTTGACTGGTTTAGGCAGAGATCAAAGGTAATACTCTGGATGTACGATAGTGTTCTCCGTAAGGATAGGGAAATGTGCCGCAACCATATAGATCATGCCGATGCAGTGTTCTGTTTTGAGAAAAAAGATGTGGATTATTATGATTCAATAGGGAAAAAAGCCTTTTTTCTGCCGCTGGCTTGTGATACAACTATATATTATCCTCCTGAAAATCCACTCGGATGGGATGAGAAAGAGATTGATATTCTATTTGTCGGCACTATTTATACAAGCCCCCATCGGGCGAAAATTTTAAAAGAGATAGTTTCTCATTATCCTGATAGGAAAATAGTAGTTTACGGTCACTACAAGCCCTATTTCAAGAATCCCATTAAATGGTTTTTCCGTGAAAAACGAAATATCTTCAAAAACCGGAATATATTGCCAGAAGAGGTCAATGCTCTCTTTGCAAGAACCAAAATAGCTCTCAATATCCACCACAAGCAAACCTCATTCGGAGCGAACCAGAGGGTGTTTGAAGCCTCAGGTGCCGGCGCATACCAGATTTGTGACCGGAACCCTTTTATTGAGTCACTTTTCCCCAATGGCGAAGCAGGTCTTTATCGAAACGAGGAAGAATTGTTTGCCCTAATCGACGATGCTCTGGCTAACGATAAGAGTGATTGTGCATTAAAAGGGTATAATATAATAATCTCCTCCCATACCTTCAAAGTTAGGGTAGAAGAGATGCTGAGGACAATCGGGGTTAAGTGACCTTTTCCCAGACCCTGCTTTCAGCATTATACTTTTTAATTACTTTTGCCGGACTGCCGACGGCAATGCAATAATCCGGAATATCACGAGTTACAACTGAGTTGGCTCCAATAATGCTGTGTTTGCCAATGGAAGCTCCTATGATACAGACATTCTCTCCAATCCAACTACCATCGCCAATAGTGACTTCTGCAACTTGCCTAATAGGCTGTTTGAGGATAGGTGTCTCAGGGTCTTCATAGCTGTGAAGATTGTCAGATATGTAAACTTTATCGGCAGTAAGCACGAACTTACCAATACGGATGGAGGAGGTAGCATATATATGATTGAAGTTTCCGATGACACTTCCATCACCTATGAAAAGTCCAGGTGTTTTACAACCTGTTAATGGCATGCATCCTAACCATGTGCGGTAATGTATGTGAACATTGTCGCCTATGTAGATAGTTTTTTTGCCTTCCAGCTTCAGGGGCGCATCTATTCTGCTTTTTTTGCCAAATTTTCCAAATTGGAATTTGTAAATACAAACAGCCAACAACTTGTAATATGCTTTGAATAGAAATGAATTGACTATCATAGTAGAATTAATTTTTGAGGGTCTTCTCTGTGTCAAGAACCTCTTTTAGCAAATCAGGATTGAATTTCCGGAAGAATTGAGGCTCGGTTTTATGTAAAGGGGAGGAAATAATACTCTCCAACTCTGTTGTACTTTCAAACAGATGAAGATTGGGATGATCGAAACATGCATCCTGAGACTGATAGTTTGAAGCTTTTAGTATAGCTACCTTAGCTCCCTTGTCCAGCGCTTCATACTGAGCAGTGGAATTGATGACTACAACAAGGGCTGCAGTATCAAATAGGGAGGAGGTGTTCATTTCATTTCTGACAATCTCAACATTTTTAATTTCGCTGAATTCCTGTACCATTTCATCATACCTGAAAAACTCTCCGGGATGTAATTTGAAAATGACTCTAAACTCAGGATGGGATGATGCCAATTCCCTAGCAATCGGAATAAGGAAAGAAGAGTGTACAATAGAGGATATGAAGACAATAGTGTTAGAATCACGAATTGCATTGGCAGGTTCATTATAAAAACAGTCATTGCCTAGGGGAACTATACGTGTAGGAGCATTAAAATCTTTACCCCACATTGAACCAAAAGTGAAAAAGACATCAGGATATAATTGATCGGTAATGTTATCTATCTTAGGATAGTAGTATAAAACATATTTTTTCCCATAGAGTCCGTGTTGCATTTCATATATAGGAATGCCAGAAATCCTGGCGGCGGCAATCATGCCCTTTTGTATACCGTTCTGAACAAATATAATTCTATCAGGTGACACTCTTTTAAATAATCTTACGTAATAAGCGCGTTCCTGTTGAAATGCACGGTATTGTGAGTTTAGAAAGTCATATGGAATAGAGAATCCTGGAACATTATCCGAGAATGCCTCTCTTATTCTGCCATATGTATTCTCTGAGAGGTTAGGGTAATTTTTGTGAGTAAGTTTGAAAATTTCAAGAGGATTGTATGTGATCTTGTTTAAATACTTGTTGCCGGGTTTTATGTTGTCGAGGTTAAGCAGCCTACCTTGATTAGTTTCAAAAAACCTCATTATATCCTCACTTGCCTTGTCATACCAAAATCCATCTTTGTTGGAATATCTGTTTGCTGAAAAGAGTATCGTGTTATATCTTGTTTCCTTCAATCGAATAATAGATTTGAGTAGAATGGGTACAAATCGTATTAACTTATTCGTTGAAAGTCTAATCCTCTGATTCTTTTCAAAAGGTGTTGCCATCTTATTGAGCACCGAAAACCTAAATAGATCCCAAGGTGCCGCGCAATCCTCCTCTTTGAGATTGAAAAGATTGAATTCTTGTTCAATTTGGTAGAATAAGTCTATCGAGTCTTCCATATGGGCTTAAGTATTTTTCTGATGATGCCGTTGATTTCTTCCGATATCCCACTAAAATAGAGTGCTAAAATAGAAATTGTGCCGAACAATACACTCCTAATAATACAATCTGTAATGGTTGCCAGTAGTGCATTATCAAAAGAAATTTGAACTAACGGCGTCAAGAATCTATTCCATAAGTAGTTTGCGACAAACAAAATAAGTGCTCCAACAACTAATGTCAGATGATGCCAGGTCATAATATTTACACCTACTTTCCATTTGACTAGTAGCAACTGTAGTGCAAAAACCAATACATAAGAAGCAAGAGTTGCAAAAGAGGCCCCTTCTATGCCGTATTGAGGGATTAGGATAAGGTTCAGTATTATAGCTATACCGGTCAATAAAAATGAAAAAAATAATGAGTAATAAAAGTATTTGGAAAAACTCAGGACAGAGCTGCTGATATTGAGAGTTGAGAATATTACTTTTGATATGCCGAGTATCAAAATAACATATTTGCCTTTGCTATATAAATTACCGTTAGGGAGAATATCAAAGAACAAATCGATATTGATCCATATAATGAGAAATACAAGTGTGGCAACAATAAGCTGGTGGTAGGATACTTTTTTGCTTAACTTCTCGGCTTCTTCAATATCCTTATTATGGATTGCATGGGAGATTAGTGGTTGGGAAATATTGTACAAGGATACGTATGCCATTCCTATGACTGATGTCACATAGGTTGCAATTGTAAAGACTCCTGTAGATTCAAGTCCCATTTTCGCAGTCACGAAAAACGAGTTTATGCTGGGAGTAATCAATCCGCCCAATGCTGCAAGAACAAGAAACAACGTGTATTTCAGGTACTCTCTACTGAGTTCTTTAGTAATGAATTTTAAATCCGGCTTCAAAGAGATTTTTCTCAATGAGAGTAAATAAATGATGTTTAGAAGGGTTGCTATTGCATAAATAGCACAGAATGATATCATCATTCCGTCCAAAGAAATTATCTTGAATCCATATAGGAGGTAAGTTGCCAGAAGCATAAGTCGAATACCCACTTCACGTATCAACTTAGGAACAGCTATCCTGTGCAGTACATTCGAGTTTGTCTCAAAAACCGTCGTGTAAAGCATAAAGAAAGCCAAAGGAATAACTAAATAGTAGTAATCAACAAAGAGTTGTGAATTCTGAGCAAAGAAATTAGAGATGGGTACTTTCAGTAGCAAATAGATAATGCTATATATAGATATACCTATAAAGGGAACTACTATGGTCCAGAAAAAGAACCCATGGTCCCCATTCTTCTCGTCATTGAAGTGTGGAAAGAAACGCATAATGGATGTGTTGGTGCCCAACTGGCCTAAGCCTGCGAGCAGGACGGCAGCATCCATCATTACTTTGGTTAAACCGATCTCTTCAGCGGTCAGATATTTTGTCAGAACAAAGAAAGTAGTAAAGAAACCAAGTGCTGCTCCCAAATAGGTAACAACGGTTCCCTTTATGCTTTGTCTGGCTATTATTCCCATAAAATGCTTACCAATATCAAATCCCGTTTATATGTCTAACAAGTTCGTTTGCTTTCTTGTAGTCCTCGTTTTTACCGATGTCTATCCAGTAGCCTGTGATTGGGAACCTGACAACTTTTGAGCCACGTGAGATCAAAAGTTCAATAAGATCTGTGGCATCGAAATACTCATTGTCGGGTATTAGTGAGAGCATCTCTTTCTTTATCAGATAGAGGCCAGCATTTGCATAGTAGTTGTAGGTTGGCTTTTCAGCAAGAGCAGTAATCGAACCCTCTTCGATCTCAAGAATACCGTAGGGAATGGAAACGGAGTAGGGGATAGCAGCGACAGACATATCTGCTTCACTTCTCACAAAGTTGAGATAGAAATCCTCGTAATTGATGTTGGTAAAAAGATCTGAATTCATTACCAATATCGTGTCGTTATGGAGTGTTTCCACAAACTTAACTGATCCTATGGTTCCAAGAAATTTTGGCTCTCTAACGGTATTGATTTTTACACCGTTTCTTGGTTTAGAAAAATGCTCTTCCAGCTGCTCTTTAAGGTAATTGACGGTAACTGAAATATGCTTGATGCCGTATGACAACAGACGGTCAACATTGTGGTCAATAATGGCTTGATCTCCCACTTTTAATAGCGGTTTAGGTGTTTCATCTGTAAGAGGTCTAAGACGTTCTCCCTTACCACCTGCCATTAGCACAGCGTCTATGGGGAGTACAGACTTCTGTTTTGCAGTATCAATAATTCCAACCAATATCGACTCATCATCGAGTATTGGAATAACCTTTACGCCTCTTTGTTTGATTTTGTGAAATGATTCTACAGTTTCATTCTCATTTGATGAGAAGAATGAAAACTCGCTATTCATAGCCGATGTAACACAGTCCGTCAAGGCTCCACCTCCAACCAGTCTTCTGCGGATATCTCCATCGGTAATTGTGCCGACAACCCTGTTGGAGGGATCTGTCACGAACAAAGTAAGTCCTATAACAGTAAAATCGTTAAGCAACTTAAGCGCATCCAGTATTGTAGCTGAATCGCTTATGGTATTATTCTTTATCATTGTATTATATTGCTGTCCAGCCGCCATCCACGGCTATATTTTGTCCGGTAATATATTTAGCCCCGTCTGACACAAGGAAAAGGCAGATCGGAGCAATATCATCAGGATTGCCCATCCGTTTCATTGGGCATTTGTGAGTATATCTTTTTAAAAATTCTTCGCGCTGATTGTCAAAAATACCTCCGGGAGAGACACAATTGACTCTGACATTATACTTTCCAAAATAAGAAGCAAGGTAGCGTGTCAAATTTATTATTGCACCCTTTATTGCGCAGTATTCGACCGGTGAAGTGCCGTTATAAGCCTCGTAAATAGTAAAATCATTTCCAACAATCCCATAGATGGAGCCGAAGTTGACTATAGAGCCATATTTCTGCTCCTTCATAACTTTCAGGACTTGTTGGCTAAGATAAAAAACAGAGTTCAGTTGAAGATTGATATTATTTTCCCAGTGGGAAAAAGGGGATTCTTCGAAATAGTACTTTCCCCAATCTTTTGTACGAGGATATGCTGCATTTACCAGTCCATCAATCCGACCATATTTGCCAATTACAAAATTGATTAAAGCATCTATGGATGAATTTTCAGCAAGATCAAGCTTGAATGTGTTATCATCTGAGGAGGTTTCATTGGAAATATCCGCATCAATTACAATTGAGTCTCTCTCTTTGAACTGTTTGACGATTTCTCTTCCAATCAACCCTTTTCCACCTGTAACAATTACCACTTTATTCTCAAGGTCTCTCATAATTCAAACATAATTTTAAAATCTCATTTGCAAATATAATATCATTGAAAGAATCTTTCTCATTATTTGAGACAAGGTTGATGAAGTATTTCATCTGAGCTGTGTATGTGTCAATACCGCTTTGCTCTGATTCAAAGATGATAACTCCATTTGAATCAACAATAGTGTTTTTAGGCAGGTCCACCTTCCATGTTACGGAATCAAATAAAACCTCTATTTCCCTTTTATAGTCACGCCTGAAATAATTGAGTGTTAAGTCGCAAGCAAAATCTTTATAAAAAAGGAGATATTTTGCATAATCTATTGCGTCAATATTAAGAGATGATTTGTTGCGACAAAATGCTTTGTAGCTATCCGGCATCCCGAAAATCCAGCAAATATAATCCAGTTCGTGAATCAGATCGAGATGAACACCTCCTCCCATTTCCGGTCGAGCACTATAGCACTCCCTAAAATCGGTTCCGGGATGCCACTCAGGCAGATATGAACCGCAATAGACATTTACCTCATTGATTCTTCCGGGTGTATCTCCCGATTCGATGCGTTCCTTTAAAAATTCAATAACTTCAAGGAATCGCAGGTTACAGGCCACGTATGACAATATTTTGCTCGCTTTAATGCTATTTATGAGATCGTCGATGGGCGAGGAGGATACCGGTTTTTCTATAAAGAGTGGAATTCTGAATTCCAAAAGTTTTTGTATTGTATGTTTGTGCTCTGATGTCGGATTGGATATTATGGCAAAATCAAATCCAATATTTGATGCCTCACCAAATGAGTAAAGATTTGTGATTTCGTCATAGGCCTGCGCATTGTGTTGTGACCTCAATGCGTAGATGGAAGCATTGCTGTCAATAGAGCGTATTGCTGCGATGTGTTTTTTTGCTATAGAGCCAAGTCCGATAATCAGAATTTTCATTATAATTCAATTAGTTTTGAAGAGAGCAAAAATGAGAGATAGTCAAAGTCGTGAGGTTCGTCCAGATCAAAGCAAATGTGGTCCATTACATAGACTTTTGATTTATCTGTGATAGGCGAAGATGAGTCTGTGTCGAAAAAAGGACGCTTATAGACATAAATAGAGGCATTCATATCGTAAACTTCAGGCGCAGCTTGCCTTGAAAGGTATTTTCCTCCAAGTACGATTTTACAATAACCATCGCCTTTCTCCTCTACTTGATTGAAATATGGGTTTCTGGCACAAGGATTCACTGAGAAGACCGTCTTAAGGTCACTATCATCATTAAACATATTGAGACAATCCACTATGTCATCTGTCGTTCTTATCGGTGAAGTGACATCCAAGTCCACTATGAAATCATATTTGCAATCATTCTTCTTTTCCGAGTGAAACACAAGATCCCTAATGGCGTCCACTTTGCCGCTTGTATCGTTAGCCAGATATGCCGGACGTTTATAATCTGATTTCAGACCATACTCTGCTGTACATTTTCTTATTTCTTCCGAATCGGTTGAGAGCTCTACGTCAACTCTGCACCCACTTAATTTATCTTTTACTTTCTCTGCTGCCTCAATAGTATAAGCTATGAGTGGTTTCCCACCCACTTCCTTGATATTCTTACCCGGGATGCCTTTTGAACCTCCTCTTGCACAGATTGTAATAAGTATATTGCTGTTATTTTTCATTATTTCAAATCATAAAAACTCTTGTTAATGCAATTTTGAAGATCAAAAGATGAAATGATTTCGTAAATGGTCTCTGCACACCTCTCTTTTTCGTATGGGTTGATACTGTTTGCAGAAATTGCCTGATGTCCCGGAGATAAAACATGCTCTATACCTTTTGATATGGATTCTCTGTCATTGGCACAGTGAATCACACTTTGAGACGCAATGCGACCTTTTTGACGGTCACCAATATTGAGAGTAGGAATTCCAAATGAAGGTACTTCAATAATTCCGCTTGAAGAGTTTCCTATGACCGCCTTGACATATTGCAGTGCTGAAAGATAACGTTTTACTCCCAGAGAAGTGAAGGCTTTGGAGCTATCCAGATGTTGTTTTACATACTCTTCAATGGCTTGCATAATCGGTTGATGGCCGGTGTCCGAATTGGGCATTGTGAATATCACTCTGAGTTCAGGATATTGCAATACAGCTGCGAGTAACTCAGCAATACCTTTTTTGGAATCACCTTCAAGAGTCTCAGGATGATATGTGACAAGGATTGTACGGTCATTGAATTTGAAATTAATAGAGCTCTCAAGCTCTTCTTTCTCCATTAATGGTATTTGTTTTATGTTCTCCACTCCGATAGAGCCTACATTAAAGACCCTTTCCGGATTTTCACCGAGCTGTATGACACGTTTTCGATACTCTTCACATGAAGTGAAATGAAGTGTACTCATTTTGGTGATTGAGTGACGGATTGCATCGTCATAAGCTCCTTCAGTTACCTCTCCTCCATGAAGATGAGCTATCGGAATCCTGGAAATCAGTGCTGCGGTGGCAGCTGCAAGCATTTCATGTCTGTCACCTAGAATGATGATTATATCAGGTTTTAGTTCCGAATAGGCTATTCCAAATCCCTCCAGTCCCCTTGACATTGCCATTAATGTGGAAACAGGCGAGTCTTCAGCCTGTTCATCAATAATTGGAACCCTTTTATCAATTTTAAATCCATCACTCTCGATTTCCCGATATGTTTCACCAAACTTTGGGGATAGATGCATATTAGTGGCAATAATCTGCAATTGCAAGGTTGAATCCCCCTGCACAAGGCGCATAAGGCGACTTAAAAGGCCATACTCGGCACGGGTTCCTGTTACAAAGCAGATTTTTCTCATATATCAATCAATTGGTCTTCTAAAAAATCTCTCTTAGCTATTTGTCCTATAACTTCATCCCATCTCATTGGAGAGATACCATTTCCAGGTCGTTTTACGGTGAGATTTTCTTCTGTAAACAATTCTCCTTTCTTTATTTGACGGGAAGCCACAATACTTTTGCGTGCAGCCTCCAGATTCTTTCTCTCTGATTCAGTAATGCTCTTATGGCCTGTACCAAACGCCAGCTCGATATTACGGATGGCGGTTACCATTGCTTTCAATTCATCCGGCTCTAGGGAGGCTTTATGGTCGGGACCCTCCATTTTCTTATCAAGAGTAAAATGCTTCTCGATTATCGTTGCTCCCAGTGCAACAGCTGCAATAGGGACCTCTATGCCCATTGTGTGGTCTGAATAACCTATTTTAACACCGAATTTATCACCAATTGTAAGCATAGCCTTAAGATTTACATCCTTAAATGGTGTAGGATATTCTGTGTTACAATGAAGCACGGTAATCTGATCAACAGATAATCCATTCTCCACCAATACCTTAATAGCAACTTCTATATCAGACATCTCGCACATTCCAGTAGAAAGAATAACGGGTTCATGATATTGTGCAATCTTACGCAGATATGGATAATTGGTGACTTCTCCGGAGGGAATTTTCCACAAACCAAGGTTTAGAGAATGAAGAAACTCTATTGAGTCCATATCGAAAGCAGTTGATAAGAACCGGATTCCATTTTTCTTGCAATAGTCAAGAAGCTCTCTATGTTCATCCTCGGAGAGCTCCAGGCTCTTAAGCATATCAAGCTGGCTTCCACCTTGCTTGCCGATATTCTTTTGCTGATACTCTGCTTGTTTGGCAGATTTTGATACTAACTTTTCCGACTTGAAGGTTTGGAACTTAATTATATCAGTTCCGGCTTCAACAGCTTTGTCAACAAGCAGTTTTGCAATTTCAAGACTACCATTATGATTCACACCTGCTTCAGCTATGATTATGACTTTGTTCACTTGATACGATTTTTGTAAGAAGAATGCATATTTACGCTACTTGGAATATTGACAACCCTGTCTGCAAGCCATTCAGTGTTTTCCAGTCCATCCGTTTGGCAGTTGCGGAACATCGGGAGCCGATTCATAAGCTCCCAGATGGGACGTGTCATAATTCCGTTGTTGTTGGTATAGTAGAGGAAACTGTCACGTGTTTTCCTGTCTTTCGTTATGACTGCATTGAGCCAATAGTTTGACCGGCAGCCTGCTGGTTCGGTGAAGAATTCAAACCCCTCAATCTCCTTGAAAAAGTCCGAATAACGGGAGGCCGTTTCGCGTTTGTTGAGCACAAACTCTTCAAGATTCTCCATTTGGGCACATCCGAGGGCGGCATTGATATTTGGCATACGGTAATTGTAACCAACCTCATCGTGATAAAACTCCCATTTATGTGGTCTCTTTGCCTGTTTAGTGAGATGTTTTGCTCGGGCGGCAAGTGCTTCATCATTGAAAAGGAGCATTCCTCCACCTCCGGTGGTAATGGTTTTATTTCCGTTGAAAGAAATGATGCCTATGCGGCCGAAAGTACCGGTATGTTTTCCTTTGTAAAATGAGCCAATGCTTTCGGCGGCATCTTCGACCAGTTCCAGATGCCATTTGTTACAAACTTCCATAAGCTCATCGAGGTGGACGGGATGACCGAATGTGTGCATCGGCACGCAACAACGGATTCGACGGCCGGTGCTTTTGTTGAAGCACTTGTCTCCCCGCAGTTGTGCGTTGGCACTCAGCCAATTATCTACAGCTGTAGGGGAGAGTCCCATTGTGTCGCGGTCAACATCAATGAAAATGGGATAAGCTCCAATATAACTAATCGAGTTACAAGTTGCAACAAAGGTGAGAGCCTGAGTGATCACTTCATCCTCGCGCTCCACGCCTGCCAGCATCATAGCCATATGAAGAGCATTAGTGCCATTAACACAAACTACAGCTTTCCCTGCTCCCGTGTAGTCTGCAACCATCTTTTCAAAGCGGTCAACAAATTTTCCCACGCCGGAGACAAAAGTGGAATCGATACACTCTTCCAGGTATTTCTTCTCATTACCGATAAATACCGGTGCGCTGAGAGGGATGAAATCCTGTGAATTATAGAGTTCTCTTATATATGACGCAATCTTGCTAAACATCGTTAATTACATTTTCTGGTCAAGGTTTTTGCCCTTTTCCTCATGTTCGAAAGTGGGCAGAAAACCGCATAAGGTATTGATAATATCTGCTTTATTACACTCCTTGAAATCAAAAAGCAATTCAAGTTTTGAAAGAAAATCGGAGATTTCATCAACTGAGCAGCAATCTTCAACTTTAATAACCCCAAGCGATGAGAAACTCTCCATATTCACCTCTTCTCCGGGAATGAAAAATTCCTCGAAATCCTTTTCTCCGGTAGTGTCGCTCTTAAAATAGAAAACAGGATATTCTTTATCACCCTCTTTCATCTGTGAAGCATACAAACGTGCTTCACTTTCATTGTCAAATTCCTTTTTGATATAGCCTAATTCCTCTACAAATTTATCGCAGATTGAAGAAAAAGTAATCATCTGCTCTTCTTTGAGTTTTGGAAAAAAAATCTCTCCGCTCTTGCCGAGAATGCAGGCAAGCATACATATTTCTCCACTTTCCTGAGGTGAAACGAAGTACCTCATAACATCGGATGGAGCCACCAAAGGCTGCTTT
>Ga0255347_1000794_pt1 | contig 54761 bp, 46 predicted proteins | sample wastewater_treat_2_FD_192479 | JGI IMG/M metagenome (GOLD analysis project Ga0255347, IMG submission 192479) | Wastewater microbial communities from Lulu Island WWTP, Vancouver, Canada - plant24 | ecosystem: Engineered > WWTP > Wastewater > Unclassified | place: Canada: Vancouver, British...
AGCGCATGATAGAAATTGTAGAAAAAGGTTAACAATGAGACGCTACTACGATGCAATTGTAATCGGCACCGGTATATCAGGACTCACCTGTGCCATATACCTGAAAAAGGCCGGCCTTGATGTCATAGTTATGACCAAGAACAGCGAAATAAATGACTGCAATACCTATTATGCGCAGGGGGGAATAGTCGCAGCCTGTGACAGCGACTCGCCACACATGCTCCGCGAAGACATACTGAAGGCGGGTAGCTCGTACAACAGAATGGATGCTGTTGATTACCTTATTCAGCACGGCCCGGGCATGGTCTTCGATTTTCTTGTAAACGACGTGGGCATACAGTTCAGCACTGACAGGGATGGCAGGATCGACTACACCGAAGAGGCCGCGCACAGTATACGGCGTATAGTACACTATGAAGACCATACTGGCGACAAGATTGAGGATTCACTTATCGAATATGCCGAGTCCATAGGCGTGCAATTTTTTGTGGATTATACCGCAATTGACCTTATAACGAACAATCACCACTCAAGAAACACGCAGGAGCTTTACAAAGAACGCGAGGTAATGGGGATTTACGCCTTAAACAACATCCGGGGTGAGGTTGAAACTTTCTTTTCTATGAACGTAGTCCTTGCCACGGGTGGAATCGGGAACCTGTATTACCACACTACAAATACAGTATCCGCAACCGGTGACGGCATAAGCATGGCTCACCGCGCGGGCGCGCATATAATCAACGCGGAATTCGTGCAGTTTCATCCCACATCATTGTTCCACAGGGACATAAAGAGGTTCCTGATATCCGAATCTCTCCGCGGTGAGGGCGCAAGGATAAAGGATCATGACGGCGCCGAGTTCATGTCGCTCTACTCCGAAATGGGCGATCTGGCGCCCAGGGATGTTGTGGCGCGCGCCGTATTTGACAGGATGGCTAAAACCGGAAAGGAGTACATGCTGCTCGACATCGCCGGATACTATAAAGGCTCAGTCCCCCTTGAAAAACGCTTCTCAAAGATATATTCCACATGCATAAAGGGCGGACTCGACATAACAAAAGAACCAATACCGATTGTTCCTGCCGCGCATTTCTTCTGCGGCGGAATAAAAGTCGACCTGCGCGGCAGGACTTCGCTGCAGAACCTGTACGCTGTGGGAGAGACATCATGTACGGGCCTGCATGGAGCGAACAGGCTCGCATCAACATCCCTGCTCGAAGGTATGGTCTGGGGCAAGGCTTCGGCCGATGACATAATAGCAAAAAAATACAGGATCAACCTTGAGCGGTTCAATTCGATACCAGACTGGGAAGAACCCCGGTACACCGAGGAATTTGACCCCTTGCTTATTGACCAGGACATGAAGGCGATCCAGCTTACAATGTGGAATTACGCGGGAATAATCCGCACAGAAAAGGGGCTCACACGCGCAGGGGCGGACCTTGATTATTACTCCCACAGGATAATGAGATTCTACAAAGAGGCAAAGCTTAACAGGGGAATTATTGAACTCCGTAACGCTGTAGTAAGCTCGTCGCTTATAGTTGCCGCCGCGCTGCGCAATACACGTTCAGTAGGCTGTCATTACATAGAAAAAAAAGGCAACACTCTGTAGAAAAATCACAGAGAATAGACTTTTACATGATACCTCACTGTCACCGATTGCAAAAATCCGCACATCGCTGAAGCTGTATTGAGTGTACGATTCATCACGCTCTGCAGCTACTATAATATCTTCTTGACACAGCCGCTTAACCGGTAATCATATCGCATATAAAACGTACTTAATAATAAATACCGACAGGCCCCAGGAGGGGCTGAATAGAAAAAATTATGCTCTCAAGCGAAGAACTTGAACGATACAGCCGGCACTTCCTGATCAAAGGATGGGACAGTTCATGCCAGCTTAAACTTAAAAACTCCAGGGTATTCATTGCGGGCGCCGGAGGGCTGGGAAGCCCCGCCTCCATGTACCTTGCGGCTGCCGGTGTGGGCAAAATTATAATCTGCGACATGGACAATGTAGAGCTCTCCAACCTCAACAGGCAGATACTCTACACAATGAATGATATAGCTCTGCCGAAAGCTGAATCTGCCTGCATCAGGCTTAAAAGTCTCAACCCCGCATCAGAGATAATCCCCCTGAATAAAAGAATAGAAGACGCGCTTGACATGATAAACGAATCAGATTTAATTCTTGACTGCCTTGACAACTTCGCCTCACGATTGTTTCTGAACAGTGTATCGCATAAGAACAGAATACCCATGGTTCATGCGGGAGTATCGGGGTATTACGGGCAGCTTACTTTCATTATCCCGGGGAGTACGCCCTGCCTGAACTGCTTTATTTCTGAAAATACCCAGCAGTCTTCACAGGCAATAACAGGAGCTATGGCCGGGATAACCGGCTCGATGCAGGCAATCGAAGCGATCAAGTTCCTGACCGGTACGGGCGAGGTGCTTGCCGGCAGGCTGCTGTACATGGACTGCGTGACAATGAATTTCAGCGCCATGAAATTGGCAAAAAATCCTGACTGTAAAACATGCTCTTAATTATTCCTGATGGAGAAACTTTATGAAAAAATTTAAAATATTCGGCATATTGTTTATTCTGCTCTGCATAGCCGGAGTCTACTTCTATTTCAGATATTACTTTACCGAAGAACAGAAAAACATCACCCAGCGAAAAATCGAATCGATCACCGGACAGAACCTTACTATTACTGTTTTCGGTTTTGACGGCAGGATCATCAAGAGGTGGACCGGTGTAAAAAAAATTACCGCTTTTGCAGACGACAGGAACTACACGTTCTTCTACACCAGGGACGGCAAGTACGTCCAGATACCCGACTCTGTATGGTACATAGCCGAGGAGGAATGATTTGCCCGGCGTACCCCTAACCTCGCTCAGGGGCATAGGCCCTGCGAAGGCTGCTGTACTAAAATCCGAGGCCGCGATCAGAACTGTCGAAGACCTTTTATACTACACGCCAAGAAGATACCTTGACCGCTCGGAGTTGAAAAAAATTTCGGACTGCATGTCAGGCGAAGAGGTGACAATTTCAGGCGTAATAAAAAAAGCCGCAACCATACGCCGCAGGCGGGAAATGTTCGAGGCTGAGATCAGTGACGGGAGCGGTACAATAACCGCTGTTTTCTTCAGCGGGATACGTTTCTTCAGCAGAATGTTTATCCCCGGCGAAAACGTGCTCCTCTCGGGAAAGCTTTCATTTTATCGCGGACTTCAAATGGTTCACCCTGAATTTGACTTTCTCGATGAAACATCAATAGACCGCGCGCTTAACACGGCCCGTATTATCCCGCTATACAAGTCTTCCATGGAACTTAAAAAAGCAGGATTCGACTCGCGCGGCTTCAGGCGGGCTGTAATGCAGGCGATTGAGCATTACGCGGGCGCAATCAGAGATCCCCTGTCAGACTCAATTCTCGAAAGGAACAGGCTTTTACCGCTTGAAGAGGCAATCCGCAACATCCACTTCCCCGAATCCGCAGCACACGCCGAAGAAGCGCGCAGGCGGCTTGCGTTTAACGAAATATTTTTTCTTCAGTACTATCTCTCGCTCAGAAAGATGGCAGCCAGAAAAAATTTCAGCAGAAAGAGCGGCGTACGTTCACTGGCCCTTGCTGAAAGCTTCATTAAAAATCTGCCCTTTGCTCTCACCGCGGACCAGGCTAAAGCTTTTGACGAAATACTAAATGACATGCGGCAGCCCTTCCCAATGAACAGAATGCTTCAGGGCGATGTTGGTTCGGGCAAGACAGTTGTGGCAATCGCCGCGTCACTTGTGTGTGTAGAATCGGGCCAACAGGCTGCGATCATGGCGCCGACCGAAATTCTCGCGCTTCAGCACTACAACACCGCGATAAAGACATTGCCGGAACATGTAACATGCGGCCTGATCACGGGGAGCACAAAGCAGTCCGTGCGCGACGAAATACTGGAGCAGGTAAAGAGCGGCGCGTGCAGCCTGTTATTTGGCACCCACAGCCTTATTCAGGAAAATGTAAACTTTAAAGCCTTAGGCCTGATTGTGATAGATGAACAGCACAGGTTCGGCGTGCAACAAAGGGCAACGCTCCGTTCAAAGGGGAACGTGACCGATCTGCTTGTAATGACTGCCACCCCTATTCCCAGGTCATTATCTCTTACCATCTACGGCGACCTTGATATTTCATCCATAAAAGAAAAACCTGCCGGCAGGCAGCCTGTCAAAACCTTTGCGTTCCCTGAATCCAGGCTTAATGGCGTGTACAATTCCATGCGCAGGTACATTGAACAGGGCCGCCAGGTGTACTACGTGCTGCCTCTGATTGAAGAATCAGAAAAGTCGGACCTGAAGTCAGCCATTGAAATATACGATCACCTGAAAAAAAATATATTCCCCGACCGAACCGTTCTGCTGATGCACGGCAAACTCAGGCCGAATGAAAAGAATGCGGTGATGGAATCATTCAGATCCGGAGCTGCCGACATACTTGTAACCACAACTGTAATTGAAGTCGGCGTGGACATACCCAATGCGTCTGTGATTATTATCCACCATGCAGAAAGGTTCGGGCTTGCGCAACTGCACCAGTTAAGGGGACGGGTCGGCCGCGGCGAATACCAGTCCTTCTGCGTACTCGTGCATCCGGACAATATTTCTGAAAACTCCATGGAACGTATAAAAACCATGACAGAAACAGACGATGGATTTATTATAGCCGAAAAGGATTTGCAGCTTCGCGGCGACGGCCAGCTTACAGGCACGCGGCAGCACGGCCATTCAGGCTTCGAGTTCATGGATCCCGGTACAGACATGGAACTGATACTGACAGCACGCCGCGAAGCAGCGCTAATGACTGAACGTATAACTGACCCTGAATTTGAGATGCTTGAACCCGGCAGAAGCTGGGGCCTTCACGGCCCGGGAGAACTCCGCACAGGCCATATACTGGCCATGCTTTCGTGAGTCAAGAATACTATTCGCTGGCCCTGTTATTTGCTGCGACCGGCGGAAGCTCCTCGCCTGCAACGATCATTTTGATTTCAGATGCATCGAGGGTCTCCCTCTCTATGAGGCTTCTTGCCAGTGTTTCAAAAAGTTCATTGTTCTCCCTGAGCTTGGCTCTTGCCTCGTCCACGCAGAACTTGATAATCCTTCCAACCTCTTCATCAATAATCTGCGCCGTAGATTCGCTGAAATCCCTGTGCTGCGAAATTTCGCGTCCAAGAAAAATCTGTTCATCCTTTTTGCCGAAAGATATGGGCCCTAACTTTTCGCTCATGCCCCACTCGGTGACCATCCTGCGTGCAATGTCCGACGCTCTGGATATATCGTTTCCTGAACCTGTTGTAACATCACCGAACTTAAGCTCCTCGGCAAGATGGCCCCCGTAAAGTATCTGGATCTGGTTAAGCCAGTGTGCCTTCGAATGTATGTGCTTCTCCTCTGCCGGCAGTTGCATGGTTATTCCAAGAGCCCTGCCCCTGGGGATTATTGTCACTTTATGTATAGGGTCAGAGCCGGTAACTATGCCCAGTGTTGCATGACCGGACTCATGGTATGCAATGATCTCCTTCTCGGAATCTGTGATTAAAACTGACCGCCGTTCAGGCCCCATAAGAACCTTGTCCTTGGCATCCTCCATGTCCTGCATGGTTACCCTTTTCCTGTTTTTCCGCGCGGTAAGGAGCGCCGCTTCATTAACAAGATTGGCAAGGTCAGCGCCCGTGAATCCCGGCGTGCCCCTCGCTATGGTCTTCAGATCAACCTCGCGCGACAGGGGAATTTTCTTTGTATGCACGGCAAGAATCTTTTCCCTGCCCTTGATGTCGGGTATATCAACAACCACCTGTCTGTCAAAACGTCCCGGCCGGAGCAGTGCCGGGTCAAGCACGTCGGGCCTGTTGGTTGCAGCGATTATTATAACACCCTCGTTTGTTTCAAATCCATCCATTTCAACCAGGAGCTGGTTCAAAGTCTGTTCACGTTCATCGTGCCCGCCGCCAAGTCCTGCGCCACGCAGCCTTCCGACAGCATCAATCTCATCTATAAATATTATGCACGGAGCATTCTTTTTGCCCTGCTCAAAAAGGTCGCGCACCCTTGAAGCTCCTACACCCACAAACATCTCGACAAAGTCTGATCCGCTTATGGAGAAAAACGGAACATCTGCTTCACCCGCAATCGCGCGCGCGAGCAGGGTCTTGCCCGTTCCGGGAGGCCCCACAAGCAGCACACCCTTTGGAATCTTCGCGCCAATACTTATGAATTTTTTAGGCTCTCTGAGAAATTCAACAACCTCCTTGAGTTCCTCTTTAGCCTCGTCGGCGCCGGCAACATCGTTAAAGTTGACCTTGTTCTTCATATCGGGATTCAGTTTAGCCTTGCTTTTCCCGAAGGCAAGAGCCCTGTTCCCCGCGCCCTGTATCTGCCTGAACATTATGAACCAGATGAATACAAAGAAAAGAAGCCAGGGAAGAAAATTTATAAGTATGGCAAGCAGCTTTCTATCCTCTTCGTCTGTGCCCTCAACTGCCACCTTTGCATCAACAAGGGTTTTTACAAGGTCGGGGTCGCTATAGGGTATGAGCGTGACAAAATCATACCCGTCACCCTGAACCGGCCTGGCTGCGGCATCAGAGGCTTTATACCTTCCAACGATCTTTTTTTCGCTCTCAATTCGCACTTTCGAGACTTCGGAATTTTTAACCTTTTCGAGAAAAACAGTATAATCAAGTTGCGCCATCGAAGTGCCGTTTTCATTAAGTCTGAAAATCGCCAGAATTATAAGCCCGAGCAGCAGGAAAAACGCAATCTGTCTTGTAGTCTTATTCATCTAATAATTTCTCCTGACAATAATATATACACACCTTAAAAAACCTGCTAAATATCATTTTCTACTTCAATATTTACGCGGATAATTCTTTTTGAATCATTGCGGACAGAGAAGTTACATGAAACTCTGTTGAATGATCCTGGAATAATGCCGGTAAGGCACGCTGCGACCCGCCCCTCAACAGTGATTATGGGTATCTTTTTTTTCATGTCACTGTCAAGTTTCTTTTCTATCAATAAATCTTTAATTTTACGCGTACCCTTAGCCAGCTTTATTCTGTCCCCGGGCATACGGATTCTTGCGGTGACAGATTTAACCTGCGGCTCCACAGACAGAAAAATTGAAGAGGCGCCTGACCCGTCGGCGCAGAAAGATTTGAAGTCCGTTTCCTCAACTTCAAGACTTATACCCGCTTCAGCAACAACAGTTTTTACTCCGGAATCTATATTGATTATATACTTCCATTCACTATCGCAACCGGCAGATTCACAGGTGCGGCAAATCACAATTTCGTTTCCCCCCGCTCTATGCCTTTTACGGACGATAACTCCGTTCCTGTTGTACAGAACATTATTGGACCTTAACCGGGAATAGTTCCGGATTATTTCATCCAGAACACGGGAAGAAACATTCAGACCAAACCTTTCGCCAAGCTCGCGGGAAACTAAATACCTGATCGCCGGAATATTCCCATCCAGCCCGGGATGGGATATTATCACCGAATCATGGCCGGCCTTAAGGTAACCGGTATATGCAGCTTCCAGTGTATCATCAATCAGGGTTAACTGCTCAGAGGATACTCTCGCAAGATTTGCCATTGACTGCCGCGCGCGCGGGAACCTTTCGAGTATGACAGGGAATATTCTGTTGCGCACAAAATTTCTCAAATAATATTCATCGCTGTTGGACATGTCCTCGCGCCAGGAAAGGCTGTTCAGTTCAAGGTATTCATAAATTTCACCGGACGAACAGCGCAGCATGGGCCTTATGATTTTTCCGCGAACCGCGGGAATGCCGCGCAACCCTCTGATGCCGGTACCCGAAAGCACGCGCATAAGAATTGTTTCGCAGTTATCATCCTCCGTGTGCGCGGTGGCAATCTTGTTGAATTCCCCGCAGGCGGCAGTCTCGTCAAGCAGCCCGTAACGTGTATCGCGCGCGAATTCCTCGAACGAAATGCCTCCGGGCCTTAAGCTGTTAACATCTAAAGTGCATACGCGGCAAAAAAGACCCGACCTGCCCGCAGCCTGCTCTACAAAGATCGCGTCAGCGTCAGACTCAGCGCCTCTGGTCATGTGGTTAAGGTGAAACAGTCCCGTTTCAAAACTGATTTCATCTTTAAGCCTCTGCGTCATGTGAAGCATGGCCATGGAATCCTTTCCCGCAGATACAGAAAGCAGAACCCTGTCTCCGGGAACTATGAGCGAGTTATCCAGCACATAATTCCTGAATTTATCATACGCGTCATTCATAGCGCAGGCACAGCACGGGGACTATAACAATCCCAGCACTCTCTCCTCCTCCGCCTCCATGATCTTTTCATCAGCCGCGGATCTTTCATGGTCGTAACCGGCAAGGTGAAGCATACCGTGAACAAGCAGCCGCTTCAGTTCATCCCTTAAACTTACGCGGTAAATCGCTGACTGTTCAAGAGCCTTTTCAAGAGAAATATAGATATCGCCGAACTCTTCAGTCCCTTCATCCGTACCGGGAAAGGGCTCTTCCCTGTAAGCAAAACTTATAACATCCGTCGGATAATCCTTATCCCTGTAGCGGCTGTTTATTCCATGTATAAACTGATTATCTGTAAATATCAGGTTGACGTGCACGTTCCCGGAATCGATAAGTTCAAGAATCGCCAGTGAGGTTTTGCGTATATACTGCTTAGTTATCTCTTTGTAAGGCAGCTTAATTCCGCCCTCGGTAAAAATATCTATTTCTGCCATGGCACTATCCGACACTCTTCTCGTAAGCCACCTCTTTTTCAAGATCACGGATTTTCTGTGTATCAGGATATTCAATCCTTGAATGATAAATGCCGAGAAGCATCCTGAGAAAAACGTTCTGTACCTTTTTAAGCTGGAGCATTGAAATGCCTGAACTGTCAAGGTCGCCGTCGTTAAGTTTGTTATATATAATCTTCCTGACCATACCTTCGATCCTGTCCCTGGTGGGCTCTTTGATCGACCTTGAAGCTGCTTCAATGGCGTCAGCGAGCATCACTACGGCTGTTTCTATTGAATGCGGTTTAGGCCCGGGATACTGAAAATCGCTCTTATGGACGCTTTCGGAGGGGTTAATGCTTACGTTTTCAAGCGCCTGATGATAAAAAAAAGTCATAGTTGATTTGCCGTGATGTTCCCTGATAAAGTCAATTACTGCTTCAGGAAGACCTTGCTCCCTGGCCATCTGAACACCCTTGCTCACGTGCGAGATAATCAGCTTAGAATAACCGGTCGGCGACAGTCTCCTGGCGCGCAGGTCCGTGATTCCGTTCTCGATATACATACCCAGATCGACAAGCTTGCCTATGTCGTGGTAATAAGCCCCGACCCTTGCGAGCATATAGTTGGCATCTATCTCCTTGCACGCAGCCTCCGAAAGGGTTGACACAACGAGCGAATGATTATATGTTCCCGGCGCGTTAAGCAGCATGTCCTTAAAAATATCGGCGTTCAGATCAGAGAGTTCCATCAGCTTAAAACGCGTCGTAATATCGAAAAAATGTTCGTAAACCGGAAAAACCCCAAGAACAAGAATGGAGTTGAGCACGCCGTTGGCAAGGGCGAGCTGAACATTGGTAAATGTGATCTTCCACGGCGTGCTTTCTATGAAAGATATGGCAACCACAATCAGCACATTGGTGAGACCTAAGATAAGTCCACCGCGGAAAAAATCCGAACGTCTTTCAACGTTCATATTGATAAAAATGCCAATCACCGAGGAACTGAACGCGAGTACAACACTCTGCAGTTCAACACCTGCGAGCATGAGTGAAAAAAACATGATGTAAAGTCCGACATAGAATGAAAGGTATATGTTGTAGAGTATGGTCATCATCATGGTCACGAACGGTATGGGCAGCAGCAGTATGTATGAAGCTCTGGATGTTTCTGCTAAACCCGTACCTCCGACAAAGAAAGAATAAATCATAAAAAACATTATTAGTGAAAAGATTACAACGATGGCCTTTTTATCGGGGAAATATAATGATTCGTAATTTAAAGCCAGAAAACTGAGTATAATCAGGAATATGACCTGAAGCATAATCAGCCCGAAGATATAATTTACATGAGAGGTCCTTGCGTATTTATTAATTACATTGATCTTCTGCAGGACATCGGTAGTAATCGTATCCCCTTCACGCACAATCGTCTGCCCCTTCTTGAACACACCCGTCACAGGAAGAACAGCCCTTACCTTCTCGTCCATTCTTCTGCTGGTCTCTTCTGCGTTGAATGAAAGATTGGGCCGCATGCTCGCCCTGACAACAATTACAACAGAACCGAGAGTGTCCGCAGGCAGGTACGGAGCCACAGAATAGCATATCGAATTTAACCTGGCCTTCACGCTGTCCATGGTAACAAGGTCTTCCAGTTCAGCAGAGACTTCGTCACCCACATCCGAAGATCCCTGGTCCCTTATGGTAATACTTTCATTCTCTATGTTCAGCGGATTACTGTATTCAGCATCAAGCATCCCCAGACCTTTGTAGTCGTAAAGGTGTATGACAATTCTTCGCACAGTCTTTTTGAGTTCACTCGAATTATCGTATGAAAGAAAACTTAAAAGTATATTATCGGTGAAATGCATGGATTTGGGCAAGCGGGCCTTCAACTCGCCCAACTGAAAATGTATGTCATCGGATTTAAGCGCGGGATAAGCCTCTTTAGTTTCGATCACATTATTGAATATGGTATCAACGTATTTCAGGTTCTCCTCAAGCACATCAGTGTCCCTGTCAAAGACAAGCCTGGCAGCCTGTACTGCGCGCTGTTTTTCGGCATCGGTTTCAGACTCCTTGACGTAGTATATGTCGTTCTGTATGCGAATATCAGACGAGGCTATATCGCCGATATTATAATTGTAGGTCTTGTCAGTTATTTTATATGCCAGTATAGTAGTAGAAACAATTACAATAAACCCGATGAATACATAGTATAATCGTATTTTTTTATCCGTGTAGAATCTGCCAAAATTTTTCTTTGATATGTCCAGAATATATTTCATGATATTCTATTCAATATAACCCGCGCGTTCGTAAGCTGCAACAATTTTTTCAACAACCGGGTGCCTTGAAATATCCTCCTTTGAGAAATTGACAAATTCTATACCTTCAATATTCTTAAGTATCTTCTGACACTGAATAAGGCCGGAATACTGAGGTTTCGCCAGATCGATCTGGGTAATGTCGCCTGAAATTACGAATTTTGAATTTGCCCCAAGTCTGGTAAGGAACATTTTCATCTGTGAAACAGTAGTGTTCTGTGCTTCGTCGAGTATTATGTATGCATTGTTAAGAGTCCGCCCTCTCATGTATGCGAGGGGCGCTATTTCGATATACCCTTTCTCGATCAGCGATGTAACCCTGTCAAATGAAAGGAGTTCAAAGAGCGCATCATAAAGAGGCCTGAGATAAGGATTGATTTTCTGGATAAGGTCTCCGGGCAGAAAACCTAAGTTTTCACCAGCCTCGACAGCGGGGCGAGTGAGCACTATGCGCTCAACCTTTCCTTTGAGAAAATAATGTATCGCGAGAACCACTGCAAGGTAGGTCTTGCCTGTTCCCGCGGGCCCGATACCGAAAGTTACAGGTGAACTGTGTATGGCGCTCATGTACGCAGCCTGGTTTACCGTTCTGGGTACAACGGTTTTTCCTGTTTCCGGTATGAATATTTTAAGCCTGCTTATATCTGAGGACCTTATTTTGCGTCCGGTACGCTGCGCAGAAATAATGTAGCGCACCTCAAAGTCATCAAGTTCTGTTCTGCTATCCCTGCCGGCTATGTAATCCGCCATTGCCCTGAGAACTTCAAGAGCCGGCCCGGTATCGGTTGCGGACTGAATTATAATCGTATTGCCCCTGGGGATAAGTGTCACATCAAGGTATTTTTCTATCTGCTTCAGGTTTTTGTCTTTATAGCCGCAGATGTGCATATAAAGCGATGTGTCATCAGCTTCGAAAGTCTCCTGATGCATTATTTTTTAACCACCCTGATTGAGAGATCATTAAGCTGATCATCGACTACCGGAGACGGCGCATCGCTCATAAGGCATTGCCCCTTCTGCGTCTTGGGGAACGCGATAACCTCGCGAATGGAATTACGCTTAAGCAGAAGCATCATGATTCTGTCAAGACCCAGCGCAAGTCCGCCATGAGGCGGCGCTCCGTACTGAAGCGCGTCGAGCAGAAAAGAAAACTTCATCTTTGCCTCTTCATCGCTCATGCCAATCGTTTTGAATATCTTTGACTGCAATTCAGGATCAGCTATCCTTATAGATCCGCCGCCTATCTCGACGCCATTAAGCACAATGTCATAAGCCTGGGCTTTCATCGTGACCGCATTTTCAGGTGTCAGATTATCAAGCATCCCGGCCTGGCCCGGCAGCGGCGCAGTAAATGGATGATGCACCGCGTAATACCGTTTATCCTCTTCATTGTATTCAAGCAGCGGAAAATCAGTAACCCACAAAAAGTTCAGCCTGTCATCATCTATCATATCAAGGTCACCGGCCACTTTAAGCCTCATGCCCGCAAGAGTCGCGTTTACGATCTTCTCTTTGTCAACAGAGAAGAAAACAATTGCCGGATTTTTAAGCCCGAACCTCTCGATCACCATGGACTTTTCATTCTCTGTTATGAACTTCGAGATACCCCCTTCAAATTTTCCATCATTAAACCTGACCATGGGGAAACCCTTAGCCCCGAATTTTTTGACATACTCGGAATAGTCATCTGTCATCTTACGCGAAAGCCTTCCGCCGTCCTCAACGGCAAAGCCCTTGACCACTCCACCGGTTGAAAGCGCCGATGAAAAAACATTGAAGGTTGAATTTACGAATATATCAGAACACTCGCGAATTTCAAGTCCGAACCTTGTGTCAGGCGCGTCCTTACCGTATTTGCTCATTGCCTCGTCGTATGTAATAACCGGGAACTTGTAATCAACATCTTTGCCTGTGATTTCCTTAACAATGGTTTTAAGAAGCTCCTCAACAATCTCCATGATCATTGCCGGGGTAACGAACGAGAGTTCTATATCTATCTGAGTAAATTCAGGCTGCCTGTCATTGCGCAGGTCCTCGTCCCTGAAGCATTTTACTATCTGGAAGTACCTGTCAAAGCCCGACACCATGAGTATCTGCTTGAAAAGCTGCGGCGACTGCGGCAGAGCGTAGAACTCGCCCCTGCTAAGCCTGCTTGGAACAAGAAAATCCCTTGCGCCCTCGGGTGTGGATTTATTAAGTATGGGCGTCTCTATCTCGATAAACCTTCTGGCTGAGAAAAAGTTGCGCGTCACCTGCATGGCTTTGTGGCGCATTATCAGCGCCTCTTTCATATCATCACGGCGCAGATCAAGGAACCTGTACTTAAGCCTGATCTCTTCGTTAATACTGTCACGTGAATCAATCGAAAATGGAGGCGCCATAGACCTGTTAAGAATATTTATGGAATCTGCAACAATTTCAATATCACCGGTCGCGATATTCGGATTTATAGTGTCATCAGATCTTTTGCGGACCCTGCCTTTTACCTGAACAACGTATTCGCTGCGCACAGAATCGGCTGCTTCTGCATTTACAGCAGACACTGAAGAATCAAACACAGCCTGTATGACGCCTGAAACATCACGGATCTCAAGAAAAATAATGCCGCCAAGGTCCCTTTTCCTGTCGACCCATCCCGAAACTGAAATATCGCGGCCGCTGTCAGAGGCTGTAAGTTCGCCGCAATATGACCTGTCACTAAACATAAATACCCTCGATTTACTGATTCAATTCAGCATGAATTCCTGGAATTATAAAAAGCAGATAAATGTATACCTGTCCAAAGTTACCAGATTAATTTTTTTCACCCATGTTTTGTCAAGCCTAAAAAACGGGACAGGCCGGGCGAAACAGTTCAGACTGATACTGTTTCGCCGCGGGCCTTTATACAGTGGGACGGTAAAACCGCGCCCCGGCTCCGTCAGGATTAACTATACAGATATCATTTTATAAGAGGCTTTGTCTCTTTGCCCGCTGCGGCAAAACGGCTGTTCATCTCCTCTCCAAGTGCAATAAGTCCACTTAAAGGCCTTATGAGCACTTCAAAGTTGACAATCTGGCCATTATCGTCAAATTCGATCAGGTCTACGCCCTTGATCGTCTTGTCGCCGACTTTTGCGCTGAACTCAAGAGCCCAGTTCTTGCCGTCTATGAATTCCCTGTGGTATTTAAAATCCCCGAACACCTCGATTACGTTGCCAAGGATAAACATGGCCTCGGCTTTTGTATTTTTCGGCTTAAATACAACGGGTGAATAAAAAGTGATCCTGTCAGAAAGAAGTTCTTTCAGGTAATCCATGTTTTTTTCAAAAACAGCACTGTGCCATTTAGCTAAAAGTTCCCTGTTCTTCTGATCCATTCCCGTTTCTCCTGAAATTATTTATTCGTATTAAAAAAACGTAAAAGCATAAGGTTTTATACACATTGGATCGAGAGAAATTTCTTGTGTCAATAGATAATAGTGGTTTTTATTGATAGTGGCCTGTTTCAGAGGAGGGGCATGCCTCTAATATGTCATCCTTCATCTATTTTTCAATGTAAGCTTATGCACAGCCTCTATCGCCGCATCAATTTCATCTTCTGTAGTAAAGTATCCCGGACTCAACCTGTTAGTCCCGCCAGGAAATGATCCGATGGTTTTATGCGCGGATGGAGCGCAGTGAAGTCCGGGTCTTGACATTATACCGTACATCTCATCAAGGTAGAGCGCAACTTCAGAGGGATTGACGCCTGCGACATTGAAAGCGACAGCAGCGGCTCTCAGGTTAACTGGCTCCGGCCCGTACACTGTGACACCACTCACACCTTTAAGGCCCGATAAAAGTCGTTCAACAAGCGCCTGTTCCCTGTTACGGATTTTATCAACACCCTCATTCAGAATATATTCAACTGACTTTACCAGTCCGGCAATCCCCAGTGTGTTCAGGGTGCCGGACTCGTACCTGTCAGGCATAAATTCAGGCTGAAGTTCATATTCCGACCTGCTCCCCGTGCCACCATGCATCAGCGGATTTATGCGGCTCTCCAGGCCTTTGCGTATATAAAGACCGCCCGTGCCCATGGGCCCAAGCAATGATTTGTGTCCCGCAAAACAGAGCAGGTCTATATTCATCGATTCCACATCTACGGGCAATGCCCCGGCAGTCTGGGCCGAATCAAGACAGAATAGTATTCCGTGCTCACGGGCTATCCTGCCGATATCACCCGCCGGCTGTATTGAACCAGTAACATTTGAAGCATGGGTCATCATAATAAGAACAGTATTGGAACGGATCGCGTTTTTTACCAGGTCAGGATCGATTATACCCGAATCACCGCAGTCAATAACAGAAAGGCTTACTCCATTCTGTTCAAGTTCACGAAGGGGTCTCATTACAGAATTATGCTCCATGGAGGATGTTATAACATGATCTCCGGATTTCAGCAGCCCCCTTAAAACAATATTAAGCGAATGGGTAATGCCCGATGTAAGAACCACGCACATGGGATCTTGAATATTGAACAGACTCGACAGCAACTCCCTGACCTCGAAAATAACGCGTCCGGCCTCTACAGAGAGGGAGTGGCCTGACCTGCCGGGATTACTGCCGATCCTATTATTAAAATCGATCATCCCCTCCATCATTGCCGGGGGTTTTGGCCACGATGTCGCCGCATTGTCAAGATATATTGTCATTTTGTCTCTCTCCTGCGTATAATGAGAAATCAAGCAACCGGCCAGTCAAGTAAATAAAGAATTATCAATTCATAAAATCAATAAATTAAATAGATTCTCTTTGTTTTAACACTCTTGAATATTGCTTTTTTCTTTTATTACTATATCTTTAATAGTAAGTACCAGGGGATAGCGACTTGGACCTTGACCAGAACCTTTTGTTGAGCCAGAGCCTGGAAGCTCTCGGACTTGTGCTCGAATATGATCTAAACGATCATACATCTCACCAGCACGCGGTGCGCGTAGGGGAAAGTTGCGCCTTAATCGCCGAAAAACTGGGACTGCCGCCTGAACGCATACAGCAGATATACTACGCCGGGCTTATACATGACATAGGGAAGATAGCCATAGACATAAACATTCTGAGGCAGAATAGAAAACTTACTGCCGATGAATTTGCCCATGTCAAAAAACATCCGGTAATAGGCAGCCGCATCGCGGCAGCACTCCCGGAATTAAGCGACCTCTCTTTCTGGATACGCTGGCACCATGAAAAGTGGGACGGCACCGGCTACCCCGACGGACTTGCCGGTATACAGATACCGGTAGAGGTGCAGATAATCAGCGCTGTTGACTGCTTCGACTCTCTGCAGACTCCCAGGCTCGATCGTGATAAAATAACCGCGGCAGAAGCTGAAGAGGTAATAAAGCAGCAGCGCGGAACTGCATTCAACCCTGTCATTGTCGATATAATCTCGCAAATGATATCTGACGGCGAGATCACACCCGGCAAATCATCTGATAAGTTTATCGAGATAAAAAATAAAATCATAGACAGAATTTACAAACAGCCCCCGGACAATTACTGGTCAGATATGGGGATAACCGGGATATACCCCATTCTGCGCCTTTTTGCAAGGGTGATCGACGCCAAGCATGAATATACTCAGGGACATTCAACCCGTGTGGGCATACTGTCACGGTACATCGCGCAGAAGGCTGGATTTTCAATGGACGATATCATAAAAGTCGAAATTGCCGGGCTTCTTCATGACGCGGGGAAAATAAGCATTCCTCACGAAGTCCTGGACAAAAAGAACATACCCGATAATAACGAGTGGGAAATTATCAGAGACCACCCTGTTCTTTCATGCAATATACTGAGCAATATAAACCTTATGAACGAAATTGCGCAGATTACAAAGCAGCACCATGAGCGACTTGATGGCTCGGGATACCCGGCGGGCGAAGTTAAAAACGGCATAAACATACTCGCGCAGATTATTGCCATATCCGATTCCTTTGACGCCATGACAAGCGAAAGGTCATACAGAAAAAGGCGCAGTATCGAATCTGCATACGGTGAAATTTCTGAAGGTGCTGGTATTATCTACAACAGGGAATTTGCGAAGATACTGACTTCAACTCCGCCATACTACATAAAGGCGCTTTTTGACATGCACATAGGCTGACTACATTTTACGGCTTAACTCATCGTAAAGCATCTTTGCCAGCCCTAAATTGGAATTCCTGGACACATTCATGGCATATTCATCATAGAGCATGTCTTCAAAAATTTCTTCGGCATAGCCTCCATGAAGCCATTCGCTTTTATGCACGGTCGATTTCATCTCTTTAAGCATCTTGCCGACAAAGAGAGATTCGGCTTCGATGCAGGCGGTCCAGAGTTTTTCATTGCGGGGGTTTTTCCTGTTAGCGCTGGCCTTTATTGCAGAATCAAGTTCAGACTCGAATGAAACTCCATTTGCGGTGTTCAGCCTTTTAAGTTTCCCTTCGTTTGCAGGTATTTGTGTTACCGAGGGCCTGTTTGTTATACTCAAAAATGCATCCATAAATTCCTCACCTGACTATAAGTTCTGCATGAAGCGCGCCCGAAGCTTTAAGGGCTTTCAGTATGGCAATTATATCAGCCGTACCGGCGCCTACAGAGTTCAGGCTCTCTACCAGTTCCTGTACTGTAGTGGAATCTTTGATGTATCCCGCACTCTGCTTTTTTTCTGAATTCTCGATTTCTATGATCATTCCGCGCCTGCTTATCATTGCTTCAGAAATTATAACGTTGCCGCCGGTCACTATTGTCCCATCCTTTTCGTTTATTACAACCGTTGCCTTCATATCGGGAACTATCTCTGTGTTTTCAATCGTCCCTATAAATTCAGCAAGCGGTGTATTTTCAGGTATGGTGATCATAATCCTGCCGTTGTCTGCCAGTGAAACAGTGCTCTCTTTCAGTTTTTTCTGCAGTGTTTTTATAATTTTATCAGCGGTTGAATAATTCCAGTCATTTAGTACCAGGTAGAACGCATCTTTATCGTCAGTCGTCTTAACAATAAATTCAGGCCTTATCTCTCTCTCGGCTATGCCGCCGCCGGTAATTATACCGGTTGTCTTTACGCCCCTTCTGTCCTCGTTACCCTGGATTATCACCCTCCCCTGGGCCACGACATAAATAACACCATCAGCGCCTTTCAGGGGGGACTGGACAAGCACTCCGCCTTCAAGCGACCTGGCATCACCGATTGATGACACATAAACATCCACCCTGTCGCCCACTCTGAGATTGGCAGGAATATCTGCTGAAATAATAACAGCCGCGGAATTCTTGATAAGCGGGCTCGTCTCCTGCAAGCCCAGACTTCTAAGAAGATTCTTCATCGATGTCTTTGTAAGATTGGACCTTGAGTCCCCCGTACCCTGCAGGCCCACAACCATGCCGTAGCCGAATAACTGATTCTTCTTGTAACCGTCAATAAAACATAAATTCCGCAGCTTAACCGACACCTCGGAACCCGCGGGGAGGGCAAGCATTATCAGCATAAAAACCGGGATTATTTTTTTAATAAAGCCTTTCATAAACTACCTTGTCAGTTCTCTGATCATTTTTTCAAGATAATCTGAAATAATCCTCTGCTTCTCCTCTTCAGTAAGCACGGTAGAAGCATTTTCACCCTGGGCAAGAGGCCCCCTTCGTACTGCAATCCCTTCTTTTCTGCCTGTAATCTGTATAACGAAGTCGGCAACATTTTCAGAATCTATAACGCCGCCGTTTATCATCACGGGATCGATTATTCCCCTTACAGCCATTGTATTTGTAACGCCTCCGAAGGAGTAGGTCCTGGTGCCGATTATAACGGCGAAACCGTTTGCCTGTCTCTCGGTCACGCGTGTAGCTATTGACAGAACAATTTTTGATGACCCGTGGTAAGCGCTTGATTCATTGTTTTTTAAATTTTTACTGGCGCTTATCTTAGGCAGAAATCCGGTCACAGTAACGTCCGGGTTTGACATGATATCTGAAGCAGAAGAGTCGTTAAGTTTTGCATCAAAACTGAATTTGGACAGATCATTTATTGTTACAACTACCACGTCCCCTACCTGCAGGTTGGTTTCGGATGAATATATATCCCGGTCCCTCCATACAGTGGCCCCAATCAACTGAAGAACCAGTAAAGCAGCCAGACTGATTTTAATATAACTTTTCATCATATCATCCTGGCCTGGCGCTGACCCGTTACAACACATCGTATCCGCTTGCCGCTCTCAAGCCTGATCTCTATTTCATCGTTAACCGCGCCGTCAGTAAGCGACCTGCCCGCAAGCCTTATGGTAATGTTACCGCTGCTCATCACCACGCGCACAGAATCCCCTCTTCTGACAGCCATCTCTTTAACGGCCGATCTGCCGGATTCAGCTTCAGGTTCAAAGGTAATCATTGTGCCGTTGCCGAATACGGTTATTTTTTCATTAAAGCATGACTTCATAAAACGTTCAAGTTCGTTCCTGTCGATTATTTTATCGGCGTAGTCTGCCGCGGGTATTGCGATCTCTAAGTATCTGGATGAGCCCGGGCCTTCTATTTTGCAAATATCACCGATGAAAACATCGCTGCCCGCGACTACAGCTTCAGGAAACATATAGACCTTCACCGCAGCTGAAAGTTCAGCGGCGATTAAAAGAGCAGAGGCCAGAAGCATTGTCATGAACAGCTTTCTCATCAGCGCTTAAGACCTATTGCAGTACTGAGCATCGAATCCGATGTCTGGATTGCCTTTGAATTGACTTCGTAGGCTCTCTGGGCAACGATCATGTTTACCATCTCCTCGACAACCTTTACATTTGACATTTCAAGAAATCCCTGGTGCACCTTGCCCATACCCTCCATGCCGGGTATGCCGGGAATCTCTTCACCCGATGCGGGGGTTGTTTTAAAAAGGTTGCCCCCCATGCTGCTTAAACCCGCGGGGTTTACGAACCTGTAGATCTCCATCTGCCCGACTTCAACCGGGTCCTCCTCTCCGACAATGTTTACTGTTATGCGCCCCTGCTGGCTTATTGAAAGAGTATTCATAATAAAATTTTCAGGGAGTATTACCGGCGGCTCAAGCAGGTATCCGTTTGAGGTTACAATCTGCCTGTTGGAATCGACCTTGAATGAACCGTCCCGGGTGTAGGCATAAGTTCCGTCATAAAGCTGGATTTTGAAAAAACCTTCCCCTTCAAGGGCGATGTCTGTTTTATTCTCGGTGGATTGAAGGCTCCCCTGTTCAAATAACTTCTGTGTTGCGGCTATCTTGACGCCATGTCCGACCTGTATGCCGGTCGGTATCTCGGTGATCTCGGTTGCCGGGGTTCCAGCCATAAGTATGGTCTGATACAGCAGGTCCTCGAATTCAGCTCTCTGCTTTTTAAAGCCTGTAGTATTTACGTTTGAAAGGTTGTTAGAAATTGTATCAATATTATACTGCTGCCCTATCATACCCGAAGCCGCAGTCCACAGAGATCTCATCATGGCGGTCACCTCAATATTATATAATCACTACTTTCCAAGCCGTTATAAAAAACATTTGACTTGATTCCCATAGTCTATTAACTGACTTTACACAAGCAGTTGTGTTGTATTATTTATCGGTTCAAATACAATAAATCCTGACTATTTCCAAGAAGACATAAGACATTTTTTTAGAATTCCGGAAGGGTAATAATGAACAAAAAACTGATCTACGCCTTAATTATGCTAACAGCACTTTCAGCGCCAGTCAAAACCTGGTCAGATCCCCCTGAAGCGGTAAACACCGACCCATATATAAATGACAGCGATGCCTGCGACATTCAGCAAAAAGACGGCGACTTTCAACTTTTAATAAACGGGGTGCTTCGCGCTGAAGGGAAAGTAAAAAACTACAAAAAAGAAGATACCTGGAAATTCTATTATATCAATTCAGAGGGAACATCGATTGAATTTACCGGCAATTATAAAAATGATAAAAAAATCGGCCAGTGGATAACCTACCACGAAAACGGCAGAACAAGGGACAGGATTACATATATCAATGATGAGATACATGGAGTAGTCACATCCTTTACAAGCGAAGGCCGGCCTTTATCGGAAATCTGGTACAAAAAAGGGAAACTGGACGGCGTTTACAGAATCTATTATCCTAACGGAAATCCGAAGGAGATATCCCTCTATTCAAATGGTATAAAAAACGGTACCGAGAATCTCTATTATCCCAATGGGAAACGCCAGTCGCTTGGTAAATATAAAAACGGGCTTAAAGACGGATTATGGAAATTTTTCTACGAAACAGGCAAACGGCAATCCGAGGGCCATTTCAAAAACGATGTCAAGATCGGTACATGGAAAAACTATACCGAGGACCAAAAAATTTTGAATGAAGAAACATTCTGATTTTACCGGTGGGCAATTTGAAAGAAAAGAAGAACGATACAACATCCAGAACAATAAAGTCAACCCCCAAAAAACCGGTTGCTGCAAAAAAAACTGCGAAGAAAAAAACAACCGTAAAAACAGTTGTAAAGGCTAAACCTGCAGCTACGGTAAAAAAACGCGTTGATAAACCCGTTAAAGCAGTCCCGGCTGAAAATAAAAAAACAGGTGGAACAAAAAAACAGCTCCCGGGCCTTATGGAACTGCTGATCAGCGAAGCCGATAAACAGGAAGATGCTTCAGCCGCGCTCCCTGCTGAAAAGAGAAAAACATCAACCCCGCCGGCGCAGAAAGTAAAAAATGACGTTACCGATGAAGAGTTAGATCCAGACGCGCTTGCAAGGGGCGACCACCCCATGTCAATTGTTGAGCATCTTGATGAATTCAGAAACCGTTTTCTTAAAATCTTTCTGGCATTTATTATCTTTACAGGTGTGGCTTTCTATTTTTCAGATTACATTATTGACTACATGTATAAACCCCTTCTCGATACTGGGAACCAGTTTCACGGGCTCAACTTAGTCGACGGATTCATGCTGCGATTCAAGGCATCGGCTGGAACCGCAATACTGCTGCTGATCCCATACCTGCTTTTTCATGTATGGAGGTTTATTGCGCCCGCGATAGGCAAAACCGAACGGAGGTTTTCAAGACTCGCAATCATATCTTCAGTTCTGCTCTTCTATTCAGGCGTGGCGTTTGTATTCTTTTTTCTTATACCTTTCGCTGTCACAGCACTTCTCAGTTTTTTCCCCTCCGACATGAAAGCACTTATTGTTGCTGGTGGCTACCTTAACCTGATTTTCATATTCTGCCTTCTTATGGGAATTCTCTTCGAGCTGCCCATAATTATTCTTGTACTTACCAGGTTCGGAGTGGTGACACCTGAACTGCTTATCACAAAACGGAGATATGCTATTGTGATAATATGGGTCGTCGCGGCCTTTGTAACCCCGGCCGATGTTATATCCATGATACTTTGCGCTATCCCTCTGATGGCATTATACGAAATTTCAATAGTACTATCCAGGTTCGCCTTAGTAAGACGTAAAAAAAAGGCACAAATATAAAAGGATCACTCTTATGACTGTTAAATATATTGACCAGGTTGATCTTGAAAACAAGAGGGTTATGGTCAGGGTGGATTACAATGTGCCTTATGACCGCGACATGAATATAACCGACGACACCAGAATTAAGGCAACAATCCCCACTATAGATTATTGCCTTAAAAGCTCAGCCAGGATTATTCTTGTATCCCATCTTGGCAGGCCCAAGGGGCAGATCAAACCTTCGGCATCACTTGCGCCTGTCGCGCAAAGGCTCTCTGAGCTTATGGGGAAAAAAATCCGTTTTATTGATACCCCTCTCGGAGAGGAAACAATCGAAATAAGCCGCAACATAGCCCCGGGCGAGATCGTTATGCTGGAAAATATCCGCTTTTACCCTGGCGAAGAGAAAAATGACCGCGCACTTGGCAAATTGCTGGCAAAACACGCGGACGTATTTATTAACGATGCTTTTGCTGCCGCACACAGAGGCCATGCATCAAACTTTGCCGTAACTGAATTTATTGACACCGTTGCTGCCGGATTTCTTCTAAAAAATGAGATTGAATTCAGCCAGAAAACAATAGAAAACGCAGAAAAACCTTTTGGAGCCATAATCGGCGGAGCTAAAGTCTCCTCAAAGCTTGATGTTTTAAAAAACATTATCAACAGAGTGGATTTTCTTATTATTGGCGGAGGAATGGCCTTCACCTTCCTTAAAGCAAAAGGATACGAAATTGGCAAATCCCTGCTGGAAGAGGAACTGGTGGATTCCGCCGTTGAAATTCTTAAAAACGCCAAAAAGAAAAATGTTGAACTACTGCTGCCCGTTGATATAGTAGGCGCCGAAGAATTTGACAATGACTCTCCTTCAGCGATTTATCCCGCTGAGAAAATACCGGAAAATATAATTGGGCTTGACATAGGGCCTCATAGCGTTCAATTATTTACAGATAAAATAAAAACGGCAAAAACTATTATATGGAATGGCCCCCTGGGGGCCTTTGAAATGCCGAATTTCGCCAGTGGAACAAATCAAATTGCAAAGGTACTGGCAGATTCAGAATGCTTTAGCATTGTAGGCGGTGGCGATAGCGTTACAGCAATAAACCAGGCCGGTGTTTCCGGAAAAATCGGATATATCTCTACAGGTGGTGGAGCATTCCTTGAGCTTCTTGAGGGCAAGGTTCTTCCGGGGATAGCCGCGCTGGATAAATAAAAATATATCAACGCCGGTAATAATATAAATAAGGGAAGCGGTTTTTAAACCGCTTCCCTTATTTATTTGATCTATTTGCTATATTAACTCAGGCTTTATCGGCTTTATCAATATTGTACTGTGCTATGCCGAGTTTAGCAAGCGGTATTGAATACGGTGAACACGATACATAGTTAAGACCGGTTTCAATACAGAAAGCAATGTTGTCCGGATTAGCGCCATGCTCTCCACAAAGTCCCATCTTTATATCAGGCCTGGTAAGACGTCCCCTGATTGAAGCAATTCCTATCAGTTCCTTGACCGGGTCACCAAGCACGTTGAAGGGATTATTTTTTATAAGGTCATAAAGTGAATAGTCGGGGAAAAATGAGTTGGAGTCATCCCTTGAAAGGCCGTATGTTGTCTGAGTAAGGTCATTCGTGCCGAAACTGAAAAATTCCGCATATTCAGCGATAGATCCGGCAGCGAATGATGCCGCGGGAAGTTCGATCATAGTGCCAATCAGGTATTCAATGTCATCTATACCGTACTCTTCGAGCACCTCCTCTTTGATATCCCTGAGACCTTTGACAACTTTGCCCTCGATTTTTTTACCGTTGCGTATAAATTTTATCTCCTGCTCGCTCATGACAAGGGGTATCATTATTTCAGGCACAACATCTATACCCTCTTTTTTAAGCATACAGGCAGCCTCAAATATGGCCCGGCACTGCATTTCGTAAATTTCAGGATAGGTTACTGCAATACGGCACCCCCTGTGACCCAGCATCGGATTCATTTCAGCAAGCTCTTCACATCTTGCGGCAATATCAGAAGCCTTTAAATTCTTCTTTCTCGTCTGCATATACTTCACAAATTCATCCATACCTGCATCCGATCTTGGAAGAAACTCGTGTAGCGGGGCGTCCAGAAGCCTTATGGTAACCGGTTTGCCTGACATTAACTTGAACAATTCATAAAAATCCGATCTCTGCATCGGTTTAAGCAGATCCAGGACTTTTTGCCTCTCCTCGGCAGTTTCGGCAATAATCATCTCCCTGAATTTCATAATGCGTTTTTCATTAAAGAACATGTGTTCCGTGCGGCAAAGACCTATACCGTCCGCCTTAAACTCTTTCGCGACAAGGGCATCCCGCTCCTGGTCCGCGTTTGCACGAACATTGAAAGCGCCTATATGCTTTTCTACTACTGCGAGGAAATCGAGCAGACCGTTATTTTTAAAATCAGGTTCAATCAGGCCTACTTTATCAAGATATATGGTAGGATCTTCATAGTATGGTACATTTATTGAAATATAGTCCCCCTCTTTAACGGTTTTACCTCCAAGGGTGAAAGTGTTTCCTTTTATCTTCATCTCAGGCTGAACCATCGCGACCTTACCGAGACTTCTTGCAACAACAGGAGCATGGGACGAGAATCCGCCCTCGCAGGTTACAACCCCCCGTGATACCTCTATAGCCTTTACATCTTCGGCGTAAGAAGATGTCAGAACAAGTATCACGTTGGTATCGCCGCCTTTCATGATAGCTTTTTTGTATTCCTCAAGAAGCTTCGGAGTAGAGAAAAATACCCTTCCTATTGCAGCGCCGGTTGATCCGGCTATGCCCCCCTTGATTGTCTTTGTGTTTTTAATTGTTCTGGGATCAATTACAGGGTGCAGAAGCTCATTAAGCTGCCCGGGTTTTATGGTTGTAATAAGAAACTCGTCCGTAATGATTTTATGCCTGTTTAGGTCAAGCAGAGTCTTTATCTGGGCCTGTGTGGATTTCTCATCAACCTCTCTCTGTTCAACCAGCCAGAATTCACCCTCTTCAATTGTGAACTTAATGTTCCTTATTTCCTTGAAGTTTTCTTCGACCTTGCGGGCTATCTGTGAGAACTTATCATAGTATTTTTTGTCGATTTTTTTAATTTCAGTGCCCCTGGTGCCGCTAAAATCGAATTCATTCTTAAGAAAATTCCCCTGGATTTCATTTTCACCGGTGACAATATTCCGTGTAAAATAATTCCCTGCGTATGAATTCTCGCCAAGGTTGCCGTAAACCATGACCTGCACCATTATTGATAAAGTATTATCAACATCTATATCTGAATTACAGAATCTCTCCGCGCCTTTTTTCATAATAAAAATGAGCTGATCATAGGGATCATCGCTGTATTCCGGACCGAACTCTTTTTTGTACGCCTCGATAGTCTTCTTTACCTGGTCAATTGTAGGTTTTTTGGAAAGGCCTGCCTCGATGCCATTAACCTTTTCATCATCAAAATCGTAGAGTTTTCTTGAGATGTTCCGCATAAGAAAAAGATATTCACCATAAGCAAAGTCCTTGCCTGTATATTCTCCAAACGCTTCAACCGTTTCATAGTTCATGCCTATGTTGTGAATTGACGGGAAGAATGGAACATTAAGGTCCGAACTGATAACAATCTTGAGCAGCATCGGTTTTTTTGTATCACCAAATTTTTTCTTTGTCTCTTTCTCAAGCTGTTCAATATAGGAACTTATTTTTTCCTTAATATTTACCTGACCAAGTTTCATGGTGAGGTCCGAATCGATTATAAAACCGGGGACAATCGGCAGCCCCATAGCCGCAAGTTCAAGCGCCCGCTTACCCCTGATCCCCGCTTTAGCGAGCGCCTTTTCGTTAACGTCTTTCAAATCCTTATTAAAATATATAATACTACTCATTTATACACCTCTCATGGTTGTTGTTAGAACAGATTAAGTACGCGGCCCACGCCGAGTTTAAGAAATTGGGTATATCTCTGGCTGGCGCCTTCGTACAGATACTTTTGAAGTTTCGATACACCCAGAATCTCCTCCCCTGACACCTGGAAGAATATGGAATCACCATGCTTTACCTTTCCCCATTTAAACAGGGCATTTATATCGTTGATTACTTCCCCTTCATACATTATATGCACTGTAAGATCAGGATACTTGGCATGGTAACTCTCAAGTATTTTTTTCCATGCCTCAACATTACCGTTATGGAATAGTTCGTTGGAAACCTGAACCGCGTATTTTGGCGTAATTGTCTTTTTCGAGCTCCTCTTCTGCGGGGCCCTTCCCGGCGCCTGGACTGATGCGGGCTCGGAAAGCGTGGGAGCTGTTTCCGGGGTTGCCGCAAATCTTACCGAAGGCCCTTCGATGTCCGGTGTCATCTGGAAGCCGCCCTGCTGTGTTTTCTGCTGAGGCTTAGCTTTTGCTTTTGCCGGGGCTTTCCTCGAAACAAGGGTTTTATCAATAAATTCCTTATTTATAAACACGTCTTTGCCCGCTATAAGCGACTGGAGGGTCTTCATTGCCTCGTCTTCAAGTTCTGGATTTTTTTCCTTCAGGGCTTTTGCGTATATTACAAGAAGCTGGTCCTTGCTAATCTCCCTTGCTCTCTCCCAACTGTCTTCATCTTTAGGATTTATTGCGAACCTTGTGCCATCGGGGGCAAAATAGATTATTATCAGGTCAAGGGCGCTCCACTTGGATGTTTCATTTGCGATTTTTTCAAAATCCATAATAGTAGATTTTGCGCTGAAGGAATAGTACGAATAATCGAATTTATCTTTCAGAACCGAACCAATAATCGGAAGTATCTGATCCCGGTTAATCTCTTCCTCATCCAGCATATCGTTCAGGTAATCCGCTACATTATTTGTGGATTCTATTTCAGATACAGCATCATTGACCGCATAAAAATGTCTTAAAGCTTTGTTAAACGTAGTTTTAGAACCAAGAGAAAAATAAGTGGTTTCCATACATGACTCTCCCCTTTTTATTATACATAAGGTATCTCTAAAAATGAAATATTTAAAGTGATACTATTTGTAACTTACCGCAACAGACAGGACTAACAGCCTGAAATCACGGTGCATAGGATTTTTAGAAACACCTTTACCATATTATAGTCTGATTTGATGAATATTTTCAAGTATTAAAAATACAATGCAATGCTTTTTTATAAAAAAAGGGGATAATTGGTATCCCCTTTTTTTATAAATTTTCAGTTAATTTTTCTCTATTAAAGTTCTTTCAGACCAGAACTTCTCTTTTTTGAAGATGATTTAGGTGAAAGATCAACCGAACCTGTAATTTCAGGAAGATCTATATTGTCTGTCTGAACTTCATCCTTGTATGCGGATTCAAAAAGATCCTCGCCAACTTCTTCTTCCACAAAGGACTGGGTTATATCAGAACGTACAGTTGACCTTCTTCTTGAGTATGTAGCAAACGCTGCATCAGCAAAGCCCTTGGATACACTGTAGAGGAACTCGTTAAGTACGTTTGCCATTCCTTTGAGTATATACTGTTTTCTCTTGATAGTTGTAAGATCTATATCAAGAATAAGTCCAGGCTGTATATGATGCGGATTAACCACATGGCAGAATTCGTTGAATCGTTTTTCCATGAAGCTTAATCTTTCGTCAAGAATTACACGCTCTACAGGGTTCTGATATCCATGAATCTTCTGTAGGAACGCTTTAAGATAGTTGAGCTTATGGTTCAGATTTTTAAATCTGTCTTCGTAAGTTCTGTTATTCTTTTCAACAAAAGAATTTTCATTATACATATCGCCGATTTCATTCCAGAGAATTGAATCCGGATCATCTTCGTATGCCTTTTTCTGTCTTTTCCACTCTTTGTTCATCAGTCTTGAGCTGAGGTCATTGAAGTCAACAAGGGATCTGAATCTTTTTTTAGACTCGTAGTGTGCATGAACCACATCCCAGAGCATTCCTATTTCAGTGCTGAATGCTGCCACCTGCTTGTCATACTCTTTTTTGGCCTCTTTAAGCTGGTTCTGGTCATAGTATGCCATCCTGATTGAATATCTTTCATCAGGAAGTATCATAGCATCGGTCTCTTCATATTCGCTGATACGGCATACCCTGGCGTTTTTCAGGTTATCACAAACCTGATAACCGAGCTTACTTGTATCAAGAATTGATGTTATTGAGTTGATACAGGTGTTATACCCTCTGTTTCTGATGTTCTCTTCATCAATTATATACTTGATGTTTTCCCTGATGTTAAGCGGATCCATCTCTTCGACATCAATTTCCGCCCTTAGCCCCTCAATCTTATCAAGGAACTTCTTGGCAAGAATCGTATATCTTTTTGATTTTTCGTCCTCTTTATCGTCGTCTGTGAAATTCTCTATCCTCTTGACTCTTTCAAACATCTTTTCACTTGATGAAAGCTCGTTTTTACCTCTATCAATGAGTTCATCGTTAAACTGCTGAACCTGCTTGTCGATCAGATCATGAATCTGCTTCTGAATAGTATCTTTCATGATAGATTCAACAGTTACCTGGTAGTGATACATAGGGCTTATGAGCTCACTTTCAAGTATGTTGATTGAAAGTTTTACATCATAAACATATTTAGGTCTCAGTTCATTATCTTTGAACACGCACTTGAGGATTGCGTAGGCGTTTTCACCGCGGACAAAAGCACCTACGTCAGTTTTCTGTCTCAGAATAGAGTTGGTTTCTGTTTCGAGGTCGTTTACTCCCCTCTGAACGTGCCCCTGGAGGTGTCCATACATGTTTACTATGGATTTTTCTATTTCACCAGTATGAAACTTGTCAGCACCACCTATCTTGTCGAGAATCTCGATTATCTCTTTCGGAGTATACCTTGCAAGACCTTTGGATTCCTCTTTATCAACAAAATCCCTCACTTTCTTAATAAACTCATCTTCCATTGTGACAGTGTACCTGTTGAACATGTTCACATAGGTCTGGTTTATGTAGTTATAAAGTTTCTCTTTCAGACCGCCCATTACATCGAGCTCTTTAAGGACCTCTTCCGGGAGTTTTGTCTGTATCTGATTGAGCACCTTATCATAAGTCTCGTTCAAAATAAGTTGCGCTTCAGCGACTTTATCCCTTCCCTCCTGCGCAATCGATTCCCTTGAACCAACAGCGCTCGGCATAGTTGGGTGAATTTTATTGGGGCTTTTTGGGAACTGGCTAATTGACATTGTTAAAACCTCCTTGGTATATAACGAAACATGATTACTTTTTTTTAAAATAAAATATATTCTGCCTGTTTATGCTGCAAATCAGCAAAAATAATATTTAATTTTTCATAATAAAGTTAAATATAACCACATCATACGACGTGTCAAGATTTATTTTAAAGAATCCTGATTAGTTAAAATAATTTTTAAAAAAAATATCTACTGTCAAATATATCGGCATCCGGGAAAAAAGCAACATTACTTTATTCGGCCAGATACCTGAAACTGAAATTTGAGGCAGTGAATATGTCGCCACTATTAACAGTTCCATCATTTTCCTTGTTCTTAAAGGCAACTTCAAGACCTTCGCCATGTGAAATCACAAGAACCATTTCACCCTTGACGCTTTTGGCCTTCAGGCTGAACGGAACTCTTGATTCATAATCCCTGAGTTTGACATTGCACCCGAGCACACGGCCTACTATTATTTCACGCGCGCGAAGAGGGGTAAGATCAGCTCTGTAAACCTCGGGCTTAAGGAGTTCGTGGTTCCAGTATTCTAAGCTGCCCTTGATTTCACGCTTCTTCAGCCTGAGATATATAAAGAGTCCAATAAGGACGGCAAGAGCCAGCAAAACAGCCAGCGCCGGTATAAGCTTCTGCTGAATGAACCCGCGCCTTTCCATGTCGCGTCTCATATCTTCGTTAATAGCCTTGTCCGGATCAGTTCCGTCGAGAATCATTGTTCTGCTGCTTACAGTCTGAAGATTGCTGGCGAACTGCTGCAATGAAGATGATATTTTATCTGTCTGCTCCATGCGTGCAAGATTGACCACGTATATCCACCAGCTATCATGCCCCTGATACTGTTCAGCCACCGATTTAAGATCAATCCCCTCTTTGCCGGGAGGCGGATCATCGATTCCGTCTGTCATGATTACAATTACTATTTCACGTTTTTTACCGGCATCGGTGTTTTCATCAGTACGGGTTTTAGCCAGCGCGAAAACCTTCTGCAGCATCACAAGCATATGGGTCCATGCGCCATGAGCCTCGGTCATGGATATATATTTTTTTAGTATATCCCTGTCATTCTGGTCATCAATCATAACCCAGGGGAAAATCTTTACATCATTGTCAAATGTTATAAAAGTGACCTCGTCCCCGTCCTGAAGCTGGTTGTCAATATATCCATTTACGCTGTTCTTAACTGTCTCAAAAATATCCCGCGCGCCACCACCGCCAAATCCCCGCATACTGAGCGATGTATCAAGAACAAGGATGACATCCTTGTTTGAAGAAGCGGCAACCGCACCGGATGAACTTAGCAGAACAAACGAAAATGCCTGAATAACCAGTATTATAGCATAAAAACATCTTCTTATTTTTATCACTGTAATCACCTGAAATTTTTTTTTAAAAATATTGTAAAATAGTGTACCTGTCAAGAATAATTAATTCAAACGCCCAAATTAAAACTCATTATATACCTTTTCACTGCGCATATATTTTCGCAGGTCAAATTCATCTTCCCTTTTTACATCAAGATATTCATTCATAAGAACTGTAAACCAGGCAAGCGTATCAGCACCGGTCTCAAGCGCAACAAAACTGCCATTCCCTTTATGCCAGTCTTTGATGATAATCCCGTAATTCAGAACCGCGAGAAGTTCAAGTTCCAATTCACCCTCTATGCTCCGGGACATATAGTAATTAATAACGTCGTTTTTCAGATCAATAAGGGGATAAGGTTTACGGCAATCCGCAAGTATAAATGAAGGAACAATAAAGTAATTTTCTGCTTCAGAAAATTTATTCAGCTTTTTAACTGTTACTATCCGGTTCAGGGCATCGGCGAGTGTATTTTTAGAAAGATCATCCACAAGAAAAAGAGCGCCGTGAATCAGTTCGTAGGGAATATAACCACCTATGAGCTTTGCAATATCCCTGCAGTATTCCCTGTATATGATAAAATCAGCACCTTCGGGTGAAAAACCCGAGCCATCAATGGGCTTAAGTGAATCCACATTAAGGTCAGACGGAATTATTCCTCTGATTATGCCGGTCAGGGCTTTTCTGTCTATTTTTACTGCCGTCTTTTTAGCCCCCTTAGTTGCGGTCGCTTTGGACGGGGAGGTTTTTTTTGATGATTTTTTACTGAATGCGCTGAAATAACCCTTGATCATTGTATCACCTTTTTATTTCAAAATACGGCTCATAATTACTATCTTCAATAAATCAATTGTTGTCAATAAAATAAATGGCCGTATATAAAAACTCAGGTTTATATGCGACAAAAAGCTCGGCCGGGCTTTTCGCGCTGTTATGATAAAAAAAGATTGCCTAATATAAACGATAAAATTTTATGTATATGCCTGCGGTGTCCGAGTTAGCCTGTCGGGTTTTGAGCCTACTTTTCATTCGGGATCTCAATATCTGTGATTAAAGGTTACGCTCCGCAAGGAGATTGCCGGATTTTGCATGAGAGAACCCACCTGATTATCCAGGTTCTAAAAACCCCCGGCTACACGGCACATGCGGGTGTACTAAAAAAAAGAGGCTGCAAAAACAGCCTCTTTTTTTTACTTTATGCCTCAGAGAGCTTCTTATACCTGTTATAGGTCCACTTCGCATTATCCTGTGCAGCCTTAAACAGCTCTGTCGCCTGGTCAGGAAAATCCCTCTTAAGCGTGGTGTAACGAACTTCACCCATGAGGAAATCCTGGAACTTGCTGAAATCAGGCTCCTTTGAGTCAAGCTGGAACGGGTTTTTCCCTTCAGCTTCAAGCCTCGGGTCAAACCTGTAGAGATTCCAGTAGCCGCACTCAACAGCGAGTTTTGCCTCAAGCTGGGACTTGCCCATCCCGGCCCTGAGTCCGTGATTAATACAGGGCGAGTACGCTATTATAACAGACGGTCCCGGGTATGATTCAGCCTCCTGGAGCGCCCTGAGATACTGCGCCTGGCTTGAGCCCATTGCTACACAGGCCACATAAACGTATCCGTATGCCATCATCATCATGCCGAGATCCTTCTTTCTGATCTTTTTGCCTGAGGCTGCAAATTTAGCAACTGCGGCAACAGGTGTAGCCTTGGAGGACTGGCCCCCTGTATTTGAATAGACCTCTGTATCAAGAACAAGCACGTTCACATCCTGGCCGGAAGCTACTACGTGGTCAAGTCCGCCGTAACCTATATCATACGCCCAACCGTCACCACCAAAGATCCATACGGATTTCTTTATAATATACTGCTTCAGCTTGAATATTTCCTTCGCCGAAGGAGCGGCATCTTTTTCGAGCAACGGAATGATCTTTGCCGCGAGCGCAACAGTTTTTTCGCTATTTTTCATTTCCGCCTTCCACTCATTCAGCAGAGACTTGAGTTCGGACGAACTCCCTTCGGTCTGATATACATCGGCAAGATCCGCTATCCTCTGCCTCATCTGGGCTATCCCTAAGTGCATTCCGAATCCGTACTCGGCGCTATCCTCAAAAAGTGAGTTTGCCCATGCCGGGCCGCGCCCTTCAGCATTTTTACAGTAAGCTGTAGCCGGCGCAGACGCGCTATATATGGATGTACATCCCGTGGCGTTCGCAATCATCATGCGGTCGCCGTAGAGCTGTGTTATGAGCTTAATGTATGGCGTTTCACCGCAACCCGCGCAGGCGCCGGAAAATTCAAACAGCGGCTGGCAGAACTGGCTCCCCTTGACCGTGTTTTTAGCCATGACTGTATCTTTGTATGTAACACTGGAAACCATATAATTCCAGTTTTCACTTTCAGGCATCTGTGACTCAAGAGGCTTCATCACAAGGGCTTTCTCTTTTGCAGGACATACCTGCGCGCAATTGCCGCAGCCCGTACAATCGAGAGGGCTTAACTGGATTTTAAAGCTGAGCCCCTCAAGTCCTTTACCCCTGGCATCAAGGAGAGAGATGCCCGCGGGCGCTGCCGCAGCCTCTTTTGAATCAAGAAGGAAGGGCCTGATTGCCGCGTGGGGACACACATATGAACACTGGTTACACTGGATACAATTATCAGGCACCCATTCAGGAACATCGACCGCGATTCCGCGTTTTTCGTATGCGGTAAGCCCGGCCGGAAAGGTTCCATCCTCCCTTCCGGTGAATGCGCTTACGGGCAGAAGATCGCCGTCAAGGTTGTTCATGGGTTCCATTATTTTTGTGACGAATTCAGGTTTGCCTGAATCGCGAGCTTCGGATTTACCCGCGAGTGTTTTCCACTCCGCCGGTATTTCAATCTTCACAAGACCCTGCGCTCCGCTGTCTACTGCTTTGTTGTTCATGCTGACAATGTCATCACCCTTTCTGCCGTAACTCTTCTTGATAGCCTTTTTCATCTCTTCAACAGCGACATCGTGGGAAATTACATTTGCCAGCTTGAAGAACGCGGCCTGCATAATAGTGTTGGTCCGTGAACCGAGGCCGAGTTCCCGGGCAATTTCTGTCGCATTGATTATATAGAAATTGATGTCGTTTTTGGCGATCTGCATCTTCATTCTTTCAGGAAGCCTTGAGATTGTTTCGTCAGCGTCCCAGATGCTGTTAAGGAGAAAAACCCCGCCCTTCTTGAGGCCTTTAAGCATATCATACTTAAAAATATATGAAGGGACATGGCAGGCAACAAAATCAGGCTGCGATATAAGATATGTGGACCTGATCGGTTTTTTGCCGAACCTGAGATGCGACACAGTAACACCGCCGGATTTCTTCGAATCGTAGGCAAAATATGCCTGGGAATAAAGATCCGTGGTATCCCCGATGATCTTGATCGAATTCTTGTTGGCGCCCACAGTTCCGTCAGAACCGAGACCGTAGAACTTGGCCTCAATTGTTCCTTCGGGCACAACGCTTATATCATCGCCTACGGGCAGAGATTTGAAGGTAACGTCGTCTGTTATACCTATGGTAAATCCGTTTTTGGGCTCAGGGAGTTTAAGGTTTTCATAAACGGCAATAATCTGTGCCGGCTTTGTATCCTTGGAACTGAGTCCGTACCTTCCCCCCACTATCATTGGGGCATTGGCCTTTCCATAGAACATATCCCTTACATCGAGGTAAAGAGGCTCGCCGTTTGCGCCCGGCTCTTTTGTCCTGTCGAGCACAGCAATTCTTTTTACTGTCTTCGGAAGAACCTTCATGAAGTATTTTTCAGAAAACGGCCTGTAAAGGTGAACTGTGATCAATCCGACCTTTTCGCCCTTTGCCGCAAGGTAATCTATGACTTCACGGATTGTCTCTGTCACTGAACCCATTGCTATGATGATATTCTCAGCATCGGGAGCGCCGTAATATACAAATGGATGATATTCCCTGCCCGTGATCTTCGCAATCTTCTGCATGTAGTCTTCGACCGTGTCGTCAAGCGACTCGTAAAATTTATTTGAAGCTTCACGCGCCTGGAAGAATATGTCAGGATTCTGTGCTGTTCCCCTTATGAAATTATGTTCAGGATTGAGCGCGTTTTTTCTGAACCTGTCAACAGCATCGCGGTCCATAAGTTTGCCAAGCTCGTCGGTGTCTATCTCCTCAACCTTCTGTATCTCATGGGATGTGCGGAATCCGTCAAAGAAATGAAGGAACGGAACCCTGCTTTTTATAGCGGCAAGATGCGCCACTCCCGCGAGATCCATAACCTCCTGGACGCTTCCTGTCGCGAGCATGGCAAAACCTGTCTGGCGAACCGCGTATATGTCTGACTGATCCCCGAAAATTGAAAGCGCCTGCGCGGCAAGGGTTCTTGCGGTTACATGGAAAACCGCAGGCAACAGTTCGCCTGAAATTTTGTACATATTGGGAATCATCAGCAGAAGGCCCTGCGAAGCGGTAAAAGTTGTTGTAAGCGCTCCGCCCTGAAGAGAGCCGTGAAGCGCGCCTGCTGCTCCTGCCTCGGACTGCATTTCGACCACTCTGACCACATTACCGAATATATTCCTTTTATCCCTGGCAGCCCATTCATCTATAAATTCCGCCATTGGGGATGAAGGTGTAATGGGATAAATTGCCGCGACCTCTGTAAACGCATACGCACAGTGCGCCGCAGCCTGATTCCCATCCATTGATTTCATTTGCTTTTTTGACATAAAACTCTCCTTGATCCTGTATTTAATATGATAACATAATAAAAATCTGCGTGTAGACTATTGATAATATTTCACGAAATAAAAAAAGAACAAAATTTCGTCAATGTAAAACTTTGTTATGTCAACATTTTTATTTATATGGTACCGTGTCAATTTATAAACTTTTTTTATGTCAGTGACGCAAATGATTTTTCACAGGGTATCCATGTATGAATTTTATTTTTGACACACCGCTGTTCCTGAAATTATGCACCGTGCGCAGCTCCATAAAGGCGCAAATCTATGCCGCCGGAACATTATCGACTGGAAAGAATTTCCCGGATAATATACTCAGTCCGGTATATTTATTTATTGTTAATACCGATATTTGTATATATACATATAAACCAGAGCCGGATATTTATGAAAAAAATCAAAAATGCCATACTCGACGCCCCGCAATATTCTGTTTTCGTTAACGATAACAGAAAAATTCTTACAGAGATCAACCGGCAGTTCATTGACATAATAAATGACGTCTCTGAACGCCACAAATCACTAACATCTCAGGTTGAAGAACTTATCCGTCTCGCGGAAATTTCGATTACTATTCACGGGCAGTACACGGATATAACCGGTGATGAAGAAATCTTGAAATTGAAATCCCTTCTTGCCGCGCTTAAAAGGCACGCGCTTACAGACAAAATTCACATACAGACTGCCGCATACCTGACCGCTAAGATCGACAGGCTTATTCATAGCGCTTTTGAATCCATAGATCCCGAACTTGTGAAGAATAAACATAAAGACTGCGCCATGTACCCGCAAAACGCCGGGGAGCTCAAATTCAAATGGATCACCTTTACGCGCAACGGCTCATGGTTCATAGTTCCTTACCATACTCTTGAAGTGATTGAACCCGATCCAGGATCGCTCTTTTCAGACGGCTCAAGGTACTTTATAAAAACAGCAGAGGGCTCATGCGAGATCGCAGACATGATGAGTTCTCCCGCAGCGGAATTCAGGCTTCCGGCGTACCTGTTAAGGATTGACGGAGCGGACTTCTGCTACGCGTCGGACTTTAACGGCAGAGAGATACATGCCAGCGCGGACATAATAAGCCCGCTGGTAAAACCGATCACTGAACATACAGAGTGCGCGTATAGCGGAAGGGTGCGGATTTTTGGAACCAGGTATCTGCTGCCTGATGTTAAAAAACTGAGAGCGTAGAGGCTGCTATCAGAAACTGGGCAGGCGCGTATAAGAGCCAGGTATAAACAGTGCTGTTCTCAATCTTACGCAGAAAATTATTAACCGAAATCAGATAATCCGAAACACCGAAGAGCAGGGCGCCTGACGCTGCCATCAGGGAAGCTGCGGTAACCCCGCTGTTAAGCTGAGTGACTGCAAAAAAAATCATTACTATTATTGCAGTCATATAAACCGCAACTGGAATAGTAAGCCTGCCGGCAGCAGAGCTTATCCTTTTGACATGCGAAACTGAAGCTATTATCAGGAAGGCAAGAAGAACAAGATTCCACCACCTGAAAGTATATCCCGAAACAAAGGCTGACGCATACATCACGTGCGCAGCCAAAAAATAGATCATCCCGTATTTAAGAAGGTCTGTTTCTTCGATCATTAAAAGAGTATCTCCCACAAGAGAAAGGATAAGCGCACAGATTATTAATGCATTGTACCTGTTAAGCCCGGAGTCTCCTGCGGCAATTACCGGTATAAAAATAATTGAAACCGTAACAAGCGGAGTTAACAGGTATTTAAACCGCCTGGACCTCCTGAGCGCCGCGAACTCGCGCAGAAGAAACACCGCAATGAAAAAAATTGATACGTAGATAAACATCCGCTGTGTCATTTTTTATCCTTGTCCTTTTTGAAAAGGTCAGAGAGGTCGCGCAGCGTCCCCGGAGTAAAATCTGAACTGATCGCCGCAATATTCTCCTGCTTGATCTCCTGATAGATCTCTTTTCTGTGAACACTAACCTTTCTCGGCGCGTTTATGCCAAGCTTAACCTGGTCACCCTTAATATCTATTACCACGACCTCGATATCATCGCCGATCATGATGCTTTCATTCAGTTTTCTGGCAAGAACGAGCATTATCGGCCTCCTGCCTTTGTCTGTTTATTAATCTCGTCCATAATCCTGTGCCTTACGTTATAACTGTCACTCAGGGAAATGGCCTGCCTGCCAAGCTTTTTTACAGGATTGATTATCACTGGCCCCTGAAGGTTTGCAGTCATATTAGAAGGATTTTCAGGAATTGTAACTATGGCAAAGACCAGAAGATCCTCCGGTCCCGACGCCCCCACAGCCTCATAGTCATTCTGCGAAATTACAAGTTCATATTTTTTCATAAAATCTTCAGGCCTGATGATTACAAATGCAAGATTTTTTTCGTCAAAGGCCTGCATCCATTTAAAAGGGGAACCTTCGTCGCCGGAATCGAGTATCACAAATTTCCTGATGAAATCAAACCCGAGTATGCCCTCGGGAAAATCGATCACCTGGGCTTCAGCCACCTCTATCTCCCCGAAGGGTTTAGTGTTTACCTTGATCTTCAACTTTATCCTCGCATGAATGTCGATAATTTTAAACTGCGCGTACGGCAAAGCCTCTGTTGATCCGCCGCATATTTAAACACCCGATGGACTGAAAGAATCCGTCAACTAAATGATAACTGAAAAATACTGACGAAACCCGTTTTTTTACAGAAAATCCATAAGTGTGGGCTTAATCGATTTTGCCCCCACGGATAGCGCGTAATTATGAACCGATTCGAGCCACTTGAAATTCATAATGGTTTCTGAATAGTCAATGCCCTCTGTCTTTGCGAGAAGTTCGGTAATGTTCCCCTTCTCGAACTCGGCCCGCTTCATCAGCTCTTCGGCTCTGTTGGTCTTTGCGCCTGTTGCGGCAAGATGCCTTAAAATGTTTTCAAGAGCCATATCTATCAGCCCTAAGTCCCTTCCGCCCACAAGCGCCTGGTCGCCGCGCACAAGATCGTCGCGCAACTGGATCATCATTTCAAAAATAGACATGCCCCCGATAGAAACATTGGGGTCAAGATTGTTCGGGGGCTGGGGGAAATTTTTATTAATAAGCCCCAGATCCTGAAGCACTGTTCCGCTGCCCTTATCCTCAAGCCATATCTGGTGAGGTGTTGTCGTGGCCAGTTTCAGGTTGTTTATGCCGTCCTTTGACGCCCTTACAGAAAGTCCCGCGTTATTTATCTTGTCGATTATAAGGTCAAGGTTGTCGCCCGCAGATATGGTTATCTCTTTGCCGTCTATCACTATAATCTGGTTGCTCGCAGCCCGGTAATCGGTCGCGTCTGTATTCGATGTCAGGATCTGTTCGGTTGCCCAGAACACTTTGTTTCCGGGTATGTTTATGCCGAGATATTCACTCTTGGCAACCTCCCGCAACTGCTCGCCGGTGTTCCCCCTGTACTCTATGCCGATCATCGCGTCACCCTGCCTGCCTGCTGTCAGGGTCATGTAGATTGCAACGAACGGGTCCTGCACCTCAGTTGTGCCGGTCTGGAATCCGCCAAAAATTGATTTACCGGTTGCGCCCTTGGTGTTTGCAATCGCGACCAGTTCCTCAAGGAGCTGGTTTATCTCGGTGGCCGCGGCCTCTTTGGTTTCAAAGTTTGAGTAAATTCCGTTTGCCCCCTGTACTGCAAGAACCCTGATCCTCTGAAAAATACGAAGGGTGGACTGAAGCGCGGTGTCCACCTCGTTAAGGCGGGACATGGATTCATTGATGTTGCTTATGTACTGGTCAATTTCAGTAAGCCGGGTACGGTACATCATCTGGTTGGTCGCTGCCACCGGGTTGTCCCGCGGAATCCGCACGTTCCTGCCTGTGGCAAGCTTGTTCTGTATATTATCCATTTCCACATTATGACGCTGAAGGTTGTGCGTCATGGTGTTGTTGATCATCTGGTTTGTTACCCTGTACATATTATGCCCCCATCCTTATTATGGTTTCAAGCATCTTATCCATGGTTGATATGACCCTCGCTGCCGCATTATAGCCGTGCTGGAACTGAACCATCGCAGCCATCTCTTCATCGAGGTTGATGCCCGATACAGACTGGCGCATGTTCTCAAGATTTGTAAGCAGCGTCTCCTGGTTCTCAAGCCTGTTTTTTGATTCTTCACCCTGAGAACCTATTCGCGAAATTAATGCAGTATAAAAATCATTGAATGTGGTTTTACTGTCTACCATTGACTCCCTGTGCCTTAAAGACGCGATCTGCAGCGCGTTAGTTCCGTCGCCAATACCGTTGCTTGTATTATAATCCCCTGTCCCGCCGATATCCCTGCCTTTTGACGCGGCGATCTTGTCAACATCCATAATAATTTCACTGGCAACTGCCATGTACGCGGCTGGATTATACTTTGGAGTGATAGTCACATGCTCACGGTCAGGCAGGAACTTCATAATATCATCAGTGCGCCTGTAATCGAAAGCGCCGGCTTCGCCGCTCTGCTTGAGCACGCCCGTAAGCCCCACAAGAAACTCGCCCGAATCCTCAAGGTGCCGAATCATAAAATTCTTTTTGTCCGAATCTTTGGCCAGCGTGGCCTTTATCGCGAAGTTGCCGTTATGGTCTATATAAGCGGCAACACCTAACTTCGCGTCATTGATCCTCTTGATAACCGAGTTCACAGTGTCCGCGGCCCTGTAATCTATCTCGGCGATAGAATCGTACTGGTCATTACGCCTGAATGTGAGCGTGCCGCTTATGCCTATTGCCGCCGAGGCATCCACGCGGTTCTTGCCCGCCACCTTGAATATTGCCGTAACCTCGTTGGTGCCGTCATTGTTCAGGTCAAAATTACCCTCGGTGTTGTCGCTTATGTTCAGGTGTACAAAAAAGTTGTTATTGGTGTCCCCCTTTCTTCCAAAACCGTCTTTGTGAATTTCGTTTGTCAGGTCCGCAAGATTAATGGCGTACGAGTTGATGTCATTTATATTCTGCCTGATTATGTTGTCCCTGACGTCCAGAAGACCGGCCAGTTCACCGTTCTTTATAAATACAGGAGTTTCGGTATCACGCCACACAACATCGAACATGCCGTCATTTTCAGAATTTTTGACCACCTTGAGCGGCCTGAATATGCTCCCCTGCACAAGGTTTTCGCCGTCTATGTAGACTATTACCTCATCTTTGTCGCTTCTTCCTACTGAAACATTTACTATGGTAGAGAGCCTCTCGATTGCCGCATCACGCTTATCGCGCAGGTCATTGGGATTATCGCCAAGGGCTTCGGATTTCTGAATCCGTTCGTTAAGGTCGCGGATTTCACGGGCATAAAGATTAATCTGCTCCACCCTGTGCGCAACCTGCCTGTTCGCGTCATGGCGCAATTCAAAAAGCTGCCTGTATATGTTGTTTACCTCGTTGGCCAGGTGCACGCTCTTCTCTTTGACTACCTCGCGCGTTGACCTCTCCTCGGGATATTTTGAGAGTTCCTGCCACGCGGCCCACATCTGGTCCATCCTGCTGCGCAGGGACTGCTCCGAGGGCTCGTTGTAGATGCCCTCTATCTGATAGATAAAATCATTTTTTGACTTCCAGTAGCCCATGGTATTCTTTTCTGTCACTATGCGGTCATCGATGAATGTATCGCGGACTCTTTCAACCGCCAGAACCGTGCTCCCCTGCCCAATATCATTTGCTCCGTTGGCCCTGTTCATCGCCGGAAGATATATAGGGTCAGCGGCCGTGATCACAACTCTCTGCCGCGAATATTCCTTATTATCCGCGTTGGATATATTGTGTCCAGTGACGTGAAGGGCCTGCTGGTGCGTCATCAGTCCCCTTTTGCCGATCTCAAGTCCCATAAATGTTGAATTCATATATCCCCCTTACGCCCTCATGCTGAAAAGGACAGGATTGACAGTTTTGCCGTTCTCCCTGCCCTCGCTGTTATATCCCGACTTTATGGACGAACTGTCCCTTAGCCCCTCTATGAGTATTTCAAAAAATTCGATATTGTCCTTTATCATTCTTTCATTCACAGCCTGAACATCCCTGATCTTATGAAGAATGCTTTTCAGTTCAGAACCTGTTTTAAGAAGACGGGCTCCCCGCTTACCCGGCATTGCAGAGGCAATTTCAGCGAGCGTGGGCTCCGGGCGGGCCGATCCCGCGTAATTTCTTTTAAAGCCCGCAACGGCCTTGATGCGCAGAAGCTCCAGTTCATCAATCTCTTTTACAAGGGATTCCTGGCGAAGAGACAGTTCCTCGATGAGCCTGCCATCTTTTTTAAGTATGGCCCGCTTCTTCTCCTCTTCAAGAAAGAGTATATCCGCGTAAACAGTGATTTCAGATTGAAGGATTTTTTCGATTTCCGTCTCTTTTGTCATCATATCATGCACTCCTTCGCATGGTTATTCCCTTTGCATATCGGACGATTTGTGATTTTTAATAAGAAGAATTTCCCCTGAACTTAACGCCCCCGGCGGTCATACCCGCGAAGGCGGGGATCCAGATGTTACGCATGGTATGGGCCGCAGCCTGAACTTAACGGGTTCTCACACGGAGACACGGAGAGCACACAGAGCGTGAAAAGAAAAGGATAGTTGTCTTTTTTGTCCTGTACCGCAGTGTAAAATCTGAGCTACTTATATAAAAACTTTTTTAATCTTTTCTCTGTGTGCTCTGCGGCTTTGTGGCAGACTGTTTTGCCGCGGCCGTCCTGACAACCCACTATAAAAATGGCTCAACAATGTCGTAAATTACCCTGTCAGCGAGGAAAATCCCCTTTTCGCTGAGCCTTAAAAGTCCGTTTTCTGAAGTTATCAATCCTTCGTCTGCTTTTTCGCGCAGTTTTGTGGTAATCTCACGGGGCAGAGGCTTGCCCGTAAGCGCCGTGTATTCATCGGGTGAAAATCCGTCAAGCCTGCGGAAAGCTGTCATGATGAATTCAACCAGCAGTTGCTCTTCACTCCGGTGGTCAAAGATCCGCCTGAACTCCCCCTGCCGCATGTACTCATCAAGAGACGCCGGGTTGCTGAAGCGCAAGCCGTTGAAGTATGAATGCGCGCCGGGCCCGGCTCCAAGGTACGGGGCAAAATTCCAGTATTTCATATTGTGCCGCGACTCGCAGCCTGGAAGGGCAAAATTGGATATCTCGTAGTGCCTGTAACCCAGGCTTTTAAGGGAATGTATGGCGTGTTCCCATACAAAGAGCTGGCTATCCTCAAACTCCCCGCCGCTCTCTATCCGGGCCTCAAGGGGAGTCCCCGGTTCAACAGAGAGCATGTAGAGTGAAACATGTTCAGGCCTGAACTTTCTGATTATGGCAAAATCCGCGTCTATGTCCGCCGCGGTCTGTCCGGGTATGCCTGCTATAAAGTCCATGCAGCGCGTTAATCCCCGGGCCGAGAAAAAAAGTTCCAGGTCACTTTCAGTGCAGTTCCTGCCCCGCCTGCCAAGGGTCTGCCTGTGTTTTACAAATCCGCTCTGAATGCCGAGTACAATCCTGTTAACACCCGCCGCCATGAACCCCCCGAGCTTTTCCCCTGAAAGGTCATCGGGATTCATTTCGGCCGTGACCTCTGCGCCGTCGGCAACTGTAAAAAGGGAGAAGACCGCCTCAAGAAGCAGAGACATATCCGCGTTCGAAAGAATCGATGGCGTGCCGCCGCCGGCATAAACAGTATCAAGTTCCACAGCGCCGAAGTCATGCCTGAAAGATTCCAGTTCAGCGATGAGTCTTTTTATGTACAGGGCCGCAGTGTATGCGCTGTCGGCTTCAGGCACAGAATAGAATGAACAGTAGTCGCACTTGCTTCGGCAGAATGGAATGTGAACATAAAGCCCGGACAGGCTTGCGCTTTTATTATACATATAGACCGCCCGGCCGGTTTAGTAAATTACGCTGCGCATTGAACTGCAGATGCAAAAAATTACCGTAAACCGGCGCTTATTAAATTTTAATGTTGATTAATTACCGCTTTCATAACCTACTGTCACGGTTGCGAAAATAATCATTTGATTTTTTCAACAGATATGAATTAATTCCAATATTATGGATAAAAAGAAAGAAACAACTTTCCTGGACAGTTTCAAAGCAAGCACTGCGATTGTTCCTGAAGTGATCGACAGACTCTACCAGGACCTGCAGACAGCCGGCTATCCCCGCGAGGAGATTGACGAAATAGTCCTGTCCATGGATGAATCTATTACCAACGCAGTCCAGGTAACCATGGCCGACCCTCCGCCGGGGGAACGCGCAGTAAGAACACGGAACATCACAATAAGGTACACAATCAATGAAAATGAATTTGACGCAACAATTATTGATCATGGCTCAGGACTCGATTTCAATAAAATATTCGGAACCCTCCCCAATAACAATTCCGCAAACTATTTTGACCAGATAGTGAGCTACGCAACCGATACCGAAAAATCCAGGCTAACCGTCAAGATCAATGGTAAAGAGATCCCCCTGCGCGGTATTGGCGCAGGGCTTAAAATTATACTGACATTTATGGACACTGTAACAATTGAATACATCGACAAAAAGAAGATTCTGTCAGCAAGCGTATCAGATTACACTGACGGGACCATATTCAACATAAAACGTAAAAGAAGGTATCACTGATGTCAAAAGCTCACAAAGCCTATAAAAATCCAGATTTCATCGATTCAAGAGAAGCCAGAACTGTCAGGATACTGAGCGAGTATTTAGCCCCGGAATCGGTTTTTAAGCAAAAAGATATAAATCACACTGTAGTGTTCTTCGGTTCAGCAAGAATCAAACCGGATGACAACAGCCACGGCACGGCTGAATATTACAATATTGCAAAGGACTTTGCTTTCAGGCTTGCCGAATACAGCAGGGAACTGAAAGAAGAAACAGGCGACAGTTTCGTTATCTGCACAGGCGGAGGGCCTGGCATAATGGAAGCCGCGAACAGAGGAGCCAGCGAAGCCGGCGAAAAGACTATCGGGCTCAACATATCCCTGCCCTTTGAACAGGTCGCTAACCCCTATATCCCGGATGACCTGAACATAGAATTTCATTACTTCTTCATGCGAAAACTCTGGCTGATCCATCTCGCCAAGGCCATAATTGTTTTTCCGGGCGGTTTCGGCACACTTGATGAACTTTTTGAAACCCTTACCCTGGTTCAGACAAAAAAGTTAGAAAAGCCTGATATGACTGTAATGCTCTACGATTCCGCATTCTGGAATGACCTTATCAATTTCAAAAAACTTTTAAATATGGGAATGATATCTGAAGAGGATCTTGAACTGTTCCACTTTTTTGACGACGTTGACAGGGGGCTGGACTACTTAAAGCCGCGCCTTAAAGAGATTATTACGAAGACTGGCCATTTTATTCCATAACATCACGTGAAGCCCCTTTGCCTGAACTGTTTATGAATTCAGGATAACCTTTTATGTATTCACAATAGCGCCGTCAAGCATGGAAATTACCCTGTCAGTCATACCGGCTATCGTCATGTCATGGGTCACTATAAGCGCAGTGCTGCCCTTCTCCCTGCACAGATCAAGGAGCATCTGCATAAGTATGGACGAGTTCCGGGAATCGAGACTGCCGGTGGGTTCGTCGGCCAGTATAAGATCCGGTTCGCCTGCAATCGCGCGCGCGACAGCCACCCTCTGGCATTCTCCGCCGGACATCTCGCCCGGTTTATGCCCCGCGCGCTCCTCCATGTTGAACCTGACCAGCAGTTCCATAGCGCTCTCCCTTGCGGTTTTCCATTTTACACGGCGTATAAGAAGAGGCATCATGACATTTTCGAGCGCGGTAAATTCAGGCAGAAGATTATGCAACTGAAAAATAAATCCTATGTGCCTGTTCCTGAAACCGGAAAGTTCATCAACGCTCAGTGATGATATGTCCCTCTGCACCAGCCTGATGCTTCCCCTGTCGAAATTGTCAAGACAGCCCACAAGGTTCAGCAGAGTCGATTTACCCGTGCCGCTGGGGCCGGTAACCGCGACTACTTCACCCCGGTTCACCGTGAGGTCGATCCCCCTGATTGCCCTGATCCTGCCTGGGCCTTCGCCGTACGACTTCTCAAGACCGTTTATTTCTATTACTGCCGCACTGTTTTCCATAATCAAACCTATTCATACCTTATTGTTTCAACGGGCTTCCGGCGCGACGCCTGCCAGGCCGGGAACACCGCTGCGAACGTGGAAAGCAGGACCGCGGCCGATGCTATGAATACTACGAATTCGGGGCTTATCTTCGTGGGGATCGAATCTATATAGTATATCTGGTCAGGAACCAGGCTGATTCTGAAGAAGACCCCCAGATCCAGGATGCCGTAAATCCACGCCATAACCATGTTTATTATATCTTCTATCCACTGGATTATGGCCTCAAGGTTTAGTGATGCCGCGAGCCCGAGTATTACTCCAAGAAGGGTGCCTGTTACGCCGATCAAAAATCCCTCAAGCACAAATATGATCATTATTGAACCGGGTTTTGCGCCCATTGATTTAAGCACTCCAATAGACTTTTTCTTTTCCATCACAACCATGACTATTGTGCCCATTATGGTGAATCCCGCTGAAATGATTACAAGAAAAAGTATTATTGTCATAATCAGTTTTTCAAGCTGCAGCGCGTAGAACAGATTATGGTTCCTCTCTTCAGCGGTGAGTGTAACATACTCAAATCCCAGAAGCCGCTGTATATGAGATGAATACTCCTTCAGCCTGTAAATATCGTCAACCTTGATCCCGATGCCGTATACAACATCGCCTACGCCGAACAGGCTCTGGGCATCGGGCAGCGACATTATAACAAGCTTTGTGTCAAAATCATAATAACCGGTCTTGAAGAATCCCAGGACTTTGTACTTGCCTATACCGGGTGTCATACCCTCAAACGCGGCAGGGCGCCCCTGAGGTACAATAAGTTCAATGGAATCACCGATCCTGATGTTATAGTTGCCGGCCATCTCCCTGCCTATAAAGACGCCCTTCTTTTTGCAGAAATCATACCTGTTTTTGTCCTCTATGAGCTTGGTAATGTCTGACGGAACATCTTCCGCCGTGCCTGTACCGCGTATCATGATAGGACTTATGTTCCGCCTGAACCTGAAGAGAGCCTGCCCCTGTATGTATGGGTAGGCAGACCTGACATGCTCCAGTCCGCGAACCGTTCGGGTCACGTCCCTGTAATCTTCGATTGCCAGGCCGTCAACATCCTTTGCCATGACCGAAACCGTTATGTGTGAATCAACATCAAGTATCTTGTCCTTTATCTGGCTCTGGAAACCGTTCATCACCGAGAGTACAACTATCAGAATAAATACTCCAAGGAAAACTATAATAATCGAGAGCAGGGTGTTGAACGAGATGAATCCCTGGTTCTTTTTTGATTTCAGATACCTGAAACCGACGAATAATTCAAATAATTTCATTTTATGCCTGTATCTTTTTTATGTTCCATATCAGGAGGATGCCCGGCTTTAAGAACAAACTTTTAATCCGGCATTGTGCCTAACCTGATTATTGTCCTGCTGTACATAAGCCAGCCCCTGCGCACCCCGGGTTCGTCCATATACTGTATAAATTCAACCTCGCCCTTCATTGCCTCAACCTTCTTCTCTGACTTGCGCTCAACCCTGTTGCATTCAAAGTAGACCATGCGGCGGGTGTACCGCTTCCCGTCTATGTCGGTACGCACATCTGCGGGATTGTACTCGCCTAAGTCCCGTGTAATCAGGTCCGCATAATAATATTTACCGTAAAGTTCCCTGAACACGTCGGGAGATTTGGGGAACGCCTCGCATGAGGAGTACTTGGCATAGTCCAGAACCCTGACCGCGTATGACCACCTCATGAAAATATACGCGGGATCAATGAAAACATCATCCTTCTTGCAGGAGGCCGCGAAAATGAAAAGTGAAATTAATACTGCTGCTGTAATTTTTTGATACATAAATACCCTGTATAATTGCCTTTAGCAAAGCGCTCTCTGGAATTAATATGTCTTTTGAAACAAAAGAATGCTTTTAACTACAACAGGTCCAGTTCCTTTTCGGAAAACACCTGGGCCGAAAACTTTTCCATAGTCACCCCACCCTTTCTCCACGCGTCCCCGGGAAGCCCGGCCTTGTAACATGTGTGGGTAAGGAATGTATCCCTGTCCCAGCCCTGCTCAACCGGAACCTGCGGAAGCAGCAGCCCTCTGTTGTAACCCCTTGTCATAATGAGCCCGTCCCTGCCCACCTTGATTTCATTAACATCAGAAACTTTCTCTATGGGGCTGAGTACCGATATCTCTATGTCTATATGCCCGTATTCCTTTTTTGAAAGAGGGCTGAAACGCGGATCCTTGAATGCCGACGAAAGGGCCATCTCCCTTATTGTATCAGGTATGTTCCTGACACCTTCGATATAACCTATACATCCCCTCAGGTTCCCTTTTATGTGCAGAGTAACAAAGGCTCCCCGTTTTTCACTGAAAACAGGTTCGTTGAATACAGGTTCAGCAATACCCGAATCAATACCGAGTGAATCGGCAATCGTAAGCCTCGCAAGCCTGAGCAGTTTAACCTGCTGTTCCCTGTTCAGTTCAGTCATTGCGCACCCTCCCCCGCAGTAAAGGCCGCGGACATGTAGCCCACCACCTGATCCTTAGAACCGGCAGTATCGCCTGAATTCATATATTTAAGAAAATGGCACCGGTCAGCGCCCAGAGCCCTGCATGCCTCCATGCCCGCGATAACCGCCCCTTCGCCGCAGGCCTCTGCCATTCCCGAATTAACAACATCCTGTATTTTTTCTGAATCGAAAGACACTACCGCTTCTATGAACTTAGAGTCCATGGCCGCTGCCCGGTCGTAATTGTGGTAGTGGGACAGGTCAGTTGAGATTATTATGCAGTAATTTTTTCCTGAACTTTTTATTGCCCGCGCAACAGTCTGACCCATATCCGCGCAGAGCGCTCCATCTGTTGTGCCCATTATAACCGGCAGTATTTTAAAATCGCGCGACACCACCTGAAGGAACGGAACCTGCACTTCAAGGGAATGTTCAAGTGCGTCAATATCCCTGAGGTAACCGAAATATTCATTCTCAAGAACCGCATCTGCAAGTTCAGAATCGATCTCGACATCACCGAGCGGAGTTGAATAGAAGCCTTCGGGCATTACCGAAGCCCCCTTGAACCGCCCCCTGTGCGACGGCGCGAAAACTGCAAATCCGTCAAAATTTTTACCTTCAAGCAATCTGTAGCCATAAGCCGCCACAGGCCCGGAATAGATGTAGCCGGCATGCGGCGAAATAATTCCGCAGACCCTGCCGTCAACATCACGCGGATCAGCCGCGGCGGCGTCAAGGTATTTGCTGATAATTCCTGAAAGCGCTTTGGAGTTCCCCGGATAAAACGATCCGGCGACAGCGGGTTTCCTGTATTTCATAACCTGCTCCTTTGCGAGAGCCCGATCTCAATCTGCCTCAAAATCTTGTCTGCCACAAATTTCTTGCTCTGCATGGGTAATTCGATCCTGTCACCCGCAGAGGTAAAGATTGTCATGATGTTGGTGTCAGTGTTAAAACCCGCACCCGGCCGTGAAACATCATTAAGGCAGATCATGTCAAGGCTCTTGCTCTTCAGTTTCCCCACGGCATACTCCTCTGTGTTAATTGTTTCTGCCGCAAACCCTGCTACAAATATATCAACAAGCCCCCTGCTTTTCCTGACTTCTGCCACATTTTTCAGGATATCTGGAGTTTTTTTCATGGTTATTACAAAGTCGCCGTCACTTTTTTTTATTTTCTCGCACGATTTCGCGACCGGCGCGTAATCAGCGGGCGCAGCGGACATTATAAGCACGCATGGTTCTGCAAGTTCCGCGAGCACCGCTGTCAGAAGGTCCTCGGTCGTTTCAACCGGTACGCACCTGTACGGCCTGTCCATTATAAAGTTTTCGTTTATGGGGCCATGGATAAAGACCGTATCCTTAGACCTTTTGTATGCCTCGTCAGCCAGAGCGACACCCATTTTGCCGGAGGATGCGTTCGATATATACCTTACGGGATCGAACCATTCTCGCGTGGGCCCGCCCGTAACTATTATTTTACTTTGAGTTAATAACACTGCACGCCGCCTCAAAAATAGCATTCACGTCAGCGAGCCTTCCTTTACCCTCGTCTCCGCACGCGACCTTTCCTGAGTCGGGCTCAACGATATGTACGCCCCAGCCTTTCAGCTTCGCGATGTTCTCCTGCACGGCCGGATGGCCGAACATGCCGGGATTCATCGCGGGAGCAACCATTACAGGGCAGGTCATGGCAAGAAAAGTGGTGCTCACCAGGTCGTCTGCGATTCCGCCGGCGAACTTGCCTATTATGTTCGCGGTTGCAGGCGCGACCAGGAAGAGCGAAGCGCCATCCTTGAGGGCAATGTGCCCCATCTCCCTCTTTTCCCAGAGGGTTTCATTTGAACAGACCGGGTTCCCGGTGAGCGCCTCAAGCGTCAGGGGTGAAACCAGCGCGGCTGCATGATCAGTAAGGCATACATGCACATCGTAACCGGCCTTTACAAAGAGCCTTGCCAGGTCGCATGACTTGTAGGCGGAAATTGAAGAACTGACTGCAAGCACAATTTTTTTCATCTTCTGAACATCCTCTCCAGTTCATTTTTACCAAGAGAATAAACAAAGGGCCTTCCGTGCGGGCACCTCAGATCTGGCGCAATATCAAATACGGTTTTTACCAGATGCGCCATTTCGGCCATGGACAGTTTATCGCCGCTTCTTCTCGCGGAATGGCAGGCGATAAGAGCCATGAACTTTTCGCGTATATTATTACTCTGTTTCTCATCACGAATATTATCAATCATATTTTTTACAAGAACTTCAATGTCCTCATCTCCTGCTTCAACTGGGGCTGAGCGCACCAGGAGCGTGTCCGCGAATTCCTCTACCTCAAAGCCGGCAGAGCTGAAGGCCTCGATATTATCCAGCGCGGCAGCGAATGAGGCAACGTCAAGCTCCATCTGTACCGGAATCAGAAGCTCCTGCGACACCGGTTCCCGCGTCTCCATGAGCCTGTCGTAGATTAACCTTTCGTGCGCCGCGTGAAAATCTATTATGTGCATGGACTCATCCTTTTCGGCGATTATGTAGGTTCCGAAAAGAACTCCGAGTATCGTGAAACCCGCACCCGCCCCGTCGGTTGTACTGACCGGCTCGCCTGTTAGTTCTGACGCGGGAGGATCACAGAACAGCGTGCCCGCGAACTCGTCGTTTAAGGGTTCACCCGCGCCGTCCGATGCCGGTTGCAGAACTGCTGACCGGTAAGGCCCGGCGGGGCCGGCCCCGGCCCATGTATAGTTCCCCGGTGAATTAACCGGAAGCGAGTGTACCCTGTTAAGAGATTTCCGAGCGAGGCCGAACACAAGCTCATCAATATATTTCTGGTCAAACAGCCGCACCTCGCGCTTGGCAGGGTGAACGTTCACGTCCATAAGCTCAGGGTCTATCTCCAGAAACACTATCGCAGCCGGATATTTCCCCGGGGGCATTACGGCCTCGTAGGCGCGCGCCAGGTAATAGGAAAAATACTTACTCTCAACCGGCCTGTTGTTTATGTAAAGGAACTGCATTTTCCTTGAATGACGCACAAAAGTCGGGCGCGAAAGAAAACCGCTTATACGGACCTTGAGGTCGCTCAGTTCCTCGTAATAGAGTTTGTCTATTATATCCCTGCCGAAGATCTGGCATATCCGTTCAGCCCTGTCAACGGCAGAAGGGAGTGTTATCTGGCGCCTGCCGTCCACATCAAAGGTGAATGCCGTGCGATACGCGGCAAGGGCGATTTCAAGAAGAGCCTCGCGTATATTGCGAAGCTCGGTTTTTTTACTCTTGAGGAATTTTTTACGCGCGGGAACATTATAAAACAGGTTTTCAACCACAACCGTCGTTCCCGGAGCCCCCATGTAAGCGTTGACGCCGACCTTCCCCGAAACCGAGTCAAGCCTTGCTCCGACCTCCTCATCAGCTCTCCGCGAAAGAATAACAAGCCCTGAAACAGACGCAATACTCGAGAGCGCCTCGCCCCTGAAACCATAAGTGCGAATGTTCGCGAGGCCTGAACCATCTTCAAGTTTGCTCGTCGCGTGCTCCATGACCGCAAGTTCAATCTCGGAACTGCGTATTCCGCATCCGTTGTCGCATACCGTAATCTTTTTAAGACCGCAGTCATGCACCCGGACATCTATAACCGTGGCGCCCGCGTCCAGTGAATTCTCAACCAGTTCCTTGACCACTGAAAATGGCCCCGCGACAACTTCGCCCGCGGCTATCATGTGCCTTATATGGTCAGGTAAAAGTATTATTCTGTCCACGCATCGGCCCGTTATTTAAGTAATTCAACAAGCCGCGGCAGCGTTTTGCCCGCGGAACCGCGTATAAAAATATCGGTCGCGCTTTTCGTAAGACCGGTCTCTTCGATATTGAACTCTATAATCTTTGCGCCGTTTGCTCTTGCCTGTTGCGGAATTGCCGCCGCGGGGAAAACAACCGCAGAGGTGCCCGCCACAAGCACAACATCGGCCTTTGAGGCATAAAATGCCGACTGGTTGAGCGCTTCATGCGGGATCATCTCGCCGAAAAATACAACAGACGGTTTAAGTATATTGCCGCAGCCGCATAGGGGTATTGTTTTACCGGATATGTCAAACCCGGATGCATCATATTCGTTCCCGCAGCGCAGGCATTCCAAGCGGCTTGCGTTCCCGTGAAACTCTATAACGTTTTTGCTGCCGGCCTCCTGGTGAAGGTTGTCAATATTCTGGGTTATAAGGGCCTTAAGAAAATTCATCGCCTCAAGTTCAGCAAGGGCATAGTGCGCGCTGTTCGGTTTCGCGGACTCGGTCACTTCTACCATCTCGAATATCATTTCCCATACCATTTCGGGCGCTCTGTTGAAGGACTGGATAGTCGCGTATATCGCCGGGTCATATCTGTCCCATAAACCGCCAGCGCTCCTGAAATCGGGAATGCCGCTCTCCACAGAGACGCCCGCGCCGGTGAGCGCGATCATATTACGTGATTTTCTGATAATACCCGCTGCTTCCTCAAGCCTGTCCATACCACCCTCCCGTTGTCATTGAAACTAAATTAATCATACCCTGAATATGCCCGTGTCAACAAAAGAATAATAAAAAATGACATAAACTTCCAGTAATTATTCCTGAAAGTTCTTTTAGCGCAACCCGTTTTAATTCCCTCCGGCAGCCAAAGGCAGCGGCTCAAAAAAATTAAAAGAAGCTGATACCATACGCCCCAGCCGATTAACATTTACTGTTGAAGCGGCATTCAATGCCCCCGGCGAATGAACATAGATTTTTTCCCTGTTCTTTATACGCCACCCCCGCAAGGGGTTGAATTACTTGTCAATTTTAATCAACAATATTTAATCTTTCAATTATAGAACTGGTTTTGCTATTATATCTCTATAAAATTTTTAAGCCCTTCTCTGCGCCTCCGTGTGAGAACCGTTGAGTTTCATAAACCCCCTCCTATGTTCTTTGTCAAGACCTCATATTAAAAAAATATTAAGTAAGGCCATAAGATTTGATTTTTTTATCGATGAATACCTGAGGTACTCCTCTATATAATTCACCATTTGTTATCATGGCATAAAATGTCTCCATCATCTTCCGCGCAACAGCAACAATAGCTTTCTTTTTACCAATTCTTGGGTATAGTCGCTCGTAAAATTGTTTTAACGATCCGCCATATTCAGACTTAACCAGGGCCCATGCTGCCTGAATTATTACCCTTCTAATCGGAACACAGCCACGTTTGATAATCTTTCCATAATGAATAGTATCTCCCGACTGATCCACTCTTGGCACGAGTCCCACATAATAACTGACCTGTTGGCCTTTGGAAAACCGGCTGCAGTCACCTATATAACTTAAAAATGCCAGGGTTGTAACAGGCCCAATCCCAGGCATCGACATCGCAATTTCAGCATAACCTTTATTCTGCTTCAATATTTCTGTCATTTCTGATGCAATTTCCGACAGGTTAAAATCACATTCAAGCAGGCTCTTTACAAGTCTTTTCGCTTCGTTCTGATAACGCTCTGGCAGAAGCTTTATATATTCTTCACGATTTTTGTGCGTGCTTAAATGTTTCTTCGTTATATCAGTAAATCCTGCCTGCGTAAAAAGACTATGCAGTCTATTCTTGGCTTTTGTAGAACTTTGCGTCCAGAAAGCTTGCTCTGTTGAGAGCCTCCGGCTATCTTCTTCTGCGTCAGTTGGAATAGACACTTCGGGTAATTCTTCACGAGGATGTCTTTCAGCAAGCCTTGCAAGCTTTAACGCATCTTCTTTATCAGTTTTTCTTAATGATGCATAAATTGTAGCCACTTCTCCAGGATTAAGAACAATCGTTTCATAACCAAGAGCCTTAAGCTTTTTAGCTATCCTGAACGCCTGATTACCGGCCTCCATTACAACTGTATCTCCTGACTTAAGCCAATTTATTAATTTTGTCTCACCATCAGCATTTGTACCGGTTTTAAATCGTTCAATTTTACCGTTTGAAGTTTTTCTGACGATTTCAAGGATCTTTTTCCCAATGTCTATTCCGACAATGTTCTTGACGTTTTCTTCATTAGTCACTATTATATACCTCCACAAAGAATTTTTTTTGAAAGGGAAGGTCTTTGAAAGTGCCGGATATTATACCTGCACTCCTATTCGCAGTATCAGCTGGTAACTGATCTACAGTAGGGTTTTCGGTAGCCGGTTTGAGTTAATCTTTGGGTCGGCGTCTAAGCGCCACGGGGGCGAACTACCTGCTACCGGCCTTCTCCTTTCGTCAAAAGAGAAGTAATATCCCGACACTTACCTTACAACACAAAAAACATATCATCTT
>Ga0255347_1000800_pt1 | contig 54631 bp, 48 predicted proteins | sample wastewater_treat_2_FD_192479 | JGI IMG/M metagenome (GOLD analysis project Ga0255347, IMG submission 192479) | Wastewater microbial communities from Lulu Island WWTP, Vancouver, Canada - plant24 | ecosystem: Engineered > WWTP > Wastewater > Unclassified | place: Canada: Vancouver, British...
TACTCCCCTGCCGCACCATCCGAAGCCGGCAACAACCACGTTCTTAGAAGCCACAATGTTGTTTGTGGTGTTCATAATGGCATCCCAAACAGACTGGCCCGTCCCATACCGGTTATCGAACAGGTATTTGCACTCCGCGTCATTTACGGATATCATGGGATATTTAAGCTTTCCTGCAGCAGACCGGGCTTTTAACCTGTGTATGCCCGTCGTAGTCTCCTCGCAGCCGCCTATCAGTGAATTTCCAAATTCGACGCACTCCCCGTGCAAGAGCTCTATCAGGTCTCCCCCGTCATCGATGATAAGATGGGGATCTACGGAAAGAGCAGCCTTAAGGTGGTCAACATATTCCTCCGGGCTCGCGCCATACTTTGCATGCACCTCAAAACCCATATTCCTCAATGCATCTGCAACATCATCCTGGGTTGACAGGGGATTACAGCCTGTAACACTGACCTCTGCACCGCCGCTACGCAGCACGGTAGCCAAATATGCTGTCTTTGCCTCCAAATGTATGGACATTGTTATCCTAAGACCTGTAAAGGGTTTTTCCTCTATAAATCTATCCCTTATTGATGTGAGCACAGGCATGTATGACTGCACCCATTCCATTTTTTTATCACCGCTCTGCCATGATTCATGTATTGTGTCATTAGTCATAATATTTTCTCCTCTAATCTAATAATATTTTCCAATAAGTTTATCATTTCCATTATACTTAAATTTACTGCATAAAACAACAAAAAAGACAGAACCTGATCTCAATGTCATCCTGAGCGTATGCGAAGGATCTCATGAGATTCTTCGAGCTAAAGCTCTCAGAATGACAGTTTTTTAGTTATTCATAACAATGGCAATTTCTGAGTTATTCATAGTAATGACAGTTTGCGAGTTATTCTTAACAATGACACTTATGTGCATTCATAGCAATGACACCCTCCTGCTTATCCTTAGATATGATAATGTATATTATATTTTGGCAATATATATGGGGTGTTATGAAACACCCCATCATATTTAACCTAAAATCCATTTGCTCGGAATGGTTACATTCTCATCAAATTAAACTATTGCTGTTTCCATGCTTCTAATATGAAATCCCCCTGGCCGTCATAATACTGTACGAATTGAAGCATAGCCCGGCACTCAACTCCATCGATTGTAACATCCTTAAATACCATGTCATAACTTCCTTCCCAACCGGCTGACACTTGTTTATCTATAAAAGCAACACAGTCTTCTTCTGTTAAATCCACCAAAGAGAAACTTGCGGTGTAATACTGACCGTATTCTTTGTCTGATTCCGACAATTCTGGAATATAAACTTCACCGTACAAGGTTCCTGCATCAGGAGGAAGAACATCACCCAAAAGCTTCGGCCATTCGGAAGTGCCCAAATCAGTTATAATCATCTGGAGAGTATCTCTGCTGTTGAACTGAAACCTAATTGCAACAGTCCCTATACGAGCATAATCATCGTCAGAAACAGTAAAACCCTCTTCTTCCAAGAGTGCTAAGTATTCTGCCAGCTCATCTTTGTTGGTAGGTGAAATCAGGATATAGTATTCACCATCTCCGCCATCGCCTGAATTCGTTACCTCCCCATATGTATATTCGGGAATAACATCAGGTATTTTACCCTCTGGCCATCCGGGAGTTGCAAGATATGATAATGCTTCTTCCAAATCCTCCATAGCCTCATCAATTTCTTCTTCATCAAATCCTTCGTTATCATTTACCGGAGTTTTGTTCTCAGGCTGGCTCGCACTGTTATTGCCGCATCCGGTAAATAACCACAGACCCAAGACTAAACATAATAAAATAATTATTAACTTTTTCATATTGCCTCCTTGGAAAACATTATCACTGTCATTATACGTTAATACTGATAGTTTTCAATCACCCTCAGGGTGATTTTGGAGGCTAAATCCCATTATTGACTTAACTTTTCAATAATAGCCTTCAAGAAAACAGGAAGGTCACTCGGACTTCTCGAAGTAATAATATTGTCTGAAACTACAACCTTTTCATCTAAATATTCTGCTCCTGCATTAATTAAATCATCCTTTATTGAGAAAAATGAAGTAACCTTTTTACCTTTTATATCACAAGCAGAAGCAAGCATCCATCCTCCGTGGCAAATTGCAGCAACAAGTTTGCCTGCCTTATCCAAATCCCTTACAAAATCCACCGTAGCCTTTGTTCTTCTCATAAAATCAGGTGAAAATCCCCCCGGAATAACAACACCATCATAATCCTCTGCGAGAATTTCATTAGAAGCATGTGTGCTCTTTTCCGTAAGACCGGATTTCGAAGTATAAACCGCATCCTTTTTAGGCCCCACCAAATGTACTTCAAATCCCTCTTCTAACAACCTGTAATAAGGATATATAAGCTCTCTTTCGTTAAACAAATCCTCAATCAATATTGCTATTCTTTTCATTTTATACTCCCTTCCAAATGAACTTAATATATTCTTACCCCAATAGTTGTTTTTCAATCTCCTATGCAAAACTTTTGATTATTATGTACAACAAAAATGACGTATAAATCTTATTATACGTCACGTCGCATGTTACCTATTATTTCGCATAAGTCTGCTTATGCGTTTCAATATTTATGATAAGTCTCGCTACATCATACAACTCTATTATTCTTTAATATTTTCTATATCAAGCAAATTATAATCAAATAAGATTTTTTCTCCGTTATTGATTACTATACAGGGCAGGCCGACTCTACCTGCTTCCTTTATTTCCTTAAACTCAGGTGCCTCATCCCTATATTTTAAAAACCTTTTTAGATTTAACATATTATCTGTAATATCAAGATATATGAAATCTATTCCATTTTCCGAAAGAAACTCTTTCGCAGGTGCACAATCAGGTCAGTGCTTGCTGCCAAAAACAATAATTTTTTTCATAAGCTAACTCCAATTCTTTTATATTCTTATAAATAAATATTAATTCATCATCCGATGTTCCGCCGGATGACTCTCCCGGAGACGGGAATTTTTCTTCGACATCCTCAATTATAAATTTTGCCAATGGCTGGCTGCAGGGAGGGTATCCGGTTATCCCGATGGCAGTTTCAAGCCTGATAATAAAGTTACACGGGCTGAGTTTGTAATAATGGTGAACGGAATAATCGATTATATCTAATGGTTAAATCTTACAAGTATTATTATATCACATTTTTTGAGTTTTTCAATTATAACTTTCCGTTATAGGCAACATGAGAATGCCAGGCACCGGGGGGGACGGGTGCCTGGCACTATGAGTGACTGGAAACTATTCTCCAAGCTTCTCATCTATCAATTGTATTTTGCTGGATTTGCTTTGATATATACTGATGTATCCTTTCCTATACCGGTTGAAGAGTAGTAATCAATATGCCAGTATGGCATGATTTAATAATTGCTTATTTGGCTTGCATGTATAGCAGCACCAATTACTCCTGCTTCTGCATCACCGGATGCTTGTATGAATATAACAGCTTCTCTGGGGTTTGGAGAACGTAAGTTTTCTCTAATTGATTGAAGCAAAAACTCCATTGGGAATCCTTCTGCTTCAATCACACCACCACCAAGTATTACATGGCTGGGATCTAAAATTGTGATTTCAGTAGCAATTGCAACAGCAGAATAATAAACTTGATCCAGTACTTTTTTTTCATTTCCATAGTATTTAAAAATGTCCTTTACATCACACTTATAATGCTTCTCTGCTAATTCCCGGAGAATCTTACCACAAGCAATTAATTCAAAACAACCCTTTTTCCCACAACCACATTCTTGATTCAATCCCGGAACAGGTATGTGACCAAGTTCACAAGCAGACCCGCTATTACCTTTATATATTCTCCCATTTATACAAATAGCATTACCTAAACCGGTACCTAAAAAAATCCCTGCTATAATGCCATCAGAAGTTAATTGCATTTTCCTTATTTCATACAACAATAAAAGATTAACATCCTTTTCAATAACAACGGGAATTCCTATTTTGCTTTGTAATAGTTTCACTATTTCAATATTTTCAAAACCTTTAATCATAGGTGATGAATAAACAACCGTTCTTTCCTTATTCATCAAAGATGCTAACCCCATGGAAACATATAATATATTTTTCTTCCCATACTCAACTATTAGCGGCTCGATTAAATCTGACAAGAATTCTATTTTATCTTTAGCAGAAGAAAATTTGTCTGTAGCTATCTTACTAAATTTAATAATTGAAAAATTTGTATCTACTAAGCCGTATCGAAGGTTTGTGCCTCCAATCTCAATACATATATAATACTTTGCCAAAAATCCTCTTTCCTTTCTTTGCATTTATACTAAATTCGATTAGTGCTTCTCATGATTTCCATTTTATGCATATATAGATTTGCCAATATTGGCCGTATTTTTAAAGTAAACACGCGACTATCAATTGCAGATGGATTTTCCGACAAAATCTTTCTTGTATGAGCTAGTGCACAAATCCATCCGTCCGAAGCAATATTAATTTTACATACAGCCATTTCTGCAGCACGTGTTATTTGTTCTTCCGGGATTCCAATTGCCTTTTCTAATTTGCCTCCGTAATTATTTATCATATCAACATAATCGGATGAAATACTGGATGCTCCATGAAGGACTATTGGGAACAATGGAAGCCTCCATTGTATCTCTTCTAAAATATCATAGCGAAGTTCAGGTAATATTCCATCCTTGTTTGGTTTTAATTTTACAAGGCCATGGCTTGTCCCTATTGAAATTGCTAAACTATCTACCCCCGTATACTTTACGAACTGTTCAACCATTTTGGGGTCTGTATATTGATTATCGGTAATTAATTCTGAGCCTTCCTCACTTCCGGATAAAACACCCAGCTCTCCCTCTACGGAAACATTATGATTATGTGCATATTCAACTACCTTTTTAGTTAGTTTTACATTATCATCAAAAGGTAATGCACTGCCATCGATCATAACTGATGAAAAACCATATTCAATAGCCGTTACACATTGCTCATAGGTCATACCATGATCTAAATGCAGTGCTACAGGAGCATAGATCCCCAGATTTTTCAATCTGTCAGTACCGGACTGCACTATTCTGGCAATCATCTCATACCCCAGCTGTTTATGTAAATTTGGTGAAGCTAATAAAATAACAGGTGATCTTTTTTCAATAACAGCATCAAAAATTGCATTAAACTGTTCTATAGAAATAAAATTAAGTGCTGGTACTGCATATTTTTCTCTATAGGCCTTTTCGAACATACCATTGGTATTAACAAGACCTAATTCCTTATAATCATACATTCCGGTTTCCCTTTCTAAAAAAATCTATCTATCCTAAAAAATCAAACTTTGCAAACACTGGTAGTTCCCCTACTAAGGGCTCAATATAATCTAAATAATCGGAAGTAATATAGTTTTTTTCTTCATTTAAATAGTATAAAGGCAGAGTAGCATCCTTTTGTGCAACCATTTCAATTGGAACCAGTTTTATTTCTGTTTTATAAGGCCTATCCGATATTCTGCATATGGACAACATCTTGCCATGTTCTCCTTTTAATGCTTCGCAAACTGCTAACTGCCCTAACGTTATTGCTTCTTCTACATCTATTTTAGAAATCGTATGTGCTGCACACCTTTGCATTAATCCTAAATCAATGCAACGAATCTTGCACGTAAAATGCTCAGTTAAAACATTATAAATATATGGTGATATCCCTCCCATGTTTAATTCAGGAGTATCTGATTTTCTTCCGAGAATGTCTTCAAATAAATACTTGCCATCAGGTGTTTTCACGCCTTCGGCTATCACAACTAAGCATTTCCCTTTTTTTTCATAGACTTTTTTTACGTCATTAATAAACTTCGAATTATCAAAAACTACTTCAGGTATATAAATTAAATCCGGTCCATTTCCTCCCTTGCTGGCCATGATGCTGGCAGCAGCAAGAAAACCCGTATTTCTCCCCATTACTTCAACAGTAGTAATCAATCCCGTATCATACGTTCGTATGTCATGAGCCAGTTCAGAAATACTTATTGCTACATGCCGAGCTGCGGATGGAAATCCCGGCGAATGATCTATACATAGTATATCATTATCTACCGTTTTAGGAATAAGAATTATATTACATTCATAATGTTGTTTATCTAAAAAATCCTTCATTTCTTTGCAAGCTCTTGCAGTGCCGTTTCCGCCATTTATAAAAATATATCTAATTTTATATTCTTCCAAGGTATCTAAAATCTTCTTGTAATCTGTATCATCAATATCTTCCGGTGTAATTTGGTAACGACAAGAACCAAATGCCATAGAAGGAGTTTGTGGTAACAAATCAATCTGTTTTTCATCCAATGTAAATATATCAATTAATTCTTTGTTTATCAAACCTTTGATTCCATATTTAGCACTATATAATCTATTTATTTTATCTTTATTTTTCTTACATGCAGATATCACGCCATAAGCAGTAGCATTAATTACTGAAGTAGGTCCTCCCGACTGTATATAAATTGCATTATTTTTCAAATTCCAATCCTCCAATATTATAAGACTTATTTAAGACTTATTAATGTTGTCTTGCTACACGCATGGTTCTTATTGCCTCAAGAATAACAACAGATAATACTAATACACCTTGTATAAATTGTTGATAATATGCCGAAACCCCAAGTAAATCCAATGCATTTGTTATTAAACCCACAATTATTACACCAAGAAAAGTGCCCATTATCTTGCCTTTTCCTCCAAATGTCACACTGGTTCCGCCAATTACAGCTGCCATAATAGCTCTCATTTCCAAGTTGTTACCGAGGGTTGCCGGGGCTGAATTAGTACGGGAAACGAATATTAAACCGGCTATACATGCCAAAACTGAACACAATATATATGCAAAGAAGATAACCCTAGTATTCCTTATACCTGCGACTCTGGCGGCTTCAGGATTACCACCAACAGCATAAATATTTCTGCCTAAAATAGTCCGTGACATAAACCAAGAGGCACTTAAATAAAAGACAACAATAATAATTGCAGGTAACGGGATAATTCCAAATAATAAACCTTGTCCTATAAACTGAAAGGATTCGGGCAATCCTGTCAATGTAGTACCCCGAGAAATAACGGTTTGTAAACCTCTAGTCATGTTCATCATAGCAAGAGTCGCTATCATTGGAGGAATTTTCATTATACCAATTGAAAATGCATTAATTGAACCGCACACCATAGCAATTAATATCGCACATACACAAGCGAGCATCCAGTTTGTGCCGCTCTTCATCAATGATGCAGCAATCCATGCAGTAAATGCACATACACCCCCGGTTGATATATCAATACCACCTGTAATAATAACAATAGTCATACCAATTGCGGTAATTCCTTGCAATGAAATGTTTTGCAAAATGTTCATCATATTTTTTATATTAAGAAAATATGGAGATGCAATAGGCATAACAATGAGAAACGCTAAAATTATTGCCAACCTCATAATATCTTCGCCAAATATAGATTTCAGTCTGTTTATTTTCTGCTGCATTTATAAAACCTCCACTATCCACTATAATTTCTAACCTATCATGCTTAGTAAACTATTTTTAGTTAGATTTTTAGCACTTACTTCATCGACGACCTGTCCTTTTTTTAAAACAATTATTTTACTGCAATTGGCTAAAAGTTCTTCCAATTCTGATGAAAAGATTATAATTGTTGTTCCCTTTTCTGCAAAATCTCTCAAAATTTTATATATCTCTGACTTTGCATATACATCTACGCCTCTTGTAGGCTCATCTAAGAGAAATAACTTTGGTTCTGAAGCAAGGCATTTAGCTATTACAACTTTCTGTTGATTCCCTCCGGACAAAGATATTACGCTTTGGTTTATACTTGACATTTTAATAGTCATTTGTTCCGATATGTTATTGGCAAACCTCTCTTGTTCACTCTTATAAATAATTCCCAATTTATTTGCCAATGTCTTCATTATTGATAATGTAGTATTCTCCTTTATTGACATTAAAGGTATAAATCCTTCCAGCTTTCTTTCTTCTGTCAGCAAAGCAACCTTTTTTTTAATCATTAAATCCGGCCTAGGTTTTTTAATTTCTTCTCCATACAAAAAGAGCTTTCCGGAGTCATAATCATCTATACCAAAAATCGCTTTTGCCAGTTCGGTTTTACCTGCGCCTAACAATCCACAAACGCCTACAATATCCCCTTTATGAATTTTTATTGACACATTGGAAAACTTCTTCTCACTTGTGAAATTCTGTAATTCTAATATTACCGGAGCATCTTCACTAATCGTTAATGTATCTGATACTTCATTTGCGATTTTTTTGCCCATCATAGCAACAACTAAATCGTCTTTTGTATAATGTCCCCTATAAAACACACCATTGTTAAGTCCATCCTTTAGAACAGTAACTCTGTCCGAAAGTCTAAAAACATCCTCAAGAAAATGGGATATAAATATTATTGAAACTCCCTTTTTTTTCATTCTCTCAAGGATACCAAAAAAGTTTTCCTTTTCCGCCTCATTTAATGATGAGGTAGGTTCATCAAGAATTACAACCTTTGCTTCCCTTGTCAAGGTTTTTAAAATCTCTATAATTTGTTTTTCAGCAGTTCTTAATCTTCTCACAGGGACATCAGGGTCAATACTTACCCCCATAATATTTAATAATTCCTTTGCTTTTTCGGAAGTGGCCTTTTTATCATATAATCCATATTTGTCTCTTATCCAATTACCTATGTACATATTTTCAGCAACTGTCATATCATTGCAAACATTCAGCTCCTGGTGTACAAAAGCAAGACCGTATTTTTCTGCATCAGATGGTGTCTTAATATTAACCTTTTTACCATCGATTTCTATTTCGCCAAAAGGAGTATTGTAAATTCCATTTAATATTTTTATAAGAGTGCTTTTACCTGCACCATTGGCACCCATAATAGAGTGGACTTCCCCCCGGCGAAGGTCAAAGTTTACATTATCCAATACCTTGTTTCCCGAAAAAGACATAGTAATATTTTTCATATTTACAATTATTTTTTGCTCCAAAGTTTACGCCACCTTCCATAAAAATACACTATATGGACATGGCTCTTGCATGAGCAAGAGCCAATCATTAAGCTCGAATTTCCTGTATATTAATTCTCCATTGAACCCGCGCCCCAAAGTGAACCTGCTTCCTTTAACTCTTCAAGATTATCTTTGGTTACAATGTTACCACCGATGAGGATAGTTGAATCAACCTTTCCGCCATCGAAATGAGTTTTTAATGCTTCTACTGCAGAGGAGGCCCATCCATATGGATCCAACCCGAACGTAGCGTCAATAGTACCTTTCTTCACTTGAGTTAATCCATATCCGTCACCATCTACAGAATATACATTTACGTGCCCTTCTTCTCCAACATTATGAAGTTTACCAGCCTCGTCTAAAGCTGTTATTACAGAAGGCAATATGTAATCCGTACATGACATAACAGCATTAATATCAGGATTTGCTTGCAAATAGTTGGTTACTGCTGCAAGAACAATTTCGCTGTCCATTTCAGTAGCCGATTCTGCAACTATTTGAACATTATCTTTTCCCTCTATCGCGGCTTTAAAACCTTCAGTTCGATTCACAGTTGCCGAACTGGACAAAGGTCCGCCTACAATAAGAACTTTGCCTTGTTTATCTCCTAATGCTTCTAAATACATTTCACCTAATGCTTTGCCAATATTAAAATTATCTGCTTCTACTGTTGCCAATGATGTACCTTTTACCTGACGGTCGATTGCAATTACAGGTACTCCGGCCTTTTCACATTCACCCATAAGGGTCGACACCGCTTCACCATCAATCGGAGTAATTACGACACCATGTACGCCTTTAACTAATGCGTTTTCAATTTGGGAAATTTGAGTTTCTAAGTTATCATTGGGATCAAGTATTTCAGCTTCCCATCCGTATTCTGCCGCTTTAGCTTTAAATCCTTCACTTGCTGCAGTCCATATTGGTGCACTTAAACCTGGAATTGAGTAAACAACTTTGTACTTGTCCCCTTCTTGAACATCAGTCCCTCCTGTCGGGGTTTCTTTAGGGGTGCTTGTACATCCGGCTAGTACTATAACTAGCATTAAACATAATAACAATACAAGTATCTTTTTCATTCCATTTCTCCTTTTATTTTTTATAACCTAAATTTTATAAAATAGGTTAAAGGTGACAAAGTTATTAATTTATTATAATATTATTATATTATAATAATATATTTTTTGTCAAGTTACATTATTTGTTATTTAATAAAGATTATAATTTCAATATATTAAATCATTGACAATAACTATAAATATTATTTATAATAATATTATAACAATAATATAAATATGAAAGGATTGGCTTATGGATAGAAGGGAACTTGATTTTAGCGGTAGAACTCAGCTTTATTACCAGTTGTATGATATTCTGTATGATGATATAAAAAACGGTGTATATAAACCAAAAGAACTTCTACCCACTGAAAATGAACTAATTGAGCGTTATGGTGTTAGCAGGGTCACGGTGCGCAAAGCAATGGACATGTTGTTAAACGAAGGAATAATCGGCAAAAAACGCGGATATGGGAGTTTTGTACTAAACAAAAAAGTTGAACAAACTTTAAACAAGGTGCTTCACTTTTCTAACGAAATGGAAAAACGAGGATATAAATCATCTTCAAAAATGCTGATAAATGAAAAAGTATATGCCAACAAAACAATTGCTGAAGCATTATCAATAGCTGAAGGAACACCGCTTATTCATGTTAATCGTTTGCGATTTGCCAATAATGAGCCAATGTGCATCGAAAGTGCTTATTTGATTTATGACATGTGTCCTGATGTTTTATGTTATGACTTTTCAGAAATGTCTTTACGTAATTTTTTAGTTGAAAGATATAATATTATATGGAAAAGAGCCCATCAAAAAATGTTTGCTGTTAAAGCAAACGCCCGTTTTTCCAAGCATCTGAATATAGAAGAGGGAGACCCAATGATTTATATTGAGCGTATTTCCTATACACAAGATGATCAACCCGGAGAGTATTTACAAAGCTACTACCGTGGAGATTGTTTTTATTTAACTGCAGATTTAGAGGCTTAATTCATCCGCTCAAAAGCCCGCCTTAAAAATTATTTATATGTGTCCTTATTTAATTTTATGATTTTCTAACCCTTTAGTTTACAAATAGCCAATTCATAAAAGTACCAGGCACCCGATAGGAGTGCCTGGCACCATAAGAGGGACTAAAATGTTGCTTACTTGCTGGCGTTTTCGCCTGCTATACGTCCGAATACAAATATGTCTGCAATGGCGTTGCCACCAAGTCTGTTGCCGGCATGAATGCCGCCGGTTACTTCTCCTGCAGCATAGAGCCCGGGAATTACATTACCTTTAGTATCTATAACTTCAGCATTTGTATTTATCTGAATTCCGCCCATTGTATGGTGAATTGCCGGTTTTGCAGGGCAAGCATAGAATGGACCGTTTAATACTTTCATTTCAAATACGGGTTTTCCGAAATCCGGATCTTTTTCGTTGTCAACATAAGAGTTGTATTTATTGATCTCATCTATGAAAGTTTGAGGATCACAACCGATAATTTCTGCCAAACCTTCCAAGGTGTCAGCCCTGTAAATTATCCCGTCTTCCACCATCTTGTCTATCATTTCCTGAGTCGGTCTGTTTTGAGATGTCATGGCCATGTCTTGGTCTGCTATTGTATAGAACATTTCGCCGGGTTGTTCCAATGCGGCAAAGGCCAATGTATCTCTTTCTGCATATTCGTCTATAAACCTTTTACCTTCCTTGTTAACAAATATGTAGTTTTGAGGTGCTACCAAAAGTCCGTCAGTCAAGGCTCCTGTCTTATAATGCCCCCACTTGTCAAGACAATTTTTTAGCTTTTCTAAGTTAGGTTCTCCTTTCTTTATTTTTGTATAATTATAACATTTATGCATTCTGTTGGAGGATGTCAAGGGCGAGCGTAAGCGAGTTCATCTTGGCCCTTGACATCCAATGCGCATACATCCTTTTGCTTTCCGGTCTGTTATGACAGACCGGCTGCCTTCCGGCGAGGACGGGGTTTGGGGCAGAGCCCCAAGGTTTTATACGACTGCCGGAAGCTGCTTACAACCCCCGAAGTAATACTCTGCCGGTGTTTTGTAATCCAACGACTGGTGAGGTCTCCGGTTGTTATAATACTCCACATATTCCCTTGTAATCTGCCGGAGCTGATGTCCTGTTTCGCAATCTTCAAGATAAAGCTTTTCCCATTTGTAGGATCGGAAGAAACGCTCTATCCGTTGGTTATCCAATGCTCTTCCTTTGCCATCCATAGATATTTTGATATTGTTGTTTTTTAGTAGATTGATGTAATCATCACTGGTAAACTGTGAGCCTTGGTCGCTATTCATAATTTCAGGTTTTCCGTGCCGTTTTATCGCCTTTTGGATTGCCTCTATGACAAATGTCCGATCCAGCGTGTTTGATAGCTCAAATCCAACAATATAACGAGAATACCAGTCTATAATGGCTACCAGATACATGAAACCACGTTTCATCCGGCAGTAGGTCACGTCTATGGACCATACCTGATTGGGATGATCAATGTTCAAGCCTCTCAGCAGGTACGGATACAAGTACTTCCCATGTAGACGCTTACTAAGATTGGGGCCAGGACAGAAGCCATGTATCCCCATTTCCCGCATGTAACGCCGGGTTCGCTTGCGATTAATGCGAATGTGATATTCCCGGTTCAAGATATTCGTCATCCTACGGTAACCGTACTCCGGATGAGCCGTGTAAATCTCATCGATGATCCTCTTAATCAGGTATTCCTCATCATTTGCTGGAACCGGCTTGTAGTAAAGGCTTGTACGATTTATGCTCAACAGTTCGGCTTGCTTGGTTATACTGAGTTTCTTCTCTTCTCTGTCAATCATCTTCATGCGGTCTTCACGGGACTTAGAGTCGGCCAGATTTTTTTTTAAGCCAGTTAACCTCATATGAGAGTTGACCAATTTGCTTAAGCAGTTCGTCCTTCTCCTTTTCATACGCCTGCTTGACTTTCTCTACTTCATCGGTTTCCTTGCTGAATACCCTGCCTGCATTGCTTATGAATTCTGCCTTCCAGCGGCTTAGCTGATTCGGATGTATTTCATATTCGGCAGCAATCTCATTCAGCGTTTTTTCTTCCCTTAAGACCTCAATCACTATTTTTGCTTTTTCTTCCGGTGTAAAATTTCTTCTCTTTTCCATAGTTCCATACTAACTTATTTTGGCCGTTTTGTCTGTCTTAATTTCTGGTATCATTATATCTTTTCATTGGCAGTCGGCATCAATTGAATAAATTCCATTCCAACTAAGTTTGCACCAACAGCCCTGGCCATGATTATTCCATCGCCTGTAGCTGTAGCTACATTTGTAGTTTTCATGTCTAAAGGTATAGATGGCCAGTATTTGTTATATTCTGCAGCAAGCTTAGCATTTGCTCCGTATCCGCCTGTGGTTAATATAACACCCTTGTTGGCATGGAGTACTACTTCCGTTCCATCCACCTTAGTAGCTTTGATTCCAACAACCTTGCCATTTTCAACTAATAACTCTTCAGCCCTTGTTTCCAGCATTATTTCATTTTTATCCGATTGTTTCAGAACAAAATCCGATAAAGCATCAAATATTTGCTTTTTATCTTCCGGATTATGACCCCTCAACCACATGGAGCCAACAGGGGAAGTAAGGACATCGGAAAACTTCCCGCCTAAACTTTTTGCCCATTTAAATGTGTCCAGGCTCCTGTGAATTAAAGTATTTATGAGGTCGAAATCTCCTTCAATCCAGTTGCCCTCCTTATCCTGCCTTTTTCCTCCCAGGTATGTTTGAATCATATGAAATTCTTCGGAATCAAACATTTTGGAAGTATCTCCGGCAAGATATTCATTGATTTGTGCTTTCAAAGTCCTTAAGGTGTCAGCATACTTTCCGAAATCTTTCTCATCATAATCCAAAAAGCTTTTCAACATGTCAATTTGCCCGGGTTTAGTTTCAATTTGACTTTGAATTTCCGGGTCAACGGCATTCCATGCAAAACCGGAAGCAATGGTGTTACCGCCTAAAGCAGCTGTCTTTTCAACTATTACAACACTTGCCCCGTTTTGAGCCGCAGCTGATGCTGCAGATATACCGGCTCCGCCGCCGCCTACAACTATAACATCAAAGGTCTTCTCAATCTTTTCATGACTTACATTGGCTGTCACTTTTTCTTTAAGTTTGGCAACATCTCCATTAGCTTGAACTACAGCTTTTTCAACCGCTTCCAGAATACCCTTGCTTGTCATTGTAGCCCCTGATACTGCATCAATGGCAAGGGATTGGTTATCCACTATGGCCTGAGGGATCCTTTCCAGAGCAGGATCGGCAATTCCTGATGTTTCCTGATGTTTGGTAACTTCAACTTTTTCGATCATGTCATCAGAAAAGGTAACCGAAACTATTATATCGCCATTGTTACCCAGAGCAGATGCCTCGTATGTGCCTGCAGTGTATAATGCAGTCTTAGCCGGTTCTTCCGGTTGAGTTGACTCTACCGGCTTTCCACAACCTGCTAATAACATTGCAAGCAATAATACAATCGATATACATGCAAAATATTTCTTGAGATTCATTTTTTTCCTCCAATATTTTGATATTATTGTAACAATATTATAAGCTTTAAAACCGTTGTAAAGTCAATAGAGCCATTTATTTATTTTTATTGATGGTCCCTATATTCAATTGGAATATATATTAAATGGTATTTTTGATGTATCCCATTTTTTGTATAGTTGCCAATTGTGATTCCCCATGCATTATCTGCCATTTTCATATTATGCTTGTCCATATAGTTTAAAGCATCCTGCAATGAACGGGGGCAGATATGATTGGCACCTTCACTTTTTATAAGAGTAGTAAGGCACAGCCTGGATGGATAAAACTTAATCCCCGGAGTATTTATAAGGTCCAATTCCTCTGCCAAATTCTCATCAACCGCAAAACCAAAGCTATAATCATCTGTCATATTATAAACGGATTCAAGGGTAAATTCCGGGGATATTTTGACCACAGGCAATTTTTCAATCCATTTCTTAATATCACATGCCAAGGCTTCTTTTAAGATTATGGTCATATTTTTTTGGCAATTTATCCTGTAAACTGAAGGACTCATCTGTAAATCAAATTTAAATATATTGTTTTCAAAATCATGAATCAGCTTATATTTATCCTTTAATTGCTGAATTTCTTTTAAAACCAGCTGCTTCCACCTGATTTCTCTGACCGCCTTTTTCTCCATACCTGCCAGGGAATCAATAGCTTCCTCCAGGGATGCTTCATTAATCAAAAATTCCGCTTCTTCAATGGAAAAGCCCATATGCACATACCTTCTTGAGCCGGTTAAAATATTAATATCCCTTGTGGTATACCTTCTGTATCCGTTTATACTTCTTTTGGGCTTCAGTATGCCCAGCCTTTCATAATGCCTCACCAATTCTGCAGAAATACCAAGCATTTTTGCAACATCACTAATCTTATAGTAATCGCTCAAGACCAACCTCCCTGTGGAATCAAATTTGATACCTAATTAACAATTGCTATTTTATCACACTATCCAAATATTTACCACCGAAAAAAACTTAGGTGCCAGGCACCCGTTTGGGGTGCCTGGCGCTGTGTGAGGGATAAAACGTTTCTTTAATGCTAGCACTTTCGCCAGCGATGTATTTATTTGAATTCATCTTATATTATGATGAATTGCCGATTGATATTATAATAACAACATCATAAGCTTTAAAGTCAACAGAGGCATTTATTATTTTTATAACTAATCCATATATATAATTGGAATATATACTAAATTGTATATTTGATGTATCCCATTCTTTGTATAATTACCTATTGGGGATTCCTGATTTATTATCTGCTTCTGCCTCCCTGCAGGATAATTTTGACATATAATTAACAATAAATATTTTATCACACCTTTAATTATTTGTCACCAAAAATTTAGGTACCAGGCACCCTTACGGGTACCCGGAACCGTTATATATAATTAAACATTGTCATTCATTTTTTATATCTTCCACATCAAGCAAATTATGATCAAATATTATTTTTTCTCCATCATTGATTACGATGCATGGAAGGCCAACCCTTCCCGCTGCCTTTATTTCCTTAAATTCAGGTCTTTCATCTCTTAATTTTAAAAACCTTTTTAAATTTATCATATTATCCGTAATATCAAGATAAATAAATTCTATCCCGATTTCCGAAAGAAACTCTTTCGCAGGTTCACAATCCGGTCAATGCCTATTCCCAAATACAAGAACTTTTTTCATTATGCTCCTCCTCTGTTTTTATTTTACCTTATACTAATAAATATAATTGCTTCTTTATGGCTTGTACCTTTCAGGTATTTGTAATATTGCTTGTCAGATAGTCTTTTTATTATAATACAATATCAAAATTATATTGTAAATTGCAAAAAATATAATATATAATTTATGTTAAGACTGTGGTAAGTATAAATCATGATTAGGTCAGGCACTATTAGGTCGGTTCAGGAGAAATCAATATGAAAATAGGAATCAATTTAACATATATAGGTAAAGACATTAATGATGGCATAAGTAATCATGCAAAAGACATAATAGATGGTTTGAACAAAATTGGAAAATCAAAAGATTTTATACTTATAACTGATAAACGTTTTTATGAAAATGCAAGGATACACTTTCCGCAGTTTGAAGTAATAGAGGCAGAAAAATCAAAACTCATAGAAATTTTAACCAAAATATCGAACCGCTTTAGTATTTTGCAGCGTTGTTATATTGCATTGATTGGTTTAAATAAGACAATAAAAAAACACAAGATAGATGTAATTCTTCATACCTTCAATGACAAAAAAACGAGACTTGTAAAAGGCATTCCTAATATTATAGTAATTCATGACTTGTATTTTAAAAATTTCAGTCATATGATCAACCCCCTTTTTTACTATATCACAAAGTATTCCCATAACCAATTTGTCCAAAAATCAGATGCGATTGTTGTGATTTCTGGATTTGTAAAAAAGGACCTGCTTTCCTATTACAAGTTTGTTGACGAAAGCAAAATACATGTTATACCAAATGCTGTCAGTATTAATGAAAATAAAAATGATGGCAACAATAGACTGCCCTGTGAAAAACCATATATTTTATGTGTTAATAATCATCAATTTCATAAGAATGGAATCACACTATTAAAAGCTTTCGACATTATAAAAAATGAAATACCCCATAACCTGATTTTTTTAGGGAAAATAAGATACGAAGCGCCAAACTTGCTGGAATATATAAAAGAGCACAATTTATCAAGCAGGGTATATTTAATTGATTCCCTTTCTGAAACCGACAAAAATAACTTATACAGAAATGCGGATTTATTTGTTTCTCCTTCTCTTCATGAGGGATTCGGGCGAACGCCTATTGAGGCAAGCATGTTTAAAATTCCGGTAATTACTTCAAGAGAAACAAGCCTGGCTGAAGCTACAATGGAACTTGTTAATTATTACGAACCGGCCAGGGATGCCCGGGCTTTGGCAGAGGCCATAATAAAAGTACTTAAAAATTCTCCCTCGGAAGAAGAATTAAGAAGGATAAAAAGTATTTACGAGAATAAATACAAGGCAGAATTAATTGCACAGAAATATTATGATTTGTGTGTAAGCTTCATTGGAAAAAATAGACGGGAGCAGCTAATATGAAAATCATTATAGATTTATCCTATATATTCAGACTGGATTCAGGAGGGAAAACACAGTTTTCTTTTATTTTACTCAAAGGTATTTCAAAAATAGACACCAATAATGACTATACCATAATTTGCAACGATAGCTTAGCTGGTTTAATTAAGAGTACTTTTCCTGCATTTAAGACTATTGTTATAAAGGATTATTACAAATTCAGATATAACAAGATTTTATACATTTTTATGGATTCATTGTATAAAACTTTTATAATCCCCCATATAATAAAAAAGCAGAATCCTGACCTTGTTTTCTTTCCCCACGATTGTGTGTGCCTTCTCAATATGTACAAGAAAATCAAGACAGTTATGCTTCCCCATGATATTCAGCCTATATCAAATCCGATGAGAATACCCTTTATGCTGAGATATTATTATAAAATTTACTATCCGCAAGATTTTAAATATATGGATAAAATAATTGCAATTTCTGATGCTGACAAAAATGAGATGGAAACCTTCTTCCCCCGGTATATCAATAAATTCAGGAAAATTTACAATCCCATAGATACAGATGCGTATGAAGAATTTACATATAATTCCGCAAAACAAAATACAATTGTGGCCGTTAATTATGCAGGACCCCACAAAAACTGCCTCACTCTTGTCAAAGCATTTCACTCAATAATCAAAAAAACAGAATGTAATCTTATCCTGATAGGAAATCCTGACAAAAATATTATTGACTATATTGAAACTCATGGTTTAGAGAACAGGATAACAGTTACCGGTTATATCGATGATTATGCGAAAAACAATTACTTGGCAAATTGCCGGCTTTATGTTAATCCGACATTATTTGAAGGATTTGGAATGACCGCTGTGGAAGCCATAATGTTAGGAGCCCCCTGCCTGCTTTCAGATTTACCCGTCAACAGGGAGGTAACTTTGGGGCATGCTGATTTTTATTATCCTCCTGAAGATGCGGATGTATTGGCAGAAAAAATACTTGAATCGCTGGCAAAAGTACACACTGATGAGGAATTAATCATGAGAGCAAAAATTATTACTGAAAACTATAATTATATAAAAGCAGGTAAGGAATATATAAAACTTTTTGAAAGCTTATAGAATAGATAGTATCTTAAGCAAATGTGCCATATATCCTCATATATTTTTTTGTCGCTTTGTTTATCAATATTATCATTGGCAAAGGCTTTATACCTGTCGCTGATTTTTATTAAGTCTGTGCATTTTTTTATGTTCCTGGAATGCATAAAAGAACCTTGCCTATTGCTCCTTCTATCTAAAATTCTTCAATTAAAACAATCATCATAATTTTATATTAATATATCTCTTCAACTTTTACCTTATATGTTTTACTGTTTATTTTAATATTGTAATGTTTAATATTCCGCTTAATATTGTTATTTAGAAATTCTTTTAAAGACTGAATTTTATCTTCCAATTGCTTATATAATTTATGAGCTTCCTTAAGGCCTATTCTTTCAAACACTATAATATCTCCGGGCTTAGCTTGTGCAACTTTAGGTAAATCCACACTTATAACATTGCCAATCTTTGTATAACCACCGGTGGTCTGCCTGTCTGCCATCATGATTATAGGGTTGCCATTGCTTGGAACTTGAATTGCTCCCATGGCAATGCCGTCAGATATAATATCTGCACCATTCTTATGTTCAATCAAAGGTCCATTAAGTGTATACCCCATTCTGTCACTCTTGTTGGTAACAGTGTATTCATTGGAAAACAGTGTCTCAATCCCCCGGTTTGTAAATGCATCATCCTGAGGACCCAAAACGACCCTTAGCCTGATTTTGCCGCTATCATAGGTATAAAAATTATCTGTTTTTCTTCCCAGCATTTTTGATGCCGGTATATGAGGATTCCCTATACTTAAAATGTCGCCTGCTTTTAAGGGTCTTCCTTCATACCCTCCGATTTTTGCCTTAAGAAAAGTAGATCTGCTTCCCATGACAACCGGAACATCAATACCTCCCGCAAAAGCAAGGTAGGCCCTACACCCTTTTTTATTTCCTTTAAACGATAATATTTCTCCCTTTTTTACTTCAAGAGCTTGATACATCCTAACAGGCATGTCATTGATATGAGGCTGCAAATCACCTCCGGTTATGGCTATAACTTCATTGTCCATAAATTCTATTTTAGGGCCGATGAGTGTAATTTCCAGCAAAGCATCATCTTCATCATTACCTGCAATAATATTAGCCAACCTGGCAGCAACATGGTCCATTGCTCCGGATACTGACACACCGTATTGCTGATAGCCGTATCTTCCTAAATCCTGGACTGTTGTCAACAGACCCGGACTGATTATTTTAATTTGTCCCACACTTAAGCACCCCCATTTTGGGAAAGCTTAGATTTAATATTTATATATTCTTCTTCATCAATACTCTTAAATACAATATAGTTTCCCGGTTTTACCAATATGGGATTTTCTCTTTCAGGGTTAAATAGTTCAATTGGGGTACGGCCGATCAACTGCCATCCCCCCGGACTTTCTAGCGGGTAAATTCCTGTTTGTTCGCCTGCTATGCCGACAGAGCCTGCAGGAATTTTTGTTCTTGGTGTATCAAGTCTCGGACATGCAATCCTTTTATCCATCCCGCCCAGATAGGGAAAGCCGGGGGTAAATCCGAGCATATAAATTAAGTATTTCGTTGAAGTGTGTATTTCAATAACCTCCTGGACCGTTAGGCTGTTGTGTTTAGCCACATTTTCTATATCAGGTCCGTACCGGCCACCATATAAAACAGGTATTTCTATTGTTTCAGGTGGTGGAAGTTCAAAAACATTAATATGCTCTTCAATTTCTGTTAAAATGCTTACTAATTCTTCATACTCAATTAATAGTGGATTGTAATGAATCATTAAAGACCTGTAGCCGGGAACTAACTCATCAATTCCGCATATATTTTTGCTTTCAATTAATGCGGTTACTGCCCTGATTTTTTTGTTAAGGTCTTCACTGATTTCATTCCCAAATTCCATGCTTAGAGCCTTATCGCCACATATAAGGTATTTTGCTTTTTGATACATACTGTCACCCGGTTATTAAATGAAATTTCTCATTGGTTCCAGGCTGATACCTTCATTTTCCAATGCCTTTCTGATTTCCTGCACAAATATAAGTGTTTTTGGATTATCACCATGTACGCAAATTGTATCAGCTTGGATACTGATATCTTCGCCTGTAATGGAGGTAACTTTGCCTTCCTTAACCATTCTGACAACTCTTTTTATTGCTATATCCTTATCATGAATTACTGCGCCCTCAATGTTCCTTGATACAAGAAAGCCATCGGTATCATAAGCCCTGTCGGCAAAAACTTCGTTAGCAACCTTAAGGCCGATTTCCTTTCCCGCTTTTACTATTTCACTATTAGCAAGACCTACCAAAATTAAGTCTTTGTCAACCTCATAAACAGCTTCTGCTATTGCTTTAGCCATGATAATATCTTTAGCAGCCATATTGTATAAGGCTCCATGTGGCTTAAGATGTTGCAAGCTAATTCCATGAGCTTTTGCAAATGCCCATAAGGCACCTATCTGATATCTTACATAATTTTTCGTTTCTTCATAGGAAATCTTCATTTCCCTTCTGCCAAAACCGATTAAATCAGGAAATCCCGGATGAACACCTATGGCGGTATCAAGCTTTTTAGCCAAACTCACGGTTTTATCCATAACCATGGCATCACCTGCATGCCATCCGCAGGCAATATTAACTGAAGTAATGTATTTTAATACCTCTTCATCCATCCCTAATTTATAAGCACCAAAGCTTTCACCTAAATCACTGTTTAAATCAATTTTATACATTAATATCCTCCTCGAAGATATAAATCCCGTATCTAAAAACCCCTGGCATCTGCAGCTTCTTTATTTCACCCCATAATACTCCACATACCACTCTGCAAACTTCTTAAGACCTACTTCTAATGAAGTCTCTGGTTTAAAACCTACTGCTTCATACAATAAATCTGTAGAAGCATATGTAGCAGGTACATCCCCAGGTTTCAGAGGTTCAAATATTTTCTCAAATACAACTTCTCTGCCTAATGCATCACTAAAGGCTTTCTCCAATGCATCGATAAACACCATCAGTTTCACAGGCTTGTTGTTTCCAATGTTAAATATTCTGTGGGAAGCTGAATCTTCAGTTTTTTTTGGTGGATTATTAAGCACTCTCACAATCCCCTCTACAATATCATCAATATAAGTAAAATCCCTGTAAAGATCGTTTTCAAAATCACCATTATTAAATATCCTTATAGGTTGGCTGGTGAAATATTTATTAGCAAAATCAAAATAAGCCATATCAGGTCTGCCCATTGGTCCATATACCGTAAAAAACCTTAGCCCTGTGGCCGGCATACCATATATATGGCTGTAGGTATGAGCCATCAGCTCATTTGATTTTTTGGTTGCCGCATACAGCGACACCGGATGGTCTACAAAATCAGATTCCTCAAATGGTATCTTCTTGTTTGATCCATATACAGAGCTTGATGATGCATATACCAGATGTTCAACAGAACCTGCAGCCAACCTGCAAACTTCCAATATATTAAAGAAACCAATAATATTACTTTGAATGTATGCATCAGGATTTTCCATGGAATATCTTACACCGGCTTGAGCTGCCATATTGACAACTATTTGAGGCTTGTACTGTTTAAATACGTTCATCACCATGGATTTATCAGAAATATCACCTTTAATAAAGGTAAACTTTTCAAATGGCTTAAGTTTTTCTAAACGAGCTTCCTTTAACTTAACATCATAATAATTATTTAAATTATCGATACCTATAACCTTGCAGCCCATCTTTAGCAATCTCAAGGCTAGATAGAATCCGATAAATCCTGCTGTTCCGGTAACCAGGTATGTTTTATTTATATCCAGGTCTTTATAACTCATTTTTCCTCCTATAAACATCCCTGCCTGACCACTATTCAGTAGCAGCGGCTTCAGCTAATACTATGTGATTATTACCACCCAAATTCACACCTGGTCTACCGATGGAATAATACTCCACACCGGCTTTATGCATTTCTTCAACATCATATATATTTCTTCCGTCATAAACAAGAGGTGTCTTCATAATTTTTTTGTATTCTGCTGGCTTAACAGCTTTAATTTCTCCCCATTCGGTAAAAATGAAGCAAACATTGGCACCATTTAATGCATCCTCAGGACGTTTAACATATACTATACTTCCATTTCCAATCTTTCCTTCAGGATACTTCTTCTTAAAATTATCAGTTCCAACAGGATCATAAGCATAGATATCTGCCCCTTGTTCCAATAACAAAGGAACATTATCAAGTGAAGGGCTTTCCCTTAAATCATCAGTTCCGGGTTTATAGGTAAGTCCTAACACTGCTACCTTCAATCCGCCAAATGTAATTAGCCGCCTGCATGCTTTCTTATATAATATGGTCTTTTGGTCTTTGTTCACATCAATTGCAGCCTTAACAGTCCTCAGTTCGTAACCATGCTGTTTAGCAAGATATACTAACGCCTTTGTATCCTTTGGAAAACATGATCCTCCGTAACCAACACCTGCATTTAAAAACTTGCTGCCAATACGCTCATCAAAACTCATACCCTTTGCCACATCCTGTACATTTGCACCAACCAATTCGCACAGGTTAGCAATATCATTCATATATGATATTTTAAGAGCTAAGAAATCATTCGAAGCATACTTAATCATTTCGGCAGACCGCCTGCTTACTGATACTATAGGCAGATTAAACGGTTCGTAAATTTTCATCAATATTTCCTCAGCCCATTTGCTTTCAGTACCGATAATAATCCTTGCTGCATAAAGGGTATCGTGAACTGCGGAACCTTGTGCCAAAAACTCAGGATTAGAAGCAACTTCAACCCTTACATCTTTAACTAAAAAGTCTTTGATGAATTGCTCGACCTTATCATTAGTTCCAACCGGAACGGTTGATTTTACAACAACAAGACAGTCCTTATCTATAGACTCGGCTATCTGCCTCGCCACTGTTGCTATGTATGATAAATTAGCAGAACCATCCGGCTGCTCGGGAGTGCCTACCCCTATAAATATTGCATCCGCATCCTTATAAGCTGATTTATAATCACTTGTATAATTTATTCTCCCTGCAGCATAGTTTTTCTGCATGAGTTCTTCCAAACCTGCTTCATAAATTGGAGAAATTCCTTGTTTCAATAAATTAATTTTATTTTCATCAATATCTACGCAGGTAACCTGATGACCAACTTCAGCAAAGCATACCCCTGCAACTAAACCAACATACCCGGTTCCTGCTACAGATATTTTAAACAATCCACTCATCTCTCATATTCCTTTCTTTCTCAACATTATTAAATTAAATACACATAATACTCGTTATTTATTATTGAATAATCTTTACATCCATCATTTATTTCAATTATATATATAATTTCAATATGAAACAACAATAATTGAATATTGATTTTATTCTTATTAAATACTCTATTTTAATTGAATCTAGAAATTACATTACAATTTATAATATGAATGTAAATTGTATATCGATTGTATTGTTAGAAGTTTAAAAGTGCATTGTCCGATAATGAACAATACATACTGACCAAATGGCAATATAATATTGATGATACTATATTAAAAAATGCATTAAATGAAATTAATTCCTATACGTTGTTTTTCACTGTTTCCAGAATGCAAAAGACGAAACTAAAAAATATTCTTCATATCAAATTATATATGAAACAATATGTTGTCTATTTTTGTGATTGTATGATATTTCTCTACCAATTCATTTCAGATAAAGTATCAAGCTTCTTGCAAATGCTCGAATAACGAAACATTACAACTATATAATGATTGATTAGTTATTTATTTGTAAACATTTTGATAAGTATGTTTCTCAATGAATGATTAATTAAAACTGCCACTACTAAATAGAGTATTAATGAGAATAATGACAAAATAAAACCAAGAAAAACAAATGTTATATAAGAGCTGCAAAATGCAGCAAGTTCTGTTCTAAATATCCGCTCCGCTAAAACAATTATACCAAAAATCAAGTAGTTTGAAAAAAGTTTCAAATAGGTCTTTCTAGGAGACCGATTTAATATTTTTCGATTTGCATATATAATAATATCATTTGCACGATACAATAAAGCAACGATAGTCCCAATTAGTACTCCGTATATCCCAATAACATTGACCAAAACAATGCTAACTATTAGATTAATTGCCGCCTCCAAAACACTACGGAGTTGGGTTAATCTCGCATGTCCTGCGATTGTAATCAAACGGGCCGATGTTGCCCGTCCGCAAGACAGCAGTTGGATGATAACAAACAATATTGGAAGTTTATAATCCACATATTCTATATCAGTAATTCCAGCTGTATATATTTTAATAAAAGGACAAATTAGAATATATGCCACAGAAAAAAGTGCGAATACTATCGCAATATACAGACTGTCGTATGCATCATGTATTGTTTCGTATTTTCCGTCATTTTTGACATAACTATGACCCAATATAAAGTTCAGTCCGTTATTTACAGAGTTGATGAGAGAATTTAATGCAACAAAAACCATATTATACACTGAATAAACACTGGTAATCATCAAGTTACAGAAAGTTGAAAGGACAAAAGCATCTGTACTAGAAAACACCGTACTGGAAAATTCATGGATCATGAATGCGGATCTTTGGGATAGTACAGACATGTCCGGATTTTTGTGTTGCTTTAGCCACGGATATTTTAACTTCGTTACAAAAGTAAACATCAGTATTTGAGCACAATGCACTATGCAATAAACAGCCTGTAAAATTACAATATTGAAACCATTGTACATTAAAAGAATCTTTGCTAATGAAGATAATACATAGATTAAAAGTGAAATACTTGACACAATGTAGTTTTCGCCATTTGCAAGCAATACTTGTTTATATGCAGCAACATAAAAAAAAGTCATAGCTCCAGACAAACCTTGAAAACCGATTACTAACGCAATTTGCCAATATGGCAGTTCCGTTCTTAAAAAGAGCGGGTAGATTACGGAGATCAAAACAACGCAAACCGCATATATAAGCGTAACTTTTCTATAATTAATAAGCTTTCTATGTCCTTGTCTGTTTTTACGGTGTTGTCCAGGTATTCTTTCAAAAATACCGTGAAGATTATGAGCATTGCCCCCAAAACTCCTGAAATTGCTGTATTCATCATTATATTTGGTTTAAACGGATCAAGGGGAACCCTTGCATAGTCTACAACCGATACATTGTCCGTCTTAGTTATTCTTTCAATTTCTGCCGAAAACTCTACAACTAAGGTATCTGCTATGTCTCTTGCCAGTGCCGGATTTGTGTGCTGGACTGCAACCTTGAGTATTTGTGTATCCTTAACCGGTGATACGGTAATGTCACCTTTGTTAAGCTTGTCAATATTTAAAGCCTTTGCCGTGTTTTCTATCACTGTATTCGATTTAGCCATTTCCGCATATGTATAGATAAGGCTCTTGCTTAAGTCAACGTCCGTCTTGCTGATTTGTTCCTTGGCATCCTTGTCCTGGAGTATTATGAGGGTTGTTGAAGCTTCATAAACCGGATCGATGAAATAAATGCTTACGAAAGCTCCAATTAAAGCAAATAAAATGGGTATGAGTATTATTAGTGCGAAGTGTTTTCTTATTATTTGAAATATTTCTCTCAGGTCAATTTCATCAAATTGTTCATCGTTCATTTTACTTGTATGATGTATTTAAAAATAAATACACCCTTCCTCTCCTCCTTTGATTAAATAACCCTCATAAATCTTGCAATTCAATAGAGGGTTCGAAAATTTAAAAAAGTAATTTTATTTACATCTTTATATAGTATTTATGACAATAAACTAACATTCAAGTCTATATATGTCAAGAAAAACAGAAACTTGTCGAACGCATGAATATGCACTTTTTTACCGGTATTATTCATTCCATGAGTGCTTGTTAAGATTCTTTTTTGCAAAATTCCATGAATCTTTGCACATATCTTCTAAATTGTATTTAGCTTTAAAGCCCAGTTCCCTTTCTGCTCTACCGGTATCGGCATATACTATGGCCACATCACCGGCACGCCTTGGAGCAAACTTATAATTAATTTTTATTCTATTTGCCTTTTCAAATGCATCTATCACCTGGAGGACGCTGTACCCTCTTCCTGTTCCAAGATTGTATACATATAAACCTTTTTTATTAACAATCTTTTTGTAAGCTAAAACGTGTCCTTCAGCCAGGTCTTCAACATGGATATAGTCTCTCACTCCCGTACCGTCTATTGTGTCGTAATCATTTCCAAAAACATTCAGGACCGGCAGCTCTCCGCCTGCTACCTTGCAGATAAAGGGCATGAGGTTGTTAGGTATACCGTTTGGATTTTCTCCTATCAAGCCGCTTTTGTGGGCTCCTATGGGATTAAAATACCTCAAAAGAACTATGCCCCATTCTTTGTCTGAGTTTGATAAGTCTTTCAGCATATCTTCTATAACTAACTTTGTCCTGCCGTAAGGGTTGGTCACCCCTCTTGGAGATTTCTCATCAAGGGGCATGGTCTGGGTAGTTCCGTACACTGTGGCTGACGAGCTGAAAATTATTTTCTTGCAGGAATATTTTTGCATGGTCATAAGCAGGTTGATTGTGCCTGCTATGTTGTTATGAAAGTATTTAAGGGGTTCCTCAACGGATTCGCCTACGGCCTTAAGACCTGCAAAGTGGATAACGCAGTGGATTTGATTTTCTTTGAAAATTTTATCAAGTGAATCTATATCCAGCATGTCTGCCTTGTAAAACTTTGGCCTTACGCCTGTAATTTTTTCAATATTGTCCAAAACCTCCAATTTTGAATTATACAGGTTGTCAAAGATGACTATGTCGTTCCCTTGTTCAATTAGCTTTACTGCCGTATGTGAACCGATGTATCCGGTTCCTCCGGTTATAAGAATCATACAATATCATCCCTTCTTAAATCTTTCTTTCACAAGCTTTATAGCCCATTCTGTTTCTTCTGTTTTAAATGCGTAAATTAATATTAAGTATATTAAAGCTCCTGTACCAATCGATATTAATAAGCACATAATCTCAGGCAAGGTGCCGCTTCCAATTTTAAGAAAAAGGGTTGAGCATAAGAAAAGTACGACAATTCCCATAATTAGGGATGCGGTTAAAGATTTTAAACCGCATTTTAAGGATTTCATAAATCCAAAGGAACCAAGCTTCTTTTTCAAACTATAAATTAAGAGTATTGATTTAAGGGTCGAGGATATGGAGGTTGCCAATGCCAGTCCTCTATGTGCCATAGGTTTAATCAGCAGCAGGTTAAAGGAAATATTAATTACCAACGAAACAATTCCATATATTACCGGTGTCCTGGTATCCTGAAGGGAATAATAAATATTGCTTAATAAGATACCCAGGGAACCGCCTACCAGGCCTATAGCCGTAAAAATTAAAGCACTTGCCGTCATATAAGTTGCAGCAGCGTCAAACTTACCTCTTTCAAATGCCAGTTTTACGATTGGATTTACCAGAATAATCATTCCTAATGTAGCGGGTATCGTTATTAGAAGAATAATATTTATCCCGTTTATAGTAACTTTTTTTAATCCTTCATATGATTCCTTGTTTGCTTCTTCTGAAAGCATGGGATACATAACTGTTGCAATAGCTGCAATAAACAGTTCCTTTACTATGCCGACCAATCGATTTGCATATGTCAAGGATGAAATACTGCCTGCCATTAAGGTTGAAGCTAAGGCTTTATTAATGATAACATATAAATCATCCAGGCCTGCGCTGAAGATAATGGGAAGAATAAGATATAATATTTTTTTTAAATATTTGTCCTTTAAATTAAATAAAAACTGATACTTGAACTCAGTTTTCCTGATCTCTCTTATTTGAAGGAGAACTTGTGACAGTATTGCCAATACGGAAGTTACCATCAGGCCTTTTATACCGAAAAAGCCTGACAGGAAAAGCAGAAAGAAAATATATGTAATGTTAAAAGGAAACCCGGCTAATGCAGACTCGGAAAACATAAGTTCCGATTGAAGATATCCCCTGAAAACTCCCTGGGTCCCGGCGAGAAAAACAGTGGGAAGTCCTATTCTCATCAATGCAACGGTTAACTTGAACTGTTCTCCGTCGAAGCCCGGGGCTATTATTCTTATGATAGCCGGTGATGAAATCCACGCCAGTGAAATTATAATAAGAGATATTAAGGACACTGTATTCAGCAGGTTGTTTGTATGAGAAATTTTCCCGTTCTTTCCTTCTCTTGACTCCACTTCGGAAAGGACCGGTATCATGGTGGTGTTTATTGATTTGGTAATGACTGTTGTAAATAAGGATACGGCAGAAAGCGCGATAAAAAAGGTATCTGTTTCCGAACCTGATCCAAATTTTGCTCCTATAAGGATTTCTCTTAAAAAGCCCAGGAGCTTGCTCAAAGAAGAAAATAATATGATAAAAGCGACAGATTTGGCTGCTTTTGTTGATTTAGACATGTTTGCTCCTTCTATTTCATGGTGTCTTTCGCCATCTTTCATGGTGCCGGGCACCTGTTACAGGAGCCTGGCACCGACTATTATACATTATCTACTTTTGTGATTCCCATTTCTTCATAGGCTTTCAAATTTAATTCATTTAATAGTTCTTTCAGTTCTTTTTCTTTAACCAAGCCTTTGGAAGAGTCTTTCAAAAGAATTGTTTTTATTGTGTTAAAGATGATTATTATATCCAATAACAGCGAATAGTTCTTTATATACATTAAGTCATATTTTGCTTTTGTTTTCGGGTCTGTGGAGTAGTTGCCGAGTATCTGGGCCAATCCCGTTATACCGGCTTTTACATAAACCCTGTACTTGAAGCCGTCGATTTCTTCATTGAATTGGTCTGCAAAATAAGGTCTTTCAGGCCTTGGACCCACTAAGCTCATGTCACCCTTCAATACATTCAACAATTGGGGTAGCTCGTCTATTCTTGATGCCCTTAAAAACCTTCCCAGGGGTGTTATTCGTGTATCATTGTCCGCCGCCAACACGGGACCGGTGTGCTTTTCTGCATTTTCAACCATGGTGCGGAATTTATACAGGTTAAATATTTTATTGTTTTCAGTTACCCTTTCCTGCTTATAAAACACCCTTCCTCCGTCATAGAGTTTTATTAATACTGAAACAATTAACAATAAAGGTGATGTAATAATTAGTCCCAGGGAAGATATCACAATATCCATAGTCCTTTTAAAAAATCTTTGCTCATAAGTAAGGCCTAAATCTTCCAGCTTAAAAACAAGCATATCATCAACCTGGCTCACCTTAAAATCCACCATGGAAATTTCGTATAAGCCGGGGACTAAATATATGTCTTTTCCCTTTTCGGAGCAGTATTTTATGATATTCAACTTGTCCGTACCGGTGATGCCATCACCCACATAAACCTTATCTACGGCATCTATAAGACCATAGATCCTTTCATTTATGTCATGACAAATATATCTGATTTTATCGTAATTGTTTTTGTCCAACAAAATTTTTTTCGCTATATGTTCTCCTTCGTCCATCGAAGCAACGGCAATTAGTACATCTTTTCCCATCCTTTTGGATACGAAATACTTATAGATTATCTGCTTTGTTGTAAATATAAGGAAAAACTGAACAACCGAGCCTATCATGAACACGGTTCTCGGAAAGGCAAATCCTCTTATGAAGAAGGCGATGGCGGCGGTGGTTATGTTTATTAAGAGCAAAGGAATAAAGACAGCTACTGCATTTTCGAATATGGATTTTTTAAAGGTTGACAGGATATCATAAATATAAAATATGATTATCGAAGCAATTATAATAAAGGGTATGCTGTCGTAAAATGGCTGCAGATTAAAAATGTCGGGATTCATGTTATATCTTAACATGAATGCCAAGTAGTAACCTAACACTACATAGGAGACATAGAGTATCTCTTCCAATATTTTAAACACCAAACCGTCACTCTTTATTTCTCTATTATTCATTGCGTTCATCCTTTTTGTACTGAAGTGCCTCTTCAGCGGTGCCGGGCATCCGCAAAATAGCACTAATTTTGTAACTTGCAATATTATAACATGTAATGAGCCATTTGGAAACACAAAAAAAGGCAACCCTGATGCCAATAAGGGTTGGCCTGATTTACTCTTCAGGCAGTTTTAACAAGTTTCCGAACATTAGGTCCATTTCTTCAAGCCAGTTTGAATTCATGCCTCCCGATGGTGTAAATGTTAATTCTCCAAAAATTATCTTCCCGTCTAAATCAAATAAATCCACCCGGGCAAAAGGAAAGGGGTTGGCAAGGATTTCAGCATAGCTGATCATCTTGTCTATTCCTTCAGGTTTTGGTAAATAGAAATCCTCAGGAGCCTTCTTGCTGTCTTTATTTATTCGTGCAAAATTCCAGTCCCTGTCATAGTAGTAGAACTTAGGCCGGCCTGTTTCTCTTTCGACACAAATCATACCGTACTTTACCTGGCCGTTAAAACAATAAAATTTATAATCTTCAGGCAGGGGGCTGGTTTTTGATTCCAAGAGTTTTTCGCACACTATTCTTGGTTTGATATACTTATACTGCATCTCTGCATTGTTGAGGTACTGTTTGGCCCTTCCCCACTTTTTCAATGTCTTGACGGCATTATCTATATCAAAATTCTTTTTATCGTGGCAAAACATGTTAAGTCCGCAGCCGTTGTTCCATTTCAAAACAAATTTATCCGGCAGTTCCTCCCAATTTATGTCTTCCACACAGTCATAAACCCCGTACAATTCATTGAGGATTTCGCTTAATCCGCATGAGGAGACATATTCTCTTACCGCATATTTGTCAGCGCACATGGATATCAAGGGGTTTTTATAATATGTGTTTAATTTTAACCATGATATCTTCTCGTCAAATGTTTTGGGATTTTTTAAATTAATGGGCTTCCCTTTTGAAATCCGAAAGGTGACTATTGTATTCAGTTTTGGAGAAATTATGGTCAAAAATCTTCTGAACCGGGTGTACAAAATAAAAATTATGGGGTTCTTTTTAAGTAATTGTATCATACCTAATCCTCTACTCATAGTTTAAGCATGTTTCCCAGCATTAGGTCCATTTCTTCAATCATGCTTGAATTTATGCCTCCAAAGGGAGTAAAAGTCAATTCTCCGAAAATTATTTTTCCTTCTACATTGTATAAATCCACACGGACAAAGGAAAAGGGTTTGGAAAGGGTGTCGGCATATTGAAGCATCTTGTCCAGTCCTTGGGGTTTTGGTATATGGAAATCCGAAGGAATATTCCTATGCTCCTTATGCATTCGAACAAGATTCCACTCCCTGTCACAGTAGTAGAACTTAGTGTTGCCTGTTTCCCTTTCTGTGCAAACCATGCAGTATTCCGCCCGGCCATTGAAACATAAAAACTTGTAGTCTTCGGGAAGCAAGCTGTTTTTTGCCTCAATAAACTTTTCACACACAATCTTGGGCGGGATTTGCTTGTAATGCATCTCTGCATTGCCCAGATACTTTTTAGCTTTCTCCCACTTTTTCAATGTTTTAACCGCATTTTCAATATCAAAGGTCTTTTTATCATAGCAAAAAATATTAAGCCCGCAGCCGTTATTCCATTTCAAAACAAATTTGTCAGGCAGGTCCTCCCAATTTATATCTTCCACCCGGTCATATACCCCGTACAAATCATTGAGGGTCTCCCCCAATCCGCAGAATGAAACGTACTCCCTGACTGCATATTTATCGGAATACTTTGATATCAAGGGGTCTTTATTGTATGTATTCAATTTTAACCATGAAATCTTTTCATCCAAGGTTTTAGGGTTTTTTAAGTCGATTGCTTTCCCTTTAGAAATCCGAAATGTTACTATAGTGTTTAATTTTGGAGAAATTATGGTCAAAAGTCTCCTGAAATGAGTATAAAACATCATAACTAAGGGATACTTTTTTAATGACTGCATGGTACTTGGCTCCTTTAATATAAGAAAGTATTAATTAATGTGTGATACAGGTTTTTATGGTCTAATGCAAATTTATCGGTTGATAATGTTAGCCTGTAGCTTTCAGCCTTTTCATTCCATTGATGCTTATTATCAAGCTGCTCGTTTATAACTTTGGCAAGATCATCAGCATCCTCACTTTTAAATGTTGCCCCTAAGTGATTATCCTTTATCAGGCTTCCAAGGCTGCCGTGATTTGGTCCTATGATGGTTTTTTTTGCCATACTCCTTCTGCCAGGGGACCGCTGGCTCCAGTAAATGTTTTTCTGTATGGTAAAACAATAATATCGGCTGCATTTATGCACATGTAGAATTCTTCATCCGAAAGGTACCTCATCAGCATTTTTACCTTATCTTTATATGGCCCTATGTTTTCTTTGATATAATTCTTGTTAAAGTCCAGTTCTCTGCCTGCAATCAGGAGGAAAAAGGGTTTATTTACTTTTTTCAGGGCATTTAGCAGTATATCGATTCCTTTATCATATCTTGTACCGCCTATTGCCAGCAAAACCGGAGCATGGTCGCTTAACCCGAGTGTTTTTCTCGCATATTCCCTTGTGATGTTTTCAAAGTAAAAACAATGAGGGTTTTCAATTTTTTTGACATTTTTTATTGCAATGCCCTGTAACTGGTTTAATAAAGCATCTGTATGGACTATACCCATGTCAATTTTGCCAAATATTGTTTTTATGCTGATATCCCTGATAAAGCTTTTCTTTATTATGTGAAATGTTATGATAGTATTGTAACTTTTAAATTTTGACAAACCCATTCCAAAATACCTGTAGAATACATCCCCGTAGAGGAAGTGTATTGCATCAGGCTTTTCTGATTCTGCAATTTCTTTTATCTCATTAATCCAGCGGCAATACTGAATAAAATTCCTGGATCTGAAATTCGAGTTTCTAACTATAATCTGTTTTATGTTTAAATTCTCGATTTTTTCCGGAACACACAAAACACATTCGTAATCGGAGTTTTTAATAAGGGTCTTAAAATAAGGAGCATGATGTCCCCTTATTGATGTATCGACAAATAATATCTTCATATATAGTCCTTTCGTTTATAAACCGATACTTTCTTTGGCAATTTGATAATATGAGAATTTCTTCATGCCTTCTTTGCCGGCTATACCTTTTATTTTTTGGTATAATTCCTTGTCATTTGCAACCAGCTCAATTTTTTCCTTTATTTCTTCCACTGAGTCCTTATATAAAAACATGCAGGAACCTCCCACATCTACATGGGTGGTACCTTCCAAACATTTAAATATGCATGGTATGCCGGTTCCAACCGCCTGCTCCCAAAGAACCGAATGCCTGCCGGGAAAAACCGCCAAATCGGCTGCCGCAAAATACTTGTAACAGTCGTCTGAATTAAGCCAGCCTATATATTGAATTCTTCCTCCATCAGATAATCTGTCGATTTCTTCTTTTAATTCATTGATGACAGAGCCAAATACTATAAGCTTAACTTTGTCATTGTCGATTTTTTTTACTGCTTCCATAAGAAGCAGGGTTTGCTTTTTGAAATTATCTATTTTCCCGCCGGTAACAATTAAAAAATCATCTTCCCTGATATTGTGCTTTTCTCTTATTTCTTTCCTGACATTTGGATCCTTGGCTTCTTCAACTTTTTCGTCATCGGCACCCATAAGCAGTAAATTTACCTTTTCATCGGGCACTTTGTACATTTTTTTTAAGAAATCTACCCTGGCCGGAAGGACCCCGTAAAATTTTGTTGTATAGGGCTCTATTTGTTGGGCGCAATGCTTCCAGATTATTTTGTGGAGAATGTTTTTGGATAAAATGTTTCTCGCGCTGTTGGAGAAATCCGCATGGTTGTCAACATATATTTTTGTATCAGGATTTTGTTTTGCATATTTAACTACTTCTTTTATATCCAGGAACTGGCAGTTATGAATGAAAATAATATCAGGCTTGGATTTGGAAAGTGCTTCGTATAAGCCTTCGAATATTCGCAATCTTTTGCTGAATAAGCTCTTCTTGAATTTAAGTCTTGTAACGGGGATTCCATATTCATTAATATAGGTTCCAGCTTTTTTCAGGTAGCATGGATTGCCATCCTTATCGAATGAAACAAGGGATGCAATAATTTCTACATCTAACCCCATTTTTTTATGAAACTTGGGAAGCATGTTTTCCTGGTATGAAAAATTATCAATATAAAAATTGCCTAAACACAAATGCAGTATTTTCAATGATTTATCTCCCGCCAAAAATTATTTCTATTTAATAAACTTGTCTTCCAGACATAGAAGTTTTTCTTTTTTAATATCATATGTAAAGAGATTCCGGGCTCTTTCCTTAGCTTTAAATGACAATGTCTCCCGTAGTTTTTCGTCATTGTATATTTTTTCTATCGCTTGTACAATTTTATCAACCTCATTAGCTTCAATCAGGATTCCCGTATCTCCCACAACTTCAGGAGCAGCCGTAATATTAGTTGAAATTACGGGACATCCGCATGCCATGGCTTCTGCAATTGCCAGGCCAAATTGTTCATGATATGTGGGCTGCAAATAGCAATAAGCATTTTGCAAGTATTTAATTTTATCCTCTTCACTGATTGAACCAATTAAGTATACATTTGATTCCAGGCCCTTTGACTTAATAAGGTTAAATAAATCATCATACCCGTTATCTTTATGCCCGGCTATAACCAGTTTAATATGGGGATATTTCTCCTTGAGACAATTTATGGCCTCAATACATTCAACAATGCATTTTCTTTTTATATTATCCTTTTCCAAGGCCGAAACAATAAGAAAATATTTTGTATTATCCTTAAATTCCTCTTGTTTTTTAAAGTATTCATCAGAGACACAGTGATAAATGACTGAGGTCTTATCATCATATTTGCTGCCCATCAGCTCAAGAATTTCCTTTTTGTTGTATTCGGATACTGCAACTATATGGTCACAAAGCATTAAGGTCAGTCTTATTAATAAACGTTTAAAAATATTTCTTGAATTATAGCCGTATATGGTTTTCATTTTTGATACACAAGTACCGCCGGCTATAACTATGGATTTTTTATTATGAAGTTTTGCAACAAGGACGGACGGTAAACTTCTTTGTCCCCACCAGCTGATGTACAGGTCTGAATTATGGTTGATTTTTAGTATTGAAGTGTTAGCATTGACATTATACTTGGATTTTAATATGTTGATTTCATCAACATACCACCTTCTGAAGTATATGCTTCTGTCATCTCTTAACATAGAAAAATAGTTTACGGACTTCATAATATCACCATTTCCAGTCATAACGCTGGATATCTGTTTCTACCAGTTCAAGACCAATCTGAACCTCTATCAGCCGCAAGTCGGTTATTGCCCTTATGGCATGTTTTTGTCCCTTTACAATATAGGCAACATCTCCCCGTCTTACATTCCTGACATGACCGTCTATTAAAAGGTCCCCTGTTCCGTCAACGATTGTCCATATTTCATCCCTGATTGCATGAGATTGGTAGCTGATTGATTTTCCGGCTTTAATATATAAGCTCTTTGTTAATGATGATGTGCCGTCTCCGTAAGCCACATAATCAAGAACCTTGTATTCTCCCCATTCTCTTTCTTCATACATGGGGCGCTGGTGAATTTTTTCCACGTAGGGTTTTAAATATGAGCTTTCATGCTTATCTGTTACGAGGATTCCATCGGGGCTTGCAGCAATAACAGCATTATTTATACCCAGTACCGTTATGGGTATGCTTAGTTCATTGATAACATTGGTGTCATGACAAGTATCGGCAAGTATTACATATCCCAGGGTACTGCTTTCCATGACTTCGGTAAGGGTGTTCCAGGTGCCTAAGTCCTTCCATGTGCCAGAATATTCTACCATCCCAATGGACTTTTCTTTTTCAACCACTTCATAATCAAAGCTAATATTGGGTAAATCTGAGTATTTTGCTTTGATTTCCTCGAATGAAGAAAAATCGGCATATTTTTTTGCAATATTTAATATATAATTCAGTTTAAAGGCAAAAACTCCCCCGTTCCACATGGCTCCTTCCTGAATCAGCTTTTGGGCATATTCTTCGGATGGTTTTTCCTGAAATCTTTCAACACTTCCATCTTGGTTGGGAACTATGTAGCCATATTTAGCGGAAGGATATGTGGGTTTAATACCCATCAGGACTATATTTGCAGTTCCCTTGTTTATCAATTCCTCCATTTTTTTAAGGGACTCAAAGTAGCCCGTATCGGCATAGGGGTCAACCGGCATAACTATAACTGCCTCATCTTCATTTAAGCCTTTTTCATAGGCAAGATAAGAGCATGACAGTATAATGGCAGGGAATGTGTCTCTTCTTTCCGGCTCAAGAACAACATCAACCTTGTTTCCTACTTGGCTCTTTATGGAATCTATCTGAGACTTGCCCGTGGCAACAAGAATATTTGATTCGGGGGAAGTTTCTCTTATCTGCCTGTAGACCCTTTGAATCATGGATTCAGGCTGACCCTTTGTATCTTTTAATACTTTAAGAAATTGCTTGGACCTTGTCTCATTTGAAAGGGGCCACAATCTTTTTCCCGACCCGCCTGACAAGAGTATTATGTTCATAAGATTATCTCCTGTTATTTATCTTTATTTTCTTACTGCATTATTCAGGAAATCATCATAGGTTTTCTTCAAGCCTTCTTCTATTTCCGTCTTATATGTCCAGCCGAGCCTGTTTAGCTTTGTAACATCCAGTAATTTTCTTGGGGTTCCATCCGGTTTTGTAGTATCAAATACTATTTTCCCCTTATATCCTACGACCTTTTTTATGAGATCCGCCAAATCCGCTATTGATATTTCCTTACCTATACCGATATTTACAGTTTCATTGCCTGAGTATGTATTCATAAGATATACACATGCATCCGCCAAATCATCTACATACAGGAATTCTCTCAAGACCTTGCCTGTTCCCCAAACAACCATTTCTTCAGCTCCCTTGATTTTTGCTTCATGGAAACGCCTGATTAAGCCGGGTATGACATGTGAATTTTCAGGATGATAGTTATCGTTGGGCCCATACAAATTGGAAGGCATTACACTTATATAAGAGGTACCGTATTGACGGTTTAAATATTCACAGAACTTTAATCCCGATATCTTAGCCAGGGCATAAGCTTCATTTGTCGGCTCCAGAGACCCAGTCAGGAGGCTGGTTTCCGGGATTGGCTGGGGAGCTAACCGGGGATATATGCAGGATGAGCCTAAGAATAAGAGTTTTTTCACCCGGTTATCGAAGGCGCTTTTTATGACATTCATTTCAATCATCATGTTTTCATACATGAAGTCGGCAGGGTATGTGTTATTGGCTACAATACCACCTACTTTAGCTGCTGAAAGGAAAACATAGTCCGGTTTTTCTTCCGAAAAGAATTTTTCCACATCCGCCTGCCTTTTTAAGTCAAGTTCTTTGGATGTTCGGGTAATTATATTGTTATAGCCCTGACTCTTAAGTCTTCTGACAAGGGCAGACCCCACCATCCCCCTGTGGCCTGCAACGTATATTTTCGAATCTTTGCTCATTTGGCTTTTTGTTTCCATTTTGCTTCCCTCTTTTTTATCCTTTCCGGACCGGCTCATTTTCTTAGCTTTGCTTCAAATTCCGCTAACTTTAAATCGTGTTCCATCATTATTCTTACCAAATCTTCAAAGGATGTTTTTCCCGGATTCCATCCCAGCAAGGTTTTGGCCTTTGTTGAATCTCCCAGCAGGTTATTCACATCTGTAGGACTAAAATATCTTTTATCTACTTCAATTAAAACCTTGCCTGTTTTTTTGTCTATGCCCTTTTCATCAAGACCGGAACCTTCCCATATCAAATCTATGCCGGCATATTTAAAGGCTAAATTACAAAAATCCCGTACCGAATGTTGTTGACCGGTTGCAATGACAAAATCCTCCGGCCTGTCATGCTGCAGCATCAACCACATGCATTCAACATAGTCTTTTGCATAGCCCCAGTCTCTTAATGCATTCAAATTTCCCATGTAGAGTTTATCCTGCAAACCCTTGGCTATCCTTGATGCTGCCAAGGTTATTTTTCTCGTGACAAAGGTCTCCCCTCTTCTTTCGGATTCATGGTTAAACAAAATTCCGTTTACGGCAAACATACCGTAAGCTTCCCGATAGTTTTTAACTATCCAATAAGCATATAATTTTGCGCATGCATAAGGTGAATATGGGTGAAAAGGAGTTGTTTCTTTTTGGGGTATTTCCTCCGCCTTGCCGAACAATTCAGAGGTAGATGCCTGGTAAATGCGGCATGTTTTTCCCATTTTAAGCTGGTGAACTGCTTCCAGTATTCTAATAATACCAAGAGCATCCACATCAGCCGTGTATTCAGGCATCTCGAAAGAAACCTTGACATGGCTTTGGGCCGCTAAATTATATATTTCATCGGGCTTGATTTCGGATATTATTCTTTGAATGCTTAAGTAATCGCACAAATCTCCGTAGTGTAAATGAAATTTATCTTTGTTTAAAAGGTGTTGAATCCTTTCATATCTTTCGATTGATGACATTCTTACCAAGCCGTGAACGGAATAACCCTTCTCCAATAAGAACTCGGCCAAATATGAGCCGTCCTGGCCCGTTACACCGGTAATCAATGCTTTTTTGTTCATTTCGCACTCCTTTTCATATGGATTATTTTTAAAGAAACTGTTTTACTTTTACTAACAACCTGATAAAAATTATAGGGAGTTTAAACTTTTGATTATTTTCTTTTAAAACGGCATAAATTTCTTTAACTGAAGTTATGTTGCTTTTTATACCGCTTGTAGACCTGCCTCCAATTCTCATCTTAACGATGTATTCTTCAAGATACGATGTGTTTACTTTACCCTTGTGAATTATTCTAAACAGAAGGTCATAGTCTGAAGAAATTTTATAATTTATTTTATACAGACCAAATTTATTATAGGTTTCTTTTGTAATGAATGTTGTGGGGTGGGGGGGATTCCATCCTAATCTGAAATCTCCCCTGTTGGCTTTCCATTTCCGTACAACCTTTTCCGTATTGATTTCATCTACATATAACAAATCGGCATATAAACAATCCGCATTTTCTGAAATCATTTTGTTTACAACCTTTTCTATTACAAATTCATTTGTATAAAAGTCGTCTGAGTTCAGAATTCCCACGATTTGTCCTGTAGAAAGCTTAATGCCCTTGTTCATGGCATCATATATGCCCTTATCCTTCTCTGATACTATTTTGAAGACATAGCCTTTATCTCTGAACAAGGGCTCATAACTTTTTGCTATTTTTACCGTATTGTCCGATGATAAACCATCTATGATTATATATTCTATATTTTCATAGGTCTGCCTGAGAATTGATTCAATTGTATCAGCTATTGTTTTTTCACTGTTATATGACACCGTTATCAGGCTAACGGTTGGTTTTTCTTTTTCCATTTAGCTCCTCTGCTTTTTTTGCCATCCGCTATAATAATGGGAACATTCCTCGCCGCTTCGCATCATACTGAGCACATGCGAGGTTACTTTTGCTTATTATATCATCAAACAAGCAAATTGAAAACATAAAAGTAGTGCCGGGCACCCGTAACGGGTGCCCGGCGCCAACAAAATTTCATTTATGGTATTTAACAATTGCAATTTTTACATCTTAGTAAATTGAATGTTTCCGTTTAATCCTGCTGCATCTTCAAAGGTATTAATTAACTTTTTACCGTATTCCCCTAAATTTTCATAAAGCTTTTCTTCGTGGAGAAGGAAAATCGATATCATTTTACTCTTGGTGCTAAGTATGTCCCAAAGGGCATCCAGATTATTTCCGTAATAATCAGGCAGGTTAAGCATTTCTTTTAAATATTTGTGTGCTTCGGATTTTGAGGTCATTTTGTTACAATCTAAGAATATTTCATCCATATATGCCTCCTAATATAATTGAGTGAAACTTTCATAGTGGTCCTTGGTATAAAATATCAAACCATCGTTTGAATAGACTATCCTCTCTGAACCCCGATAAACGCCTTTGTAGTTAACGTCACACTCATAATATATTCTTCCTTCTTTTTTGGGAAGCAATCCTTCCCTGTTGCCGAATATGTCTCCGCCGATACTCTTATTATCCGATACTTCCCAGAGGTTTCCCTTGTCACTTTCCCAGCCTAATTCTCTTGCTTCGTTTTTAGTTATATAATTAGATGGTAGTTTATTATATCTATGAATGTATTCTGCTACCAGGTATGGATCTGTATATGTGCCGTCTTCGGATAGTGTTGCTTCTGTTTGCTTATCTTGTTGTTCTTGCAGGCCTTGTTCGTCTGTACCTTCATTGTCATTGTTTGCAGGTGATTCTGTATCATTGCTTCCAAAATCAGTTGTGTCTTCAATAATTGGAGGATTATCATCTTTATTTGTGCCATTATTTTGCTGTACACAAGCTGATAATATCACAAGTATTAATAATATCAGAGCCAATATATTTAATTTTCTGCTTTTCATCTTTTGTACTCTCCTATTGCTATCAGGTGGGATAAACTCTCCGGCGGCATTGCCTTACTGAAGTAATACCCCTGGACGTGGTCGCAGTTTATTTCTGATATAATTTTGAGCTGCTCATGGGTTTCCACCCCTTCAGCTATTACCTCTATACCCTGGACATGAGCCGTATCAATTATGCCGCTTATAAGGAGCCTTGTTTTTTCTTCCGTTATCGCATTGATAAATGCCCTGTCAATTTTAATATAGTCAAAGTAGAATGAAGGGTTGGTTAAATAATGCAAGGAGTTGTGACCTGTGCCGTAATCGTCCAGAGACAGTTTAACTCCCAATTTTTTCAACAGTGACAGTTCACTTAGTACCCTTTCTTCGTCTTCTATTATTGACCTCTCAGTGAATTCGAATTCCAGGGCTGTTGGTTCAATGTCATGACACTTCAAACAATTAAGGGTATATTCGGATATGGATTCGTTAAAGTCCCGGGAAGAAAGGTTTATTGAAACATTCATATCTATACCCTGGCTTTTCCAGTGTTTTATTTGTTTTATGACTTTTTTAATCACCCATTTGGTTATTTCATTGATAAAACCTACTTCTTCAGCAATAGTTATCAGTTGCTGTACTGATATGTCCTTGTGTGAGCTGTCTTGAATTCTCAGGAGAGCTTCCACCCCCATGAGTTTATTGTCGGATAATCTTATGATAGGCTGGTAGTGAACCGTGAACATATCGTTTTGAAGGGCGTAATATATTGAAACAAGCTGGTTGTAGTACCTTGACCTGATGCTCTGATCGGCATCATCGTAAATTACTATGTTTTTTTGTCTTCCAAGGGTCTGGCTCAGTGATAACTTTAACTTCAAAACAAGATCATCCACATCTTTGCCGTGGAAGGGATAATTGACAATTCCTGCTTTCAAAACAACAGATATGGGCAGTTTTTCTATGTAAATGGGCTTCCTGATGAGCCGGAAGAATTCTTCGGTCATTGAACGGGCTTTATAGCAATCAATTCCCGGAAGCACAGCGAGAAATTTATCGGCATCGACCGTATACAAGTGATAGAATTCAAAGAATTCTTTTGCCATCTTCAGCAGCTTTTCATATGTTTTCTGCCCTATCTCATAGTTAACGTATTGGTTTATCATCTCCCTGTTATAGAAATCAAATATCACAAAGGAAATGGTTTTATGTTCTTTCTCCTTTATCAGCCAGGATACATTTTCATTGAACTTGTTCATGTTTGGAAAGCCCGTGGTGGAATCGTAGTAGTATTTTTCCTTTTCCATGTCGTGCATTTTCTTAACATACTGGAATAAGACTCCCGTAAACACGGTTATAATTATAAACATGACAATGCGAAACAACCATGAGATTGGTTCTTGACTTATTCCCTGTGATACCACTAAAGGCATATAAGGGCCTAACAGTATCCCTGCCAACAGGGATAACGTTATTCCCGTTTTAATATTAAATAAAACAACTGATAAAATAATCGGAATATACATTAAATGTACAAATGATGTAGTTCCGCCTGATATATACACTATTCCGGTAATAAGAAACTCCAGCCCTATCATTGCACCAATTGCAAGCATATTGAACTTATTCTTATTTTGGAGTGTATAAAACAGGTCTATCAACTTATCTACCATAACATTCCCCCGGGTGCTAGGTTGGTTTTCGGGTAACGTCTATGGTGCCTGTAATCTATACTGCACGTACCGCAAAAATTCCTTTTATTTATACCCAAAAAAAATTATGTTTAAACAAAATTTTGTCAAAAATTGTTATTAAAATTAAAACAAGGTGCCAGGCACCATTTTTTATTTAATGTTGATTTAAATCAATTAAAATTTATATAATCCCTGCTACAATACAATTAAATAAATAATTTGTCATCCTGAGCGCTACTTCTGTCATCATGAGCGAAGCGAAGGATCTCATTGTCATCCTGAACGCAGTGAAGGATCTCATGGGATTCTTCGAGCTAAAACTCTCAGAATGACAGGCCAACTGTCATCCTGAACGCAGTGAAGGATCTCATGGGATTCTTCGAGCTAAGGCTCTCAGAATGACAGGCCAACTGTCATCCTGAACGCAGCGAAGGATCTCAAGAGATCCTTCGGGCTAAAGCCCTCAGGATGACAGGCCAACTGTCATCCTGAACGAAGCGAAGGATCTCATGGGATTCTTCGAGCTAAAACTCTCAGAATGACACTATAGGGGTATTCATAGCAATGACATTAATGGCATTAATAGAATTGATATAAAGAATTTTGCAGGTTATAATAAATCAGGAGGGAAGCCATGCAGAGAGCCATTTTAAGCAGGAAAAATCTAATAACGGTATTAAACGGAATATTGTTGATTCAAGCATTTTTTGGTCACTATGTTTTGAAGAGCGAAGAAATAGCCGTGACGTCCCTGGTTTTTGCTTCGGTCCTTGGGCTTGCACCTATTGCAATTCAGGCTTACCAGGCATTGAGGGTTAAGGTTGTAAGCATAGATGTGCTGGTAACCATAGCTGTTACAGGAGCCTTTTTTATCAGAAACTTTGAAGAATCGGCAATAGTAACATTTTTGTTCTTATTTGGGGCATACTTGGAGCAACGCACATTGAATCAAACACGGTCTGCTATTAAGGAACTGACCGAGATGGCCCCGGAAAGTGCCTTGAAGCAAATGGATGACGGCGAATTTGAAGAAGTTGATGTGGATGAAGTGGATGTCGGTGACATCTTGCTGGTTAAGACAGGGGCAAAGGTTCCTGTTGACGGGACGGTTTTATCCGGAGAAGGTCATATTAACGAAGCAAGCATCACGGGTGAATCTATACCGGTGAGCAAAAGTAAAGGCTCCCAGGTATATGCGGGTACCATACTTGAAAATGGGACTCTTCAAATTGTTGCGGACCGGGTTGGAGAGGATACTACCTTCGGGAAAATAATCGAATTGGTGGAAGAAGCCCAGGATTCTAAATCGGAAGCCGAGCGTTTCATAGACAGGTTTTCCAAGTACTACACACCGGCTGTTCTTGTTCTGTCATTTATTGTATGGTTGTTTTCAAGGGATATTGAGCTAGCAATTACCATATTGGTGCTGGGGTGTCCCGGAGCCTTGGTTATAGGGGTTCCTGTTTCAAACGTTGCAGGTATAGGCAACGGGGCAAGACATGGAATTTTGCTTAAGGGCAGTGAAGTTTTTCATGATTTCAGCAGGGTTGATACGATTGTATTTGATAAGACAGGTACATTGACCATAGGTAACCCCAAGGTTGCCGACGCAGAAATTTACGGTGATGATACCGATGAAATAATGGCCTACCTGGCCAGTGTCGAAAAAGAATCAGACCATCCCCTGGCAAAGGCGATAGTGGAATATATCGGTGATACTAAAATATATGATGTTGAAAAAACAGATGTGGTTAAGGGCGGCGGCATTGTTGCCCAAGTGAACGGGCACAGGGTTGCGGTCGGCAATGTAAAACTTATGAAGCAGGAATATGTAGATTTGGACGGAAATGCCCTTTATGACATTGCAAGATTTGAAAAAAGCGGGAACTCACTTGTTTTAATCTCGGTTGACGGTAAATTGAAGGCCCTATTGGGTATCCGAGACCAGGTCCGCCCCGGTGTAAAAAAAGATTTGCAAAAATTAAAGAAATTGGGTGTTAAAAACTTGGTGGTTCTTTCGGGGGACAATCAAGGAACGGTTGATTTGGTTGCTGATGAGTTGGGGCTTACGGAAGCCCACGGCCACATGCTCCCTGAAGATAAAGCCGCATATATAAAAGAACTTATAGAAAAAGGCCATATAGTAGCGTTTGTCGGTGACGGGGTAAATGACAGCCCTTCAATTGCCCTTGCCCATATAGGAATTGCCATGGGAGGCGGTACCGATGTGGCAATCGAAACTTCCGATGTGGTGTTGATGAATTCGGATTTCAGCCGCCTACCTCATGCCCTTGGTTTGACAAAGGCTACAACGAGGAACATGTATCAAAATATTTTTATAGCGGTAGGTGTTGTCCTGATACTCCTATTCAGCGTATTTTTCAGTGAATGGATGAACATGTCCATAGGAATGCTTGTCCATGAAGGAAGCATACTGGTGGTAATATTAAACGGCATGAGACTGCTGAGATATAAGCTATAGCGAAGGATCTCAAGAGATCCTTCGGGCTAAAGCCCTCAGGATGACAATATGGGGTGTTCATAGCAATGACTATCTTTGTCATCCCAAGCGCTCGAAAGATCCGACGCACTGTCATCCTGAGCGAAGCGAAGGATCTCTTGAGATCCTTCGGGCTAAAGCCCTCAGGATGACAATATGGGACGAAGTATCTCATAAACAGCTCTTAAAAAGGGCTGTTTTTTTATATTTAATTGAGTGATATTTGATTATTATGTTAATATAGATATGAGAAGCTTCTTAAAGGAGACCGTAATGAACGATGCGAAATTAGTTGATTTACTAAAGCATAATCCTTCCAAGGGTTTGGAATTGGCCGTTGATAAATACTCCGGATTGGTTAAGACGATTGTTGTAAGAATTATTGGATATGACAGGCAGGAGGACGTAGAAGAAACTGTTTCCGATGTATTTGTCGAGCTCTGGAAGTCAATTGACAACTTCGATTCGGAAAAAGGTCAGCTTAAAAACTACATAATTTCAATTGCACGATTTGTCAGTTTAAATACATACAATCGCAAAATATTGAAGCATGACTTGATTCCTTTGGAGGAAGATGAGTTTGAATTCGATGTGGACCTGGATAATGAAGTAAGTAAGTCCATTAATAAAGAAATAATCAAGGTAACAATCAAGAGTCTCCCCCATCCCGATAAGGATATATTTATCAGGAGATACTACCTGTTTGAATCGGTTAAGGAAATAGCCCAAAATCTTAACCTGACTCCCAAATCGGTTGAAAACAAGCTTTACAGGGGCAAGGAAAAGTTAAAGGCTGCCTTGATTGAAAATGGAATAATAATATGAGAAAGGATGTCTTCAATGAAAAAAATTCATGAGCTTTTGGATGACATAAATTTAGATGATATTAATATGGAAGATGAAAATTTAGATATAATTGAAAGCAATCTTACTAAAGAAGAAAGAAACAGGATTTTGCAAGGAACCTTAAATAAGGCAGGGCTTAAAAGGAAGACTTTCCTTGGCAGGAAATCCATCTTGCCCTTAGTTGCGGCAATGACCTTGGTTTTATCCTTCGCAGTGGTTTTTGCCCAAGGCGGCTTGTCAAACATATATTATAAACTATTTGGAGATTCAACCAGGTATGTGACCGAAATGGGAACGGTAATAGATAAGAGCTCCACATCTAACGGGGTCACTTTAAATGTAGCAAGCATGGTGGGCGACGAAAATGCATTTTATATCATATTTGAGCTTATCAAAGAAAACGGTGAAAGCTTTAAAAACTCCGATTATATATATTTTGACAAGTTATATTTGGAATTAAAAAGCTCCGGCGGCTACACCTGGTACCAAATAGAAGATGATGATAAAAGCGACAATAAGGCTACCTTTATATTAGCCGGCAATACAAAAAAGAAGGTGGCAGGCGACAAATTAACCTTAAGAGCCATTGATATCACGGAATACACCATAGAAGAGCCTGTTAACAAATTTGACCCCTATGATTTTCTGTCAAATAACCAAGATTTTATACAGCAAGAATTAGTGGAAAATTTGGAAAAATCGACAATTGGACCTGGAAATACTGACGAATATTCTCAAGAAGAAATGAAAAAAATTGAAGAAATGTATCGATTAACCCCGAATTATGTATTACCTTGGAAATATGCAAATATTTCCATGGAGGATGGCCTGGATGAAATATTCATAGACAACCTAGGTTTTGTAGAAAATAAATTATGCATCAGGATTGCCGAGGCCGATTCAGAAAATTACAGCATAGATGCTATATATTTTACCAATGCCAACAACCCGGAAGACATCCTCTGCAATGAATTCATGTTTACTGAAGAAAGAGACGATATAAAATATTACTATTATATTTTTGATATTGAGAACATGGATGAACTGGAGAATTACAAGCTTTATTATGATATTGTCCACAAGCTGAGTTCTACGCCAGGAGAATGGAAAGTAACATTTAAGGCTGATTATAAAAACACGACCGAAACCAGAATAATTAATAAGGAAATAAATATAGGCGACAAAAGATACTGGGTCAAAAATATAAAAATATCCCCCATCGCCCTAAATGTGGAGTTAAAAAACAATTTATCGGATAACTATAATAATCCGGTACATGATCTTCATGGAAAAGTATCGGTGCTAATGAAAGATGGAAACGAAATCGAAATATCAGGCAGCGGAGCTTCCACCAATGCTTTAGGCGCTTCCATAAACCTGATGTTTAAGCAACCTGTAAATACAGCAGATATAGATAAAATAATAATCTGGGACTTGGAAATAGAATATTAACTAATACAGGTATGTATCATTGTTAAGATAAACAGCAACGTGCATTGTTATGAACAACCCGTAAACTGTCATTGCTATGATACCCCATAGAGTCATCCTGAGGGCTGAAGCCCTCAGGATGACATTTTTGTCCAAAAAGAACCGTCCCTTCCGGACACATACACCCTAAAATATTGCAATCAGCAAATTCTTTATATTTTCCGCCGCTTCCGGTGTAAAGAACAATTTCAAAATATATACGAAAATGGGCAGCAAAGTTGTCGATGCAATTTTCATAATGATGTTGAGCTGGAAGGGATAAGTGGGTATTTTGCTGATTTGTTCTATTTTTTGTTTAATTGCGTTATAGATTATTTCATTTTCAGCAGTCGGTGAAATCAAGCATTCATCAATTGCCTTGTTCATTTCTTTTGTCAGTTCATAGATCTGAACACTCTTTGACCTGTCTGCCATGATGTACCCTTTGAACAGGGGCAGAACCATCGAAAACAATAAAAATAAAGAAAATAAAACGATTAACAAGGAGACCATGACTATTACCAGAGCCCCCATTGTGCTTGTAAATTCAATGAGAACCGGAATAAACAATACGCCGCTTCCTAAGTATAAAGTCGTCGGGAAGCAGTACTTGAACATTAAGGAATAGTTCCCCACCCCGTCCTTGTTGTTTATGTCTAAAGGTATGTTTATGTTTTTTTCAATAACAAAGAAGGTATATATCATAATCAAGGTTTGACCTAAACCCAAGGATGTCAAGTAAGCAGCTATGGCTATGTCAAACAAAAATATTGCAAAATCAAGTCCCATCATATTGTCGATACCGAGGACCTGCAGCTTGTCAAAACCAAAGTATAAGGTAATATAAATCAAAGAAATCCACGAGATAAAGATTATTTTCTTTAATAATTTGCCTTTTTTTCTAATTTTCTTATTTAGCTTAATAACCTCATCCTTGTCCGATTCACTGCAAACATTAATAAGTTCATGCCAAAATTTTGGATATACATTTGTTTCATATTTATAAATCAGTATGGGACCCCAGCACATCCATATAATTGCAAAGATCAGTCCGATAACCATGCCTGCATCGCTTAAAATAGACCGGTAGTTTAAGAGCAGCAAATATGTATTTAATATGAGCAGAGGAACATAAACAATGATTACTCTTAATAAAAGGGGTGTTTTCTTAAAAAAGCTTTTTCTTAAAACAGATGTTATGTATGATTGATTTTCACTTATCAGAATTTTTTCGTCCAATTTTATACCTCCAAAAATGCTGCAGCAACTTTTTGTAACCGTATACCGTGAAATCAGATCTCAAGATAAATTCTTTGCAAATATAAATTGCAAACTCTTCGTATTTTTTTAGCAGCTTTATGTTTAATTTTGAAAGAGTTCTGGCAAAAAACAGATTCCTCAAGCTAAGATAAAATTTCAAATTTTTCCTTAAGACACAATCCAAAGAATTGTTGTTATTTACTATCATATCTACGATTGCCCGGCCGGAAGCCATACCATAGCTTATACCCTCACCAAGCAAGGAATTCACATAGCCCCCTGCATCTCCCACAAAATAGATATCCCGAATGCTGCTTTGACCTGGCTGCAACCCGTATGGAACAAAGGCACCTTTTAACTTACCGGTTTCTCCGAATAAATTATTGAACTTATCATTTAAATCCCTATAATCCAACAGGGCTCCTATCCCTATGATTGTTTCATCTCTGTTATCAAAGCGCCAGGCATATCCGGGCTTATCGTCCAAGAAATATACATTGATGCTTTTTTCATCTTCTTTTGGAAGAGCATCTTTCTTTTTATATTCCAGACAGAGTGCATTTTGCAGTTTTGCTTGATGGAGCTTTTTTCGCAGCCCTCCCCCGGCTCCTTCCGCAATCACCAAAACATCATATGGGTACTTCTCGTTTTGAGCGGTGGTTATGTACTTGTTTTCGGTATCTATATCTTTAATTTCATGGCTTTCTTTTAATATTCCCCCTCTTTTGACATACTCATCAGCAAGGAACTTGTCAAACTGTTCTCTCTTTATCAGCTGTATCCCTATATCGTTTTTAAAGTTCAAATTCAGACAAGCCCCATCTGAAATATTAATGTTTGGAGGTTCATATGCGATGTGATTGTAATGAATATTCAACAGATTCAATTCATTTTGTCCCCGGGGAGTTAATAAGCCGCCACATAGTTTATCTCTTGGAAAAGTTCTTTTTTCAAATAAAACCGGTTTTATGCCACTCTTTAAGAGCCACATCCCTGCGGACGTACCTGAAGGTCCACCGCCTATTATTAAAACTTTCATTATACCTGCTCACCTTCTTTTTTGCATAAAAAAAGTCCCTTATAACGTACTATTTGATATTATACAAAATATCCTTATAGTTAGCAAGAATACCGGCAATAAAAACTTAATGGTGCTCTTACCGGTGCCGGGTACCATATAAGGTGCCTGGCACCAGATAAATTGACACCAAATAATTTTTGATTTAAATCAATTTAAAACCATTAAATATGGTATATAATAAGTGTAACAAAAAATTGGTGCCGGGCACCAAAAAAATTAAAGGAGAGATGAATATGCAAAAAGCAACCATACAATTAGAAACATTGACTTGTCCTTCATGCATGCTGAAAATAGAAGCCGCATTAAAAGCTATAGACGGAATTGACAAAGAGAGTTTAAACGTATCCTTCAACACAAGCAAGGTGAAACTGAATTTCGATGATGAAAAAACTTCAATAAATGATATCGAAAGCGCCATCACTAAGTTAGGATATGAAGTTAAAAAAGCAACGGTAAAAGCGATGTAATTTTTAGTAATGCCTCCAATATTAGTGGTACCAAATAACTATAAATGGTGCCTTAGGCTACTGAAAAACCCTTTATGTCATCCTATGTTTTATACTTTGTCAACATCGCCCGTTGCAGGTCCTTGGTTTCTTTTTATTGCACAAGGTTTAAAACTTGATTATAATATATAGTTAAGAAAAAACTTTGAATTATTGGGGGTACCTGCATGTACACAATGGACGAGCTTAAAAAATATTGCCTTAAATGCAATAAATGCCGCTTAGCTGCGACAAGAACGAATGTAGTATTTGGTGAAGGCAATGAACATGCAGATTTAATGTTTGTCGGAGAAGGTCCCGGCTATTACGAGGATATTCAAGGCAGGCCCTTTGTCGGCAGGGCAGGCCAGCTTCTGGATAAGATGATTGAAGCCATTCAACTTAAACGAAGTGATGTATATATAGCAAATATTGTAAAATGCAGGCCTCCGGAAAACAGGGACCCCTTGGACGATGAATGCGAAGCTTGCCTGGATTATTTAAGGTGGCAGGTTAAATTAATCAATCCCAAAATTATTGTCTGCCTGGGATCTGTTTCTTCAAGGAAGCTCATATCTGAAGATTTTAAAATAAGCAGGCAGAGAGGTCAGTTTGTAAAAAAGGGCAATTTTTACTTCATGCCCACCTATCACCCGTCTTACTTACTGAGAAATCAAGCCTCCAAGAAGGATGCCTGGGAAGATTTCAAGAAAGTCAAAGATATGCTTAATAACATAATGCCGGGCGTCTAAATAAGGTTCCCGGCACCGATATTTTGGCAGAATATCTCTGCCATTATTTCATTACCGCGCTCATTCATATGGAGACCATCTATATAGACATATTCTCCATTCCTTAATTTTTCAAGTTCCGTGTAATAGTCAACGTATGGTATATTAAAAGTTTTGCAGAATTCCTTAAGCCACCCTCAATATAAATCAAGTTCTTTTGCTACCGTACCGAAATCAGCAAATTGAGCCCAGTCTTGCCTTACATTTCTTTTATCAATATCAGGCGATATGCCGATAATAGGTGTAATATGCTTAGCAGCAGCCTGGTGGGCTATTGCCATAATATTGGCTTTTACCAACTCTATGCCTGCTCCCACCATGAAATCATTGCCGCCGCCCATTATATGGACTGCAATAGGCTTTTGCAGGAATACCGAATTATGGAACCTGCTGAGCATCCCGCCTGAGGTGTCTCCGCATATCCCTTCGTTTATAATTTCAATGTTCAGCTTATATTCTTCCTGCAGCTTGTTTTCTGCAAGCTTGGTCCAAACCTTGGCCCTGCTTACTCCAAATCCATAGGTTAAGCTATCGCCAAGAAATACTATTTTCACTTCTTTGCACTCCTTTTTTAGTATAATGCTTCCAATGATTTAATTATGCAGTAGAGGACATGGTTGACCGGTGTCGGGATATTCAGCTTTTTGCCATATTCAACAACTGTTCCTCCGAAATAATCAACTTCTGTCTTTCTTTTAGCCTCCACATCCTGAAGCATGGATGTTTTGCTGTTGGGTGCGAAATGATCCATCAAGGCCACGAATTCATCAATGTCTTCTTCTCTTAAATCAATATTCATTGCTTTTGCAATCATCAACACTTCACGCATTGCTTCCTTGAACAGTATCAAGCTTGTTTCAATATTGGTAACCTTGCCATATGGAGCCCTTGTGACTGCCGTAACCTGGTTGAAGCCCACGTTGAGCATGAATTTTTTCCAGTACATCCTTATCATATCGGGGAATACTATGCTCTTTATTCCTGCAGCGTCAAAGCAGTCCTTAACTGCCTGGACTTCTTGAGAAATCACCCTGTTGTCTGCTTCACCGAAATGAATTTCACCATCATCTGTGTTTACAACACCATTTTCGGTCCTCACGGCATCTATTCTCATTGCTAACCCGTAAAGGACTTTATTATGGGGATAAGCTGCCTGAATAATGTCCCTTGCCGTAACTCCGTTAAGTAATGTCAATAAAACCGTGTTTTCTCCAACGAAACTTCTCACATCTTCGATTGCCTCTTCAAGCTGATAGTTTTTAACGGCAAATATTATTAAGTCATATTTTTCTTTATTATCACTGTTTGAAGATATATTCGGATAAAATGTGTATCCGTTTATGGTGAAGCCGCTTTTCTTCAATTTTTCTTTTCTTGATTCATCCGAAATTACGCTAAAATTCGGACCAAATTTGTCATGGAGCAGCCTTCCGTACACAGTACCTACCGCTCCCATTCCAATTATTGCAATTTTGTTTACTTTCATGTACACCACCTGTTGTTATTATTTTATTTTAGTTAATTGATTATAAAGGAATTACCCATTGAATACAATGTAATTCTTTATATAAAAAATATTTTATTTTTATAAGAATAGCAAGAGTACTCCCGCTATAGAAATAAATGCTCCAAGTATTTCTTTGGGTAGAACTTTTTCTTTGAAAAGAACAATTGAAGCAGGGATTATAAGTATTGGAGATATGGACGAAATGGAAGACACAATGCCCGCTTCCGTGAATTGCAGTGCCACCAGGGACAGGACAACTCCCAAATAGGGACCTGTAACGGAGCCCAGGAATAATTCCCACAGTGCTCTTTTATTCTTTAAAGCATCCCTAATCTCCTGCCATTTATGTCTATAAATTATTATTATTGTGTAGCCGATGGCAGCAGCGATAATCCTTATTTGGACCGCTGCCAATGGGTTATATGACCCCATCCCTATCTTGCTTAATATCAGGCCCGAAGCCTGTCCAACTGCACCCAGGCAGGCAAATATTATACCTTTCACTGGGCGATTGAATTGAACTTTCTTTTCTTCTCCTCCCCTGCTGAGTATAACAAGGCTTATACCAAGTATGTTCAGTCCCATACCGACTAAGGATAAGAGGGATAATTTTTCATTCAATATTAAGAATCCTAACAAGGCTGTCAAGGGAGGTGCCACTGACATTATAAGCATGGATATTCTTGAGCCAATCTGAACAAAGGCTTCAAACAGGAATAAGTCCCCCAACACAAAGCCAAACAAGCCTGACAATAAGAGCCATATCCAGTTATTGGCCGTTGCATCGGTTGGGAATATGAGTCCTCTGGAAATAAATGCGTTGATGCTGAGTAAGATAAATGCAATGAACAACCTTAAGTAACTTACGGATAAGGAGCCTATTTTCTTTCCTGCTGCTTCAAAGGTAATTGAATTCACCGTAAAGCATATGGCTGTACCTAAGGCAGCCATTTCACCCGCATGGGTACTTATGAATTCAGTCATAGTCATTTCCTGCTTTCATGATAGTTTAATGTCCGAAGTGGACGGCTCTTGTCATCCTGAGCGTCAGCGAAGAATCTCATGGGATTCTTCGGACTAAAGTCCTCAGAATGACACACTAACTGTCATCCTGAGCGTATGCGAAGGATCCATGAGATTCTTCGGACTAAAGCCCTCAGAATGTCACACTACCTGTCATCCTGAGCGTATGCGAAGGATCTCATCGCTGTTATGATAATCTGTTAATTGATTTTACCAGGGCTTCTTTAGTTTTTACTTCTATAAGCACCCTGATATTTTTTAATTGGGCAAATCCCAGTAATTTATTAATATCCAGCTCGCCGTCAAAAAGGGCCTGGTGATCATTGTTTCCTTTGGCATCGTGGAGGTGCATGTGAGCGATGTGGTCTTGCTTCTTCATCAAGTATTCTTGATCTTTAAACCCGCTAACCGCATCATGGCCCGTATCCCAGGTAAGTTTGATATTAGGATAGGTTAGAGCTTTATCAAGGGTATCCTGTATGTAGTGTTTCCCGAAGTTGCTGCTGTTCTCAATCGCCAGTATTATGTTATTTTCCTGAGCTTTCTTTGATAAAATTTTTATTGAATCTGCAAAGTTCTTTGTAAACTCT
>Ga0255347_1000808_pt1 | contig 54316 bp, 47 predicted proteins | sample wastewater_treat_2_FD_192479 | JGI IMG/M metagenome (GOLD analysis project Ga0255347, IMG submission 192479) | Wastewater microbial communities from Lulu Island WWTP, Vancouver, Canada - plant24 | ecosystem: Engineered > WWTP > Wastewater > Unclassified | place: Canada: Vancouver, British...
TTCGGGCGGCACGCACGTGCACAGACGGCATCTGGAGAAGGGAGATCTCGTATTCTTCAGCACGTCGGGCTCCGGCCACGTCTCGCACGTGGGCATCTATATCGGAGAGAATTTCTTCATCCACGCACCCGGCACGGGCAAAACCATTTGCACCGAGTCGCTCTCTTCGGATTATTTCCGGGAGCGGTTCGTGGGGGCATGCACCTACCTCCAGTGATCCCGGTGATAGATTCTCTTCCGGCTCCAGCCTCACACGACGGGCTGCCTGCCGGCCTTCCTGCTTTTTTCATGGGAAACAGCCTGATTCCTTCATTTTGATCTCATCTTTCGAAGAGCCGGTACCGATAATGCTGTTATATGGAATGGCCCGAAGAACGCTTCGGGCTGAATTTTTATGAGACATGAGCAGGAAAAGGGGAATGACGGTGCAGCTGCTGAATGCACGGGATTTTCATCCAACTGGTATGGGGCTGCTGAGCATGGTGCCCCATGTATGGTATGGGCGTATGGAAGGTAAAAAAATTCACCAGGAAGTGTACGAGGCGGGTATGAGAACGGGTGTCATCGCTATCCTCGGGTTCGTATTCATCTTTTTTCTCATCGTGACCGGCTATAACGAGCGCCCTTTGAGCAGCGGCACCTTCGATCAGCCGATTCCGGTCAGGAGGTCCAATATTCCCCTCTCTTCCAGTGGGTTGGGCGCTGCCTACAGTGCTGGCGGTGGTGAACCATCGTCGATTCTCGGGCAGGACGAGGAAACCTACGGCGATTATCTGGTGCAGATAACGAACTATGAAACCGAGGGCTCTCTGGAAATCTTCAAAAGCGGACATCGGCTCTACGCCCTGCACAACCCCTCCAACTTCGGCTTTGTGAACATCACCGAAGGGAAGAATTACCTCATCCTCATGGGACCCGACATCACCGGCAACGCGAGGCCCGATCTCGTGATATCGGAGTGGAGCCTGGGTGCCCACTGCTGTTATACGTTCCATGTATTCGAAATCGGGGACACCTTCCGTCACGTCCAGAGCATCGATGCGGGAAGCAGCGAATCGGCCCATTTCCGCAACCTGGACGGCTCGCCTGATTTCGAGTTTGTCATGAACGACTGGACCTTCGCGTACTGGTATACCAGTTTTGCCGAATCTCCCGCCCCCCAGGTCGCCCTCAAGTTCAACGGCACATCATACGTCTTCGCCCGCGAGCTCATGAAAAAAGACCCTCTGAGCGAAGCCCGGCTCAGGAGCCTGGCCGGGGACGTCCTGGCGATGGATGACTGGCGCATGGGCGTCCCGCCCATGGAGCTCTGGATGCAGATGATCGACCTGATCTATTCAGGCAACATGGCCCAGGCCTTCAAGCTGTTCGATCTTGCCTGGCCCGGGTATGTGGAAGGCAAAGACGAGATCCTGCTGGACTTCAAGACCAGGCTGAAAGAAAGCCCTTTTTACCCGGACCTCCTGTCCATCGGCAGGTAATCATCACTGAGGCCTTCAGCCGCCCCCCTCTCACGGGCGGCGGCAGACGGGACCGCCCGGCCAGACAACATTATCCGCCGCATATCCCGCAGGCCCTGCCCTCATCGGGCCCGCAGCACTTCCCGGGCCGGGATTTTCCGAAGTGCCTGCAGGCGCTGTTATGCCGCACCCCGGTTTTGATGGTGAGCCAGAAGCTGCAAATTCCTGTCCCGTCTTTTCCCTGGTCCGTCTGCACCGATGGGCCGTCATCCTGAAGGATCCGCCCGGGCAGCGGCCATCCGCTGAAATCGAGCGATGATTCCAGCAGCTCTTCCACATCGTCTGGCAGCGCGGGGTAAAAGTCGATGCCCGTGAGCTCCTCCACCCTGTCCACAGGAACCGCGAATTCCCACAGGCGGGCATCGGCCTTCCCGTTGGGCAGGATGAAGCCGATGGCCTTGATGCCGGGCTCCCGGTAATCCAGGATGACCTTGTAGTAAAAATCGGGCACGGCAACCCGGTTCGAGCCGATCACCGGAAAGTCCTTGCCAGCGAGCACAGGGCCCGCGACCACATGCAGCTCCTTATCCTCTCTGACCCACCGCCGGACCAGTTCCTCCAGCTCCCGCCAGATACCCCGGTTGAACTCGGGCCTCTGGGGGCTCATGTTGGACATGAAGAAGGTCTCGCTCATGCACTCGCGGGAGTGCTTCATGTCGGCAGCCGGGACCAGGTGCCCGCGGTCGTATCCGCTTCCCCTGTAATCTTCCGGTGCGGCAGACCCTGTCTTTACCAGAGGATCGGGCCGGAAATCATCTGTCCTTACGGTCGGGCCGGATATCATGTATTCCTGAAGCGTGTAGGCGACCCACTCGGCCTGCTCGTACTCCTCGCTGTACTTGAGGGTGTAGGCCCTGTGCCGCACGATCTGGTCCGATCCGCCGAAGGCGGGCAGCTCGAGCCCGGCCCAAAGCTGCAGGGGTGCCAGGAGCAGAAAGAACGCGACAATCCATGAACCGAGCGATCGTTCGTAGCTGTGCATATCGTAAGGTGCTTTGTTTTTTTATTTTATACTCCTGATGCCCGAAAAAAGGAAGCCCGGGAGACGAGCGGTTTCCATGCCTTGTTTCGGATATTGACTTTCACCAGGCAGGATAGTATGTATGCAAGTAATTTGAATACAAGCTAAGAGGTTTTTCCAGTTATGGACTTCAAGGTCGACGACTGTATCTTCTTCCAGCTGGCCAAGGCAGGCCAGGCAGGCACCCGGTACTGGGCCGGGCGCGTGGCGCCCTTCGGCATCACTGCCGCACAGGGCATGGTGCTGAACTTTCTGGGCCGGGAGGATGAGTTGACCTCCAGGGAGCTGAGCAGACGCACATCCCTCGACAGCGCCACCATCACCGGCATCCTCGACCGGCTGGAGGCGGCGGGCTTTATCGAAAGGCGGCCTCATCCTGAAGATCGGCGGGCCATCCTCATCTGCCTGACCAGTGCCGGCAGGAAGATTGCGGGAGAGCTGTACGACACGATGGTCAGGGCCAACGAGGAGTTCCTCGCAGGGCTCAGTGCACGGGAACAGCTGGCCTTGCGCACACTGCTGGGCAAGGTCCGGCAGAACCCGCCGGGAGGAGAATAGCAGGCTGAAAACCGTATGTGCACACACCCGGGTTTCGCGACCCGATCGCAGAGGAGGACTCCTATGGAAAAGCTGAAGCAAAAAGTGATCGAGTATATGGCAGGCAAGGTGCCTGCGCTGGGGTTTGCGCCCGTTGAGCGCTTCGAGGGCGCTCCGGAAAGGCACCATCCGTCCCATGCGTGCAGGGATGCGCGCACGGTCATCGTGTACGGCATTCCCGTTCCCAGGGGCGCAGTCACCTCCCCCGGCTACAACCTGCACTGCATCCACCGGTCTTATCACACGATCTACCGCCGCCTCGACGAGATCAGCATCGAGCTGTGCAACTTCCTGGAAGACCATGGGGGCTTCCAGGCTGTCCCGGCGCCGAGCTATGCGCCCATGGTCTTTCACGGCCTCGAGCCGTGGGGCGTCATCTCGCTCAAGCATGCGGCCGTACTGGCCGGCCTGGGGTCCTTCGGCAGAAGCGGACAGGTGTATCATCCCCGATACGGCTCGCTCCTCCGCCTGGCTGCAGTGATCACCAGCGCAGCCATCCCCGGAGACCCGGTGATCGAAGGGCTTCCCTGCCCCCAGGCGTGCACCGCCTGCCGGAAGGCCTGCCCGGCACAGGCGTTCGACGAGGACGGCGGATTTCAGAAGCTCGTCTGCCTCGGGCATGCGGTCAAACATGCCATCTATCCCCTGGCGCTCAAGGATGAAGCGGGCCTGAAAAACATCGAGCGGGTCATCAACACCGCCGGCCACGACTACTGGATTGCCTGTGATGAATGCCTCAAGGTATGCCCCATGAACCGCCCTGCACGGGAAAAGACTGCGGCCGGCTCCTGAAAGGCCAGGAAGCCGCCCGCTCATGGAAAACGAGGGAGACGAAATGGAACTGTGTACGAATCACACCCTCAAGGAATGGCTGGAGTCGATCATAAACGATTTCCTCGATTCGCCTGCGTGCAACCGGATGGGCGAGGACAATCCCGAGCGTTCATGGGGGGATGCCGTCATAGGGTATTCCTCTGGCGACGATCCGATATACCGCTCCTTCAAGGAGCACGTGGGGCCCTTTCACTGGACCCCGATGGAAGCCTTCGAGAAAGCATGGCCCGGTTCGCAGACAACTCCGGAGGAGCTCACCGTCATCAGCTGGATACTCCCCCAGACAACAGAAACCAGGGCGGATAACCGGAAGGAAACCGGGTTCCCGTGCGAGCGGTGGGTGCGAACCCGCATATTCGGCGAAGAGGTCAACAACCGGCTCAGGGAGCACGTGGTCTCTGCATTGGCAGATGCGGGCTACCCGGCTGCAGCACCTCTGCTCATCCCGGGATGGTCGTGGCAGACCTCGGAGAGGTATGGATTCGCCTCCACCTGGTCGGAGCGCCACGCCGCATATGCAGGCGGTCTCGGAACCTTCGGTCTGTGCGACGGGCTGATCACCCCCAGGGGCAAGGCGATGCGCACCGGCTCCGTGATCGCACGCGTGGAGATCGACCCCACCCCCCGGCCGTACCGCCACCACCGGGAATATTGCCTGTTCTTCTCCAAAGGTTCGTGCATGAAATGCATGAAGCGGTGCCCGGCAGGAGCGATCACGAAAGAGGGCCATGACAAGAAAAAATGCTTCGATTATCTGTTTTCCACGATAATGCCCCGCGTGAAGGCCGATTACGGGTTCGACGGATACGGATGCGGCCTCTGTCAGACAGGTGTGCCCTGCGAGTCGGGGATACCGGGGCGGGAATAGCTTTTACTCCGGAACATTCGGAAAGGATCTGCACCATGATCAGACAGGTGAGCGCCGCCGTCATCGTCAAAGAAGGCAAGGTGCTCCTGGCCCGCAGGAAAAAGGGCGGGAGCAATGCCGGGCTCTGGGAGTTCCCGGGCGGCAAGATCCGTGAAGGGGAAACCCCGCAGGCCTGCCTGGAACGTGAGATCCTCGAAGAACTCGGCCTGGCGGTGGAGGCGGGGGAGGTCTTTGCCGAAAGCGACTGGGCGTATCCTCATGGCGCCATCAGGCTTCTGGCCATGGTCTGCCGCGTCGCGGGCGGCGCGGTCACCCTGGCGGACCACGACCGGGCTGAGTGGGTGGCGCCTCAGGATCTGGAGCAGTATGACCTCTCCCCTGCGGACATCCCCATAGCCCGGAAGCTGGCGGTTCAAGGCATCAGATGCCGGGGGGAGGAAGAAAGCCCGGAATGAACCTGATCCGCCCCCACGGCGGATCGACGGTATCAGGGCTTCTGTTTTTCCTCTGCCGCAAGCTTTTTCCCCAGATCCCGAGCAGCCGTGAGCACGGCTTCAGCGGACGTGATATCGCCGGCCGCCATGGCGCTGCCGTAGACCATGCCCACGATCCGGGCGCCCACGTACCCGTATGCGTCCTGAAAGGTCCTCAAGGCATTGACACATCCCGAATCGAAGGGATCATCTCCCCCGTAGCTCATGGCAACGGCGATCTTCTTTCCCTGAAAAGCGTCTCTTGCATAGGCAGGGAAGGCAAAGCAGCGGTCCATCCAGGTCTTGATCTGGGCCGACATGGTGAACCAGTACACGGGGCTGGCTATGACCCAGGCATCGCTCGCCGTCATGGAGGCGTAGACGCGCTGCATGTCATCGTCGATGGCGCATCCCGTGCTGTCCGGCTTCTGGCAGTGGTAGCACGATCTGCAGGGGGCGATATTCAGGCCGTGGAGATAGACCGTTTCCACATCGGCGCCTGCCGATCGCGCGCCGGCGGCGATCTCCTCCGCCAGAATGGCGCTGTTACCCTTCTTTCTCGGGCTCCCCAGCAATATCAGGACCGTGTTTCCTTTTTTCATGGCATCCTCCTCATGCATATCCGTGCTGTTTAAACCAGGTGATGGAATCCCGGATGGAATCCTCCACAGGCCTGAATTCCATGCCCAGCTCCCGCCTGGCCTTGGTGTTGTCGAAATACAGATACTGGGATGCATACCTGATCTCGGGCGGGGTGGACAGGGGAGGCGTCCGGGTGACATGGTCAGAGATCCACTTGAGGCATGCCGTACCCGCCGTCATGGCAGAGACCGGAAATTTGAAGAGCCTTCTCCCGGCAAAGCCCGCCTCCCTGCAGACGAGCCGCATGAAGTCTTCCATGGGGATGTTGCGGTTGCCGAGAATATAGAGGTTCCCGCATGCGCCCTTCTTCGCCGCCAGCGCATGCCCTTTCGCAACATCCCGCACATCCACGATGTTGATCCCGCCCGCGAAGTATATCCTGCTCAAACCTTTGAGGATGTCCACGATGATCTGCCCCGTGGGCGTAGGTGCGATATCGCCGGGCCCGAACGGAAAGCACGGATTGACCACCACCAGGTCGAGACCGTTGGCAGCGAAGCTCAGGGCTTCCTGCTGGGAAAGGTATTTGGTGAGCACATAGTGGTTGCCCAGCGCGTACTGGTTGAAGGGCGTCTCCTCAGTGCTGAGCATCTTTCCCGGGGCAATGCCGATGGCGGCGATTGAGCTCGTGTACACAACCCGCTGTACCCCTGCACGCAGTGATGTCCACAGGATGTTGCGCGACCCCTGCGTATTGACCTCGTATATCCTGCTCCAGTCCTCCATCCAGATGGAAAACACGGCGGCGAGGTGAAACACCGTATCCACTCCATCCACTGCGCCCCAGACAGCTGCGATGTCCATCACATCGCCCTGAACCGTCTCCACATCGAGACCCTGAAGGTTCGCAGTGTTCTCCCCGGGCCTGATGAGGCACCTCACCTCGACATTCCCGTCCAGAAGCTCTCTGACCACATGGGAGCCGATGAAGCCCGCAGCACCTGTTACGAGGGCCTTTTTCATGGCAACCTCCCTGTACGAAAAACTCTGCGATATTCAATTGTTATCTCCTGTCTCGGGTGGAAAAGGCCTGTATGCGCAAGAAAGATCCCTTCACCCGGATGCCTTGCCTCTACCTGTCCCGCCCCTGCTCCGTCAGATAGGCATCGAATGTGTCTGCATAGATCTCCCAGATGGTCACGAACAGGGCTGCAATGATGGGCCCGATGATGAACCCCACGATCCCGAACATGCTGAGCCCGCCCAGGGTACTGAAAAAGATCAGCAGCTCGTGCAACCGGATGTCCCTCCCCACGAGCCAGGGCCTCAGTACATTGTCGATGCTGCTCACCAGCAGGCCGCAGAAGGCGAGAAGCCCCAGTGCCCGGAAGACCTCTCCGGAAAAGGCCAGAACGATGACGGCAGGGAACCATATCAGGGCGGAGCCGACCGCAGGGATGATGGACAGGAAGGTCATGACCGTGCCCCAGAACACTGCGCTGTCTATCCCCACCACCCAGAAGGCCATGCCCGCAAGGCTTCCCTGGATTACGCCGATCACCAGGGTGCCCTTGATGGCCGCCCGGGTGACGGAGGTGAATCGCTCCAGGAGGCGCTGCTCGATATTTCCCGGCAGGGGGAGATAGTACAGGAATCTCTCGAGGATCCGTTTGCCCCCCTGCAGAAAGAAAAACATGGTATAGAGGAATATGAAGAATAAAAATATCGAGTAGAGGGTGGAGAACGTGATGTTCGACAGGCTGTTGATCAGAATATTGCTCATCCCCCCCACCACCTCTCCCAGCCGCTGCAGGATGATGCTCTGATACTGGGAGATGGAGTCGTAGAACGGCAGCACCCTGAGCATCTCGCCCAGGGCGGTGGGCTCTGCCAGCCACCTCTCTATCCACGGCCGCACGGACTGGCTGATCCTGATAGCCTGCTGGGCCACGATGCCAAGGACCCCCAGCAGGGGCAGGAAGACGATGAGGAAGACAATGAGCAGTGTCGTCATCGAGGCGAGGGACTTTCTGCCCCCGAATTCCTTCTCAAGCCGCCGGTAGATGGGCTGGGCCATGGAGGAGAAGATGGCCGCGAGCAGGATGACCATGATGAACTGCCGGATCATGTACAGAAAGAGAAGGGTGATGAGCACCAGCATGACGAGCAGGGGAACCCGGTTCATCAGGGGGCGATCCATGATACCTCCTCACTCCTGTCGTAAATATTATAACTGCATGCGCACAACGGGAATTTCAACATCCTCTCTATCACGGATGCTCCCCGTTCGCAAAGCCATTCCTGCAGAGGACTCCGCCGCATGCCCATGCCCGGGGTCGAAGATGGGGCAGGACGAGCGGTGCAGGACCTGTAAAATGCGCGGCAGCGCCTTTTCCCGCCGGCTATTTCCCGGCGGCGACTCACCGGCTTTCCGGAGCTTGAGCCTGTCGTAGACCATCATGACGGTATTCACGTAAATCCTCTAGTGGTTGTACGACTAGTGGTTGTACGACCAGGCCGCTTGCCTCTTCTTTTCCAGGGGGCATCCTCTTTCCAGCCGCTCTGCTTGAGGTAGTTGTCGATGCTCGCGATGGCATCGTCCATATCGAAGGGATTCCGCTTTCCGTCGAAAAGAGGGGTCTCTTCCCGGGCAGGAGCGGGCGCCGGAGCCGCAAGGGATGACTGTCTGACCGGGCGGATGAAAGCATCCGCCCGGTGCGAGCAGTATCACCGCCGCGGCGAGTACAATGCTCAAAGCGCTGGTGCGCGTCATCATACCACCCGCATTTTTTGGGTCGCATCCCTGAAAAAAGGATCGCCGCCCCGGTGCCCCTCACGACTTCTTCATCTTCTTCCCCTTGGTCTTGCCCGGGGGATAATACTCGATCACGTCCTGGTGGTACCGGTATGGCTCGCTCGTGTCCATCTCCAAAACGACGCTGTCGCCGAAATCGACACTGATGGCGGCAGGCAGCTTCACCGAGACTTTCCACTGCCCGGATTCCCGGTAGAAATACACCCCCCTGCCCACGTCCTGATAGACGCATCCGGCAGGATAGTAGCAGTACCGGTATTTTGCTCGATTCCCATGAGCCGGCGCCCAGGGCGGCGGCCCTCCCTTCCCTATGACCGGGCCGTCCTTCCGGGTCTCGTCGGCGCTGATGACTATGTCGTCCGGTGCGCCGCTGAACGCCGTGAGGAAAAACGCCAGGCATGCCGTAATGAACAATCCGCAGGTGCGCTTCGTCAGGATGCCCTTCATGGTACTCCTCCCAATTCTTTATGAAAAACCTGCCTGTCTCTGATACCCTTTCAGCCTACATGCACTCACGATCTGCAGTCAACGGCTTTCCACCCGCCCCCGGATCACACGACAATGGGATACCCTGCAGATACCAGCGCCAGATCGGTGTTCTATTCGAGTTCCCCTTCCCGGTCATCATCCCGCCCACAGGAGAGAGGGCTGCGGTGAGACCCGTCCGCGTGATGACGGGATACCGCCTGTTTGAAACGGGCAACATCTCCGGCAAGCGAGCCGGCAGAGGAGAGCATGATTTCCGCAGTATCGGAGAGCTGGTGGATGGCAGCGGCGTTCCTTTGGGTGACGCTGTCCATGCTGGCAACCGACTTGTTCAGATCGTCCACCCCGCCGGCCTGCTCCGAGGAGGTGGATGCGAACCCCTCAATGGTCTCCGAGAGGTCGCCGATCTCCTCGATAATGCCTGTGATGGATTTTTCGGCATTCTTCGCCAGCTCATCGCCTGCCCTGATCCGGGTCACGGTGTCCTCGATGAGCACTTTGATCTGCCGTGCGGCATCCGCAGAGCGCTGAGCAAGTGCCCGAACCTCCCCTGCCACCACGGCGAAACCCCTGCCGTGCTCCCCTGCCCTGGCGGCTTCGACCGCGGCATTGAGCGCCAGCAGGTTGGTCTGGAACGCCACCTCGTTGACTGTGGACACAATGTCGCCGATCTTCCGTGAAGCCAGGGATATCCCGTCCATGGCCTCCACCAGCGACCGCATGGAAACCTCGCTGCGTCCCGCCCTGTTCACCATGCTCCTCGTCTTGTCCCGGCCGCTCTCTGCGGACAGGGCGTTCTGCTTGATGAACGCCGTCATCTGATCGATGGTCTGGGCTACCGCCTCCACGGAAGCCGCCTGCTCCAGCAGCAGATTCATGAGATCCCCCGCGCGACAGGACACGTCACGTGACGACCGGTCTACACTGGCGGCGGCCTTCTCCATGCCCGCGACGGTTTCCCCGATTCTGTCCATGAGTTCATTGAACCCGGCAGCCATCTGTCCCATCTCATCACTCCAGTGAACAGTCAGCCTCGCCGTGCGGCTCCAACCCCCTGCCGAGAGATGCCCGATCATATCCGCCGTTTTCTTCACGGGAGCAACGGCCATCGTAAAAAGAGCAAACCCTGCAAGTCCCGCTATGCACAAGAGAACCACGGCCCCAAGGGCGATGACGAAATCTGCCTGCATCCCCTGCGCCCGGCATGTTCCTCCGGAGAATCCGATCGCTCCGGCCCAGAGGACGATCCCTGTGCTCACAGCGGAAAAGAACCAGATGATCCTTTCCCCCAGATGGAATCCACCGGAGATATGCGTCAGAGAGCGCGACCGGTATTCCTGGTACATCCTGTCGTGGACGGGATGTGTTGCATGATGGAGAGCGCCGAACAGGCAGGCCGGAAGGACGAGGCCGGCGCCGGATATTGTGATCCACCAGAAGAAAACAGGGACGGCACCGTCTGCCGGGGAAAAGACATGAACGGATGCCCCGAAGACCACGATCATGCCTGTCATGAGCAGGCAGAGATACCAAGGCAGAAACAGATTTCTCCGGTGAACGGCATGAAGCTCATGATCTGAAAGAGTGTTGTTCCCGAGCTTTTTCAACCCCTCGTGAACCGGCCCTGCAAGGTATGAGGCGATCGCCATACCGGCCAGGAAACATCCGAGCCAGGTCAGCGCGGCCCGGGAGGCGAATCCCCCCATCCGCTCCCGGGAAAGGGACATCAGAGAAAGCCCCGTGATGATCCATACCGGGTTCACGATCACGAAGATGCCGCCGTAGAATATGAGGACCCTGCTCAGGTACCCTTTCATATAACTCCTTCAAGCCTGCCTGCCTCCTGACGAAATCACATCATAAATGACAAACTTTCTCCCGGTGCATGCCGGAAGGGAGATGCTAAAAAATTCGGCATCTTGACTCTGATTCTTGAATCATAACTATCCATCCGGGCCTTCGGTGATCATCTTCCAAATTGACATCCGGCCTGTATCGGATATTATCCGGGGCACACCTGTGATTATCAGAGGGGGCTGATCATGTGGAAAATTCCTCCCCTCGTATTGGGGCTCATGTTCATTTTCCTGATTCCCTTATCCTCCCGGGGCTCAGCCGCTGCCGAGGACGGGCAGCCCGTCCTGAGGGCGGCCGTGGACGTGAAGCCGGGTACGGTGACGCTCGGAAGCACGGGCATGTTCCTGACGGCCTATATCGAGCTGCCGGCCCCCTACTGTGCCGATGCGGGCAAGATCGATGTCCTTCACGTTCGCCTCTCGATCCGGGGCCGTGAAATTCCTGCGGAGGTAGAGCCGTCGTCGGTGGGCGATTATGACAGGGACGGCGTACTGGACCTGATGGTGAAGTTCGACAGCCAGGCGGTCCAGACACACCTGTTCGCGGGCTCTGAAACGCTGACGATACAGGGTGTGATCTCGGGCTCGAGAGATGTCCGTTTCCGGGGGTCGGATACGATCAAGGTAAAGGCCGGAGGGAAAGGCAAGCGGATCACCATCCTGCAGACATCCGACCTGCACCATCATGCCGTCGGCTACGGTCCCTTCATGGATTACACGCCCCTGGACACCACCGACAAGGACGAGGTCCTCGGCGGCTTTGCCAGGCTGGCCGCCGCCATCGAACGGGTCCGGGCAGAGCAGGCAGAGGCCGGGGTCCCGGTGGTGCTGGTGGATTCCGGCGATTTTTTGATGGGGACGGCATACGACCTCGCGGCATTCTATCCCCTCTCCCTGAAGTTCTTCAGTCTCATGAACTATGATGCCGCAGCCCTGGGAAATCACGAGTTCGACTCCTCGCCCGCGGGCCTGGCCATGCTCCTGACCAATGCAATCGAAGAGGGGTTCGATGTTCCGGTGCTGGCGACGAACACATTCACCGACGGGGACAAAGGCACATCCGATGACGGGATAGAGGCGCTCATGGGCGGCGGGGCCATTGTGGACAGGCATGTGCGCAAGCTTTCCAACGGGCTGAACATCGGTATCATGGGGCTCATGGGCAAAGACGCAGACGAGAAGGCCCCGGCAGCGGCGCCTGTCACCTTTGACCACGATCCGGAGTTCATCCAGGGCTTCGTGGACGATCTCAGGAGCAGCGACAATGCGGACCTGGTCCTGGCCCTGTCCCACGGGGGGATCGACACGAACGGCCGGGGCGACGATGCACGCCTTGCCGAGGCGGTAAACGGCATCGACGTCATCGCCTCGGGACACTATCACACCACGACCATGGAGGCTTTTCTCAGAGGTCCTGCCAATACCATCATCTTTTCGCCCGGCGAATACGGCAAGTGGCTGAGCAGACTGGACATCACCTATGACGAGTCTCTCGGGCGGGTCGTGGACTACCGCTTCACCCTCATCCCCATAGATGATACCATCCAAGGCGATCCGCATACTCAGGAGCTGGTCGAAGAATGCAGCGAAGCGGTGGACAGAATGATCGCGCGGCTTGGCGTGGGCCTGGACTCTGCCGTATCCTGCATCGATTTCCCCCTGGTGAAGGCGCCGCTTCAGGAGACGGGCATCGGGAACCTGGCCGCCGACTCGATCCGGTCGACCGCAACCGCCCTGGCCTCGAGCAGCGGCGGGAAACCCTGCGACATGGGGATCGTGGCAAGCGGGGTGATCCGTGACGATGTGTTCCCGGGCAGGCTGGGGATCATCATGTTCTCCGATGTGTACAACATGCTGCCCCTGGGATTCTCCCCGGACACCTCCCAGCGGCTTCCCGGCTACCCGCTCGTGTCCATATACGTGACGGCAAAGGATCTGTACATGATCTGCGAGATGGGTCTGACGATCGCTCCCACCCTGGGCCCGGATTACTACCTGAACTTCTCCGGGGTGAGGATCGATTACGATCCGGCTCAGGCACGCGGGCTCAAGGGTGTGAGAACGGTGTATGTATGCCCCGCACAGGACCCGTTCTGTCTTTCCGCCGGCACGCCGCTGGACCGCGGGGACACCACGAGGCTCTATCACGTGGTGTTGGACCTCTACGCCCTGCAGATGATGCAGACGGTCAACGAAAGGCTTGCGCCTTACGGCCTTTCCGTCACTTTGAGGAATATGTCGGGCGATCCGGTTCATCCGGCCGATTATCTCAACTACTGCATCGACGCCGATCCTGCTCCGGGTGTCCAGGAGCTGAAAGAGTGGATGGCCCTGTGGAAGTTTCTGGGCACGTTTTTCCCCGCGTCAGGAGAAGGCATCCCCGAGAACCTCTATGGTGCCGGCGGAATGGCGCTGGGCCGCGTCCGTTTCATGAGGTAGCCCTGCCGCAGAGAGCCTCGCCTCCGGAAGGCCGCATTTCCCCAAGGAAGCATTCTATCGCGAACTCAAGGCCGCTCACCATGCTGATGCGATCCTGTATCCGGAGATCGTCGTGGTCCAGGCAGACTACACCGGCGGCACGGCACACTGGTGCGGGGCTGCCCAGAAGGGGAGCACTTCGGGCAGGGCCGCCCTGGAGCTGCTGACAGGTGCGGGATACGGAAAGGTGCCCGCCTTCAGTATCCTGATACATATTCACGACATGGCGGACAGAAAGATATACCGCCACGCCGGAGGTGTAGAGATACTTCAGAAAATCGGCGCCTTCCGGCGGATACAGGTGCAGGCCGAGCGGCTGCTCAAAGGCGGGATCCGAAACCGCCGGGCGGTCGAGACAGCCCCGGCTCCTCTCATGAGACCGTACCGGGAAGCTGCCCGGTTCAGTTCCAGCCCCCGAGGCATCCTCTCACGAGAACGTGACGTCGTACCGGCGCTCATGCTTTGGGAAAAAGGCGGCCTGCGCCCGGCTTCAGCCCCTTCGCCGGCTCCCGCTTATCCCTGGATGAGCCTGCTCCGCCGGATAAAAGGACAGTACTCCGGCCTCCAGGCATCACATCTATAGAAGAACCGCTGAGTGTCATTTGTCTTTTGACCCCCCAGGCTTATACGTAATATAAGCCGTCCGAACTCCGGGATGGGGTGCATACTTTTCACAGGAGGTTCATATGAAAAAAAATATTGTCGCCGGCCTTACCTGGACACTGCTGGCCGCCGTCTTTCTGTATCCGGCAGTCCTCTCCGCCCAGATGGGGGGCAGGGGCTACGGCGGCCGCTGCCCGATGTGCGGAGGCCCTTACGGCGAACAGGGGCAGCAGCTCGACATCCCCGAAAAGCTGCCGGCGCCCGCAAGCGAGGAGTGGGTGGAAAGACTCCGCCAGGTGTACGCCCGTGAGAAGCTTTCAAAAATCCAGTACGAAGCAGACAGCGCTCAGTACAACACGGCCATGCCCTACCATATGATTATCTTCCAGGAAGACAATCACATCGACCTGATCGGGAGGCTTTTTTCCGCCTACGGCATCTCGTCCGATGTCAAGGTGCCGGACGTGAAAAAAACATCAGGAATCAAAGACGCCTATCAGCTGGGATACGACCTGGAGACCGAGCTCGTGCCCATGTACGAGTGGCTCATCCTCAATGCTCAGGACAAGGACAGCGCACAGGTTCTCGACTTTATTCTCCTGCAGACCAGAATGCACGCGACCATGTTTTCGCACGCGCTGAGCATGGGCTGGATGGGCCCGGGAATGGGGCCAGGCAGAGGGATCCGATAGCCTGTTCCGCTGTCTGCGGAGCAGATCGACACAGGCAGCGAGCTCCGGACGCCTCCCCCTCTGCAAGGGGAATGGGGGCCTGTCCGCTCATTCGCCGCCTTTCCCGCGCAGACGTCAGCGGAGCGGATGCCTCTTTTAGAGCGGGAAGTGGAGAAGGGAGCAGCGGCGAAGGCGCATTCAGATCCAGAGGATCATGAACAGGGATATGAACGACAGCAGCGTGCTCATGACCACTGCGCCGGCGGTGAGCAGGGTGTCCCTGCCCATATAGGCGGCCATGACAAAGCTGGAAGACGCCGTGGGGCAGGCCAGCATGATAAGGGCAACCCGGAGCTCGTCTCCGCCCAGTCCGGCCAGGCGGGCCAGTCCGTAACCCGCAAGCGGCCCCAGGGCAACCTTGATGAGGCTTGCCGTCATGATGGGCGTCAGGCTGCCGGTTACCAGACGGAGGTTGAGCGTGCTGCCGATGTTGATCAGGGCAAGCGGCAGGGCCATGTTGCCCAGGGGCTCGAGCGTGCGCGCCGCAGCCAGGGGCAGCTGCCAGCCCATGCCTGCCACTGCCAGTCCGGCAAGACAGGACAGGATCAGCGGGTTTGCCGCCACCCTCTTCAGCACGAGTCCCATGGCCCGGATGCCGAACCGGTGCTCGCCGTCGATGAGCACGAGGATGGCAAGGGCGTTGTTGATCGGAAGCATGGCTGCCACGACCAGCACCGCCAGCTTGACGACCGCACTGTTCCCTTCCCCCAGACCATAGACCACGACCGGTATACCGATAAAGGCCAGATTCCCGCGGAAAGCGGCCTGCACCAGGGCACCTGTCCTGGCCACAGGGAGGCGCATCATCCAGGCGGCCAGGTATCCTGCAGTCATGGATGCGGCCGTCCCGCCGAGCAGCACCAGAAAGACATCCGCATACTGCAGGAACCCGAACTCCACATCCGAGGTCTCGAAAAACAGCAGGGCGGGCAGGGCCACCCAATAGGTCAGACCGCTGGACCACTCGGTCATCCGGGCGGACATGAACCCCGAGGAACGCAGGATCGCCCCCAGCGCGATGATGAAAAATACCGGTGCAAGGGTGTTGAAGACATCCATAAAGGCCTGCTTGCCGACCGCCATTCCGGGTCCTGATGCCCGACTCATTCATGAGGGCTGCGCCCTGAAGCTCTCGCTCACCCGCCTCGCCGGGCGGGTTTCACGGCACAGATCTTTACCTGGAATATGAAGGTAATAATACCGTCTCCTTGAGGATGTCTCAAGGTAAGCATCGGAATGCACTCGATGATCGGCCTCCGGGGATCTCAATCCTTCTCCCCACGTACAGAATGCCCGGCCCGGGAGAAACTCAGGTGTTCCCGGGCTTCGGCCTGGGCGTTTTTTTCCGGTAATCCGGGTTGACCACACAGTGCATCCTGCTCTGGCCATGAAGCCAGAAGCAGCACTTGTTGCACCTCAGGCACTGCCGTATCTTTTCTTCTCTTCCCTCAGCAGACTTCCTCACCAGATTCTGGTCAGCCACCTGGCTCCTGCCGATGGCTATCAGATCGGCCTTGTTTCCGGAGAGTATGGACTCGGCCGTCCTGAGGCTGCTGATCGAACCTACGGCAATGACCGGCAGACGGGTATATTTCTTTATCCGGGCGGCGATGTCCGCATGGGGTGCCTCACCGAGCTCTTTGACGGGCGTGCACCGCTCGAACGACTCTGTCTGCGTCCCGACTGACACATGCCAGAGGTCAACTCCGGCACGTTCGAGAACGGGAATGATGGTTTCATAATCTTCCGGCACCAGACCCCCTTCCAGAAAATCTCTGGCGCTTATCCTCACACAGATGACGGCATCCTCGCCGATCCGGCTCCGGCTCTGCTCGATGATCTCCTTCAGGAAACGCGTGCGGTTTTCCAGGCTTCCTCCATATCCGTCACTGCGCCGGTTGGTGCGTCCGGAGAGAAAACCGTGCAGCAGATAGCCGTGCGCCGCGTGGAACTCGATAATCTGTGCACCGGCCTGTACGGCTCGATATGAGGCCTCGACGAACCGGTTGCGCACCCGATCGATATCGTCGATCGTCATTTCCCTCACCCGGTAATCGGGGCTCAGCTGCGAAAGCACCGGGTCGGGAACCGCACTCGGCGCGATCAGCGCTCCGGTCCCCGGCGGCGGGGCAAGCGCCTGCCTGCCGTTGTGGGCGAGCTGGAGCGAGACCGCGCACCCGTATCCTTTGAGCACGTCGAACAGTCCTCTCAGCCCGGGTATGTATTTGTCGTGCGCGATGCTCAAGGCCCCCTCATACCCGGGAGGGACTTCATCGATGATGCCCGCCGCACCCACGGTGATCAGCCCTGTCCCGCCTTCTGCCATTTTCCGGTAGAAGCCGGTGAGCTCATCGGTTACCTTTCCTTTGTCTCCGAAGTTTATCACCCAGGGAGGAAAGACGATCCGGTTGGGGATCTCCACATTTTTAATCACGAATCGGGAGAACGTGATCGGATAGTTTTTCCGTGCGTGGGCATGGTCAGCCAGATTTTTTACCATAGGTGCCCCTCCTTACGAGCAGATGATCTTTTTTCATGTATTCGCATCACCTGCTGCCCGATTCCCGGTCAGGATCGGCCGGCTGTCTTCAATAGACCGGCCTGAAATACCGGCTGGGATCTTCGGGGCGGGCAGCAGGCGACAGGCTTCACTTTTCCCGCTTCGCGAGCTCCTCTGACCTGAGGTCTTTTCTCAGGATCTTACCCACCGTGCTCTTGGGCAGCGATGCCCTGAACTCGACCTCATCGGGCCATTTGTACTTTGCCAGCTTATCCTTGCAGAAATGAATGATCTCATTTCCGGTGGCTGTCTGCCCTTCCTTCAGGACCACAAAAACCTTGACCGCCTCACCCCGCACCGGATGCGGCACGCCGATTGCGCACGCATCCATCACCTTGGGATGCTGGTACAGGACCTCGTCGATGTCCCGGGGATAGACATTGTATCCACCGGATATGATCATATCCTTGAGCCTGTCCACGATGAAGAAATACCCGTCATCATCCATACGGGCGATGTCTCCTGTGTGAAGCCAGCCGTCGCGGAGTACATCCCCGGTCTCGGCAGGCATGCCTTTGTAGCTTTCCATAACTTGTGGCCCCTTTATGATGAGCTCGCCCGATTCGCCGGCAGGCATATCGGTTTTCCGGTCAGCGAGGCTCACGATCCGGCATTCGGTATCCGGCAGCGGAACCCCTATGCTTCCGGGCTTCGTCTTTCCTTTTGCGAACGGATTGCAGTGCGTGGCGGGCGACGACTCGGTCATGCCGAACCCCTCGCAGATGACGGCCCCTGTCTTTTCCTCGAACTGCTTGATCACATCCACCGGAAGCGGGGCGCTGCCGCAGAAGCATCCCGTCACATATGAAAGATCGAGCCCGCTGATCTTGGGATGGTTGAGTATCCCGACATACATAGCGGGCACCATGGGCAGGAACGTGGGCCTGAACTTCTCGAAGGCATCCATGAGCTGATCCGGCTGAGGCCTCGGCACCAGGACATTGCCCCACGACATGTACATGGCATAATTCATCGACACCGTCAGACCGAACACATGGAAAAACGGCAGCGCCCCGAGCATCATCTCTCCCCCCCGCTTGAGGGTCGGAAACCAGGAAGCGATCTGCTGGACATTTCTGCTCAGGTTGGCGTGTGTGAGCTCGACACCTTTTGAAACGCCTGTCGTGCCGCCGGTGTACTGATACTGCGCGATGTCGTCCAAGGTGAGCGGGACACTGATGTTTATCGGCCGATACCGGTCGATAACATCCTTCCACCGGGACACCTGGGGCGCTTCTTTGACAGCCGCCGCAAGGCCGGGAATGGGGATATAATCGGCGATGGAAGCAACGATGATGTGCTCTATGGATGTCTTGGGCCGAATATCGATCATCCTGTCCGCCAGCAGGTCCAGAGCGACCAGCGCCTTTGCGCCCAAATCATTGTACTGGTGCAGGAGCTCCTTGTCGGAGTAGAGCGGGTTGTTCATGACAGCGATGCCGCCGATCTTCAGGATGGCATAATATGCCGCAACGCACTGGATGGTGTTCGGCAGGAGTATCGCCACACTGTCGCCCTTGGCGATGCCCAGGTCCATAAGGCATGCCGCAAAGCGGTCCACCGTATCTTTCAACTGCCGGAAGGTAAGCATAGATCCCATGAAATTCACGGCCATGTCCTCGGGGAACTCCCGGGCCGATCTTTCCAGGAAGTCGGGGATGCACAAGTCTTCGAATCCCGTCTTTGCACCCACACCGTCGGGGTAAGAAGACAACCAGGGTTTCTCTTGGTAATTCATGACTGTTCTCCTTTTTGATCAATGATATGTACCGGCAAGAAATTCATGCACTACACGATTGAATTCACCGGGCTTCTCCAGATTCGGGAGATGCCCGCTCCGCTCGACAATATAGATCAGTGAATCTTTTATTCTCTCATGGCCGTAGTAGGCATGCTCCACCGGGAAGCTCCGATCGTGCCTTCCCCAGATGATCAGGGCCGGCGCCTTGATCTCTCCGAGCGCAGACATGAACGGGAGCAGCACGTTTCTGTCTGTTCCGAAGATGGAACAGAAGGTGCGGAGTATCCTCAGGAGGGATTGCTGCGCACCGGGAAGCGAGTGGACCCCATGGTAAAAATCGATGAGTTCGTCATCCAGCACTGCCGGGTTGTGCACGAGAGGTCTGAAGAACCGGTAGACGCCTTTCCGGCTGGGTCGTGTCAGGATTTCGCCCACGAGGGGAAGCGACGCGAGACAGAGGATAAAGGGAAAATCGGTTCCGAGCCCGGCGCTGTCCACGAGCACGATCTTTTCGACCCTTGCAGGATGTTTCAGGGCGAACGCGATGGATAAGGCCCCTCCGAGAGATACGCCCACAAAGCCTGCCCTGTCGATGCTCAACGCCTGCATGAAGTCATGGATGAATCCGGTCATGAAAGGCAGGAAATCGTGCACCGGCGTCTTGTCCGAGCGGCCGAATCCGGGGATGTCGAACGCATATACCCTGAACTCCTTCGCCAGCTCGTCGATATTATGCTGCCAGATCTCTACGGAGGTACCGAACCCGTGGATGAGAATAACAGCCTTGCCCCGGTCTCCCGCAGACCAGTAACGGATATTGAGGTCCCGTATTGCGAGGTATTTGTCCTGGAGCTTTCTCATTGTTGCTTCACCCCTTGGCCTGAATCCGCCTCTCATGTTTTCACTGCTTCTCATCCGGCCCGAAAGAGACGCTTTCGCCGGCTCGCCGCCGGCAGCGCCCGGCCTTTCCTTCGGGCATCATGCCCCCTGACCCGCCCACCCGGAACGCGGGAGCCGTCAGTCAGGAAGATGATTCATCCATATCTCCTGAGAATCATGATAGCTCTTGAGCTCGAGAAGACGGCCCTTCACATCGAAAATCAGCGACTGATTCAGGGTGATGAAGAAATTCTTCCCGGTCACCGCATCGCCGAAATGGACATCGAGTGTCACATCCGTTCTGTTTCCCCGGGTGATGTAGTTCCTGAAGGCAGGCGGCGACAGATAGATCTGATAGCAGAACACACCGGTGATCAGCTGCTGGAATCCCGCCTTCCCGTAGTAGGCGCCGTTGCTTGGAAGCGCGGGGTTCCCCTTTTCAACGAGTACGACATCATCACTCAGGAATGCGAGGGTTCCGGGCACGTCGTGCCGGACATAGAACCCGTCATAGAGACCTGCCGCCAGAGCCGTGGTGTCGAAGCCGACAGGGATAATGCCGAAGTCATCCGTCCCCCTCTGGTCCGTGACGAAACCGTCCCCGCCCTCCGTGAACGCCTCTGTCAGATGCCAGGTCGAGTAATACAGGGTCATGCCCCTGATCTTATCCAGGGCGTCGTCGAGCTCCCACTTGTACAGAAACTCAAGATCATAGCGCTTGCCGGTAGAGCGGACCTCGGAGACGATGTTCACGTGGGAGGAGGCCCGTCTGCTTTCACCGGCATCTTCGAGATGGAACTGCACCAGCATGTCAGCCGGATTATTCGCCTCGAGAAAGGATACCAGGTACCCCAGCACCTCTTCTTTTCCCCGATAGATTCCCGCCAGCGGCACGACACCAGGCCTTCCGATGATGTGGAATTCGACCCCGTCTGCCAGCAGCCCCCCGGCGGCATCCACCCGCCCGAGCCCGAGTATCTCGAAGAACCGATCGAGCAGCGCCGCAGCCTGCCTCTCTCCTGCCTTCATGACATTCACCCCTCTCTGCCAAATCAGCTTCTTCGGAACTTTCCGATTCCCAGCCGGCCCGAAGGACGGAGCGCAAAACCCTCACCAGCAGTGTACTGTTAAAAGTATACTAATGGTATACTTTAACAATGTTGCATGTCAATGATTAATTACTCATATCCGGAATTACTCTTTAAAGATAATGAATTTATTCATATTTTCATCCTTTTTATACATCCAACTATCAATTTAAATGTATACCATGAGTATTTTTATTTGGTTCCGGGGCTTGCAAAAGTGTCCCTGTCCACCCTGCTGCCGGCTCCTGCCGGAACCGTTTCGAAGGCGGTCATCTGCAGATCTCCGGGGAAAAGACGGGATCATAGGGATCATGTTTCCTGAAAATGCACAGGATGCAGCGGCAGGATGTAAAAAATGCACCGGCTGCCTCCGCTCCTGATGCAGCTACGCATGATGAACGGAAAAATCATCGTGATGAAATTGCCTGTCCCAAGTTCGGGGCTCGCAGTATACGATTATTATAGAACGTCTCTATTATCGCCCTTGCCCGATTGAGGTCCGCACCCATTCCGGAAAGCCGGAGCGTATACAACCTTCTATTTTTCAATAAAATTCCGCCAAGGACCCCCCTTGACATAGAGCAGATTTTATGTATACTCAAAGTGTATTTAAAGATTGCTTACTGCACATGAACGTCAACCTGAAAATACAAACTACTACTCGATGAGGCGGATACGCATGGCAATAACGAGCAAAAAGGTCTTTAATCAGGAAGTCAAGCGGCTCACCATCCTGCAGGCAGCCAAGGAGCTGTTTCTGGAAAAGAAGTACAGCGCCATCACCATGGATATGATCGCCAAGCAAGCGGGCATCACCAAGAAAACCCTGTACTCGTACTTCCCCTCCAAACTGGCCCTTTTCATTCATGTATTCGATGAATACCTGCAGCAGCTCTACCAGCAGTTCGCCAGGGGCACGAAAAAAAACCTGCCTGCCGACGAGCTGATCCTGTCCCTGTTCGACATCCTCTTCAAGTTCACGAGAAAGAACGAGAAGTTCATGCGCCTCTACTGGACGCTGGATTCCGACGAGTTCGACGGGCTGATCCCCGAAGAGCTCATCGACAGGATCAAGGTCTGGACCAAGGCCGTGTTCGACGAGATGATCAAGGTCATGGACAAGGCGTATGCGGCAGGGCTCCTGAGAAAGGATTACGACCCCATGATGATCATCCACCTGCTCTCAGCGATGAACAAGGGGATATTCATCCATACGAACAAGGAGAACAGGTTCAACATCGCTCAGGTAGACACAGACGGGATGTATCGGATCGTATACGAGATGCTCAAGGCGGGACTCTTCTCAAGGGACTTCAAAGAGGCGGAAAACCGGAAAACCGCGTAACCGGCGGCAAGACGGGCGGGCTGGAGCGGGCCTCTCACCGGCCTGCCCGCTGCTTTCAAAAAACCTTCTCTCCCCGAAGCCCGCACAGGCTGCCGGGAGCGGGTACGCATACGCCCCCTTCGCCGGCCGTGGCATGGTAGGGTTTCTACTGAGGGGCGCTCAAGAGAAAATCCGTAGTACCACGAATTTACATAAGCGCGCCCGTGCCGTAGCATGGAGTAAAATTCATATTGGGGAGGAATACGGCATGAGCAGCTTTGAAAAGCAGATGCTTGACAGCCTTTGGAACTATCCTCTTTTCGAGTCCCTTGCCCGCAGGAGGGGTTTCCGGTTACCGCAGGGGTGCAATATAACCAAGGCCCCCTTCGTCCATATGTCCGGGAAGGAACCGGTCCCCTTGAGCGAGCTCGAAACCGCCATCCTGTGCTGGGCCGGACACGGGGTCACCGGGACCATTACGGCCGATCTCGATTACACCACTCACTTCATGAACTCGTTCACCGGCAGGACCCATCCAAACCCCTGCAACGATCAGCACCAGGAGCTCATGTACATCGACGATACGGGCGTCTACCTGTACCGGCCCAAGGCCCCGACCCTCAACGTTGAGTTCCAGACGCCCGCTGACCGGGAAAAGGTCGTCACCTCCTTTACGGACGCCAACATCAAGATACTCGACGGCAGGCCCCACATCCCCGAAGCAGCCCTGATGAAGAGCAACTACTTCAATACGAACAAGCCCGGCACCACCGCGTTCATGCCGGTCGTGGACGTCACCTATGAGTACATGAACCTCATCCTGGGCTCGTGCGCCTTCGAGCGCTGGCAGATCGTGGACGACCGTACCGGAGAGATGTGCGGCCTGCAGAAGTGGGTGGACAACGGCTACCTGAACGGGCCGGTGGTCCCGTTGAGCTGGTTCGAGATGGCGGCGTTCAATGCATGCATGTCCACGGCGCACTACATGGTGATGAATATCTCTCTGGCTGCCACAGCCATGGGCCTGGCAGGATGGCACTACGGCGGCTACGTCTCCCTGATTCTCCTCGGCGGGACACCGCTGACCAACGGGCTCGGCTTCCGGTTCATCACCGGCAAGGACAAGATGCCCACCCCGGTCGGCAAGGACGGCTTCATCGAGTCGCTCTGCCCGCCCTATGTCAAGGACATGGACGAGGCCGTGGAAAAGTTCTATGCCATGAAGTACGGCCCCAAAGGTCACTTCGGCAAGGAATACGACGGCATGACCCCCTGGAAGGACAAGGAGATGCACAAGAAGGTCAACGTGCCCGACGAGCAGAGCAAGGAGATGGCCAAACACTTCCTGACCTACGTGTATAAAACCTACGGCAGGTGCCCGGCGTTCGTGGACGCGATATTCCTGCCCGTGGCATATGCGGCCCATCATCCGGACCTGGAGTTCTATCAGAAGTACTACCCGAAAGAAATGGTTACCGACAACGTGCTCAATCATATGAAGATCTGGCACGGCAAGGAGTAAGACAAAGCCCCCGGAACACGGGGATGCCGGCAGGGCATCCCCGTGTTCCATCAGCATATCACGGAGGAGCGTTATGCCGTTGATGAAATCGCCCGCAGGCGACATGGAGATAACGATCAACAAGATGACCGCGGATAAAGACCGGCTGGTGACCGTGGGCAAGTTCGGAGCCTGGGATTCCACCATCTACTTCACGGTGGATGACGTGGTGGACATGATGAAGCTCATGTTCAACCTCCAGGTCATCGGCTTCATCCTGAAGCTGCCCTTTCTCATCGCGAAATCCCGGCTGTCGGGGCGGGGAAAAACCCAGGAGACATGACCTCTGTTGCGGCGCGAGCCGTTCAAAGACGATTTCCTCCTCGTATGAGCAGGGAGGATGATGGGCATCCTCCCTGCTTCAGGTCGGGATGATCTCATGAAGAGCGGGAGGGAACACTTGACAACACCCGGCATATTCATCACCATGGGATTTCACTCTCCTGGGGAATAGGCATGATCTCGAAGAAACGGACATCAAAGAAAACACCTCCCGGCAGCGCCGGCCGTCCCTTCGGGCCGGCTTCAAAAATAAACGCCCCGGTGCCGGCGGACAGCGGGGAGCCGGGGGAAATCACCCAGGCCATGCTCTCGCTGCTCCTCAATGAGCTGCCCGTGGCGGTCATTCTCTACCACAGCGACGGCACTATCTTCGACTGCAACGACATGGCGCTGAGCCTGTTCGGATACAGCCGTGACGAGATGCGGGCGCTGCGCCACAGCGATCTGCTGCCGAAGATCTTTCTGCGTGTCGCGCAGGACTCTTTTACCCGTGAGAATACGACGAACGGCGAGTTCATCTGGGTGAGCAGGCGCAAAAAGAACGGTTCCGTGTTTCAGTGCGAGCAGAGCAGCAAGATGCTCTCCCTGAACGGCCGTGATTTCTGCATGACCTGTTACCGGTATTCCGAAAGCATCTCCATTCCGGAAAAGAACCCTGCTATCGAAGACACAATGAACCTGGTGCTCAAGCTCGATAACCCGTTTTGCGTGCAGACCTGGCAGGAAGTCAACGGAGAGCTGCGTCTGATCGGGTTCAATCCCACCCTGGAAGGGTATACCGCAGGCAGGATCCGGGACTATACGGGCCGCACGGTGCACGAGCTCTATGCGGAAAGGGGCCGGATGGACGCAGTGGAATTCATCTACGAGACCTACCGGAACAAACAGACGCTCAGGATGGAGACCTACTGTGATTTTCTCATCCCGGGAAACGAGCGGGACGTTGACACGGTTTCATTCTTTGTCCCGCCGAACATGCTCGTGCAGTACATCGAGGACATCACCGAGCAGCGCAAGGCCCTGGCGTCTCTGAAGGAGAGCGAGGAGCGCTTCAGGGCGCTGTTCCTGGGGAGTCCGGTGCCGGTGATGACATGGAGGTATGCCAACAGCGACTTCGTCCTCATCGAGTACAATTACGCGCTGCGCCAGTTCGCCGGCGAGAAGGTCTCCGACCTGCTGGGCGCGGGCTGCGCCCAGCTGTTCAGCGAGTATCCGGAGATCATCGAAGATATGCACCGCTGCTGTGCGCAGAGAACCATCGTCCATCGTTTCACCAAGTACCGGATGATGTTCACCGGCGAGGAGAAATACCTGGCCGTCACCTTTGCCTTTGTCCCGAACGACCTGGTGCTGACGTACATTCACGACATCACCGACCAGAAGAGGGCCGAGGAGGAGCTGATCCGCTACCAGCAGGAGCTGAGCGACCTCTACGAAAAGCACCTCGACATCCTGGAGCATGAGCGAAAGCGCATCTCCCAGGAGCTGCACGACGGCATCGGCCAGTATCTCACTACCATCAAGGTGAGCACGGAAAACCTGCTGGTGAGCAACCGGGGGAACCTGGACAGGCAGCGCCTGGATGAGAGGCTGCGCTCCAACATAGCCCTGCTCAAGGAAGCGATCATGGATGTGTCTCGGGTGTCCATGGACTTGAGGCCGCCCATACTGGACGACCTGGGCATTCTGGCCACCATCAACTGGTTCCTGCGAGAATACGGCAAGGTATACAGGAACATCCGGGTGGAGAAGGACATACCGCTGGACGACGCGGACATCCCTCCGAAGATCAGAATCGTGGTCTTCAGGGTTCTTCAGGAAGCCATGAACAATGTCGCCAGGCACAGCGGCGCCGATCTGGCCCGGATCTCCATGCGCAAGAACGGGGATGCCATCGAGTTCTCCGTTGTGGATAACGGGAAGGGATTCGACCCGATCAAGATGCAGAAAAACCGCTGCGGCCTCGGGATCGCCGGCATGCGCGAGCGCGTCACCTTTTCCCAGGGCTTGTTTTCCATCGAGTCTTCCGAAGGCAGCGGGACCGCGATCCGGATCACCTGGCCTCTGAACGTCTGACCGGACCCGGCTTCATGCCATTATGCAATAAAGGAGATACGTGTATGAAAAAAATCACCGAAGAGGTCGAATGGATTGCCGGAGAGATACAGTCTACGGCGGTGAGGGCGAGAATCACTTCGCAGGAAATCGTGTCCCGAATGGAGGAGCTGTTCCGCAATGAGTCGTCCTGTGACTCGGGCGCGGCGGAAATGCCTGCGTACTACCAGTGGAAGGATGGTATTTCCTGTCTGTGGGCCCCGGATGAAGGCGAGGCGGGTAACGGCGTTGTCGGCGCAACCGGGGCAGTGCCGATCGATGATGCCGTAAAAAGGGAGCTGCTGCTGTATGAGCGTTTGCGGCCGTTTTTCCGCGATGCGTATGCAAGAAATCCATACTCTGACGAGGTGCTGTATATCGACAAGAAATCCATGGTGGTCGGGCAGACCGCGAAGAATTTCGGCAATGCGTTTCCGCCCGGGTTCGATGCCGCACGCGTGTGCGCGAGCGGTATCACCTACTACGACTACTATGGATGGGTGGATGCCGCTCAGAACCCGCAGCGCGTCCCGAGGTGGGCCCCCGGCCCGTTTATCGAGCTGCTCGGCTGTTTTATCCAGGCCGTACATGCGCCGGTTTACAAGCGGTCGGACGATCCCGAAATGTGCGGGTTCGCCGGTGTGCACTACAATCTTCAGTGGATGAACGCCGCCACGGTGGACAGGAGCGATAAGCGCGTCATCATTGTCTCGGGCGGCGGGACGCTGGTCGGCGCAAGTGCGGACGCGTTACAGGCCGTGCGGATGGATCCGTTCGTCGAGCAGAAACCCTCATGGCAGGCATCCCGGGAGGTCAGAGACTATATCGACGTAGGGCGAAACCTCGAGCAGGGCAAGCCGGAAGACCTTGCCGGGCTTTCCCGGAACATACGCGCCCGCGATCGCTTCGAGCACACCCTGTACGGCAGGAAGTTCACTGTTGCCCGAAGGGCAGTGCCCGAGCTGGACTTTTACGTGGCAGCGCTCCTGTAGTCACCTTTGGTCCGTCATTCTCCCGGAACGGATCAAAGGTCCGGGAGTCTTCACCCAGGTCCAGGAACCTGCCCATTCCGCCGTCCAGCGGGATGATCGCCCCGTCATGAATCGAATTCGGGATGATACGCCTTGGCAATCTCGTAGAGATCCGGAGAGCACATCATTTCGATCGCCTTCCCGTTTTCGTCGAACAGCCAGCTGTTCAGCGTATACACGGAATACATGTTGCCGTTTTCTATCACGGTCCAGTCTTCATAGAAGATGATCTCGACGCAGTTGCCCTCCACCAGAAAATACCGGTCGATATAATCCATCCTCGCCGTCAGGCCGAGATTCATCATGAACTTGTCCATGCCGGGCATCCCGTAGTACTTGCCCGGATAGGGAACGAGGGGGTATTCGGACTCGAGGCCGGGCCCTTTGTAGCTTATCTCGAAATCGGGGTTCGCCGCGGCCTTGGCGGCATCGAGTCTCCCTGCATAGAAATCTTCATAGATGCTCCATACGAGCCTCGCAGGGTCATACTTGAAATCGAGGTTGATCTTGTGGTTCTTCGGGTTCGTCTTGGTGTCCACGATGTGGGATGGACCCTTTGCCTGGAAGGGCAGGACGAACGTGAACGTATCGTAGTATCTTCTGCAGAAAAATATCTTGGCCTTCTCGTCGACCTTGAAATGGTCGAAGAATTCCATGTCGAACGTTTTGTTCGTGGCTGCGACCCGTGCCTTCAGGTTGAAATGAACTACGATCTCGCACCCGTCGACGATTTCGTATTCATGCCTGAACTCAATGATCTGAAGCGCCCTGAAATATTCCTCGAAAAGGCCCGTGATCCGGGCCTTGCCCTGATAGGTGCCTGCAAACGGGACCTTGTCCGTCCATCTCCCGTTCATGATCCAGACGGCATAATCGGTGAAAAGCTCGTCAAAAGGCATGACCTCTCCTTTTCGGAAGTACTCATAGAACTTCCGGATATTGACTAGTTTCCTTTCTCTCAGGTGTTCCTTCCACGTCTTTTCGTCTTTGCTCACATTAGCAAGGTCCATGACAATCCTCCTGGTAAATAAATTATTTCCCCTTCCAAAGGTTCGGGTAAAGCACTCCTCAAGAAGTCGTCTATATGGGGACCGTGCTTCCTAACCCACCCCTTGAGAGCGTTGAACGCCCAGCTATGGCTCAATAAGCTTCACCAGGGTCATGCCGTTCAGGATCTCGGGAACATAATGCGTGCAGACCTGGTGGTCTCTGCCGCCCAGCCGCAGCACGAACCCGGTTTCGCGCGCCCTGACCCTCTTTGCCAGTTCCTGCACCTCCGCCGGATGATCCCGCCCGAGCATGAGCGGCTCCACCTGGAGCGTCCGGCCCCGGACAAAACCCTCAATCCCGGTCGCCTCTTGTGCCGGAGGGTTGATGCCGATCAAAATGGACTCGTCATCAGAGATCACCAGAAGGCGGCTCTCGCTGCGGTTAATGGTGTCGCTCATCAGGCCCACCAGGTCCCAGTGGAACTCGAAGAAGGCGTGCAGCTTGTCACCGTTATATACCGGGGCGAGGACCGCGGGGCTCAGGTTGCCGAAGAGGCTGATCGTGATGGGGGACCACAAGGGCTTGCGCCCGGGGTTGTTCTTCTCGCCGATCAGGCCGAACCAGTCGAAGCGATAGAAGCCGACCTCGTACGCCCGGTTGACATCGAACCCGGGCGGGGCCCAGGCCATATAGAAAAGATACGGGACATTGGCTATGCAGGATTCCACATCGACGATCGTCACCGTGTCTGCATTCGGCACCTGCTCGTATTCCCTGCGGAAGACAGGCAGAAGCTTCTCGTACGCAATGAGCTTCTTCGTCACCTTTTCATCCAGGGGGATGAATCCCGCACTCACGATCGTCGCGTTTTCGAAAGCATCCGGCTTTGAGTGATGCGCGACCTGGCCCGTGTCAGGGTTCGTATAGGTTTCGTACTTCGCTTCCCAACCGTCGTAGATGACCTCGTTCTCCATGTTTGCAACAACTTCCCCCGCGTATTTGGCCATGGCTGCAGCCCGCTGCTCCAGAAGCCTGCCGTCCCTGGTGATATGCTCGCCGATCTCTTTCAGTTCCCGGTACGGATCATCATGAAACATATGATTACTCCCTTCTTTGCTGTCATCAGAATTTCCTTTTCTTTGGGTATATACATTGATATCAGAGGCGAGCCAGGCTGTCAATTTTAAATATACTTAGAGTTTACTTATAAGGAGTGTAGTGATGGTTGGAATGACACCATAAAAGCTTTTTGATATGATATATATTGACATTTCAAACGCTATATGTGCTATTTATATATACTTATAGTTTACTTATAGTTTGGCTTTATGGGATCTTCGCAGAATAGATGCGGGGGTGGATAAAGGGAGCGAGGGAATCCCATTCATCTTCCGTTCTTAGCACCCTACACCACGGGCGTCAGTCAAAAGGGTACGGTACGAGGAGGCTGAGATGAAACAATTGGAGGGAGAACTGGGAAAATCGTACGTGGAATCGGCAAGAAGTGATCTGCAGCATGATGCAACAGCTGTGGATGCCAATGCCCGGAAGATTGAACGGTACTCGGTAGAACTGGTATCAGCGATTGAAAGCCTGTATGAATATCCCCGAAGGGACGGGGAAGGCACGGAAGAGATACCTGCGCAGTATAGAACCATAAAAGATGATTCTTGAAATGCTTTCATCAAGAGGTCCGAATCCTATGAAAACGGATCGTTTTTGAACTGCGTCTCCGGGTGCCCGCGCGTTGCCGTCACTCCCGAGGTCGTATGGCGACTGACGATGTACGAATCGATCAAACCGGCTATGCTGCACGTGTATGAAGAAGTCGAGCAGGTAGATGGAGTTTTTTGTTCGATATTGAATCGAACATTGCGCTAATGCGCACCGAGTACCATTTCGAAGACAGCTTCGATCTGCCGGGGGTGGATCTCATCTCCCTGTATGATTTCGGGACAACCTTCTACGACTGGTTCACATCCGTGGGCAAGGGAAACAATCCCCACAGGAAGGCTATGTGGTCCCGCATGGCGTTCATCGCCTTGGAGCATGACTGGATAATGCATTTGAAGACACCATTCTACAGAAACAGGTACACTGGAGAAGAGAAAATGACTGGAATTATCGGGGTTCATCTGAACCTCGACTGGGTGACGGCCGACACAATTGCCAAAAGCGCGGTCAGGATGATGCTCGTGAAAGACGATTCGACCCCCATCGGCATGAACGGCTCTGCACGCAGGGACATTCAGCTCGAGACGTTCGACAAAAGCATGTTTCATGCAATGAATCCCTTTGATCCGTTGACCACTGGAAAAAAAAAGAGATTCGTATACGAGACACTGAACCTGGAGTGTGACAAAAGCGACGATATCGCCTCGTTCGCAGTGAGACTGAAGTCCGAATTCCAGTTCCGGCATTCGCTCGGCGGACGAATGTATACGGTGATTCGTGAAAGGGAGCCCGTGTTGGGCCTGAACTTTGTGGCGCTCCTTGAAGACGGTGAGCGGTCCTTTTCTTGACCGGAACCGACCGGCTTCAATGACCCGTCCGTTACATTGAGGGATGTCTACCGGGCGGGAACAGGGAGATCACGTTCGCCCGGCCTCTCACCGTCTGACCAGACCGTGCTCCATGGCATATGCAATCATGGCCGGGGTGCTGTGCAGGTCGAGCTTACGCTTGATGTTCTCCCGGTGCTTTTCGACGGTTTTTATGCTCACGCACAGCATGCCCCCGATCTCGCGGTTCTTGTACCCCTCGGCCACCAGCTTGAGCACTTCCCGTTCGCGTGGGGTGAGCCCCTCTTTCAGGCCAACGGGCTCCACATCGCTCCCGCTCTTGAGATAGCCCATGACCACCGTGTCCGATATGTCCGGCGAGATGTACGCCTTGCCCTTAAGCACACAGCGTATCGCCGTTATGAGCTCGTCGAAATCTGCGGCCTTGAGCACATACCCGTTGGCGCCTGCCTTCAGGCTTTCATAGACATACTCCTCGGCCGTATGGACAGTGAGCACGATGATCTTTACATCGGGATGGATCTTCCTGATCTCCCGGATGGCATCCATCCCCATGAGGCGCGGCATGGTGAGGTCGATGATGAGCACATCGGGCATGGCCTGCTGCACGCAATGGATTGCCTCCATCCCGTCCGAAGCCTCGGCCACCACCTCGATCTCGCCGTCTTTTTCCAGGAGCGAGCGGAGTCCCTGCCTGAGGACGACATGATCTTCTGCCAGTGCTACCCTATACCGTGAAGCCATGGTTCTGTCCCCTGTCCAACCCTCTGAAAAGGCCATTCTCGGAACATACCCTCCCTTCGGTACTGTCCCCAATGCCATTGAGAGCTGATACGTGATCATAGCCATATGAGAATTCGAAAGCAAGGCCGCAGAGGAATATCAGCCTTCTGCGGCCCTGTGAAATCGATCAGCGTCCTACAAGCAGGCCCTGTAGAGATCGATGCACTGTTCCAAGCTCGGAACGATCGGATTGAACATAGTCGGGAACTCGGAGAGCGTCACGATCGCGAGCTCCGGTATCGCGCTCTCTGGCACGCCCAGATCGCTCATGGTCAGGGGATGATTGATGTCTCTCATGATGCTCTCGACGCATTCGATAGACGCCTGAGCCGCCTTCTTTCGGGACATCTTGGCGGTGTTCACGCCAAAGGCCTCCGCGATGTCTGCGAGCAGATCCTCGCAGGCGCTCATGCTGAATCGCATGACGTGCGGCAGGAACACCCCGCACAGGGCGCCGTGATGCGAATGGAACTTGGCGCCCACCGCATGGGCCATGCCGTGGCCCAGGCACGTGGCGCTCATGTTGATGGCGATGCCGGCGTTCGACGAGGCCAGGAGCATGTTGAACCGCGCGTCCACATCGTCTCCTTTCTCCACGGCCCGGCGGAGACTCTTGGAGACGAGTCGGATGGCCTCGAGCGCAAATTGTTTGCTCATCATGTTGCGCCGTACGCAGATGATGGTCTCGATGGCGTGGCTCAAGGCGTCCATGCCGGTGGCAGCCGTTATCTTGGGCGGCAGGCCCAAAGTGAGCAGCGGGTCAAGGATCGCCACATTGGGCGTTGCCGGGAACTCGGCCAGGTTTATCTTGCGGTTGATGGCGCGGTTCATGACCACCGCGATGTTTGTCATCTCACTGCCGGTCCCTGCCGTGGTGGGAATCGCAATGTGAGGGATGAGAGTATCGTTGACTGCGAACATCGTGATGTTGTCGATGGCCTTGCCCCCCCGGGTAAGGGTGACTGCAGTGACCTTGGCCGTGTCGATGGAACTCCCGCCGCCCAAGCTCACAACACATTCTGCACGGGCCTGCTTACAGAACTCCACCGCCTCGTCGATGGTTTCATAACCGGAGTTCTCCACCACACCGTCGAAGACGCCCACGCAGTAGCTCCCCATGGCCTTGGCCACGCGGTCGACGAGACCTGCGGCTTTGAGGCCCTTGTCGGTGATGATCACCGCCCTCTTGACGTCCATGAGATTCATCTCGTACGGGAGGCTCGATATGAAGCCCGGGCCTGCATTGACCTTGACCGGGTTATTGTAGTGGAAGGACTTGGGAGGTGTCGGGTACTGGTGCAGTACGTTGAACAGAAGACAGCGTTCCCGCTCGGCCTCAGGGTTCATCTCGATCCGCTTGATCTGGGTGTACTCCTCCAGGCCCGCCGCACCCCACTCGCGGCCGAAACCGCTCTGCTTGTAGCCGCCGAAGGGGTTCATGTCGCCGTAGTTGTGCCAGTCGTTGATCCAGACGGTGCCTGCTTTGATCTTTGCCGCGAGCTCGTTGGCCAGGTTCATATCCTTCGAGAATACCCCGCTGCCGAGCCCGAACGGCGTATCGTTGGCGATCTCGATGGCCTCGTCGTAGTCCTTGAACGGAATCACGCAGACCACCGGGCCGAAGATCTCTTCCTGGGCGACCCGCATGGAGTTCTTCACGTCGGCGAAGATGGTGGGCTCGCAGTAGAAGCCTCCTTGGAACTTGGGGCCTTCCAGTTTCTTTCCGCCGTAAGCCAGTCTGGCTCCTTCCTTTTTGCCGATCTCGATGTATCCCATGATCGTGTCGAGCTGTTTTTTGCTCACGATGGGGCCGAACTGGGTGGAGGGATCCATCTGATACCCGATCCTCAAGCCCTTGGTGCGGGCGATGAGCCTCTTGAGGAACTCATCGTATATCTTCTCATGCACGATGATGCGCGTGCCCGACTCGCATATCTGCCCGGAATGGAGAAACGTTGCGCACATCGAGCCGTCTACGGCGAAGTCCAGGTCGGCGTCCTCGCAGATGATGTTCGGGGACTTGCCGCCGAGCTCCAGGGTGACCTTCTTGATGTTCTTGGCCGCCATGGTCATGATGTCCACACCCACCTCGGTGGAGCCGGTGAAGGCGATCTTGTCGATCTTCGGGTTCAGGCACAGCGCCTTTCCCAGCGACGACCCGGGGCCGGTCACGATGTTCATCACGCCCTTGGGGATGCGCGTCCTCTTGAGCGCCTCGACAAAGACCAGCATGGACAGGCTCGTATCCGATGCAGGCTTGACCACCACGGTGTTGCCCATGGCGAGCGCATGGATGCACTTGTACATGGCCGAGAGGAAGGGGAAGTTCCACGGCACGATGCCCACACACACACCGAGCGGCTCCTTGCGCATATAGTTCATTCCTGCAACGAACCCGTTACGGGCTTTTGGCAGGTCTTCCTCCCATTTGAAATCATAGGCGGCATACCGGGAGAGGTTTCGCAGACCCCCGATGACCGTGATCACGTCGAAGGCGGTCCTGGTGATGAGGCCGCCTGAATCCAGCGCTTCCCAGCTGGAGAGGAGCGGGATATATTCGTACAGCAGATCGGACAGCTCGATGAGTATCCTCGAGCGCTCTGCAGGAGGCATATCGCTCCAGACGCCGGAATCGAAGGCCTCCCGGGCCGCGTCCACCGCTGCATCTGCATCTTTGGGCCCGCCGTAGGCAAAAGTGGCGATCACCTTTCCGGTGCCCGGGTCTATGGCCTCGGCCCTGGTGCCGTCGATGGCATCGACCGATTCCCCGTTAATGAACATCTTGAAATAATCCATCCGGTCCTCCTTTTCTCAATTCCCTGAAAGTTTTAAATTTTCCTGTCCTGACTTGTTTGCCTTTTCATGTGCCGACCTGGTGAATATCCCTGATACGTTTCAAGACCGCTTTTTCCGCTTGATTCTGTTCATTTAAACTGGGAGAAGTACTTGTCCGCATGATCTTTGGGAGGAGTCCTGTACATGCTCTTCCGGCTGATCCAAGGGACACCCGACTTCTTGAGCCCGCCGAAGAGCTCGGCATATTTTATGGCCGCGATGCAGGGATCGACGAGGGGTATTCCATCGACTTCGTAAATGCCGTTGGCAGTAAGCACCGGGATCCATGCCCAGCATCCGAGGACGATGACTTCCGCTCCGTCATCGGCGCAGCTTCGTACGGTATCCTTGAAGCTGTCTATGATCCTGCCCGGTTCTACGGCGGCCCAATCCATCTGGGTGATTGCACGGATGGGGCGGTTGTCGATCATTCTGTCCCGAAGGCCGTAGGTGAGGGCGTTTCTCAGCTGAATGTGCTGGCATGCATAGTTCGGAGTCACTATCGCAAATTTTTCGCCCATGGAGCAGGCCAGATGCATGGCCGCTTCACCGCCTCCGATGACGGGAATCTTTGCGATACCGCGTGAAGCCAGTAACGACGGGTCATAGAAACATCCCATGATCAATGCATCAGCGCCCTTGTCCTGTTCTTCGTACATCCCCATCAGCATGGTCGTTTCGCAGAAGAGATGAAAGGCGTAAAAGTCCCCATCGTCCACATGGGTCAGTCCTTTTCCCAGGTTCTTGTATCTGATCTCCGTATCAGATTTTTTACCTTGCCCGCAACGTTGACAATCACTTGATCCGCTCCGAAACTTTCAATAAGGCCTTCGGTAAACGCTCCTAAGATGGTTATCTTCATGAAACTTTCCTCCTCATTTCATTCTTAGCCGAATGTTCTGAATGTTCCTTTTCTAATAATAAACCGGTTTCTCCAGCACTTTCATGTCGTGTCCCGGGATAACCACGGCGCCGAGCCTGGAGACCTTCATCTGAGTTTCGTAGTACTCCCGCAAGTTCACAAACAGTCCGTTCGGCCAGGGAGGATTATGGTTGAGGGACTCGTAGAGGGGGACGCAGTCGCCGGCCAGAAAATAGCGGTTTTCCTGTGCCTCGACCAGCACTCCCTGGAGTCCTTCCGTATGGCCGGGCGCCAGGACGACGGACACGCCTTTGACGATCTCGGCATCTCCGTCCACTGTCGTATATTTGACTTCTTCGAGGTATTTCCTGATGTAGGCGATGGACAGGAGCGGCACCGGGTTGAGGGCCGATTCCAGCTCCCTCTTCTGGACGATGATCTCGGCATTGGGGAAGAGGTCGTTGCCGGCGCAGTGATCCCAGTGGAGGTGATTGTTGATCACGATGTCTATCTCTTCAGGAGCGACATTGACCTTTTTTCTCAGGGCTGTGACGATCTCCTGGTCCTTGGTTCTGACATACGGCCCTCTCAGCCTTGCCTCTACCGGGTCCCGGGGATCGCTTCCGCCGGTATCGACCAGGATCTTCTTGTCCGCCCCCTCGATGTAGAAGGCCAGAATGGGAAGATCCATCGAGACGCCGTAGCCGATCTTGAACATGAAGCTGTCTTTATGTCTGGTTATGGTGCCCAGATGCAGCGGATGGATCCTGATAGATGACATCGCATACCCCCTTCGTTGTCCTCCCGGCCGCTCTTCCTTTGATACTGCAGTCTCGGCCGGATATGCAGCCTGTTTATGTGCTCTGCTCCCTATTGTGCAGCCAGATTTTTCAGTATGCCGTCGATGCCGCCTGCATCGATTATCTCCCGCATCTTTTCGGGCAGCGGGGCGGCAAAGAACTCCAGGGCCTTGGATTTGATGATCACCCGTCCGCTGTCCAGCGACACGCCGATCTCGTCCATGTTTTCCACCTTGCCGGAGATGTTTTTCACCGTCAGGGCGGGAAGCCCGACGGCAATGGCATTGCGGAAGAAGATCCGGGCGAAATCCTCGGCCAGGATACATCCGATGCCCAGATGCTTCAGCACCTGCGGGGCCATCTCACGGCTCGATCCGCAGCCGAAATTCTTGCCCGCCACGATGATGTCGCCCCGTCTGGCCTCATTGACAAAGGTCGGATCGATAGCCTCGAACACATGCTTTGCCTGCTCTTCCAGTGATGCCATGAGATACTGGCCGGGGACGATGAGGTCGGTATCGATGTTGTCCCCGAGAACCCATGCTCTGCCCTGAATAATCATTTACTCCACCTCCCTCGGATCGGTGATCCGCCCGAACAGGGCCGAAGCGGCAACGGTTGCGGGCGAGGCCAGGAACACCCTTGCATCCGGGCTGCCCATTCTTCCCTTGAAGTTCCTGTTGGTGGACGAGATGCAGACCTCGCCGGAAGCGAGCAGGCCGCCGTGGCTTCCGAAGCACGGCCCGCACGAGGCAGGGCAGATGACCGCGCCCGCGGAAGAGAGAGTCTGGATGATCCCCTCATCCATGGCCTGCCGCAGGACATGCCGGGAAGCGGGGTACACATACATCCGGACGGATGAGGCCACCTGCCTGTCCTTCAATATCCCGGCCGCCTCCCGCAAATCCTCGAGCCGGCCGTTGGTGCACGACCCCAGGAGGACCTGGTCGACCTTCTCGCCTGCGACCTCCCGGACCGGCTTCACGTTGTCCACGGTATGCGGCAGTGCGATCATGGGTTCGAGCCCTCCTGCATCGAGGGTGCAGGTGCGCTCGTAATCGGCGTCGTAGTCAGCAGCGAAGGCCTCGATATCTCCTGCGCCGATAGACTCGAGATATCTCACGGTTACATCATCCACGGGAAACAACCCGAACTTCGCTCCGAACTCCACCGACATGTTGCTGAGCACGAGCCGGGAATCGATGGAAAGCTCCTGCACCAGGTCTCCCGCGAATTCGATGGAGCGGTACTGTGCAAACTCCGACCCGAACCTGCCGGCAAGGGCCAGGCTGATATCCTTTGAATACACCCGTTCGGGCAGTTTGCCGTTCAGCAGCACCCGAATCGAATGCGGAACCTGAAACCAGAGATCGCCGGTGGCCAGAACGTAGGCCATCTCGGATGTGCCGATCCCGGTGGCCGCCGCAGCCAGACCGCCGTAGGTGCAGGTGTGGGAGTCGGTGCCGACGATCAGATCTCCCGGCATCGCAAGCCCCTTTTCCACCATCACCTGGTGGCAGACACCCTCCCGCTCTCCGAAATAGTGCTTCAGGCCGCACTGCTTGACCAGCTTTCGGATCTTTGCGTGCGCCTCGGCCATCTTGACATCCGGAGAAGGAACATAATGGTCCAGGATGACCACGACCTTCTCCGGGTCCCAGACCTTGCTTATCCCCGAAGCGATAAGCTTTGCGCAGGAAAGAAGGAAGCCTTCATGACACATTGCCCGGTCCACGGGCAGCACCACATACTCACCGGCTTGTACACTCCTGCCGGCCTTCGAGGAGAAAACCTTCTCAGCCATTGTCAGTCCCATGACAAACCCCTCAGTCTTGCTGCCTTGTCTTCATGCTGCTTCTTGTGTAAGGCATTTATCTTGATGTATGAGTGACCCTGTTCACGCCCGGATATGCGTCATTTCACTCCAGAGCATCGCTGCGTACGAACGAGTATCCTTCCATCAGCCGCCGTGCAGTACGGTAAACCAGGATCTTCCTGACGTCGATGTCCGAACCGTTCTTCACGATCTCGATGCCTTCCAGCTCGGCAATCCCCGACGGATGGCCCATGCGGACGCTGCTGCGGTTCACCAGGCCGGGGACGGCGGCTTCGTTCACCACCGTTCCCGGGATCATGGCAGCCGTTCCGCAGCAGTTGATCATGGAGGCGGCGAACGTCTTGTGCGTCTTGCCCAGAAAGATCATCCTCACGAGAAAATCCGACCGGCCGGCCGAAACCGTCTCACCGGTGACATAGTTCTTGTATTCCGTGGAGGGTGCGACGTAGGTGAGCAGGGCCAGATTGTTGATCTTTGCCATGGCGGCCCGTGCGATGGCATCGCTCTTTTTGAGCAGCTCGGCATCCGCATCGATCACATCGGGAGACTCCGTGCCCGCAAGCCCCATGTCGGCGGCATTCACGAATACGCCCGGGTTGCCCACGTCGATGATGGACACCGTCACAGAGCCGATACCTTCCACATCGAGGATATCCTTCGCGTTGCCGGTGGGAAGGAGCTTGCCCGTATTTGCGCCCACCATGTCCGACCAGTTGAGCTCGATCCTGGCACCGGTGCCCGGGACGCCGTCAATGGCGAAATCTCCGCCCACCCTTACCCGGTTGCCCTCCACCGGAACCTTTGCTTCGATGATGCGCTTGTTGTTCGTGCAGTGGATGCGGACCGCAGTAAGGGGCTCTGTTGCCCTGACAAACCCCTCGTCTATGGCATAGGGGCCTACGGCGGCCGATACATTGCCGCAGACAGCCCCGTAGTAAATGGTCGGCGAGTCGATGGAAACCTGGCCGAAGGTGTAATCGATATCCGCGTCCGGCCGCGAGGAGGGGCCGATGATGGCCAGCTTGGAGGTGAGGAGGTCCGCCCCGCCGAGGCCGTCGATCTGCCGCTTGTCCGGGCTGCCGAATATCGCGCAGATGATCCTGTCGCGCCGTGCTGCATCCTTGGGCAGATCATTTTCCTTCAGGAAAACCGCCTTGCTCGTACCGCCCCGATAGAGAACCGTTGGAATACGTATCATCTCCTCCATGGTGCTTGCCTCCTTCGCAGAGCTTGTGAGGTTATCCGATGATCTCGGCGATGACCGAGATGTCTTTCACCTGCTCGAGGTTCTTGACCGTCTCGATGAACTTTTTCCTCTTGTCCGCATTGAGGTAGCGTTCGGTGAGCTGGTTGAATTTCACCTCGATCTCATCGAAGTTCACCGGGTTCTCCGGGTCGCCCTTGGGATAATCCACGTGAGAAGTGAACACCCGGCCGTCCTTCAGGGTCGCCTCCATGGTGGCCGGATAATATTTGGGATAAACCTTCTCGGCCTCGGGATCCACCTCTGCGGTGACCAGGCTCGTCACCCGCAGTATCTCGGGGTCGGTGAAGGTCTCTTTCTTGTACTCGTCGATGCCCGTACGGTTGCGGCAGATGGCCACTGCCGTGGTATACGGAAGGCTGAACTGGGCATCCACGTGGGTCTGGGGCGTGTACTTCTTGTCTCTGGGCTGGGTCAGACCCTGCACGGTGAAATTGCAGGTCTTGACCACGATCTTTTCAACATTGTCGGCCCGCACCCCCTGCCTGTAGAGATCCACCGCGCAGTCGGCGATGGGTCCGTTGAACCGGCAGCAGGCATGGACCTTGATGCTCGTGTCCTTCATCTCCCACTTGCTTCCCAGGTTGTCGGTGAGCCTCGCGTAGTCGAAGGTGTCTTTGTATGAATGCGCCCTGATGAAGCCCATGGGGCCCTCGAATATGGTGCGGGCGCCGGTGAAGTTCTTCTGTGCAAGCGAGGCCGCAACGATGCCCGACATGGCCGGCTGGCCCGCCTGAAGCGGCTTCTGCATCGAGCCTTCCGTCCCCCACTCCAGCGTTCCGGCCGAGAAGCTGCCCGCCAGGCCCAGAGCCCAGGAGATCTGCTGCGGGGTGAGGCCGAGCAGCAGTGAGCAGCCCATGGCCGAACCGAACACGCCGCAGGTTCCGGTGGGATGGAATCCCTGATAGTAACTCTTTCCCAGGAAGGCCTCTCCTGCACGGATCATGACCTCGAGCCCGCTGACCAGTGCGCGGATATAATCTTTGCCGCCCACCTTCAGCTTCTCGCCCAGAGCGAACACGGCCGGCATCACGGCCACCGAAGGATGCATGGTGCCTTCCCGGTGGTCGTCGTCGTAATCATAGATGTGCCCCATGGTGCCGTTGATGAACGCCGCATGCATGGGAGACGTCTTGAACCCCTGGACGAAGACCGTACTTTCCGGGTTGCCGCCCTGGGCCTTCATGACCTCCACCACGGCCTTGACCTGGTGCTCTTCCTTTGATCGTATAGCGCATCCGAACATGTCGATCATATAGATTTTGGTCATCCGGATCACTTCATCAGGAAGGTCTTCGAACCTCACGCCGGTAAAGAACTCGGCATACTTCTCCGCGACAGGCTTCTCGATCTGCTTGCCGAAATTAATCTTTTCATTACCCATACATTCGCCCTCCTATTAAGTATACTTGCAGTATACATTAATAATTTACTGTGTCAACATACTTTTTCATTATTTCATTGAATAGATTTGTAACATTATGTATTTAGTTATTATAATCTATTTTTGATTACGTTCCATGTATTATTTGAGGTATACCGTTGGTGTTTTTTCACAACCAATGAAAAATCGGCGCCTCATCAGTGAAACCGTGAAAAACCCGATGGCATCGTGCATATCTCCGAAGAAGCCTGCAGGCCCGACGAGGCACGTCCGTCCATACCCGATGATCTGCCATAAAGACGGACGATCCGGGGCATCTCCATACTCAACAATACCGTTAGTTTACATGGCTCATGTCATTTTACATTGCGAGACATCATAATTTATCAACATTATCATATTATTAATATTTCATAGAATATTATTCAGCCATATCTTGACATTATGATACTATAAAAGTATACTCCTGGTATCCTCTATGAAGGATCTCCGGCCTGCCGGCGTACACGGCCCGGAGAAACAAATTCAGATCGGGGGGGAATGCCGTATGACTCAGCCAGAAGACAGATACTTGAAGATCGGTGAAATCAGCACCCGCTATTGGTCGGCCGGCGGGCAGGGCAAGGCCCTCATTCTCATCCACGGATTCGGCACATCGATGGAGATCTGGCAGCGCAACATCGATGAGTTCGCAAAGAAGTTCAGGGTTTTTGCATTCGATATTCCCGGCTTCGGGTATTCCGACAAAACACCGGTGGCTGATTTCACCTCCTTCATGCCGAAGTTCATCAACGGTTTCATGGAGACGCTGGGCATTGACAGGGCAAGCTTCATGGGCGTATCCTTAGGCGGTGCATTGTCCATCAAATTCACCCTGGAATATCCCCATAAAGTTGACAGGCTCGTTCCGGTGGACAGCGGAGGATTCGGGACGTACACCCCCTTTTCCAACCGCATCGTCACGCTTCCCGTCATCGGCGAGCTCCTGACCCGGCCCGACAGGAAGGGTACGCATCGATTCCTCAAGTCTCTCGTCTACGACCCCGGCATTCTTGACGACGCATTCATCGACTTCTACTACACGCTTTCGACCATGCAGGGGGCGCAAGAGGCCTGCTTGAGACTGTTACGCGCCCTCTTCTGTCTGACCGGCATAAAAAAAGACCTGGTTTTTCCGATCATGTCGAGACTCGACGAGATCAAAGCCCCCACCATGATCATCTGGGGAAGGAACGATCAGAGTTTCCCGATTGAGCATGCCTACTACGGCCACCGCAATATCAGGAACTCCGAGCTCCATATTTTCGATCAATGCGGGCATCTTCCCAACTTCGAGAAATCGGACGAGTTCAACCGCGTGGTGGGTGATTTCCTCTGCAGGTAATTTCCGGACCCGGTGACGACAGCGCATCGAAAAACGATGAAACAAAAGAGAGATCTGCCATAATCAGCCGGCAAATTCCGTTCTTCGGCGATCCCCATCCTCCTGCACTCGAACACAAGGATGGCGGATGCTTGAGATCGATCCTTCCCTCTTATCGTTCGAACATATGCCTGCGCTTACGTTCTTAAAAAAGTGATAACAGATCGGCCGGTGAGTTCTCCTGCTTCCGGAGGTCCGGGGCAAGGAGAGCTCGGCAGTGATGCGACTTGCTCCTTGCACATCCGGCTTTTCGACAAAACGTGACAACCCGACGGCAAACCGGCCGGCACAGACAAGACACTGAAAAAATCGTATCCTCCGGCAATTGATTGCTCTCGGCTGCCGGACGGCCGGAGGATACGTTCAAGGGAGAATGATGCAATTATCTTAAAAAGGAGGCCGTCTTCGATGTCACCGCACCGATGGTTCCCGCATTTCCGGACTCAGCCCTGATCATGCACGGGCGTCCTCATTCGCCCGAAACCCTGAACTTCTGCACGGAGGCGGCCAGAATCTCGGCTTCCGATTTCAGGCTCTCGGAGGTGCCCGCGAGCTCTTCGGCCATGGCCGCGTTCTGCTGGGTCGTCTGCTCGATCTGTCCCACGGTGCGGTTCAGCTCTTCTACGCCCTTTGTCTGTTCCGATGAAGAGACCAGAACCGACTGCATGGCCTTTGCGAACGAGTCCATGCACGATGCGATCTTTCCGAACGAGTCCGAGGTCTTGCGTACGGCGGCATCCCCTCCTCTGATGCAGCCGAGTGTATTCCTGATCAGATCATCGATTCTGCCGGACGATTCTCGGGCCCGCCCGGCAAGAGCCCTTACCTCGCTGGCCACCACGGCGAAGCCTCTGCCGTGCTCCCCTGCCCGCGCAGCCTCCACCGATGCGTTCAGGGCCAGCAGATTGGTCTGAAAGGCGACCATGTTCACGGCCGCTACGATCTCTCCGATGTCTTCTGAGTACTTCAGGATCTCATCCATGGACCCGGCAAGTTCCACGAACAGGGCGCTGCTGCTGCTCACATGGCTGTCCATAACCTGAGAAGTTTCGGCAGCCTCCGTGACAAGGGTGGTGTTGCCCCTGACCGATGCATGCATTTCCTCGATCGTGGCCGCCACCTGTTCAATGGATGCAGCCTGTTCCTGAGAAACCCGGGAAAGCCCCTGGGCACTTCCGGAGACCTCCCGGACAGCACCCGATACCTTCAAGGAGGCTTCCTTGACCTGCCGAATCAGGGCATCCAAGGTGCTGATGAAATCATTGAACCAGTAGGCCATCTCGCCCACCTCGTCATTGCCGGATACCGTGAACCGCTTCGTCAGGTCGCCCCTGCCCAGCGCCACGTCCTTGAGCATGGAGGACATGCCCCGGACAGAGCGTGATATGCTCCGGATCAGGAGCATGCCGTTTAAGAATGTCATGACGCCCGTCTGGATGATGATGAGGAAAAAACCAGCCTGTACGGTTTCCAGGGCGATCCCGGTATGGATATTCAGATAGATGAATCCGAGCAGATACCCGATGGGGGGAAAGGCGATGAGGAGGATGACGAGGAAGAGCTTTGCGGTCAGGCTCAACCGGATGGGAAGAACGGTCTTCGCATACTGTTCCCGTCTGCCGGCGAGCTCATAAAAAGAAATCAGGCTGTTCTCCGCTATCAGATAGAAGAACACCATAGAGGTGAGCCCGCACATCAGGTCGAGGTTTGCCAGGAAAAGGGCTTCGGAGAAGGACATATACGATTTCAGATACATGGGGATGACGGTGACGACTGCAGTGATCACGGCCCAGATGGCAAAGACCGCCAGGCCCTCTGCCGCCGGCATGATCGATGCCGATCTCAAGGCCTTTTCGTAGAGGTGCATATCCGAATGGTCTCCCTCCACGTACCGGATGACCGGCCTTGCGAAGAGGTACTTGATCCCGACCGTAATCATGACACTGAGCACCGTGACTGCCTGGGAACTGATAAAATAATACCAGTAATTGCTTTTCACCCCGACCAGAGACACATGCGTCGTGATCTCAACGATGGGCACGACCACGAACACCATGGCGGATATCTGCGCCAGATATGGTTTGACAAAGAATTTCTTTGTGGCTTCCTTCACGCGCGAACCTCTATGCCGGCAGACAAAACTCGGCCGTGACAACCAAGGCTGAAAATCGTCGGTACATAAGCGGCGTCTTTATCCGCGAGGGGCTTCACGGATGCTTTCATTCGGGATATCCTTGCGTGTATTCACAAGGAAGAGCCCGAAAAGTACTCCGAACACAAAATCTCCGAACGCCAGAAGAAGCGTGAGCGCGGTGATCTTCTTCCGGAGATAATAGGGTATCGCGGCAAAAAAGAATGCGATCTTCGCCAGCATGCCCATCCACACGATCCCCCGATTTTTCTCCGGATCCCTGGATACGAGATAGTAGCCGAGACCGAATACGAGCACGTGGGTGTAAAACGTCCGCAGTATGAATGTCGTCATTCCGTAGAGGGGGACTGCCCTGAAACACATCCTGCTCATCATGTTGAAAAAAATCATCCCGTTGGCACCGGCAAGGATGTTGTAGAGAGCGCTTATGAAAAAAAACCTTTTATATTCGTCTTTCTTGCTCTGATCCATATGTCGACTCCTCAGATAACAGCCGCCCTTTTCACGTGCGCCGTTCTTCAGCCTCTCCTGCTTTCTCCTCAGCGCATGAACCGCACACGAGGATATTTCGAAAAAACCCGGCGATCGATTGATCGCCGGGCCAAAGCTACCTTGAAAGAAGGAGGGAGGGGATCCATGTTTTCTTCATTGCCTTCATGTCGTACATCGGTCATGGATTGAAAACAGGCCGGATGATTTCGTCAGTATACATCCATCATCTTCTTCCTGTTTTTCGTCAAACCGAACCTCTCGTAGTATTCGTCCGGGATCTTGCTGGGATCCTTGTAAATGTAGTGAACACATTTATCGCCAGCCTTTTTCGCACAGGGCGTCGCATGGATCCAGATCTGGGAGCCGTCTCCACCCAGCAGGATCGGGATTATTTCGTTGCAGATCGAACAATGGATGCAATAAAGAGGCACGTCTTTTTCTCCCCACGCGATCGGGGCGGGGTTCTTGGTTCTGCCGTAGCCGAATGGGCCTTCGTATGCACCCATGTCGAGCAGCCTTCCTCCGCTGCCGCACGGATCCTGGGTAAAGATGAACTTTTCGTCGTCTTCCTCGATGGTCCACTTCCCGTAATGCTGCCGCCACAAATCAGCGATGCATTCCACGTATGCCTTTACCCCTTCATCTCCTCCGCCGGCTAACTCTGTTACCATTTTCCTTAAATTGGCCGCGCTTTCCCCGAAAAACTCGCATGCCTTCGTCATGGCCTCGAAGGCCGCTTCTTCCCCCATGTGCTTGTGGATATAGGTAGCCAGGGAAGTGCAGCCATGCAGATAACTGTCGAAAAACCAGTGCTGCTGGGGCCTGTGTCTCTTTACCCAATATTTCGCAGTCTCGATGTCACCCTTTTCGAGGGCCTCCAGCACCAGATCCAGAAACTGCTTCTGCATCTCCTCGAGCTTCTCTTTGCTGAACAATCGTTTGGGTTGTGACATGCTGTTGCTCCTTTCATATTCTGTTCATGGGTATTGTATTATGCCTCATCTTTGCATGGTCGCATGAACAACAGCTTTATTTGCACAGGGCGGTGAATCCGGCGAGTGAGAACTGGTTGCTGTTGAGGTTCACGCCGCACCGGTAATTCTTGTTCCCATCCTGAGCAGTGGCATGCTGCATCCGCTCGTCGAGGATTGTCGTGATGAGCATGGCGTTCCAGCTCACGGTCTTGTCTGCATCCTGCCCCATTGCCCAATAGGTCCAGAGTGTCTTCCAGTGCTTTCCGGTGCGATCGTCGATCACCTTCCAGTAGCACAAGTAATTTTCTTTATCGATATAGAAAATCTGCCTTCCATAGTTATAGTAGACGTCCTTCGGGATGCCTTCCACGATCCACACCGGCCGCTTCGCCCACACCGCGCTGTCCACGAACCAGGGCGCCCCTGAGTTTTTCTCTCTCTTCTTTTCGAAGCTCCACTGAATGGGGCCGTCGTTCTTGAAGTTGAAGTCCCAGTGCCCTGCTTTGTTCTGGATCACAAGGGTCGGCTTCGCACTGATGAACCCCCCAAGGACATCACCTTCGCCGATGATCTTCCAGTTGAAGTAGTTGACAGCCCCGTCATAAGAGACGTATCCACCGTCGTCCTGGGCGTAGTCAGACCCGAACAGGGCATCCGAGCGACCGGACGGGGTGAGACGTCTCACCCGGCGTATTGCCGGAACATAGCCGTACAGCATGTTTTCCTTGTCCGTCCGGTACCGCCAGGTCATCATGGCCGTGCCGGCCATGTCGTAAGGGCTCTTGATCAGAATCTGGTTGGCGGATTCGAAATTGTTCGGGTTCGGCTCCGAGCGGGCGGGTTCGTAGCCCTCAAAGGGTTTGCTGAACCAGTCGCACCAGATCGATCTCTCATAGCCGGTCTTCCTTCCGAAGAACTTTACCTCCAATTCATTGTGCAGAGAGCCGTTTGCATTCCGCATGTATAAGCCGTTCCATATGACCTTTTCCGCTCCATCCGGATCGCTCATCTTCACATTAGGGAAAGGGATGCCTTTGATGAACTTGGGCGGCTTACCGGTGGCGGCATCGACAATCGTCTTGTTCTCGGTCAGCTTATACTTGCCGATGTTCTCCATTTTCGATTCCAGGACCCACTGCGGCACCACCTTCCCGGCATCGAAATCGAGCGTGCTGTACCTCACCACCATATCACCGGTCTTCACCCAGTTCAGGACGACATCGGGCACCAGATCCTTGATTGTTTCCCAGTTACCCTTGTCCACATACTGTTCCTTGGCTGCCATGCCGCCTGTTGCAAGGCAGAGCACCATCACTATGGCCAGGACCATGATTGATCTTCTATGCTTTTTCATACCGTTCTCTCCTGTCTTCGTTCATCTCTTCGATCATCAGAACACCAGGGTGGCCTGGAAAGAAACCTGCTGGCGGTCCCTCAGTATTCCCACGCTGACATCATCGTGCCCGGTGATCCCGTAATAAGCGAGCTTGAATATCCACGGGTGGAACGATTTCTCGATGGACGGGATGTACATCAGGGCACCTTCCGGATCATACACCAGGGCCACCTGGGGAGTGAGCGTGCCGTCCATGTAGGTGGTGGAGGTGACCAGGGTGTACTTGTCCTCGTAGCGCTCCTGATCCATAAACTCTCCGAAGGGGAACCGGTTGACAGGCAGCTTCTGCCGTTCGTCGTAGTTCGTATAGTACTCGGCGAAGTACTGGAAATACATGTTAATCATGGATTTTCTGTTGATGAGCCTGAACCAGAAGTTCTTGTCGAATCCCACCATATAGCGAAGAACGTTGGTCTTGGGTATCTCACCCGTCACGAAGTTGCCGAACAGGGCCGGTGCGTTGATTTCCGGAATGAACACGGGCTCGTCCCAGAACCAGGCGACCTCGGTCCGGAACACGGTGTTGAGGTGCCCTTCGTAAAAGTTCATGGATGCGCCGGTTACCTGCACGGTCTCATAGGTGAGATCCTGGGCCACCATGCCGGGCACGCTCGGATCTATGGTCACCACGGCCGATGGAGTATCCATGATGGTCTGATAGTGAGCAAGGGCCACGTTGAAGTTGTCATCGATGACCCCCTGGATGCGTACGCCCGCACGGCTGTTCTGGAATGTGTCTTCCGGCTCGTGGAGCCTCACAGGCACAGTCGGGGGAGGGGACGGATAGGCATACGGACTGCCGTACGGTGCAAAAGGCGCAACCTCCTGGCCGGCATGGCCCGGGTTCCAGAAGCCTTCCAGGGTGAGCGAGGATATGGGGCCTATGTTTCCGAAATTGTACATCCCTCTGGCCATCCATATCGGGATCCGCCGGTCGTCCAGATCTTCGAAAGCGCCGCCGAAGGTGTTGTCCAGCGGGTTGATCCTGTCCAGGAGCTGGTAGATGTCGGTTTCACCCCAGGAAAGGTTCTGCTTGCCCACCCGGAAGAACCAGGGGCCTTTGAGATAATCGGCGTAGAACTCCCAGAGGTCTTCGTCATGCTTGAAATCGTCGATCACATCCGGGTTGGCTTCCCGGACATCCCTGAATGCCTCCGGGCCGTAGTCATACACCCCCTCATAGAGAAAACGCCCCTTCACATGATACTTGAACTCGGGCATCGTCGCGGTCTGCTGAGAGAGCACGTGGTTGAGCTCGATCGTCGCGAGGTTCCTCTGCTGCACCATGTTGCCCCTCGCAACTTCAGGGAAGGTGAACCCATCGGTATTACCGGTGCGCAGAGAAATCCTGGACTGGATCTTGCCGGTTACCTCCAGATTGCCCTCATCCCCAAAAGAAATGGCAAAAGCCTTGCCCTGCATCATTACACCCGTCATCAACAAACCAATGAATAACCCGTACCTTAGCGCCTTCATGTACGCCCCCTTTGGATGTGGTTTCACCATCTTACCCGTCTGTTGAAGCTTCCTTGATCCTGTCCCGGCTTGTTGATGCCGGAATCGTCAATCCACATATTTTCACCGCCCTTGCCCCGGATATGCATCCCTCAGTTATGCTGAAGCATGGAACCGCTCCTCGCCTTCGGCTTCAGGATAGTCACCAGTACGGGAATCAGTACGAGGGCGTTGATCATGTTGAGCAGCATGAGGATGGAGAGGAGAAGGCCCATCTCGGACTGGAACTTCATGTTTACGAAGATCATGAAGAAAACGCCTGCCAGCATCGTGGTTTCGGTGAACACGATGGTCTTGCCCGTGGTGTTCATGGCGACCCTGTTGGCCGTGGTATAATCGCCGCTTGCCGCGTATTCACCGTTGATGCGCGCCAGGAGATAAATACCGTAGTTGATGCCGATGCCCACGGCGATCGCGGCCACGGGAAGCGAGTTGATGTTCACGTCGATGCCGTAGAAGAGCATGAACACCTCTGTGATGATCTGGGATACGGCCAGCGGAATGATGAGTATCAGCCCGCACTTGGCGGATCTGAACGTGACCACGCAAAGCATGAAACATGCCAGGAATACCACGATGAGTGACACCCAGTATGAGTATTCCACCTCTTCGTTCACGGCGAACAGGATGCCCAGCAGGCCCCCGGCAAGCCGGTAGCTCACCTTCTCGCTCTTGTGATTCTCGATGAACTCCCCTGCCTTCGCGATGCAGTTCTTGATGAGATCGGCATTATACGACTTGTAGAAGCAGATGATCGTCGCGTTGGTCCAGCTGTAGTCCACATAGATGTCCATCTCCCCCGGAGCGGCATTGTTCCGGATGATATAGCCTATCTGGGCAAGGTCCCTGTCCGTATCCGGGATCATCTCCCATTTCGGGTTTCCTTCATGGAACATCCGGTACACGCGCTTGAGCATGTTGTTGAATGTGAGCGTTCCACCGGCGCCCCCTTCGGTCTCCATGAAGTACTGGAACTCCTCCATGGATCTCAAGGTCTCATAGTTTCTGATCGCGCCATCTTCCTTGCCTTCCACGATGATGATGAGCTGGGTCGCGCCCACGAAATTCTCGTTGAAGAACTTGAACGATTCATTATACGGATGATCCGGGAACAGGGTCGCCGAGCCCGCCTCGGTGTCGCCGATCTTGAGGTTACGGGTGTAGAAGCCGCCCACGATCAGGATGAAGGCGACCGAGGCCACCACCAGCCAGCGTCCCTTCCCTTCCGACGGGATCACCAGGAGCCGGGAAAGCCTGCTGTAAATCCGGCCGTGGGTCTGTCTCTTGATTTTCTCCTCTTTCGGCGGCCTGATGTACGAGAGCAGGAGCGGGTTGAGTATGGGCACGGTAACCAGGATGCTCATGACCCAGAACGAGGAGAAGAAGCCCAAGTGGCGCATGATCGGGATGGTGGCCACCGAGATCAGCAGCAGGCCCACAGCGTCGCAGAAGGTGGACAGCACGGCCGGAGGCATCATTTCCCCGTAGCCTGTGATGAGGGCCTGCTTCCTGTCGCCCAGCCTCAAGTATTCCTCGTAGTACCGGGACATGCACTGCACCGAGTGACTCATGAGTCGTGCCGAAATGATCAGCGGCACCACCAGGATGAGCGGATCGAGGGAATACCCCATCATGCTCGTGAAGCCGAGCCCCCAGATCGCGCTCACCACAGCGGAAAAGAACGGTATGAGGATGCCCTGAAGCGTCCTGAAGTAATAGAAAAGCAGCGCGATGAGCACGAGCAGCGTCACGGCGAGCATGTACATGATCTGGGGAGCCAGGCTGTAGATATAGGCGTACAGTGCGGGATAGCCGGTGAAGTAAATCTTGTGGCGGGCGTCCGTTTCTTGTTCAATGATCTTCTGGATCTGGCCGTGGACCTTGGCGGGATTCCATCCCTCCTCCCAGAACCCTGCATAAATGGCAGCCGCCTTGTCGTTCGGGGAAACGTAGAAACCCCGTACGCCCTCGTTGCTGTAGATGGCCCGCTTGACTTCCTGCAGACCTGCCTCGCTCCGGTCGATCCCCGGATGGATGAGAGGCTTCAGGATAATCCCCAGCCCGGTCACTTCCACATTTTTCAGTTTGGGATGGGTAATCGAGGCCAGCTGGGCCGGGTTGCACCCCTCTACCTCCAGCATGGACTGCGTGATGCGGTTGACCTTGTCGATCGTCTCCCAGTTGTAGATGTCCTCGCCGTCCGTGACTTCCACCGCGATGGTCATCACGTTGGCGCTGCCGAACATGCTGCGGTATTCGTTATAGAGTTGAATGAACGGATGGCGGGGCGGATAGAAAGTGATGAAGTCCGTTGCCACCTTGAGATGCCAGGCATACCAGCCGAAAACCGCTGTGGCGGCAAAGATCAGCGACAGCATGATCACCCTGTACCTGAGAACGAAGGCTACGATTCGCTCCGACAGGCTCTTTTTCCCGTTGTTGTTTGCCGTTTCATTGTTCATTTGGATTCTCCGCTACCAGTGGATTCTCCGCTACCAGGCTATCTCTTGATCTTTCAGCTGGAAGGTGAGTCCGTGCGAGCCTGCCCCGAACCCGATAACGCTGTCTCCCCCGGACGGCATGACACTGACTGTGGACAGCCAGAACAGCTCGATTTGCAGAGGCACCTTTATCTGATTCCAGGTAGCACCTGCATCCCTTGTCATCAGCACCGCGCCCCGGTCTCCCAGTGCGTATCCATCCCTGCCCCTGAGGTCGATGCTGTAGATGGGCTGGTTCAGCCCTGTCTGAGCCTCGAGCCAGGTCTTTCCATCGTCATGCGAGTAGACGATCACTCCGTCCAGACCGCCTGCCACATACACCCCATTGCTCCCGCTCAGGCAGAAAAGGCTCTGAAATGCAGCGGGGTCGTCGCCTGTCCAGGTGTTGCCGAAATCCTGCGACCGGTAGAGGTTGCCGTATTCACCGACGATGACGCCGCCCTGCCCGGCCATCCTCACCGCATACAGAACCACATCATCCGGGAGGCGCACTTCTTTCCAGTTTTGACCGCCGTCACCGGTGACCACGATGGCGCCCCAGTCACCCGCCGCACAGCCGTGAAGCCGGTCGGAAAAATGGATGCTGAAGAGATGGTGGGTGGTGTTGCTTGTCTGTTTTTTCCACGACCTTCCTCCATCCGCCGAATGAAGGACAAGGCCCGATCTGCCGGCAATCCATCCATGCCAGGGATCAGGGAAACACACGGAGAAGAGTCGCTCCGTGGTTCCGCTCGAGATCGGGGTCCAGGTTTTGCCGAGATCTCCCGAAAGGAAGATGCGGCCGTTGTCTCCCACGATAATGATTTCTTTTTCCGATATGAATGTGGAAGCGAATATGTTCTCTCTGATCTCGGATGCTTTGACAATTACCGGTGCCTCCCCCGCATACGCAGGCCCGTACGCGAAAACCGGCAGGAATAGGGTCGAAACCAGCATCACGAATGTATGCAGCCTTCCCATATCTCATCCTTTCAATGATGTGCTCGATTCAGTTATTACCCTTGTACCGCTGCTCCAGGCTCGAGTAGTACTGAAGGCCGAGGAAATTATTGAGTTCGGCGAATGTCTGTATGAAATCCTTGAAATCCCTCTGCTTGCCCGTTTCCTTGAGCGTTCTGATTTCATCCGTGCAGCCGTTGATGGCGCCCATGAGGCAGATGCCGGGGTACAGCGCAATGGAATAGCCCATTTCCTTCATTTCCTGCACGGAGAAGTTGGGTGTCCTCGGCGCAAGGTTGAGCAGCAGGGGCTTGGCGGTCAGCAGCCTGGGTATTTCCGCGACCTGCTCGCGGCTGACCGGAGCCTCGATGAAAAGGATATCCGCCCCGGCTTCCGCAAACATCTGTCCGCGCTCGATGGCCTTCTCGAACCCATCGATTGCCAGAGCGTCGGTCCTGGCGATGACGAGGAAATTTTCATCCTGCCGGGCATCGACGGCCGCCTTGATTTTCTCGACCATCTCGGATGCATCGATGACCTTTTTGCCGTCCATGTGCCCGCATTTTTTCGGCCACACCTGGTCCTCGATGTGGATGGCCGCAACCCCGGCCTTCTCATACTCCTTTACCGTGCGAACTACATTGATGGGATTGCCGTAACCGGTATCGGCATCGGCGATAAGGGGGATCTGCACGGCGGAAGCGATGCGCCCTGCATTCTCCACCATCTCCGTCATCGTAAGCAGACCGATATCCGGAAAGGAAAAATGCGATGCCGTGGTTCCGTATCCGGTCATATAAACGGCCGTGAAACCGCTCGCTTCGACTATTCTCGCCCCCAGTGCATCATACACCCCCGGCGCCTGAATGAATTCTCCTCTTTCCAACATCTTTCTCATTTTTATCCGAGTCATGCTGCCCTACCTTTCCCTGGACGAATTCAAAGACTTCTGGTGATCGAAGAGGTTTGATCCGGAGTATCCCCGGGTAAATCCGCATGCCGGCATACGGCCTTTCGAATGCTCTTTGAAGACCGGTTCACGATTGCCCCCACAATGCATACCCCTGTTCCCCCAATGCTGTTAAAGTATACTGTTAGTATACTAATTAATCATTCATGTCAATCTACTTTTTATTAATTATTTTTAAAAGTAATTAACTTATTAATATTAATGATATTTATGACTAATAATTCTTCATGTATGCTTTATTCATAGTATACTGTTGGTATTCGTTGATGCTTCTTTTAAAATCCTTGTCTCTATTCAATATATTACCTGATCGAGAGCTCTTTTATCCTGCATGGCTGATTTTTCTCAATCCCGGAGGCATGGCAGGAGCATCGGGAAGGATCTCCATCCTCTCATCCCGTATGCTCTCCCGGGTTGCCCGCAGAATGAAACTACAGGCGGTGAAACAGGTTTTCAGCTTCATGCCTTCTCTCGGAAAACAACAATAAGTAAACTAAGAGGATACTATTAATCAGACGCCTTCGGACCACACCGGCCTGCTCTCTTTTTGTTCCGGCCTCTGCGCCGGGAGCTTCTCGAATGCACCGCCCCTGACGAACAGAAGGGGCATTCCCCGGGCGGTCGCCCCCACAGGTGGACACAGCCGCACATGAGGCAGTGCCGGGCCATATTCCCATCGAAGGCATACCTGAACTGTCCTGCAGCATCATTACTCCCTGACAGCAGGCGTCTCATCCAGCCCGGGCCTTGACGGCATGCGGGTGCCGAAGAGATGCCCGGCGCATCCGTTGACGCACCCCGGGTCCGCCTCCTGCATTTCCCTGTTGTCCATCCATGATCATGAATGTATCCTGTAACCAGGATTTCTTCAGCATCAGACCCCGGAGAGGAGGGAGCGAAGATGGCGGTTCAGGGTTACGACAGCAGGCTCGACAAGATGTTCTTCCCGAAATCGGTGGCTGTGGTGGGTGCATCGGACGTACCGGCCAAGTGGGGCAACCTGGTACTCACCTCGATCCTCGGCTGGAGGTTCGGCGGCAGGGTGTTTCCCGTGAACCCGAAAAAAGACACTATCCTCGGGCTCAAGTCCTATCCGAACCTGAGGGATATCCCTGAAGACGTGGATCTCGCCGTTTTCACCATCCCGGCGAGGTTTGTTCCAGAAGGGCTGAGGGATTGCGCCGCCAAGGGGATCAAGGCGGCGGTCATCATATCTTCAGGGTTCAGGGAAACGGGGAGCGAGGGCGCCGGCT
>Ga0255347_1000819_pt1 | contig 54020 bp, 43 predicted proteins | sample wastewater_treat_2_FD_192479 | JGI IMG/M metagenome (GOLD analysis project Ga0255347, IMG submission 192479) | Wastewater microbial communities from Lulu Island WWTP, Vancouver, Canada - plant24 | ecosystem: Engineered > WWTP > Wastewater > Unclassified | place: Canada: Vancouver, British...
GCTTCTCTCTCAAAGATAGGATCACTAAATATTCCTGAGGAATAATCTCTTACGAAAACAAAATTAGAATTGAACTCTCCATGTCGGTAAATTTGCATGAAGTGAGGATCTTGTTCAAGAACATATATTATATCTTCATTCCCATTATATATTATACGGGAATTAAACTCTGTTATAAAATAGGAAGAGCAACCAACTAGACTAGCTTCTGAGTCACCAATCATTCTAACAACACCTTGCCTTACAACACCTGTCTTGTAAACTTTATAAGAGTTATCTAGTTCTTCATCATAATCACCCCCATCTTCTTTTATATCAGTCATTTCGTTAAGCATACTTAAATATACATTAACAAAGAAACACTTTCTACTTTATCCCCTTAATACTCAACTTTATCTTCCCTGCTCTATCAATATCGATAATCTTCACCTTTATTATCTCCCCTTCATTAACAAATTTCTTAGGATCTTTTACAAAGCTATCTGCCATTTCAGAAACATGAAGAAGACCTGAGATACTTGGAGTTAAATCAACAAATGCACCATATGGCATAATTGAAGCAACTTTACCTTCATAGATCTTCCCAACTTCAGGAACAAAGTTGTAAACGCTAATTACTTTTGATGCTTCATCTATTGACTCTTGAGATGAACTATAGATATTAACTGTACCATCCTCATCTATCTCAATCTCTGCTCCTGTCTTTTCAGAAAGCTCTCTAATATTCTTTCCCCCTGGTCCAATAATTTCACCAATCTTGTCCACTGGAACTTTAATCTGTACAACTCTAGGTGCATACTGAGACATCTCTGCTCTAGGTTCTGCAATTGCCTCCTTCATCTTTGCAATTACAATCTTTCTAGCTTCTTTAGATTGTGCAAATGTCTGTCTTACAACATCCATACTTAAACCTTTTGTTTTTGTATCCATCTGTACTGCAGTAACACCAGACTCTGTTCCAGTAATTTTGAAATCCATATCACCATAGAAGTCCTCTACACCCTGCATATCTGTAAGTACTTTGAATGTTCCGTCCTCACCTGTAACCAAACCACAAGCAATACCTCCAACAACATCCTTGATTGGAACTCCTGCAGCCATCAGAGCCATAGAAGAACCACACGCTGAAGCCATAGAGCTAGAACCATTCTCACCTTGAATCTCACTCATTACTAACATTGTATATGGAAAATCTTCTTCTGATGGAATTACTGGCCACAAACCTTTCTCTGCCAACATGCCATGACCTATAGCCCTTCTGCTTGGCATTAACTTAACCCTATCAACATCACCATACGCAAATGGCAAATCATTGTAAAAATGCATATACCTCTGTTCTCTCTCACCCTCCATATCATCAACAAGTCTTACATCCCTAAGACTTCCTAAAGTAGCAATTGTTAATGTCTGAGTCACACCTCTAGTGAAAAGTGCAGAACCATGAACTCTAGGGAGTAAATCAACTTCAGTTGCCATCTCTCTAATATCTGTAATTCCCCTACCATCAACCCTTTTATCTTCATCCAAAACAATCTTTCTTAACATCTTCTTCTGAAGTTTCTCGTATGCCTCACTTATAGCTGCCTTAGAGTACTTTCCTTCCAATTTAGCAAATAATTCCTCCCGACTCTCCTCATGCATCTTCGCATCACCTGCCTCAAGATTTTTTCTAATTGTTTCTGCTCCTAACATCTCTTCTACTGCCACTACAACTTCATCTGCTAATCCTGCTGACTCATATGCCTTATCCTTTGCTTCTAACTTCTTCATGAACTCTTCTTGGGGTTTAATCCACTTCTTCATCATTTCTAAAGATTCCTCCATAGCCTCTAAAATCTTCTCTTCTGAAACAATATGTGTACCTGCATCAATCATAGTAAATGTCTTTCCATCACCAGCTACAACATAGTTCATCTTTTCATCCTCTGATGTAAGATCTATCGCTTTATACAGTGGAATAACTTCATCTCCATTCAAACCTAATCTAACTGCACCAATTGGTCCCTCAAAAGGAGCAAAGGAATTCATTAAAGCTACAGATGTTGCATTAATTGCTAAAAGTGCAGGATCATTTTCACCATCATATGACATGACAGTAACAATTACACTTACCTCATCCTTGTAATCTTCAGGAAATCTTGGTCTAATTGACCTATCAATCATTCTTGCTTTAAGAATCGCATCATCACTTGGAAATCTCTCTCTCTTTACAAATCTAGATCCACTTATCTTTCCAGATGCATAGAATTTTTCAATATATTCTACTGAAAGAGGAAAATAGTCACTCTCTCCATCTGATTTCTTTGAGTTAACATTCACTGTAATAACAGTATCTCCCATTCTTGCAAGAATAGAGGATTGAGATTTTAATGCTAGTTTCCCTGCTTCAAAGGAACATTTTCTACCATCTATCTCAAACTCATGTTTAATTTCTTTAAACAACATTATTTTAATTATTTAATTTATATACAAAAATATTTAGCCTTAAAAAGACTACTGTATTTTAATGGGAAAGTTTTTACAAAGGAAGAGGGAAAGAAAAGACTATATCTTTAGCTTTTTTGCTAAAGCATTATACCTTTCCTCTTCGCTATCTTTAAGATATTGAAGCAATCTTCTCCTCTTACCTACAATTTGAAGTAAACCTCTTCTGGAGTGATTGTCTTTTTTATGAACCTTTAAGTGTTCGGTAAGTTCGTCTATCTGTTTAGTTAACAAAGCAATCTGAACTTCTGGTGAACCAGTGTCACCTTCGTGAAGTGCAAATTTCTTTACTACTTGTGCTTTTTCTTCTGTATTTAATGCCATATATATTAACAGGTTATCATTATATATTAATAATTACAAGGGATTTTCCTGTTGTGTAAGCAATATTGTACTATACTTATAGGCTATATGTCAACAAATATATTTACATGACAGGTTTATCCTCATCTGCTTCAGAAGTACTCTCTATTTTTTTCTTTCCATAGAATTCAATTGCTAACCTCAATTCCTCTTTATCCTGAGCATATTCTTCTAAAGGAACTTTCTGTTTCCACGCTTCATATGCTTGTAATACTGCTGTTGCACCAGCTTTTGTACCCATTGGATGAGAATGTACTCCACCACCCATTGTTGTGATAAAGTCTTGTGTCCCAATAACATCTAGGAACTTTCCGATAAGGGTGGGATTTAGACCTCCTGAGATAATAGGAGCAGTCTTTTTAACCATTCTCCAATATCCAAAATCAGAATAGTCTTCTCCTTCTTGTTCTTTCTTAATTGCATCTACCAAATCTGTATCTTTCTCTGGTATTTCAGACCATATTTGATTAAAGAAATCACCTTTTGAGAAGAGTCTCAAAGCATGATTTGCAGCCATGATATCTTCTTTTGGAGATCCTGCCATTTTACCAACACCAGCTGTTCCTGTATGAATACCTGATGCTCCTGCTAATCTTGCAAATTTTGTTAAGACAGGAACTGTAAAACCAAATGGAGCTTCTTCTCTTGTAAATGCACCATGTCCAGCTCTATGAAAATGTAAGAATACATCTGGATATCGCCTCCTAACTGTTTGTACCGCCATCCAGCCAGCAGTTATTCCATCTACCAAGAATGCATAGCTATTCGGCTTCATTATTGATTGAATTAAACCTGCTCTTTCTATCATTGTATCAAAGTTAGCTGAAGAGATATTAAAGGAATGTACTTTTGTTTTACCTGTTTCTTCCTCTACTCTGTCCATTGCTAATCTAACATCTCTGACCATGAACTCAAAAGGTGCAAAATCTTGATCTGCTTGGGGTTCATCGTTTTTTACAAAATCACCACCACCTGACCAGAAGTCATAACAAACCTCTGCGTATTCTGAAGATGTTAGCCCTATTTTTGGTTTAATGATAGTTCCAAAGATAGGTCTTTTCTCAATACCTAGATACTTTCTCATATCATCTATTGTGTAATTTGGACCATCATATTGCACAAGCATCTGAGGAGGAAAATATACATCTAGTAGTTTGCACACCTTTACACTACTCATACCAAAGACATTTCCGGCAATAAAGGTCATAATATTTTGGACATTTCCACCTCGGTCAAAAATCCTCCATGGATATGCTATCCAAGCAAGGTTTTGTTCTTCATCTACTCTATACACTACTGCATTCATACTCTCTGAGAACGAAGTAGATATCTTGATTTTAACATTTGAACCAGTAGAAGACTCTGCTGCTACTTCACTAGCTATGTCTTCAACAGTAATACCTTCATCTCCTTTTACCCTAAAAACTGCAAGAAGGTATTGTCCATTGAAAACATCCTGATTACCTATTTGGATGTATTGTTTTTGCATATCTAGGCAGATTTACATTAATCATATCTAAGAATATACCTTTCCTAAGTGGAAGTCTAGGATTACAGACAAATTACTATCTTTTCACTCTTGCAATTAGTTCCTGGGCTAATAGTTCGAAATCTTTATTTTGTAGCCATCCAAACCTTACTATGTTCTTATCAACCGCATCGCCAGACTTAAGCCCTGGTTTATTACCACTCTCACTTGAATATGTATCAATTTGAATATAGCCGTTGTTAAGAATTGGAAAAGATTTCGTAATTTCTACACCTGATATTGCAGAATATGCTATCAATTTCTCGCTAAGAAAATTTCCCTTACCAATAATGCTCCCAACAATACCTGGTTTTATCCTTACACCATTTTCTTCTAAATAAATAGTTGCTGTTAAACCATAAAAAACTTCTTGCATGTTTGTATAAAATATAAATTAGTTTATTAAACTAATTTAACATATATTATGAAATCATGGAATTGCTACATACTATATTTTCTTATAGCAATAGATACTATCTCCTTCCTTAGCTTCTATTGTATCAACTAACTGTATACCACATTCAAAACCATTTTTAACTTCATTTACCTGATCTTTGTTAATTCTCAAACTCTTTATCTTACTCTCACCAATTATCTCATCATTTCTTACAACATATACCTTACAATCTCTTTTTAACATCCCTTTATCTACCTTACTTCCTAAAACCTTTGAACCATCTGAGAGGACAAAAATTGTTTTTACTGTTGCATTACCTATCTCTTCTTCTGTCTCTTGTGGTAAAGACATCGCTACAAGAGCTTCTTTAATCTCTTCAAAGATTCTGTAAATAATATCATAGGTTTTTACCAACACCTTATTCTTCTTGGCATAATCAGCAACACCCGCTTCTATCTGTACTTCAAAACCAAGAATAATAGCTTTTGAAAGCATGGCAAACTCAACATCCTTCAATGTAATATTTCCAACACCTGAATCCAAGATTTTTACTGAGAAATCATCCTCCACAATCTTCTCTAATGTATTCTTTATAGCTTCTAAAGAACCTTCTGAAGAGCTCTTTATAATCACATTCAACGAACCACCCTCTTCATTTTCCTCCTCATTGGGAGCAAAGAAATCTTCAAAACTAAATTCCTCTTTCTTTTTTTCCTCCTCTTCTTTTATCTTCAACACCGATTCTAAAAGCCCTTTATCATTCTTTTCTAAAATATATCCTTCTGTACCAAGATCAAGAAGATTTGAAAGACCAATAATTTTACCTCCACAACCACATTCAAGAGAACAGAGATTTCCTCCATCCTCTGTAATTAAACCCTTAATTTTCTCAATGTAAAGTTTTTCATTAAACTTGTAACCAAACCAATTACCTTGACAGAGATTACCCTGAATCAGAACGACTGAAGAAACATTACCCTTAGATTTATCTTTTACCGATTCTAAGATAAATGCTTTGCCTGAGATTCCTTCTGGCAATTTAATATCTTCTCTTAAACCTTCAACTTCTGAAACCAAAAGAATCAAATCTAAAAGTTCTTTGATTCCTACACCTGTTTTGGCTGAAACTTCAATAACTGGAATTGTTCCTCCAAAACCTTCAATCTGCAGACCATTACTTACAATATCTCTCTTTACTTTCTCTATGTTAATATTTGGTAAATCAACCTTGTTAATGACAACAATCGGTTTTACATTTGATGCGTTAATGATTTCAATAGATTCTTTTGTCTGAGGTTGAACACCATCATTGGCAGCAACAATTAACAGAACAATATCTGCAATAGCTCCTCCTCTTGACCTCATTAAATCAAAAGCTTCATGTCCTGGTGTATCAACAAAGGTTATCTCTTGATCTTTTCCTGGAATTTGAACTGTAAATACAGATACTTTTTGAGTAATACCACCTGCTTCAGAGCTTTGGACATCAGCCTCCCTTATTCTATCAAGAATAGTTGTTTTACCATGGTCGACATGGCCAAGAATAGTGACAACTGGTGTTCTTGACTTACCCTTTTTAATTGTACTTTTAGTACTCTTAGCCATTTAACTATGTTGTTATATAAATTACTCTTCCTTTGGACTTTCATCTTCTTTTGGTTTTACTTCTTCTACTTCTTCCTCAACAACCTCTTCTTTAACCTCTTCATCTTTCTTTTCCTCTGTTTGTTCTTCAACTTTCTCTTCCTTTTCAAGTGCATCTGGATCTGCAGGTAAGATATCAATCTTGTATCCCGTTAATTTCCATGCAAGTCTTACATTCTGACCTTCTCTACCAATTGCTAATGAAAGCTGATCATTTGGTACTGTAACTGTTGCTGTATCACCTTCTACTTTGACATCATCTATCTTTGCAGGACTTAATGAATTTGCAATGAACTTTTCAATATCTTCATCCCATTCAATGATGTCTATCTTTTCTTCTCCTAACTCATTCATTACATTCGCAATTCTAACTCCTCTTTGACCAACACATGATCCAATTGCATCAACGCCATCCTGATGAGAAACTACTGCCATTTTACTTCTAGAACCAGCTTCTCTTGCTACTCCTTTAACTTCAAGTACTCCTGACTCTATCTCTGGTACTTCTAATTTAAAAAGACCAATTAAGAAATTAGGATCTGATCTAGAAACAACCATCTGTGAGTCAACAATATCTTTTAGTAAAACTTTATACCTATCACCTAATCTGTAAAACTCATTAGAAATCTGCTCCTCTTGTGGCATATATGCTGTAGCCTTACCCACTTCAAAAACAACTTGACCTTTTTGCATTCTCTGCATTAAAGCTGTAAATATCTCACCAACCTTGTCACTATACTCACTGATAACAGCTTCTTTCTCAGATTCTCTAATTTTCTGTAAAATCACCTGTTTTGCTGTTTGAGCTGCAATTCTTCCAAAATCTTCAGAAGGCATTTCTATTTGTATAGAGTCACCAACCTCAATATTAGGAGAAATCATCTCTGCTTCGGAGAGAGAGATTTCCTTCTCTGCATCCTTAACTTTCTCAACAACCTCTTTAGATGCAATTAATTTAAATTCTCCACTCTCTCTATTTAACTCTACAGACCAGTTAGAAAGTTCATCTTCTTCAGGAACTTCAAGACCGTATCTCTCTTTTTTGTATGCAACCAATATTGCCTCTTCTAGAGCAACAAAAATCTCCTCTTTATCTATACCTCTTTCAGCTGCAATTTGATTAATAGCTGCTATAAACTCGGATGTCATTGACATGATTAGTAATAATTACAAATATTATGTATACATTTTACCGTTTTAACGGGGAAAATTCAACTTTAGAATATTTTCTAAAACATTGTTTCTAAAAAAAAAGGTGAGTCTTATCCTCACCCTTTCCTTTGTATAACTTTCCAAGAGAAGTATAACACATTTCAGAGAGGAAAGCCAAATGAAAATTATCCACCGCTCTTTAGTTCTTCCCAAAGCTCTTTCTCTTCCCTACTTAACCTTGTAGGAATATCAATATTAATTCTTACATAATGATCACCTCTCTCTTTTTCTGAATTAAGAACATGTGCTCCCTTACCTCTTAATCTAAATATTGTTCCAGGTTGTGTACCTTTTGGTATTTTTAATTTAACATCTTCAAAAATTGTTTTTACAGGAACTGTATCTCCTAAAACAGCAGTATAGACAGAGATAGACATCTCAGAGTAAATATCATTCCCCCTCCTCTCAAATTCATTTGAAGCTTCTACTTCAATCTCAATATACAGATCACCAACTGAACCACCATTTCTTCCAGCATTACCACCTCCTCTAAACCTCAAAACCATACCATCGTATGCACCAGCCGGAACTTTAATGTTAAAACTCTCTTCAATATTTTCAATACCACTTCCTTTACATTTGTCACATGGGTCATCTACTACCTCTCCTGAACCACCACAATTCTGACATGTACTCATCATTGCCATCTGACCAAATATTGTATTTCTCACCTGTTGCTGTTGACCACTCCCTTTACATACAGGACATTCTTTCTTCTTTCCTGATTTACTTCCTGTACCATTACATTTACTGCACCTTTCTTCTCTTTTAATTTTAATCTTGTACTCACCACCTTTCATCGCTTCCAAGAAACTTAACCTAATCCTATACCTAATATCTGAACCGATATCTTGTCTAGGACCTCTCTGTCCACCAAAATCAAAACCAAAACCACTATTTCCACCAAAGAAAGTACTGAAAATATCACCCATATCAAAAGGGGTTCCTCCAAAGTCAGTATATCCACCAGCTCCAGGATTAAATCCAGCTGTACCAGCATGACCATACTGATCGTATGCCGATCTTTTAGAGTCATCAGAAAGAACTTCATATGCTTCCTGTATCTCTTTAAACTTCTCCTCAGCACCTGATTCTTTGTTTACATCTGGATGATATTTTTTAACCAATTTCCTGTAGGCTTTTTTTATCTCTGCTGAAGAAGCTTTCTTATCTATCCCTAAAATTTCATAGTAGTCTCTCTTTTCCATAACGAAATATTTTAGCAAACAAACAGGGTAATTGCTAGCCTTTTCTCAAAATATTAGCTTTAGAAAATATTACCACCTAAAATGTGCAAATGCTTTGTTCGCTTCTGCCATCTTTTCTACTTCTTCTTTCTTCCTTACAGCATCTCCTTCGCCTTTGTACGAATCTACCAACTGATCTTTGAGAATCTCATCAAAGGATGTTCCACTCTTCTTTCTAGATACTTCTACAATCCATCTGACGGCTAATGTCTCTTGTCTCTTAGGTGAAACGGGCATAGGTACTTGATAGTTAGCTCCACCCACTCTTCTTGCTTTAATCTCAAGTGCTGGTCTAACATTGTCAATAGCTTTACTTACAAATGCAACAACATCTTTTTCTTTAACTACCTCTGCACCCCCTTCTATTGCGTTATATACAAGCTCTTCTGCTAAGGCCTTCTTCCCATCCTGCATTACTTTACAAATAAATCTTGCAATAATTGGATTGGAATACTTCCTATCAACTTTCACTGTTCTTCTTTTTGCTCTTTTTCCTCTCATATATCTATTAATTAATTAAAAACTATTTTTCAGCTGATTCTTCTTTCTTAACTCCGTACTTAGATCTTGCTTTCTTTCTACCCTTAACCCCAGCTGCATCATACTTTCCTCTTACAACTATATATTTTACACCTGGTAAGTCTCTCTTTTTACCTGCTTTAAGCAAGACAACAGAGTGTTCTTGTAGATTATGTCCTTCCCCTGGAATGTAAGCAGTTACTTCCATTCCATTAGACATTCTAACTCTTGCTACTTTTCTAAGTGCTGAGTTAGGCTTTTTAGGTGTCAGTGTTCTTACCTGAAGACATACACCCCTTTTAAATGGATTTGCTGCCTTCTTGTATCTATTCTTTAAAGGATTGAAGTCTCTAGCAAGTTGAATATGCTTGGTCTTCTTCTTTACAGATTTTCTAGGTTTTCTTACTAATTGGTTTATTGTTGGCATAGTGCGTATTATATAACAAAATCAATTAAACTTGAAGCTCTTCTAGCTCATATATATTTTCTATCTCAGCTTCATCTCCAACTGGGATAAGTCGTCCAATGATAACATTTTCTTTCATACCTCTTAAGTAGTCTGTTTTTCCTAATATAGAAGCATTTGTTAAGACTCTGACTTGCTCTTGGAATGAGATAGCAGAGAGGAAACTTTCAGTATTTAGGGAAGATGTCTTAATACCATAAAGCTTTGGAATAACTAGAGCTTTATTCTTATCTTCCTTTACTAGTATGTCATTCTTTACAGCAGCCATAAATCTGTTAACCGAAGAACCTACTAGATACTCAGAATCACCTGCTTCCAAAACTCTACCTAATCTAACCATCTGTCTTAAAATTATCTCTATATGGATATCATCAATTGGAACACCTTGCTCATTAAAGACCTTTTGTACACCATCTAGAATATATTTCTGTGCTGTTAATATATCAGCTACATCTGCCAATTTCTTAGGATCAAGAGATCCTTCTGTTAGCTGTGTTCCCGCTTTGATAGTTGAATTATCTTCTACTAAAATTTCCATTCCTGGAAGAACATAAATCGTTTCTTCTGCTTTCATTTTTCCTCTGATTGTTAAAATTCCCCCTTCAAGAGATACTACCCCATCAAATGGAGCCTGCTTCTCAGTTTCATCAGAGTCTATGTACAAGACCTGACCCATCTTAATTTCTTGATTATCCTCAACAAGAACTTTCTTTGCATTTGAAACAGAATAATGTCTTTCCATTCTCTTCTCACCAGAAATTAAAATTGTCGCAGACTCATCTTCCGCAATATCAATATGTACTTTTCCATCAATTGATGCCATCTCAGCTTCTGCTTTTGGTGTCCTAGCTTCAAATAGCTCTTCAATTCTAGGTAAACCTTGAGTAATATCAACTTTTTGAACACCTCCTTTATGAAATGTCTGCATAGTCATCTGTGTTCCTGGTTCTCCAATACACTGAGCCGCAATCACACCAACTGCCCTTCCCATACCTATCTCTTTGTTATTCTCAAGATTTAGTCCATAACATTTCTTACAGATACCCAAAGGTGATTTACATAATAAAGGAGTTCTTACAAATACTTCCTCTACTCCTGCCTCATCTACTTTTTCAGCAATTGCTTGTGTAATAATTTCATTCTTTTTTCCTACTACTTCTTTGCCAATCTTGATATCTTGTGCAAGAACTCTTCCAAAGATTCTCTCCTTGAAATCAATTCTTCTATCATCAGTTCTTCTAATTGCTAAACCATCTCCCTCGTAACCACAATCATCTTGTCTGATAATTACATCATGTGCAACATCTACAAGCTTTCTAGTAAGGTAACCAGAAGACGATGTCTTAAGAGATCTATCTGCAATACCTTTCCTACCACCATTTGCAGCTACAAAATACTCAAATGCACTTAAACCATCTCTGTAGTTACTCTTAATCGGCATAGCGACAAGATTACCTCTGGAGTCTCTAACAACACCTTTTATAGTTAGAACCTGCCTTGCTTGAATCTTACCTCCATTACCACCAGATTCGACCATTTGGAATATTGAGTTACTTTTAGACAATGCTAACCATGCCTTCTCTGATATCTCTTCTGCAAAATCATCCCACATATTTGTAGAGATATTTACTTTCTCCTTCTTTGTCATTAAACCTTGTAAGTAATTCTCCTGTAACTGTTCATCTTTCTCCTCTATTTTCTTGATTTCAGATTTGATATCAAAATCAACATTACAATCTTCCATTGCAAAAGAGAATGCTAAATCTGTAGCATACTTAAATCCAAGAGCTTTCATATTATCAAGAAGCTCTACTACTACAGATAAGTCTTCTACATTTTTAATTTTATCTATAATTTTCTTAACACTCTTGTTATCAATTCTTTCATTAATGTATGGGTAATTATCCGGAAGAATACTGTTAAAGATAACTCTACCTACAGATGTTTTAATTGCTTCACCATTAATACCTACAACAATTTCCTCATTAATACTAATATCATCTCTTTCATATGCTTTAATAGCCAAATTCAGGGTTGCAAATATTCTTGGATTTTCAGATTCAATTAAATCTGTCATCATGTAAAAACCAATCAACATATCTTTAGCTGGTGATGCTAATACTTGACCATTAGAGATATTTACAATATTTAGAGATGACATCATCTCCTTCTTTGCTTCTTCAATTGCTTCATCTGTCAAAAGGATATGAACAGCCATCTGGTCTCCATCAAAGTCTGCATTGAACGCTTTACATACTAATGGGTGAATTCTAATTGCCTCTCCTTCAACAAGTCTTGGATAGAATGCTTGTACACTATATTTATGTAAAGTAGGTGCCCTGTTTAATAATACTGGTTTGTTTTTAATAATTTCTTCTAACAAGTCCCAAATAATGTCTGTTTCTTCTTCTAACATCTCTTTAGCAACTCTTACATTTGGAGCTAATTCTCTGTCAAGAAGCTTGTGAATGACAAATGGTTTAAACATTTCTAATGCAACTGACTTTGGAATACCACATTGATCAAATTTAAGACTTGGGTCTCCATCAATAACGGCTCTACCTGAGTAGTCGACCCTTTTACCTAAAAGATTCTTTCTAAAGATACCTTTCTTCCCTCTTAAATCATCTGTTAATGACTGATATGGTAATCTCTTACTATTCATCATTGGCTTAGATGGTCTATGAGAGTTATCAATCAATGCGTCAACTGACTCCTGCAACATCCTCTTTTCATTTCTTAGGATAACATCAGGAGCACCAATCTCAATTAACTTCTTTAATCTATTGTTTCTATTAATAATTCTTCTGTAAAGATCATTCAAATCAGAAGTTGCAAATTTACCACCTGATAGAGGAATAATTGGTCTTAACTCAGGAGGAAGGACTGGAAGTGTTCTAATAACCATCCATTCTGGTTTAATATCATTCTTTAAAAATCCCTCTAAATATTGAATTCTTCTAATAGTTGCTAGTTTCTTCTCACCTTTCTCCTTTTCAAGTCTGATTCTTAATACAGCTAGTTCTCCTTCTAAATCTAAATTCTCCAAAAGTTTTTCAATAGCCTCTGCTCCCATCATAGCTTCAAAGAACACTAAATCTCTCTCAACTAAGTCAGAATACTCATCTTCTGAGATAACTGTACCAACAGTCATTTTTTCAATCACCTGATTTAACTTAGAGTAGAATGATTCAATTTCTTCCTCTTTTTCTGCATAATCTCTCCTTACCTTAGCCAATGCTTGCTTTCTCTTATGTTCACTCTGACTCATCTTTAAATCAACCCCTTTATCTTTAGATTTCTTAAGCTCTTTAATCTCTGCATCAAACATCTCTGTTGTTATATTTAACTCATCCTCTAGCTCTGCATGCAACTTCTTAACCTCTTCATCCTTAAGTGCAACAGCCTTTTCTATAACTTCTTTCTTTTTGTCCTCATCAACAGAGACTGCTACATATCTTGTATAGTAAACAACTGAAAGGATTTTCTTGTGAGAAATATCTAAGATAATGGACATCTTATTTGGAATACCAAATGCATACCAAACATGTGCAACTGGTATTGCTAAATCAATATGTCCCATTCTCTCTCTTCTTACATCAGAAGTTGTAACCTCAACTCCACACTTATCACAAACAATTCCCTTGTATCTAATCTTCTTATACTTACCACAGTAACATTCGTAGTTTTTAGTAGGACCAAAAATCTTTTCGCAGAAAAGGCCATCTGGTTCTGCCCTAAATGTTCTATAGTTAATAGTCTCAGCTTTTGTAACTTCACCATATGACCAATTTAATACTTGATCAGGAGAAGCTAACGAAATCTTTAAGACATCAAAATTATCGAACTTGCTTTTATTTCTCTTCATTTTCTACAACCTCCTCTTCTGTTTGATTTGAAATTAAATCAATATTTAAGCAAAGGGCATTAAGCTCTTTGACTAGTACCTTAAATGACTCCGGTACATTTACACTCTCAATCTTGTCTCCATGAACAATTGCTTTGTATGCTGCAGACCTTCCTTTGATATCATCTGACTTAATTGTAAGCATCTCTTGTAGTGCATACGGTGCACTGTGAGCTTCTAGTGCCCAGACTTCCATTTCTCCAAATCTCTGTCCTCCCATCTGTGCTTTTCCACCCAATGGTTGTTGAGATACAGCTGTGTATGGACCTGTTGATCTTGCATGTACCTTTTCATCTGAGATATGCTTTAGTTTCAACACATATTTCATACCAACTGTTACTTTATTTGGGAACTTCTTGCCTGTTCTACCGTCATACAAATCAACTCTCTGAGACATATCTTTATCCTGTTTCTTCATTTCGTTCTTTAACCATTCCATATTTTCACCTTCAAAAATTGGGAATGCTAATTTTTGATTCAAATCTTTAGCAAACTTACCAAAGTGAACCTCTTCTGCCTGTCCCATATTCATTCTCTTTAAGAATGTTGGGGTCAAGACGATATCTACTGGTTCACCATCTTCTGTGAATGGCATATCTTCAATTGGTCTAATTGCTGCAACCGTATTCTTATCTCCATGTCTTCCTGCAATCTTATCTCCAAAACCAATTTTCTTTGTATTTGCAACCCATACCTTTACTTGATGTAATACTCCTGGAGGTAATTTATCTCCCTTATCTGTAGAAAGCATCAAACTTCTAATCACAATTCCTTCTTCTCCATGTGGAATTCTCAAAGAGTTATCTCTAACGTCACTTGCTGACTCTCCAAATATTGCCCTTAGTAATCTTTCTTCTGCCGTAAGTTCTTTTTCACCTCTTGGTGCAACAACTCCAACCAAGATATCTCCTGCTTTTACATGCACGCCAGATCTAACAATGCCCTGAATATCTAATTTCTGTAAGATTCTGTCATTAACATGAGGGATATCGGCAGTAATCATCTCTGGACCTAATTCTGTATCTCTAATATCTACAGAATGTTCTCTGATATGAACAGAGGTAAGCAGATCATCTCTAACAATTCTATCTGAGATGATTACAGAATCTTCATAGTTATATCCTTCATAGAACATTAGGGCTGCTCTAAGATTAATACCAATTGAGAATTCTCCATCCACCATAGTAGGACCATCAGCTAAAATATCACCCTTTTTAAACTTATCCCCAGCCCTTACTACTGGTTTTTGTGTAAATGATGTATTCTCATTGCTCCTGTAGAATGATACTAAGTTGTAATCTTTGACACCTTCTTTTTTGTACTTAACAGAAACTTTGTTTGCGTCAGTATAAAGAACTTCTCCATCATCTTCTGCAAATATTCCCCACTCTGACTGTCTTGCAACAATCTCTTCCATACCTGTACCTACAAATGGAGATTCCTGCTTTACTAAAGGAACCGCCTGCCTCTGCTGGTTAGCTCCTGTTAAGGCTCTCATAGCATCATTGTGAGACACAAAAGGAATCAACGCCATACCCAAACCTGCTTGCTGACTCGCCAAAGCATCTACATAACCAACTAAATTAACATCTTCAAGCAAGAATTCTCCTTTGTACCTAACAGGAAGTAGCGTATCAGTAATATTGCCAAACTCGTCTTTTGAAAGAGTCGCAGAACCAATATGGAACTTCTCCTCCTCCATAGCATCTAAATATTCTACTTTATCTGTTACAAATGGTTTAACCGAAACCTCTTTGATAGATTTTTCCTTAGCAATCTTCTCTGCTAACTTTGCATCTACCAATGTACCTGCTTTTGCAATTTTCTTAACATCTTCTGCCAATATCCTATTTAGTAAATCCTTCTGCGTATTTTTAACCTTGTTTTCAACTTTTCTGTATGGAGCTTCTAAGAAACCAAATTCGTTAATCCTTGCCAATGTTGCTAACTGAACAACAACACCAATATTTGCAGACTCTGGACTTGTTACAGGGTCAAACTTTGAGTAATGAGAATTATGTACCTCTCTAATAGAGAATGTCGCTCTCTCTTTTGCAATACCACCTGGACCACCAGCTGTAACTTTTCTCTTATTTTCCAACTCAGATAAAATATTAATCTGATCCATAAAGCTAGATAGTGCATTTGTACCAAAGAATGATTGAATTGCAGCAGCGATTGGTTTTGTACTTGCAAGCATAGAAGGTGTAACCTTTGCGTCTTGTCCATACAAACTCATCTTATCTTTAATATTCTTCTCCAATCTTCTAATTGCAGCATTTAACTGTCTTTCTAAAATTTCCCCTACACTTCTGATTCTTCTGTTTGAGAGGTGATCAATATCATCTGGTTCTACTACACCATTATTAATCTGAATCAGCTTTCTAATTATCAACACCATATCCATTGGGTACAACACAGTCTGCTCAGGATCGTTAATATCATATGTTGTCCCAAGTTTTCTATTCAACTGATATCTACCAATTCTTCCTAAATCAAATTTTCTAACATTAAAGAAGTTGCTCTTAATATACCTCTCAGCACTCTCTAATGTTACCGATTCATCTGGTCTTAACTTGTTGTAAATACTAATGACCGCTTCCTCTTTGTTCTTTGTAAAATCCCTAGCGAGTGTAGATTCAATATATTTATACTCCTCATGTGTATCAACTTCCGCAAAAAGTTTTCTAATCTCATCATCACTCTCCCACCCAAATACTCTTAAAAGTTCTGTAATCAAAACCCTAGGCCTTTTAGGGAGAATTCTCATTGAGATTACATTGTGTCTATTTGTATCTATCTCATACCAAGGACCTTTACCAGGCATTAGTCTCACCTTGTAAAGAGTTCTTGTTGGCAATTTATCAGACTCTTCATACAAAACACCTTCTGCTCTAACAATCTGGTGTGTAACAACTCTTCTGTCTCCATTGAAGATGAAAACCCCTTCATGAGTCATGATTGGTAAGTCTGTAATAAAGATTTCTTGCTCCTTAATCTCACCTGTTTTATTATTCATTAACTGAACTTTCCCATACACAGGAGCTTCATATGACAAACCTTTTTTAATAGCCTCCTCAACTGTTCTGTATACTTCACCTATCCTGAAATCTTTAAACTCTAAAGTCCACATCTTTTCCATATTGTCCTTTACAGGATTAATCTCTGAAAAAAGATTTTTGAAACCTTCTTTCTTAAAGGCCTCAAAAGAATTAATCTGAGCTTCAATTAAATTTGGGAATTCAAAGTCTCCTGAATAGTTAAGCCCCAGGTTTAATCTCCCAGACCTGTTAATTTTTGGTTTTAGCATAGGATAAATTTTTAGTTATGTTATAACATTATTACTTGAATAAAGTGATGCCCAAAAAGTCCATAAAAGACCTACACAACACCACTTTTACGACCATAAAATCAAGCGACTTTGAGAAGTATACAACAAAGACACTAATAAGTCAACGGTTTTAAAGGCATTTTAAAGATGTTTTATAAACAAGAAATATACCCCTTTGAAAACTCCCCTATAATATCCTATTATATACTCGTATATGCCCCGTAAAAAGAACAAAGAAAAACTAACAATAAAGAGTAGTGAAAGCAAAATACTCTTTGGTACAATACTTTTTGTTGGAGGTTTGACTGTAGCAATATCTCCATTCTTAATATCACATTCAGATTTATTCAGCCAAATCTCCCTCTTTTTAGGATATTCGGCAATTCCATGGGGTATATTTTTAATGTATACATCTCTTTTCTTACTTCTAAAATCTAAAAAGTTTGTATCTGCTAAACAGGCAGTTGGCATCTTCTTGTTCTCTGCATGTATATCTATACTCCTTTCTTTCTGGCAGAAACCAGAACAATTAGAGATTGCCGATGTTTTAAGAGGAACAGGTGGTGAAGTAGGTAAATTACTACACACATCATTGAATGGAGTATTTGGAAGAGTCATTGAGATTATAATAGTAATAATATCTTTAGTAATAGCATTTTCACTAATAACAGGAACCACTTTAGAACAAATAAGAGATTTTCTAGAAGATTCTATCCCAGAACCATCAGATGAAAAATTAAAAGAGCCTTCTCCTCTATTTTCTTTCTTTAAGAAGATAGGGATTAAAAAAGAGGGAGATGATATAAAAATACAGAATGGTAATAATCCAATAGAAGATGACGACACAGAACCATACATAGAATCCTCAGCTGCCGAAACAGAGAAGAAGTTAGAAGAGATTCTTCATAGAGATGATAAACAAAAGGAGATGGACCTTGAAACAGAAAAGGTAATTGCAAGTGTGAAAAGTGGAGAAGGAGATGAAGAAGAACAACAAGCTCCAAAATATACAGATTGGGTATTTCCAAGTATAGATATATTGCAAGAGAAGGAGGTACAACAACAAGACGAAAAACTTTACAAAGAGAAGGCTCTTGTTATTCAGAGAACTCTCATGAACTTTGGTATTCAATCTAAAGTTGTAGCTATTGCTGTTGGTCCAACTGTTCTAAGATTTTCTTTAAGTATAAGTACAGGAACAAAAGTTGCTAAAGTTAAGAATCTTAGCAATGATTTGGCATTAGCATTAGCATCCCAAACAGCATCAATTAGAATAGAGGCACCTATACCTGGTACTTCTTTCATTGGAGTTGAAATTCCAAACCCTACTCCAAACTTTGTATACACCAAAGATATGGTCAAGAAGTTGAGACAAGAGGCTGATAGATATGAACTACCTTTGATTTTAGGAAAAGATATTACAGGAAAGACAACAATTAAAGACTTAGGCAAGATTCCTCACCTACTTGTAGCAGGTGCAACTGGTACTGGTAAATCCGTAGCTATTAACTCCCTACTTGCAGGTCTGCTCATGACAAAAACTCCAGATGAAGTCAAATTCATTATGGTAGACCCTAAGATGGGTGTAGAGATGGGAATGTACAATGGTATTCCACACCTCTTGACTCCAGTGATTACAGATGTTGCATTAATTACAAATGCTCTTGAGTGGGTAATTAGAGAGATGATGAGAAGATACACTCAATTAAAACAGACTCATACTAAAAAATTGGCTGAATACAATGCAAAAATGGGCTTTACTGCTATGCCATACATTGTTGTTGTTATTGATGAAATGGCAGATTTAATGCTCACCTCAGGTATAGAAGTGGAGACTAAAATCCAGAGACTTGCACAGATGGGAAGAGCAGTAGGTATACACTTAATACTTGCTACACAGAAACCAACTGTTGATGTTATAACAGGTCTCATTAAGTCAAATATCCCTGGAAGAATGGCTTTTGCTGTTTCTACTCTCATTGACTCTAGAGTAATTTTAGATGAAGCAGGAGCAGAGACATTGCTTGGTAATGGAGATATGTTGTATAAAGATCAAACAACACCAAAATCTCTTAGAATACAGGGAACATTTACTTCTACTGAAGACACTGAAAATATTGTTAATGCAATTAAATCTCAAGTAAAGGGAGAAGATATTGAATATTCTTCAAGCTTAACTAGTGCTATGGAACAAGCACCTGGAGAAGCAGGAACAACACCTAGTTCACAGAGAGACCCTGATTTTGGTAAAGCTCTTGAGGTTGTAGTACTAACTCAGAAAGCATCCGCATCTTTCCTACAAAGAAAGATGAGAATTGGATACAACAAAGCAGCAAGGATAATAGATGAACTCTATGAAGCTGGAGCTATTGGACCAGAGGAAGGTTCAAAACCACGAAAAGTTTTAGTAAAGGATGTTTCAGAAATTCTAGGTGATGATGCTGAGGATAAATATTAAAAGAAACTGAACACCCTACTCGTGTGATACTGGACCATAATCGTTCTTAGTTTGATTCCCCTTCTGTAGTAAAAATACTAGAACAATGATTTGCCCAACAATTGGAATCAAGACAAGCAACAGAAACCAACCGCTCCTATTTCTATCATGCAACCTTCGTGTTTGAGCAGCAAGAAGGGGAACTAACATAACCAAAGAATAAATGGATGAAAGTGGTGCAAGGGAACCATAAGAAGAGTTAAGCTCTCCTTTAAAAATCAACCGATCTAAGAATGCAAGAGAAAAAGAAATCAGTATATTTACAATGGCAAAATACCAATATCCTTTTCTACTTAATCTACCATTAAAGTCTGTATATTTCTTCCATACTGCTTCATATGCACTTATAAGAGTAATACCTGATTTTGTTTCTGTAAATGTTGATTCTTTCTTGACTACTGCCATTGTATATAAATATTAACAAATTAATCCTTTAAACCGTGATACAACAAGATTCTCTATATACATTATACCATGCTACTGATATCCTAGTAAAATCCTCCTCACCTTCCTAATACCAACAAATAGTAGTAGAATTAGCCATGATTACAGTAGGAGAAGTACTAAAAAACAAAAGAGAAAGATTGAAAATATCTCTAGATACAGCCTCTTCAGAAACAAGAATTCAAAAGAGATTCTTACAATACATCGAAAAGGATGAGTTTTTTCCTTTTGAATCAGAAGTATTTCTAACAGGTTTCATAAAAATATATGCAAAATATCTCAATCTAGATGTAACAAAAATACTTGCCCTCTACAGAAGAACAAATCCAAAACCAAAAGAAGAAAAGGAAGAAAAGAAGGATTTGTTTGTAACAAAGAAAGAAAGAAGGATTAACATCACACCAAAGACAGTAATAATCATCCTTCTAGTCCTCTGCTCTGTTTTAATTATTGGATATATAGGTTCGCAGATATATAAATTTCAGAGACCTCCTCTCTTAACTATTTCTTCTCCACAAAATGAGTCTACAGTAACAGAAGAGATTGTAAAAATAGTTGGAAAAACAGAAAAAGATGTTTCAATTGAAATCAATGATGTAGTTGTAGAAACGAATGAAGAAGGTGAATTTGAAAAAGAGATAGTTCTAGTAGAAGGAAGCAACCTCGTAAAGATTAAGGCCAAGAAAAACAATAACAGCATACAGGAAACAGTTGAAACAGTTAAAATTACATACAAGAAACCTACTGAAGAGCCTCAGGAAGAAGAAATTATAGTCAACAAGATAAAGTTGGAAGTATTTGATTCTGCTGCATGGATTAAGTTGGATATTGATGATGAGAACAAGCTATCACAGGTAGTACAACCATCTGAAACAGAGTATGAGATTAAGAATAAACTACATGTAACAACGGGAAGAGTTAGTAATACACGGCTGTTTTTTAATGGAGAATTACTAGCTTGGCCACCTACTACAGAGAAAGGTGTTGCAGGGATGGAATGTACAATTGTAGAAAACAGTATTAAGTGTGAATAGGGTTTGGATTTTAATGGTATAATTGCAATAATGGAGCCAAACAACCAAGTAGAAGAGATAAAAGAGAGAATAGATATTGTCCAAATTATTGAGAAGTATGTAAGGTTGAAACAAACAGGTAAGAACTATGTAGGACTATGTCCATTCCACAAAGAAAAAACTCCCTCCTTCATAGTAAGTCCAGATATTCAAAGATATAAATGTTTCGGTTGTGGTAAATCAGGAGATATCTTTAACTTTGTCCAAGAAATTGAAAATATTGACTTTGTAGAAGCTCTTGAAAGATTAGCTAAAGTTGCAAGAGTAGAACTTAAAAGAGCAAAACCAAATACTAAACACAAGGAGATTAAGGAAATTAACTACATTGCTACAAAATATTACTATAATCAATTACTGAGAGATAAAAAAGCATTAGAATATGTACTAGGTAGAGGAATTAACAAAGATTCAATTAAAAAGTTTGCCATTGGATATTCTCCAAAATATCCAGATTTACTCTCACAAATTAGAAAATCTGGTAGCTACAGTAAAAAAGCTCTGGAAGACTCAGGTCTGTTTGTTCAAAAAGAAGGAAAGATGAGAGAGAAATTCTTTAATAGAATTATGTTCCCTATCCGATCCAGAAGAGGTGATGTAATTGGTTTTACAGCAAGACAAAATGCTGGTAACGAATATGGACCCAAATATATGAATACACCTGAGACTCCTTTGTTCCATAAATCATACAATCTTTTCGCACAATATGAATCAAGACAAGAGATAAGGAAAGAAGATTTAGCAATAATATGTGAGGGATCAACAGATGTAATATCCGCATATCAAGCAGGAGTAAAGAATATTGTTGCTCCGCTTGGTACAAGTTTAACAAAACAACAGCTAGAATCCCTACTCCCACTAACTAAAAATCTCCTCTTCTTTTTTGATAGCGATAGCGCAGGAGAGAATGCTCTAAAAAGAGCCTTTACAATCGCCTCAGAGTTAAATATGAATCCATATGCAGCTACCCCTGCTCCATACAAAGACATTGATGACCTAATACAGAAAGATCCCAAAAAATTTCAACAATTAATCAAAAACAAAAAAGAGGCTTTTTCATTTATCCTTTCTGAAGAAATAGAAGGAAAAGATTTCAACAAATTAGAAGATATTAATATGATAAGGAAGAACATAACTCCTCTTCTGGAGTCTGTGAAAGATATTAATACGAAAGCTCTTTATACAAGGAAATTAGAGGAGATAACAGGTATCCAGTATGACAAAAAAAGAACGAATAATAAAACAAAAAAGAAAGAATTTGAAAAAGAGAAGAAAAAAGAAGAAAGAAGAGATACTCTACTCACAAGATATATCCAATTATTACTCTTTGCAGAAAAAAGAAAAGAAGATTTCTTTATTGAAGAAAAATTTATTAAAGATAAAGAAATATTAGACATATATGAAATAATTAAAAAGGAAAGCAAAAAGAGTAGTAGAGAAGATTTACTAAAAAAATTAGGGAAGAAAGAGGAGATACAAGGTATTTTAGAGGATATGATATTTAATGCAAAAGACTTACCAAACGATGTAGAGTTAGAAGATGAAATTAAAGACATTAAAAAGAAGATAAAGGTCACATATTACAAAAACATACAGAAAAACCTTGTTAGCAAGATAGCTATGAGCGAAGAGTTAGAGAAAGAAGAGGAAAAAGACTCAGCTTTAAAAAAACTACAAAAAGTAACTAAGATTTTACAAGAATTAAAAAATGAATAATGTATCTGATTACGATCAATTTAGCTACGACTATTCACAATACTGGGAGAAACGGAGATATGAACATCTTTCAGAGAAGTACCTGCTTGATAAACTCTTCAAAGATAAGAGTGGAAATTGGTTTTTAGATGTTGGTGGATCATATGGAAGATTAACATCAACATATTTCAAAAACTACAAGAATCCAGTCATTCTAGACTACTCTGCTAAAACATTAAGAGCAAACTACGAAGTTTTAAAGGGCAAATATTCAAATATTCATTTAATAGCAGCAAATGCATACAAAATGCCTTTTAAAGAAAATGTCTTTGATGGGGGTTTAATGGTTAGAGTTCTACATCATATAGAAAATCCTGAAGGGTATTTCAAAGAACTGAAGAGAATAATGAAAAACAACTCCAACTATATACAGGAGTTTGCGAATAAGATGCATATAAAAGCAAGGACAAGGGCTTTGTTAAAAGGAAACAAGGAGTTTTTCACAAAGGAGCCATATGCTCAACCATCAATAGCAATGACAGAAGGAACAGAAGACAATGTTGAAGGTATTTTCTACAACTTCCATCCTGAGTATGTTAAAGATGTTATGAAAAGAAATGGTTTCATCATAAAGAAGAAAAGAGGTTGCTCCTTCTTAAGATCCCCTCTTTTTAAGAAAATATTTAATGATAATATTATGCTTTTCTTTGAAAAAATATTTCAAAATATATTATATTTCTCAAATATACCTCCAAGCATTGTTTTTGAAACAGAACTTAAAAAATCAAAAACAAAAGTGGTGGAACATGAAAATCTAGAAGATATTCTTGCATGTCCTAACTGTAAAGGAGATCTAAAAATCGATGGAGATAAAGCTACATGTAAAAAATGTAAAAAAGAGTATAAGAAAGAAGATAATGTTTGGGATTTTAGAGTTTAATGATAAAGACAAAAAAATCATTAGGACAAAACTTTTTTACAAACCCTAATCTTGCAAAAAAGATCATAGACACTGTTCTTGAGCATCCAACAGACATTATCGTTGAAATAGGTCCTGGACAAGGTTACTTTTCTAGCCTATTTAAAGAAAAAGGTGTACTTAAAAATATAGTAATGATTGAGAAAGATGATTTGTTAGCTTTAAACCTTAAACATCTTTTCCCTGAGTATATTGTTGTCAATCAAGATTTCTTAGATTGGGATTTTGAAGAACTAAAGAAATATTCTTCTGAAAAGATAACTTTCTTTGGCTCACTACCCTACAATGTTAGTAAAAAAATTATTGAGAAGATAATACAATCAGTATATTTTAAAACAACAGCATTTTTCATAGTACAAAAGGAAGTTGCAGAGAAATATATTGCACAACCACCTGAGAACAATCTACTTGCAACAAGAACAAATATATATTCTAAAGCAAAGAAAATATTGGATATTACTCCAGATTCATTTAAACCAAAGCCAAAAGTTATGAGTTCCTTAATTAGTTTTACTCCAGAAGAGAAACAGTATGAAAAGTTAAAAAAGAAAGAAGTAAGAAAAGATTTCGACCTTTTCCTTCAGAATGCATACAAACAACCTAGAAAGAAACTTTCAAACAATCTAAAAAACTATTTGTTTAACAAAGAAGAGAAGAAGATTGCAACCATTTTAGATAGAAGACCACAACATATTTCTTTAGATGATTTTTTCTATCTTTTCTCTAATATATCTGAAGTTTAATATAATGATATAATCCGATATGAGTAAAGAAAGTAAAAAGAAAACAGAGAAAGAAATTGATCCAAAACAGTTAGGTTTGGAGATCAAAGAACCCGCAAAGAATAAATTTTACAAAGCAAAGAGGAAATTTGATTTTGCAGTATTAAAACTTGAAGTTATAAAATTTCTAAAAGATCCTTTAGTCTGGGCAGTGTTAGTTTTTGGTATAGTGATGATTGCCTTTCAAGTAAACCTCATTTCCAAAAAAATAAACTCTATACCTAAATATATCTCGTTATTCAGATTCTATCTTGCTCCTAAAAATATGTTAGTTGAATCCAAATATATCTATATAATTCCAATATTAACTGGAGTTATTGTTTTAATTTCAATGATTTTTGTATCAAAAAACTATAACAGAGAGAAACATTTAACAAAGATACTTCTAGTTAGCACAATTATTGCTATACTATTTCTAACTATTACATTAGTTCAAAATATTAGATTCTAATGGACACATCAAAAGCAACTGAATTATTGTGGAACTTACTCAGCTATATTGACTTATCTTCCGTAAGTGAGGCCTTTGCCAAATACTTAAAATACCTTCCTCTCTTTGCGATAGGAGCGATATCTTCCTTAATTTTAACGCCGATTGTTGGATATATCGCTAACAAATACGATATTACATACAAACCTGGGGTTAAGAGACTTGGGAAAGAGTATGATAACAAGGAGAAAGCAATGCACGAAGGCATAACACCTTCTTTGGGAGGATTAGCTATTACAATCCCTGTAATATTAGCAATATTGCTCTTTTTTAAATTAGACAGTTTTTCAATACCTCTACTAGTATCCATTTTAATACTTGTAATAGGAGCTACACTAGATGATGTCTTTAATCTACCAGCAAAAACACAACTCCTCTATCAGCTTTTAGCATCAATCGTACTGGCTTTTTCCATTATAGACTTAACAAACCTCTCAATCATTAATCTTCCACTAGACGCTTTCACTTGGGAATTTTCCGTGTTAGGACTACAACAATCTTTTGTCTTCCCAGGAGATTTAATAATGATCTTTTGGATAGTTGCATGTATCAATGCATTCAAATGGACAGCAGGCTCACCTGGAATAATTGAAGGTAATTCAATTATCATCTTCCTTTTGATTTTCATTATCGGAACAAGGTTTGAATCTGTATTTTCATCTACTATTAGTATACTAATAACAGGAGGAATGATTATCTTTTTTGTATTCGCACTACCTCCACAAAAAATTATGACTGGTTCTGCAGGAAAATCTGTATATGGCTTCCTAATATGCCTATTATCATTAGTAGCAGAAGCAAAACTATCTACTTCTTTAATATTGTTGATTGTACCTCTTCTAGATTTTGCATATGTGATAATAAAAAGATATTTAACATATAAACCAAAGAGTTTCACAGAACTAATGAAGATAAATGGACCCGATCATTTCCACCATCAACTGATAAAACTAGGATTAACAAGAACACAAGTTGTATTAGTAGAAATAGCAATAACACTGTTCTTAGGATCATTTGCAATATTAACTGCAGGAGCTGTTAGATACTTCGTTATAGTATTAGTAATAGCTCTGGGAATTGCAATCCTAGTCTATACAAACATTCGTGCATCCAAGAAACAGATTAAGGAAGAAAAGGAAGAATCTCCAGAATCAAAATATTCATATTAGAAAAGAATAGACAAAGACAGAACTTCTTCATATAATGTTAGATATGAAGAAATTTAAAACTGCCATTATCATAGTCGTAACAATAATATTTTTTTCAATACTCTTTTACTTTTTTCCTCCTAAAAAATATATCGGGAGACTACCTCTTCTTAATAGATTTTACAACAATACAACAGTTGAAGTTGTGACACAGAGAGGAAAAGCCAAGGTGTGGATAGATGGAAAAGATCAAGGAGAAACACCTGTAACTATAGAAGATCTACCAGAGGGGAAATATCTGATTGAAATAGAAAAGATTGCTCCTGAAGATACTTTTTATAAAAAACATTCTTTTAATATTGAACTTTCAAAAAATACTTCTGCAAGAATTGATGTTGAAATTGCCCCTGAGGACTTATTACATGGGACGATTCTCTACTACACTCCAATGAGGACACTGTCAAAGAAAGGGGTATTAACAGTAACTACCAATAGTGAAGAGTCTAAAGTATACATTGATAACTCTTTCGTCAATAGATCAAACTTAGCTAACATAGAGTTAAATGAGGGAGAGCATAAAATTAGAATAGAGAGTGAGGGATATCAAGAAATAGAGTTACCTGTTTTTGTAAGAGAAAATTTTCAACTTAATTTAAAAGTATATCAACTACCAATACCGATATCTTTAGATATTTTATCCAAAGGAACCAATGAGTAACTTAAGATTTAACAAAGTAAAAAGTAACACACCTATAACCATACTCGTACACGGAGGGAACAGACTTGGGTATTTAATCGCGAAAACTTTAGTAGAACAAGGTGGTTATGTTGTCATAATAGATAAATTCAATTCTGAAACAAGAAAATATATTTCTGAGCTAAAACGATCAGAATTGGTAGATTTCTTTGATTTCAAAGGCTATGAATCTCTCTTTAAGAATATTAAAAGATTTGATTATCTATATTACATACTGAATGACAAATTAAACCAGGAAGAATTTGAGAGTAAAGATTTTCTTCTTGAAACAAAATACTTAGAATTAAGTCTTACACAGATTAAAAAGAATGATGCAAAATTTTCTCTAATTGGTTCATTAGCTTTAAATAGAGAATTAGCAAATAGAACAAATGGTACGAATATATCTAAACCATCCCCCTATTCCAATGTTGAATTACAGAAATATTGTGAGACAATGGTTGCAGAATTTAAGGATAAGACAAATATCAATGCAAGAATTATCAGAGTAGGTACATTAATAGGTAGTGGAGTAGAGAAAGTTCAAGACCCTGTTGTACATGAATTAATATCGGAGGCGACTCAAGGTGCACAGATTACTATAAAAGGAGAAGGTCTTAATATACATAATCTCATACAGGAAGATGATGCGACATACGGTATTTTAAAATTGACATTCTCTAATTCAACAAAAGGAGAAGTTATTACCCTAGCTAATAAAAACGACTACACAACACTCTCAATAGCTTACAAACTCTTAGAACTAAACACTGAGGCACAAAGTATAAAATTTGCTGAGAATCCAGATGAAAAATTCCTCATACAAGATATATATGTACCAGCACCTCATGCAAGTAAATATGGGTGGGCACAACAGATGACATTAGAGAAAGCTATGATAGAACAGATACAGGTTTACTACGACAATATTAATAAGTCATGGGATATTTCAACAAACAATACTAATAAAACTCAGAGTACACCTACAACTAAAGAAAATAAAACGAAACTAGGTGAATTCATACACAACCTAGTAGAACCATTTAGAAAGATAAAACTGCATAAAGGTAGTTCGAAACCTTCTGCAAAAGGAGTAGTAAAAGGTATAATCACAGCAGTGCTGATTACCCTGTTCTCCTACTTTGTTATCTACCCAATATTAGGCACCGCAATTGGACTAATCGTAATAAACTCTGCAGTCAAAGAGCTATCACAAACCATATTAGACACAACAAACGAAAATAATTATGCAAATATAAATAAAATAGAAAGAAATATAGGTAGAGTATCTGATAGCTTTGATAATATGTCATGGATGTTTGCAATAACTGGTCAAACAGAATTCTACAATGATGTTTCAAGAGTCTTTTTAGGGACACAGAACGCAATACAAGGTGGACAACAAGTCCTAAAAGCTATATATCCCCTAACCGCATATATTAAAGATTTCAAACCAGCTGTTACATTCCAAGATAATGTAGCTACGACAACAAGGGAATATAGGGATTACCTAGAGAAAATAGGACAAAATAGGTATATGTTAGATGAGGCAAACTACAAAATATCCTTTGCTAATGAGATATTCAAAGACATTGAAATTAATACACTTCCTAAATTTACACAGAATAAACTCCTGGAAATAAAAAGTTTTGTAGAGAAGGCAGAAATTGCTACTCAGACATACAAAGAGGCAACAGCTTTCCTACCAGAGGTTCTTGGTGTTAATGAAAGACAAAGATATCTTGTACTCTTACAAAATGAATCAGAGATTAGAAGCACTGGTGGATGGTTAACGAGTTATGGAATTATAGGAGTAGAAGGTGGTCAAATAAGGGAATTATTTGTTGATGATATATATAATGCAGATGGAACTCTGAGAGTTCAAGGTAAACGATATTCTCCACCAGAATCTATGCGGAATGCCTTAGATGTAAAAGATTGGCTTTTCTCTTTAGTAAACTGGAGTCCTAATCTTTCTGAAACAAGAGAAGCATCTCAACAATTTGTCTCAGCTTTAGGTAAGGGGAATGATATCGACGGGATAATAACAGTAGATATAGCTTTCTTTCAGAAGCTACTAGATAAATGGGGAGGAATTGAAGTTCCAGGAGAAGATGAATTAATAACAGGAGAGAATCTATATGAAAAAGTATTTCAAATGCACAGAGAATTTACACCTGGGTCAACCCAAAAAACAACTTTTCTTGCGAATCTAGCAAATGAAATTATTAAAAAATTACTCTCTATGGATATAGCCCAGATTGCAGACATGAGTGATATTTTACAAAGTTCACTAGATGAAAAACATCTACAGATAGCATTTAAGAATAATGAAGCATTTAACTTTTTTAACAATAGAAACTGGGCAGGTAACCTAGATAGTAAATACAATGATGCTCCGATAGTAATAGATTGGAATTGGGGTGGCAATAAAGCTAATCAATATTTAAATAAAAATCTTGCTTTATCTGTAAATATTAAAGATGAAGATACTATTGATTTTACATATACAGCAACTGTTGAAAACACTTCCACTGAAAATGTTTACCCGCAAGGAGACTATATTAACTACCAAAGAGTTTACATACCTGCAGAGGCTCAATTGCTCAAGATATCTGGAATAGAAGATAATAAATATACAGTGTATCGAGAAAGTGGGTATAAAGTTTTAGGTGGTTGGTTTAATGTCCCATCTAAAGAAATTAAAACTCTTGAAATTTCCTATAGACTAGAAAGAGATAAAATAGGTATGAATTTCCCATTGGAAAAGAAAGAAGATACAATCTTTTTAGATCTAAATATATTTAAACAGGCAGGAGAGAGGAAACATGCATATAGATTGGATCTCTCCTACCCTTCAACTTGGGTATTAAGTAACTCTGCAGGATTAAATACAATAAGTAATCAACTATCTGGGAGATTTGAGTTAAACAGAGATACAGAGTACAGAATTACTTGGAACACTCCCAATTAAAATTTTGCAATTTTTTCAGTTTTTAGTTCATTGTAAACATCTAGAATCTCTTGATCTGTAATTGTTCTGTATTGCAAAAAACTCTGAAGTTCATTCTCTGCTAAATCTGTATTTAATGGTACTCTCTGCGTTACTCCAAGAGGAGAAACTAAGGTTGCAATATGTTTGGCCTTACAATTATGACAAGAAAAGTGTATAATCGTGCTTGCACCAGTATTCTGGACGATATTAAGATCATCTACAGTATAAGGAGTGCCACATTTATCACAAAATCTTGCTACCGATTCGATAAAGAATTGTTTTCTTTGTAATGTAATATTGTCTGGACTGTCCATATATAAATTATACCATATAAAAAACTAATGCAGAAGCAAGAAAAAAGAATTGCTCTCTTAGTTAAAAAAGGAAAGGAACAGGGTTTTCTTACACAAGAAGACCTTTTAGATGCTTTTCCTAAAGTAGAAGAAAATTTAGAACTATTAGATAATATTTTTGAAGTATTACAAAGAAATAAGATAGAGGTTGTTGAACCAGAGGAAACAACAGCTACAGAAAATGAAGAAGAGATAAGAGATGGAGAAAAGACATTAGAAGAGAAGATAAAAATTATTAAATCTATACAACCCATAATGTCTGCAGATGCTATTAGGTCATATCTGTATGAAATTGGTAGCATCCCTTTTCTTACAGGTGAGGAAGAAGTTATACTTGCAAAGCGTATAGAAAGAGGTGATGAAGAAGCTAAACAGATACTAGTTACAGCAAATCTAAGATTAGTGGTTAGTATAGCCAAAGAATATATGTATGATAAATCTAATCTACAACTTTTAGATATCATACAGGAAGGAAATATTGCACTTATGAGAGCAGTTGAAAAATTTAATTACAGAGAAGGTTTTAAGTTCTCTACTATAGCTTCATGGTGGGTTAAACAAGCAATAGAGAAAGCAATTAAAGATGAAGCTTTAGAACCTTAAAATATATAAATTATATTATATAAAACTAATGCAGAATAAGAAAAAAGCTATTGATCTTCTAGTTAAAAAAGGAAAGGACCAAGGTTTCCTTACACAAGAAGATCTTTTAGATATTTTCCCTACAATAGAAGATAATATTGAACTATTGGATAATATTTTTGAAATATTACAAGAGAATGATATCGAAGTCTTAGAACCAGATGATACTATTGCACCACAAGAACAAGAAGAACTAACTCTTGAGAAGAAGATTAAAATTCTTAAATCTATACAGTCAACCCTATCAACAGATGCCATTAGATCATACCTATATGAAATCGGTAGAATTCCGTTACTTACAGGAGAAGAAGAAGTCATACTTGCAAAGAGAATTGAAAATGGAGATGAGGAGGCAACACAACTACTAATTACAGCAAATCTTAGATTGGTGGTAAGTATTGCTAAAAAGTATAGTAAGTCTAATTTAGAGCTTTTGGACCTCATACAAGAAGGAAACATCGGACTTATGCGAGCGGTTGAAAAGTTTGATTATACAAAAGGATTTAAGTTCTCCACATATGCAACATGGTGGATTAGACAGGCAATCACTAGGGCAATAGCAGACCAAGCAAGAACTATTAGAGTCCCAGTTCATATGATTGAAACAATTAATAAATACAACAAAATAAATAACATGTTGGCTACAAAATTAGGTAGACCAGCAACAGATGAAGAGATTGCAAAAGAGATGGATATTGAAGTAACAAAAATAACTGAGATAAAAAAGATAAATCAAAATCCAACATCACTCTCAACACCTATTGGAGAAGAAAAAGATAGCAAACTGCAAGATGTTATTCCAGATGACAGGTCACAATCTCCCGAAGACTATGCAACAGGGGAATATTTAAAGAATCAACTCCACGAAATCTTAGATAGCCTACAAGATAGAGAAAGAAGAGTATTGGCTCTAAGATTTGGACTAGAAGATGGTGTCTCCAGGACTTTAGAGGAGGTAGGAAAAGAATTTGGCGTAACTAGAGAGAGAATTAGGCAAATTGAAGCCAAAGCCCTAAAGAAACTAAAAGAGAAGTCATCACAGCAAAAATTAAATGATTATATAGACTAATCCTTTTTCTTAAGATTGATAAATTCTTTTGGGGAAACAGGGAGTGTTTTAATAACTCTCTCGTCCATATCTTCTAAAGTCTCATTATCGAAATTATTTTTTAGACTACTTTTATATATTCCCACATCAACATTAGATCCCGATTCTTGTGTATCAAAGAAAAATACCAATCCTCCCCAAATAATAGCTATCACAAATAAAAGAATTATTGCTGGCATATATTTTTTAACTATCTCTCCCATAGCTACTTTAAAGTATAAAAGTTATTTTCTGAGATATTATAAACTCTCAGAGACAAAGAAAATGATATATCATCACCATCCTGAGGAATAGAAAAACGGATACCTTCAACAACTGCATGCATAGGTAAAGACTCTAAATCCTTTAGAAAATTAATTAAACTATCATATTGTCCAGAGATGCTAAGTCTTACTATACTTGGCTTTAAAACAGATGGCGAAAGGTTATACCCTTCCCCATCATACTTATCAAAAGATATCGAATTAAGTTTAAAACCATTCCTGTTAACAACGGAATCAATATTAGATAACAAAAGAATATATCTCTCCGATACAGGGAAAACTAAGCTTAACGATTCAAATTTTTCTTTAGATTCTTCGTATTCATCATTTAAAGAGGAGAGTGTTTTAATTCTCTGTTTAAGTAATAAAGACATACTTTCTTTCTCTTTAATCCCCTTATTTATCTTAATAATTGTAGTAATTGTTGGACGAATTGCAAATATTATCAATAAGGTAACAATTAACATTGTAAACCCTATTGTAATATATGAAGTAGTCTTTTCCCTGCTTTCTTTAATTGTTGTAATTAAGCCAGTAGATGGCTCTTTATTATCCATTAATTCTCTGGTTTTACCAAATTAAATCTTACACTTACTGATATCTCTGCATCTTCTTTAGATATACTAAAACTAACATCAGAATAACGATTATTCTCTTTAAGAGATGATTCGTATATTTTCACTTCTTCTAAGCTAGATGTCGTTAAATAAAGGGAGACCTTTTCCTCATTTAAAGAGAAAGATTTTAAAGATAAGGTTGTAGGAATACCACTTATTATTTCACTAACTACACTAGAACTTTGTCTCTGCCCATCTTTAATAATTTTAACATCTGAAAGAAGTGTCTGATAATTTGAGAAAAGGATATTGTTAGTTTTCCATGGTTCTGTACGCAATAAAGCAATTTGACTCTCTAGCTCCTCTGTTAAATTGTTATTCTGTCTATCAAGAATAAATCTCGAAAAAAACACTCCTAGTACAATAATTTCAACAAAAATTAGCAGATACTTACCAATATTTACCATCCAATCATAAGCCTTCGAAAAGGTATCGTGTGGAGAATATACTGGATCTAATAAATTTATAGCTTTAGGTTGTTTTTTAGATATTGCCATGGACAGTTTTTAATTTTCTAATTTAGTATAGCATATCTATAATATCTTACTAAATAGAATAATTGTTTCTCTTTTTTCCAATGCCGCAAGCGCTTTCTCACAACTAATTGGAATAATGGGATAATATAAATCAATTACAATCTTTAGCAAATAACTTAAATTATTTAAAATCTTTTCACTATTTTCCTTTTTTAACTCCTTATTCCATGGTTCTGTTGCTGTGATATATTTATTCCCAAAATCAGCTAACTCATCAATCTTTTCACCTGCTAATGCAATTTCGTAATCATCATAAAGAACTTCAACTTTCTTTTTGAAATCATCGACTTTCTTTTTGAAATCATTCTCTACTAACTCTTCATTATTTATCTCCACATCCTTACTATTTGCCAAATGTATTACCCTATTAAGCAAATTACCAAAATTATTTGCCAGCCTTGAATTATACAAATTCACCAAATCATCTTCCTTGTATGCGGAATCTGCAAATGTAGAGATACCTACTAAAAGATAGAATCTAACAACTTCTGCTCCATATTTTCCCTCCTGTTCAAATGGTGAAACAACATTTCCTAAAGTTTTAGACATTTTTCTTCCATCGGGACCTAAAATCATACCATGCTCTAAAAGCTTTTCTGTATGTTTCAATCCAACAGAAGACAACATTCCTTGCCATATTACACCCTGAAATCTGAGATTATCTGGTCCAAATATCTGTACAGCTGGCCACCATTCATTAAGTTTTTCCTCATTACTTCCAAAACCAATTACATTAACATAGTTAGTAAGAGCATCAAACCAAACATAGAGAACCTGTTCGGGATCATTGGGAACTTCAATACCCCAAGAGAGGTTCTTTTTTAATCTTGAAATACTAATATCTTCTATTTCCTCAATAATCTTTTTTAACTCAACTCTTTTCTGTCTAGGCTTCAAAACCTGTGGATTGTTCTCCAACCATTCTAGAAGCTCTTCTTTGTAATTTGTTAATTTGAAAAAATAGTTCTCTTCATCTCTCTCCTCGGGAACAATTCCATGATCTGGACACTTACCATCAACTAATTCCTTCTCTGTAATAAATCTTTCACAGCCCACACAATACTTTCCTGCATATCTTTTCTTGTAGATATCTCCTTTCTCTTCACATTTTTCCCAAAATTTTTGTGCTGCTTTGTGATGAGAATTATCCGATGTTCTATAAAAATTATCATACTCTATAAAAAACAACTTGCAGAAATCTTTGTATCTCTGAGCATATTTATCTACAAAGTCCTGAACCGAAAGTCCTTCTTCTTGTGCTTTATCCCAAATCTTTTGCCCATGTTCATCTGTTCCGACATTAAAAAAAACATTCTCATTCCCTAATTTCTTCTTAAAATACCTAGCAATTGCATCTGCCTGAACAGATTCTAATGCATAGCCAATGTGAGGATCTGCATTTACATAAGGTAGAGTTGTTGTTATATAAAATTTCTTTTGCATACTTAATTATACCACAGACCTGGTCAGCTAGTTTTTCCTTACACAGAGAGAAGTAAACAGTGTTTTTTTAGGAAAAAGCTCTTCACTATAGGTACACATGAAACCCTTTTACAACAACATTTCATTGTTTAAGTTGGAAGATAGGGGTTTTCTAAACACAAATTACCAACCTATAGCGAGACGACTTTTTTCGATTTTCACACTCTAAACCTTTATTGGATAAAAAGAAACTAGCTGACCAGGTCTAGTTGTTGGCTCATCAGCAATCCGTCTGCCAAATCAAGTTTTACCAATTCCTGCCACACTCCTTCTGTTACAAAAGGTATAAAGGGATGCATTATCTTCAGATTTTCTTTCAAAATATACAAAAGCTCTGAAAGCTTCTCTTTTCTTTTTTCGCTACCTAACTCCTGATCTTTAATCTCTGCTTTAATCTCCTCAATCCAAACATCGCAGACTTGGTGCCAAAAAAACTCTCTAATTTCCTCAGCCCCTAGATTAAACTGGTATTTCTCAATATATGCTGAAACTTTCTTAATATGCTCTCTTGTTCTCTTAATTCTCTCTGTTTCCTCAACATTGTAGTTTGCAATGTCTTTTAATTCAGAATCATCCATATTCATTAAAACAAATCTACTTGCATTCCAAATCTTTGTAATAAAATTCCTGTTCCCTTTTATCTTTTCCTCTCTAAGTGGAGAATTAGATCCTGGCAGTGCATCAGAGTAGTACCACATTCTTAATGCATCTGCACCATATTTATCAAACACCTCACTTGGCTCAACACCATTTCCTTTAGATTTAGACATTTTTGAGCCATCTGCAGCAAGTATCATCCCTGTCAACCAAGTTAATGAATATGGGACTTGATTTGTCCTGTAAAAACCGAACATTAACATTCTACCCGTCCACCAGAAGAGAATATCTCGTGCATGAATCATCATCTGTGTTGGGTAATACTTCTTAAAATCTTCTCCATCTGGACCTCCAAGAGTAGTATATGGCCATTGCCCAGAGCTAAACCAAGTATCAAAAACATCTGCTTCCTGCTCCCAAATCTCACCATTTTGGGATTCTGGCATATTTTCACCTAAGAATATCTCTCCACTCCCAGTTGCTTTTGTATTAAACTCTTTCTCAAAATCCTGAACACTTTTCCCTTTATTTTCATTAAGCCAATCAAATAATTTCTTTCCACCACTATACCAAACAGGTATTCTCTGACCCCACCATAACTGTCGTGAAATACACCATGGCTGGATATTTTCATAAAAATGTTCCAATGCTTTTTGTTGACCAGCAGGTATAACTTTAACATCACCATTTTTAAGAGCCTCTAATGCCTTTTTAGCCAAAGACTCAACATTTACATACCATTGATTAGAAATAATTGGTTCAATAGCTGTTTTACACCTCTCACAAATTGCTACTTCGTGCTTAATATTCTCAATTTTAACAAGAAGCCCCATTTCATCTAGCTCTTTTACTAATGCTTTTGAACAATCAATTGTTCCCATACCCTTAAACCTTTCTGGAATATCCCCTGTCATCTTTCCATCTTCTTCAATTACATTCACTATCGGTAAATCATGTTTTTTCCCTATCTCAAAGTCAATTGGGGAGTGGGCAGGTGTAACTTTCAAAGCACCTGTTCCTGTTTCAATGTCTGTTTCTTCTTCTGCAATGATTGGAATCTCTCTGTTTGCTATTGGAAGGAGAACTTTCTTACCGATAAACTCCTTGTATCTATCATCATTTGGATTTACAGCTACAGCAGTATCTCCCAACATTGTTTCAGGTCTTGTTGTAGCAATTGTAATACCCTCTACCCCAAGCTTTTCCTTTGCCAACTTTTTATCTTCTTCATCAACAAAAGGATAGATAATATATGCAAATATACCTCTTCTCTCTTCATGTTCCGTATCTATATCAGCCAATGCGGTTTTACAGCTTGGACACTGGTTAACAATTCTTTTATCACGATAAACCAAACCATCCTCATACATTTTGTAAAAAGTTTCATACACTACCTTCGTTAATCTTTCATCCAATGTAAAAAACTCTCTTGAAAAATCTGCAGAAAGTCCTATTCTTTGTTCGTATTCTCTTGCACTTTTCATATTTGTTAAACAGAAATCATAACACTGTTTGTAAAACTCCTCCCTACCTAATTCCTGCTTATCAATTCCCTGGGATTCTAAATATTTTGTAAACACAACTTCTGTTTGAATTCCAGCATGATCTTTTCCTGGTAGAAGAAGTGTAGGATGACCAGTCATTCTGTTGTATCTTCCTATTGCATCATGAAAAGCATATCCACACATATGACCTAGATGTGGAGTACCATTTGCATTTGGAGGAGGAAGTGTTATTGTAAAAGGAAGTTGAATCTCAATACTTTCTGCTTCTAAATACTCCTTCATAGTATCTGGATTACAAAGACCAGACCTTTCCCAAAGCTTGTATATCTCAACCTCCCTTTTATCTGATTCAAATGTTTTCGGAATACCCTCTTCCATATCGCTGCATTATACCAACAGGCAATCTTTTTTACAAAAAGGACAGGTCTTTCAAAAAACCCTGTGGTTTCACATAAAAGGAAGAGAAGACCAACCGAGAACAGGTACCAGAAAAAAGCCAGAGGCAGAAAGACAAAATGACACCCTTACGGGGCAGACCTAGGTCAGACCTCCTAGAAATCAAGCTATATGGTATAATACAGACGACATGAAAAATAGAGACAAGAGGAATGGAGGTGATAAACAGGATTTTCTCAAATTATGTACTCTCTCTGGAACTACAGAGATTGGTAGAAATTCAAACTTCATTCAATACAAAGATGAAATTGTAATGGTAGATGCAGGGTACTCCTTTCCTGGACAAGAAATGTACGGAATTGACTACCTCATTCCAAATACAAAATATCTTAAAAAACACAAAAAAGATATTAAGGCCATACTAATAACACATGGTCATTTAGATCATATTGGCGCTTTAAGATGGATTTTACCTGAACTAGATTATCCTCCCATCTACGCAGGAGGATTTGCGAAATCACTCATTGAGGAAAAAATGAAAGAGTACAAATTAGAAAAGAAAGTTAAAATCTTTAGCGTTGATAGAAAATCAAAAATAAATATTGGTAAGTACTTTAAAGCCTCGTTCATAGGTATTAATCATAGTATTCCTGATGCCTTTTCGATATTTATAGAATCTCCAAAAGGAAATATTTTCTTCTCTGGAGATTTCAAATTTGATTTAACTCCTGCAAATGAACCACAATCAGACTATGAAAAATTAAAAAGCCTAAGGGGAAGAATTGATTTAGCTCTAATTGAAAGCACAAACGCTACAATTCCAGGCAAAGCCCCTTCAGAAAGAATGATATCAGATAATCTCTTAGAAATTATTGCAAACCAAAAAGGGAGAGTTATTGTTTCCGCATTTTCTTCATTGATTACAAGATTGTATTCACTTATTGAAATTGCAAAGAAAACAAACAGAAAGGTATTACTTGCAGGGAGAAGTTTAGATCAAGCGATTAAGATAGCAAGAGAGAATAGATATATTAAGGTTGATGATGGATTGCTGATAAAAGATAAAGATGTAAATAAATATCCAGATAATCAATTACTAATTCTTTGTACTGGGAGCCAGGGTGAAAGATTTGCAGTATTAAACAGGGTTTCTTTAAATGAGCATAAGAATATTAAGATAAAGAAGGGAGATTTAGTAATTATGTCCTCATCTGAAATTCCTGAGAACATTTCAAGTATTGAAAGGATGACAGATAGATTAATAGCCCTTGGTGCAGAGTTAATGAAAGATACTGTAAACATGAAAATACACTCAACGGGACATGGGAATCAGGAAGATATACGAGCAATGATAGATTTCATTAAACCAAGAAATGTAATGCCTATTCATGGTTCATTAACTTTTAGATATTTTAATAAACAGAATCTTAAGAAATGGGGTATTAATCCAAATAATATACATCTAACAGATGATGGACAGATGTGGGAATATACTGGTAAATACTGGAAAAGAGGAAAGAAGATAGAATCTAAACCTATTCTAATAGATGGTTTAGGTGTTGGGGATATTGGTGATATGGTATTAAAAGATAGAAAGCAACTTGCAGAGTATGGGATATTTACTGTGATACTAAATCTTAGTGCTAATACGCATAAGGTTATTGGAAAGCCAAAATTCCTTTCAAGGGGATTTATATATTTCAAACACTCTCAAGATTTACTTAAGGAGATTACTAACACTATTTTTGATACACATAGGATGTGGTTAAGCCAGCAAGGAAAAGCAAAGAAGGTTGATTATGACAAATTAAGAGAAGAGCTTGAAAAGAGCCTTAGCAAACTTATTTACAAGAGAACTGAGAGAGAGCCAATTATTATGATTGCTATTGTTTAGCTCCCCCTTTTACAAATAACCTAATATGATATACTTACAGTATGTTTAATCTGCCTTTTTTAAAATGTAATTCAAAAATAATACTAAATCCTAAAGATAATATTGTAGCTTTAGATATTGGAACAGAACTTCTCAAAGGTGTTTTGTTCAATGTTAATAAATTAGGAATAAATATTTCTAGAGTTTCTAGAGTTGAACAACAGCAACACGCAATGAAGAGTGGTATCATCACAAACCTTGATACAGTACTTGCTAATTGTCGCTTAACAATGTCATCGCTTACAGATAGATTAAATCCTGAAGAATATCCAAAACATATTGTAATGGGTATTGCTGGGGAATATATCCAAGGTGTTTCTATTGTTGTAAACTATCAAAGAGAAGAAAATTTTGATGATGAAGTAACAGAGAAAGAAGAAGAAAGGATATTAGCACAGATAGAGGGAAAGATTGAGACAAGTGGAAAAGAAGATCTGGGACAGAGAATTGGTTTAGTAAATGAAGATATTGAGATATTGCATCTAACAAGAACTGGAACAGAAATTGGTGGAATGCCTGTTGATTCTTTAGTAGGGTACAAAGGAAAAGATGTAAAACTTAATTACTATGCATCTTTTGCCCCGAAAACCTATGTGGAGTCTCTTCGCAGCGTGGCAAGAGAATTAGAACTCAATGTCCTAGGAATCGTTTCTCAGCCTTTCGCAGTTGCTAGGGCCTTTGCAGGCTCTTCAAATAGGGATTTTTCTGCCATCTTTATAGATGTAGGAGGAGGAACAACAGATATTGCAATTGTAGAGAAAGGAAATGTTATAGAAACGAAGATGTTTGCATTTGGAGGAAGAACATTTACAAAAGAGATTTCTAAAATTTTAAACCTAGAATACAGAGTAGCAGAACAGAGAAAAATTAAATATGCAAAGAAAGATTTAAATAAGGAGCTCTCGAGGGAAGTACAGAAGATTGTTTATCCTGTTGCAAGATTATGGATGAGAACATTAAAAACAGCTTTTTCTCTATGTGATGATGTTTCATCATTCCCTACCCAGATATATCTTTGTGGGGGTGGATCACTTTTACCTGAAATCAAAGAAGTAATGCTTGAATTTCCATGGAAAAAATCATTACCTTTTGCTGTAGTTCCCAAGATTGAATTCTTTACACCGGAGAAACTAGACAGTATTACGGATAGTAGTAAAGATTTAAGAAATGTATTTGATATTACACCTGCATCTTTGGCTAAATTTATATATGATATTAACAAAAAAGATTTAAATGGAAGAAGAGAGTAAGAAGATTACAAAAATCGTTATAAACACAGAAGATGAGTTAACAGATATTGTTACAAGTATCTTGGAATCTCCTAATGAGAGAATTGTTTTAACATTTGCAGAAGATTCTGATTTACTGATAAGTCCAATAAATCTTAAAGTAATACAAGAAACTGCAGATGAGCAAGGGAAATATTTAATCGTTCAGATAATTAAAAACCCAACAGGAGTAAGAAATGCTAATGCTATTGGTATAACAACAGTAGAAACAACAGCCCTACCAACAGAAGACATTTGGGAGAAAGAAGTTAGCAAAAGAACTGAGAGATTAACACCAAAACCTATTGAAAAACAAGAAGAACCTCTACCAGTAGAGGAGAAAAAAGAGAGTGAAGAGATTAAAGCAGTTGAAGATCATGGAATTAGTATAGATGAGGATCTTCCAACAGAGGATAGAATTACAGAGTCTCAACCTCCACAGGAACAAGAGGAAGGAGAACAAAAAGAAGAGAAGAAAGACTTACCAATAAAAACCTTTAGTTTGAAAGGGATAAAAGAGAAAGTTTTACCTGTTTCGTCTAAAGAAAAATTTAAAAGAGAAGGAAAGAAACTAACTCCAAAATCAAAGAAATTATTAATGCTAATCGGAGTTGCTTTAGTATTGCTCTTAGGATTAGGATCATTTATTTACTACAGAACTGCTCCTTATGTAAAAATTAGGATGTATATACAATCAAGAGAGGCAACTATAGAAAGAATCTTTACTGGAGATGAAAATATTAAAGAGGTTAATTTTGAAGAAGAAAAGATTCCAATAAAGAGAGAGACTGTAGAGAAAGATAGATCTTCCACGATAAAAGCTACGGGAACTGCATATAAGGGAGAGAAGGCAAAAGGTACTATCAACATTGTTGCTCTAGACCCCGAGGAGTGTTCTGATGAGACCCCAAGAACACTAGAAGCAGGACACACTATAATTTCTAGTGGAGGAAAAGTTTTTAAAATAGATGCTCAAGTAATTTTCAAATGTGACAAACCAATGCAAACTGTAGGGATTACAGCTAATGATATCGGTGAAGAATATAACCTATCACAAACAACATCTTTTTCTATACAAGGATATAGTGGAACACAATTGAAAGGTTTAGCTTCACAGGCAATCACAGGAGGTTCCAAAGAACAATACACAGTTCTTACTCAAGCAGATGTAAATAGTGCTGTAGAAGAATTAAAAAAGATTGCAATGGAAGAAGGAGAAAGAGACTTGAAAGATAAATCAGGAGGATCATGGGAGATTATTGGAGATTCAATAAAGAGTGAAGAAGCAAAAGATAGTATAAAGACAGATAAAAAGGTTGGGGAAGAAGCAAAGGAAGTGACTTTGAATCTTAAAATAACCAGTACTGCTACCTTTTTTATGAAAGATGGTTTTGACGAGAAAGTATCTGAACTTTTAACAAATGAAGCTCAGGAGAAAAATCTTTTTGAAACAGATAAAAACCTTGAATTAACACTAAGTGATGAGGTTGAAAAAGAAATCACTGTAGTTGAAAATACTCCTGAAAGTATAAAAATTAAATTAGTTGCAAAAGCTTCTGTCAAGCCAAAGATTGAGAAACAGACAGTAATAGATGCAATTAAAGGGAAGAAATGGGCAGATGGAATGGAAATACTAAAAGGTTTTGTATTCTCCGATAAAGAAACAGAAGTTGTATTTGAACCTCCTAGCTTCCCAAAGAATCTAAAATATTTCCCTACAAGACAAGGAGGAATATTTATAGAGTTTAAAGAAGTCCTTTAACCTTTATTTCTCACAAGTTTTTTGATAGAATACTTGTTGCAATGTACCTGTAGCTCAATCGGATAGAGCAATTGCCTTCTAAGCAGTAGGTTGTCGGTTCGATTCCGGCCAGGTACGCCACTATTTTTCAAACTCAGGGAGAACAAAATCTTCATCTGTGAAGTACTCTCCACTTATAACAATATCGCTAACACTGTTAACCCCTTGTATTACACTCGCTTTCTGATTCGAATAAAGTAATCCTGTTGATTCAAGAAAGACAAAAAGAAGCCCAATAACTCCAAGTAGAAGGATTAAAACTATCTGATTCATCAAATATGTAATCCTATCTCCAATCAAATCCATTATCTTCATTAATAACCAACCACCCAGACCTGTTGCTCCCAAAATCCTCCGCAAAACCCCTCGTACAAAATTCTTAATACCAATAGACAAAGGATTTATCATGATAGCAAACTTCGAGGAAAGAATCTTCATTGGTTTGGCAAAAGCCGAGAAAACTTTACCCAGTCTTGCATTGTAAAGCAAGTATGCAAAACTTTTCTTATTTAATTCCCCATTCTTTCTACTGGCAAGCTTAAGAAGCAAGTCTCCTTCTAGGAATACTCCTCTAATGAAGTTCGCAGGATGTAAATAGTAAAACTTCCCTAAAAGTTTACCTATAACACTATTACTTGCTTGCAAATACCTTCCAATAACTTTTCCATCTGAATCCTTTACCTCTTTTTCAGTTACAACTTTCGTGAAATTTAAATCATCAGTACCCAATTTCTCCCAGTTTCCATTTAAAAATGTTTCACCCCAAGCTCCACTTTCTTTAATCCAATTGTAAAGAAGAGTTGCTCGTGCTACCCTTGTTCCCAAACTTTTCTTACTTTTTTGAGTCTCCAATAAGGAAGAAACTGATTGCCTTGCCTTCCTAATAGCTTCATAATCCCCTTTGGCAAGAGCTCGACTCTGAGTATCAAGTACCAATGAATTATAGACCGCATAATCAGCAATATCTATTCCACTATTTGCTTTACGCGCTATTAGCAAGTCTTGCGCATATATATTCGCCTCCTTCGAATCTAATTTGTATCCATTTTTAAGAATACTGTAAATCTCTCTCTTTTTCCTTTTGACATCCATATCACTTATCAAAATCCTATTTATCTTCATATCATAAACACTCTTGTTATGAGCTTTCACTTTCCGACTACCTTCTCCTTTAAATTCAATACCTTTCAGCCTCTCTTTTACAGAATCTTTTTTTACCTTATACAGACCTAGTTCCTTCTCATTGTTTCCCCATAATAGTTCGGCTATTTTTAATGATTCTTTTGAGTCCCTTATTCCTGAGAGTCTCAAATTATTTACAGTAAAATGAATTCTTTCATTTCTATCCACGATTTTCTGACCTTCTTTGATAATGTTCATTATCCTAGCCTTTTCCAATGATGGGTTTGTCCTTGCAATAGTGGAGGACATTAAACTAGCACCACGATTGAATAATTCTTTATCTTTCTCCTCTTCGCTCCGTTCTGTATCTACGCCAAAAATACGATTAGAGTGTTTTGCTCTTTGTGTATCTGCAAAAAGAGACCCCGCTACATATGCATTCTTTGCAGCTGCCCCATTATACCTAGAAAGAAGGGAAATGAGAGCACCATCTATACCGTAGTGAAGTCCTGCTCCAATCCTTGCGAAGTTTGTCTTCGCTCTGTTTTTAGAAATCTCTTTTTTTGAGTATGCTCCAGGTCCTTTCAAAACATCAGAACTTATACCTGCCGAAATACCTCCCCCTAAGTCCACCTCTGTTTCTTTCTTAATATACGAATTAATGGAATTGAAAACTGATTCAAGTGGATAAATTGCTGGTTGTGTCCCTATCTCTATCAATGCCGAATTGTATATCCCTGATTCTGGCTGCACCTTACGAAATGGTTTGTTTATCTTGCTTTTTTGAATAGAGAAAATAAAATCAAAAACAGTGTCATATGAACTTGTTGTCTTTTTTGATTTATCCATTAAACATACTCCCTACCAAAGGTATTTTACTCATACTCTTTTTAATGTTTTCTCCTGCTACACTAACCACTTTGTTCTGTTCTACATTCATAAACCCATTAACTAAAGTAGGTGCATTAGATGCAAATAAATAGCTAGCAATTATGAGAATTCCCTTTATTTGAATAAGCCATTCTGGGAAGAAAAGCCCTTTATTCCCGAAGAAATTGAATCTTGAAGGATCTATTGCACTGCTCATAAATCTAAAGAAACCAAGAATTGCAACGATAACAACAAACACAAGTACATTTGCAGCTGCGGATTTAAACCAATTTATTGTCATCGATTCGTTCCCAGGAATAGATCCAACAGCTATTTGTAATGGAGCAACAACTACACTTACAATAATTTTGATGTATGTTGTAAACATTGTTATAAATAGTCTAACAGAGGCATATAGTGCAACAAGAAGAAACAAAATCAGGCGAGCAACACTAGCTAAAGTAAAGTACTGTGCGGCAGCAAGAGCCAAATCTATAACAACTTCAAGGAGGCCTGTTGCTCCTACAGCAGGAAGTGCTGTGGTTTCTGTTTCTCTAGCAGCCTGTAAAAGCATACTAAGCAATACCCCAAAACCTATCCTCGTTGTAACAGAGCTTGTTTTCCCTACTCCTTCATTACTGCTTACAATATTTTCTGCTTCCTCAATAGAATCAACACCTTCAAGATTAGGATCAAAAACAGATTTTTCTTCTAAATGGTACAGCGCCTGGTCTGTTAGCCGACCAACTCCACTAATGTCTGTTTCTGCAACAGTAGTCGCTCCTGTTACCTTTCTTTCTGCGGCGGCAAGAGTATTATTCACAACCGACATCCCAATTCTGCCAATATCTAACATAAGTCCAACAATAGCAAAACTAAAAGTAACTAATATAAGGGAGATAACAATCCTTGGAATACTATTACCAATAGAAACAACAACTTGTCCAGGAAGATTCTTCCTAAACATTATCATAAAACCAGTAACAATCATTACGATGACAAAGAACAGGTAGGCAATATTTCTTGTCTCTCCCCATAGAAGATCTACTTTTAGGTTTCTTAGGTAGTCAAAACCTTTCTGCCTTTCATTTGCAACAGATTCTCCTGCTACCTGAGCTTCTATCTTAGAAACTGTCTGATCATTTTGTGTAAATAATTTCAATTTCTTTTGTAACCTCTCATTTACATTACCCATTTCCTCTCCTTCTTCTTGATTTGTACTACCTCCTTGTAATTGCTGTTGACACTCTATGTACTTCCTGTATGCTTCATAGTCATTCCGACTCGGCATTGTACCACAAGATGTTGTTGATGGGGTCGTAGTAGTTGGTTGGGTTCCTGTTGATGTATTGCCTGCTCCAGGTTGTGGGAATCTACAATCATACCAATCAAGATACGCTTCATAGTCGTTGTAGCTAGGCTGAGGACCACAGTCTACCTGTGCTAATGTCGTATTATTTTTAGAATAACCAGGAACAAATTCCTGTGCTAGATGATTAAGAACATTAGTAGAAGGAAAACCTGCTAAAATAGCATAGTTTACACTATCCAAATACCCAAAAAGTCCGGTGGATTTTAAAGAGATACTTTTCACAGCTGCCTCTTTATCATTCACACAAAATATACCATCACCTAGAAATAACGATAAAATATTTGTTAAACTCGCTATATTCTCTGCTTTCTTCATAGCATCTAAGCTTTTTTCTTGCCCTGTAATCGCTTGACTAGTAGCATTTGCCTCTTCATATACAGCTTTCAAATCTATACAGCTTCTGTTATTTTCTAAACCATTAGAATCACCTGCTCTAACAAAAGAGGGAAAGAAGAAAAGAATAAAAACAAAAAGAATGATGGGCAGAATCTTTTTCATAAAAAATCTGTTATTTTAAATTATTTAATATTACCACATCCAAATATTTTTCGATATTACATATCAACTCTTCGTTGGGCTTCTTAATAAGGCATCTACTATCCATTAATAGGTTGGTAAAATAGTAGTCTTTTGCATAATCAGAAAACAAACAGTAGCCTTCTTGACCCATTATTTTACAATCCGTATATACAAAATCTATATTAGAAATATCTCCAACATACCAATTTGTCCAGTTTTTGCAAGTATATAAGTTCTCAATACCATCTAAAGGTGGTAGTTCGTAGCATTCTTGGTCGTTCCATGAAAAATACCGAGACATATTTTTTACAGATTGTTCTGAATAAAGGATTTTTTCTTTTTTAATTAATTCGAAGAGCCCCTCTTTGTTTAATTCCCCTAAAGAAGAGGTTTTTTCTACACCATACAGTAATCGCTCTCTCTCTAATGTATTTTCTATGTAAAATTTGATATTAGGTAAAGTACCTAATAGGGGGTCATTAGCATTCAAGTTGTATCCATATTTCCAATGGTATGGAACATATATTATATTCCTCTCTTTATCATCTACTTCCTGTTTTTCTTCTTTAGCAATCTTATAATTCTCTTGTATTAAATTTTCATTTACCTGATTCTTAAAAAAACTTGCAATATTTGAATTTCTTCTAACTCCTTGTAACAGAAGACAAAAGAGAAGGAATATTACTATTAATCCGAGCAGTTTTTTCATATATACAAACTAGCATAATACCTGGATGTTATCAATAATATTTGATAAAATAGCACCTATCACTGGAGAGATGCCTGAGTGGTCGAAAGGAAACGCTTGGAGAGCGTTCGTATGAGAAATCATACCGTGGGTTCGAATCCCACTCTCTCCGTTGCTAACAATTCCTCCTTAATGTAATATGTCCATATGTTACACCTATTGTACGCCGTTATTTGTCTCGCTGTATTAGTAGTTTCTGCTGAAGTCTTTGTTGACCAATCATTAGCTGTTGCCAAAAAATTAAAGATTAGTGGTTTCTTAATTGGTTTTACTCTAATTTCCATCGGCACAGCATTACCAGATATCGTAATTAGCGCATTTGGTTCTGCTCACGGTGATACAGAGTTTGCAATGTCTACTTTCTTAGGAAGTGCATTAGTAAATACTACATTGTTAATAGGGGTCTTAAGTTTCTTTACCAAATACAAGTTACACAAATCAGATGTAGATAAAAACATACCGACAACACTAGGAGCTTCTATTTTCCTTCTGATTTTACTCTTGTTATTTAGATTTCAATTCACATGGGTTACAGGAATTATCACGATAATTGCATATATACTTACTGTTCTTCTTGCAAGAAAAAACAATACAGTTAAAATCACTCACAAAACTTCTAAATTCAATGCCCTAATACTAATAGCTTCATTTGTACTCTTAATTCTTACAGGTAAAATATCAACAGATCAATTTCTACTTTTTGCAGATCAGTATAAAATAGCAGATTCTACAATTGGCTACTTCATAGTGGGTATAGGTATCAGTGTACCAGAGCTTGTAACGTCTCTAGAGGTCATTAAAAGGGGTAATTTACAGTTAAGCTTAGGAAATCTCCTCGGTGCAACTTTAATCAATATTTTATTCACTCCAGCGCTTGCATCATTTTTCAATACATTAAACTTTCAACCATTTCTACCAGCAGTATTATTTATCATCTTTAGTTTGATAATATTTTTCTTCTTAGCTCTCTTTGGTAAGAAATACTACATAACTAGAAAAGAAGGTTTTGTGATGCTAGTTGTCTATATTCTTTTTGTTCTTTCTCAAATCCTCTGAGAATAATATAACTAGACCAACAAACATCCAAAACAGTACTAATCCTTGAGGCAGAGTAACAAAGTAGTGATCAACCAAACCAATTCCAACGACAGTTAGAAAGATTAGGAGAACAAAGATATTAATCTTCTGAATGTTTTTTCTAAGAATATCAAAAAGCAAGAAAAGAAAAGAAAGAAAGCCAAAAATCCCAAATTCTGCAAGAAGTAATACAAAAATATTGTGAACTGGTTGTAAAAGATAGAGACCTTTTCCAGTCAATGGTGCTTTTTCTCCCATATGTTCTACAAACTTCCCTAATCCTGTTCCTTCTAAAATATTTTTCTTAATAATAGGTAAAGAAGCTTTCAGAAGGTTTTTTCTATCAATCACACCTGTATCTATTTTCTGAAAAAGCAATGAGAATCTTTCAAGAAGTAAGGGAGTTGAAAGTGAAAAGAGTTTCTTTTTTGTAAAGATTAAATGAAGAAGTAAAACAAAAAGAGTTATAGCCAAAAGAAAAATTGTTGATCTAGAGAAAGTAAACATCATAAACATGAAAGCAAATATCATATTTATAGTCGGCAGAATTCTACATTTACCTTCAATCTGTTTTAAGAAATATATTGAAAGGAAGAAAGAGAGAAGGAAAAATCCAGCTAAAATATTCGGATGGGGAAATGTTCCATACGCTCTAAGGATAGCTTTTCCTGAGAGAGATATAAAACTAGATCCAAGAAGACCTGCAGCTACTTCTGACTCTCCTAGAAACTTTAAACCTAAAGATGTACCCTTTTGGAATTGTAAGTACCCAATAATTCCTTGTACTAATATTAAGAGAAGTAGGGTAGTAGAACAAAAAACAATCTGTTTTTTAGTAAGTTTTGTTGTTTTAAAGTATTCAAGAAAAAGTAAAAAAGAAAAGAGATATGAAAAGAAACGGAGGGAATTCAAAGCTACTAAAACATCTCTAAACAAAATGCTTTGAATTAAGAGAAATATTGTAAAAAGAAGAAAGGATGTTTTGTATTTATAGAAGATTATTTTGGAAAGATTGTTTTTAGTAATTAGAAGAGATGTTAGAAAAATGAAAACACCAAGATCTAAAATAGAAATAGTTGGTACAAGATAGTTAACATGGATATTATTAACTAATGTTTCTTCAAAAGGAATTGGTAGTTGGTATGTAATATTAAAAGGAAGTACAAGAAAAAGAAAAGTTAGAAAGGAGAAAAATATATTTTTTGTAAAAAGAAAAGTCAAAAGAAAAATAATTAAAAACAGTAAAACTGAAAAATATCTACCTAAAGATTCTTTTGCAAAAAAAGATAGAACAGCAAAAACAAAGATAAAAATGAGAACTATCCCAATATCTTTCTTTTTGAAAAACTTTTTTAACATTAAGTTATTCTACCATGTGAACACTTACTTGATAGGGGTGATAACAATATGTCTATCCATTCCCTCACCAACACTCTCTGTAGAAATATCTTTAAACTTCATAAGTGCTAGATGAATAATTCTTCTATCTGATGGTTTCATTGGTGGTAGTTCAATAGGTTCTCCTAATATCCTTGCATTATCTGCCTTCTCTAATGCCATCTGCTCTAGTTTGTCATCTTTTTCTTTTCTGTAACCACCGACATCAACAAATACCCTAAAATTAACATCCTCTGCTAATTTCCTACCTAGTATCACCTGAAGAATAAATTGTAATGAGTCTAGATGCCTTCCTCTATTACCAATCATATATCCCAAATCTTCTCCCTCAAATCTAACTTTGATATATTTCATGTTTTCTTCACCGTCTTCTATCTCAACAAACCTTTCACTCTCAATATTTAGAAGAGATGAAAGTTTTTCTATCTCTTCGTCTACTAACTTAAGTATTTCTTTATCTTTCATAAAGATTGTCTTAAAAAATTATTTCAAAGTTGTTGGGCAATCCTAACTCTTTCTTTTTTCTTCCTACTTGTTCTTTTTCTCTTCCATTTCTCTCTTTTTCTTAAAGATAGATAACAGGTTCTGTGCTCCCTTTTTTGTTTTATCCCAATCTAAAACCATGTATTGAATAATTAAAGCAAAAGATTGTGCAATCCAATAGATTCCAAGAAATGCTGGCATTTTAATTGCAAAATATGTTGTCATTGCTGGTAGCATAAAAGCAAATGATTTATTCATACCTTCCTGAAGCACTTCTGGAGAGATTTCCTCTTCTTTCTTCTTTTTCTTAGGCTTCTGCTCTTCTTTTTTCGGTTCAGGGTTTTGCATTAATCTTGTAAACTTTGTTGTAAAGTACTGAGCGACACCTGTTAGAAGAGCAATTACCAAGTAAGGAATTCCTTCTACACTAAACTTGTTTTCTAGCTGCATAAAGATATTGGTAAGTTCTAAACCTAAGAATTTTGTATTAATCGTAATCTCTTGCCCATTTGAAATCCATTCATGAATAAATGGGTAAATACCATTTAAATTACTTGCTGCAATATTTCTAATTACTTGAAAAAGAACAAGGATTATTAAAATCTGTGGAATAAAGGAACCTAAGCAACCTAATGGGTTATATTTTGCTTTTTGATATAATTTCATCTGTTCTTGGGCAAGTTTCTCCTTGTTGTTTCCATATTTCTTCTCTAAGGCATCTAGCTGTGGTTTTAAAGCAGCCATCTTCCTTGTCATCTCTGTTTGATTTTTTACTAATGGAAGAAATATTAATCTAAAAAGGATTGCAATGACAATGATTGCTATTCCTAAGTTATCACCTAATAGATGGTAGAAAGAAAGAGAAATATTTAAAATCGGGTTGTATAGTACATTTGTCCAGATCCAAGAAAACATTTTTTCTGATATTTAATTAAAATCGTAATTCGGACTATATCACAAAACAATGCTAAGGAACAGGGTCATATGTACCAGCAGGTGTTTTGTGATTACATCTTACAATTCTTTTTAAAGCTAAAACTCCTCCCTTAAAAACTCCGTATTTATCTATCGCTTCATATCCATATTCAGAACAAGTAGGTATAAATTTACAATACCGAAGATTAGGGTTTAGTTTTCCACGAATACCATGATCTAGTGAGAATGTTTTTTGATACTGTTTAATTAACCAGAGTACTATTTTCTTCATTTTCTAAAATTTGCTTCACTTGACTAAAAAATTCTTCTTTTAAATCTTGATAACTATCACAAAACTCAAAAGCAATATATTGAAAATTTCTTCCTTTTAGTTCAAATTCCCTTACAGCTTCCATTGAAATAACTCTTAAGAATCTTGTCATCCTATTTCTCTGTACTGCTTTTCCAATTTTTTTACTAACAACAAAACCAAAGAGAGGTGTATTTCTAGAATTTAATTTTGAAATTAACATTCCATATTTCCCTTTGACTTTAAAACCGTTTTTGTAGAGATTTTGAAATTCTTTCGCTGATAACCTGTATTTTTTAGGCAGCATATTATTTCTATCTAATATTTTTTGTCTTCTTTTTTCTCAAAAGCTTGTATTCTTCACTTACTGAGAGAGACTTTTTACCTTTTGCTCTTTTTCTCTTTAAAACATTTTTACCTCCTGCAGAGCTGTTTCTAGCCATAAAGCCAAGTTTTTTAATTCTTCGCATATTGTTTGGTTGGTATGTTCTTTTCATAATATTCTTTAAAAATCTGAAATCAAGCTGATTATATAGTAAGGAAAAGTATTTAGCAAATGTTTTGAATGTTCTCTAATATTATTAGAGTTTTTTGTTTATAACAAAAAGTTTACTTCTAACAACCTTTTTTAATATTTAAAATATAGATATCCACATTCTGTAAAAAATCAATATAATGTAGCAGAGTCCCAATCGACCAGAGACTGCCCCCCAAACCAAACTGTCATTAATATGAATAGCTTTGTATATGAATAAAGCAGATTTTGAAGGCTACTTCAAAAATATACAACAAAATAGCTTGGTGGATACTGATGATCTATGGAAGATGACAAAAGAACATCTTAAGCTGATGCTAGGAAACAGAATATTCCTAAGTCTTTTTACTGGAATATACATTGAAGATGTAAATAATGGGGTAGTGCAGTTTTCCTGTAACGCTGATTACAAAAGAGAAAAAATATTACGAGATTACAGAGCTTCATTAAAACAAGCTTTAAGAAAAGCAAGTGGACAAAATTATGAGGTAGAGATAAATCTTAAGAGTTCTGTTAAAGAAAAACAAAAAAGCAAGTACGAATATCATGATCCAAACGAAAACAGGCCAATGGATCTTTTTGATTCGGCCAAGAGAGATAAAGAGAGATATGAGCAAAGACTTGAGGTTTCTAAACTTAACCCAAGATATCTTTTTTCAAACTTTATCGTTGGTAAAAGTAATGAACTTGCAGAAGCAGTAGCAGAAGCAGTTGCAAATGATTTAGGTAATGCATATAACCCAGTATTTTTCTATGGAAATAGTGGCCTTGGAAAAACACATTTAATGCAGGCAATAGGTAATGAAGTATTAAAACAACAACCAAGTAAAAAAGTTGTGTATACAACAACAGAGACATTCCTTAATGAAATGGTAGATGCTATTAAAACAAAGAAAAACGATGAGTTTAGGAATAAATATAGAACTGTAGATTTATTAATGATTGATGATATTCAGTTTGTAGAGATGTTTCCAAGAACACAGGAAGAACTTTTTCATACTTTTAATGCTCTTTATGATTCAAACAAACAGATAGTATTAGCATCTGATAGACCTCCAAAAGAAATTAAAAATATTACAGATAGATTAAGAACTAGATTTCAAGGAGGTATGGTCGCAGATATTCAACCACCTGATTATGAAACAAGGTTAGCAATATTACAACAGTCTTTAGAGGAGAAAAAAGTAGATATACCGAATGAATACTTAGAAATGATTGCAAAAAATATTGAGAGTAATATTAGAGAATTAGAAGGTGCTTTAACAAAAGTTACTTCTCTGTTTAAGTTAGGTTTAAATCCTAGTGACGAAGATATTGCAAAATTACTTCAGGTAGATTTAGATTCTAAAAGAAAGAAGATTACTCCAGCTAAAGTAATTTCAACTGTTAGTGAAGTATTTGATGTTAAACCTTCAGAGATTAAAGGAAATAGAAGAACAGCATATGTTGCACAGTGCAGACAGGTAGTTATGTATATTTTAAGAAAAGAGTTACAACTTCCGCTTGAAAGAGTAGCAAAAGAGGTGAATAGGAAAGATCATACAACAGTACTTCATGCTTATGAAAAGATAGAAGAATTAACGAATAGTGATTCTAGGTTTGGAGATAAAGTAGACAGGTGTATTCAATTATTAAGAGGTTAGTGTGGATAACTTTGCGAATAACTTAAGGATAAAGATGTGAATTGTTTAAGGTTTTGATGTTTAAAAAACATTATATCTTCGTAAAAGTTCTTTCAGAGTAATAGTTTTTGGGTATTTGTAATATCCACAGATAATTATAAATAATCCTAAGTTATACCAAAAAGTAATCCACAGAGGATTCTATCGTTCTTACAATGTTCTTTGTTTTCTTAGTAGATAAGTTAGAGGTAGAGATATCCACAAGATTAATAGTATTAAAAATCTTAATAACAAAAACTTTTTAAGTAAAATTTCTTAAGTTGTCTACATATCCATACTTACTACTATTCCTATTACTTCAATTTATTAAAAAAGAAATATATTAGATACATTTGTGGAAAGATTTAGGGTATAATTATATAGAGATAGAAAATTCAATAAAACTACCCACTATTTAATATTAATATTAAGAACTATGAAATTCTCTTGTAATCAAGATACATTTTCTAAATATTTAAATATCGTAAGTAGAATTGTTACAACAAAACCTGGTTTACCAATACTAAGTAATGTACTTTTTGAGAGTGATAAAGGAAAGTTAACAATGAAGACTA